>Ga0079221_10000205_pt1 | contig 14473 bp, 12 predicted proteins | sample GAAS200_FD_75069 | JGI IMG/M metagenome (GOLD analysis project Ga0079221, IMG submission 75069) | Agricultural soil microbial communities from Georgia to study Nitrogen management - GA AS200 | ecosystem: Environmental > Terrestrial > Soil > Agricultural land | place: USA: Georgia | collected... | reverse complement strand
GATGAAAATAAAAAGTCTTTCCTTCTTATTGCCTTTGAAAATGAAAAATAAAAGATGTACAAATAGATAAGCAAGCCAATGATCCCCGCCTTGATCAAAAGGCTGAAATACTGGTTGTGTGCATTTAATTCAACCAGGTAAGAACGATAAAATTTTTTCTCAAAATATTTCTTTTTCAAAACATATTTTTCAGATCCGCCTCCATGGCCAACGATTGGAGAATGTGAGATCAATTGCAATTCAAGGCCCCACCTTTTCATTCGTGTTTCAGTCAGATCAGGCGTTACAGCGTTTTTAGTAAGATCATCTTTGAGATCGCTGATGTATCTTTTTTTAAGCGCATTGATGCTTGTAATCGCGAAAAAAAGAAAGAATAATCCGAGCAATGAAGCAATTAAAAATTGCCATCTTTTTTTACCATGCAATAGCAGAGCCGGCACTGCAATTATAATGATGATGCAAGTGGCAATAACAACCGAGCGTGATGAAAGCTGGATCAATCCTGCAAAAAGGATCAATGCAGATAAAATATATTTTCCATTTTTAAATTCCGGTGTCAGAAAAAAAAGATAAAGCGATGTGGTGATTGAAAGCGCCACATACATGGATAAATAGGTAGCGTGTAAATCAATCGCTGATGAAAAATTTTGATTCAGAAATGCCCTGCTGAAAATCGTTGACCACGAATAATGATAAAAATGAATGGCCCTGAATGCATGAAAATATAAATAAACAATTGTGATAGTGCATGTGAAAGCGAAGATCTTGAGTAACCGGATCTTGTATTTTTCTAAATTTAAATTGGTTAGCGAAAGACAAATCGGAAACAGCACGATGGCGAGTTGATGACCGGTTTCTTTGAATCCTTCTGCAGGATAATGGCTGTAGCTGATAGTAAATAAACTTAAAAAGAATATGGACGCGATGATCCAGATCGTTTTATTTTTCAGTGCCTGCAGATTTTTTTTCCGGACGTGAATCAATGTGTGGATCACGAAGCAGCTTAATAAGATTTCGCTAAAAAAATGTTGGAATGGCAGCGCCATGAGGAAGCAGCTAATGAGAAAATAGCTGATCTTGTTTTCAAGTGTGTCATTTATAAAGAATAGTTTTTTCATCTTTGATGCCTGTAAAAACATTCGATAATAAAATCATTGTATTGCTCAATGATGCTCGCCCAGTTGTATTTCCTTTCTATTTTTAATAAATTATTTTGAACCATTTGTTCTTCTTTTTTGTCACGTTTCACAGATTCAATAAGTTGCTCCACATCTTTTGAAGATTGAAAATAATAAGCGTCTTTTTGCAAAACTGAAAGATTGAATTCGTTTTGATGCGCTGCAATCAATGAACTGCTTCCCATCGCTTCCAGCAAAGAGGGATTGGTGCCGCCAACGCTGTGTCCATGAAAATAAAGGCTTGAAAAATATTTTAAAGTATGTGTGATTGAGCTATCATAGATCGCTCCTGCAAAAAGAATTCTTTTATCTGATTCAAATTTTTTTTGAATTTTTTGTCCGAAGGAATTGTTTGTGTTTCCTATCACAAGGAATTTTTTATCAGACGAACTTTTATTAAAACCATCCAGGATTGTTTCGATATTATTTTCCGGTTCCATTCGGGCCATCAACAGAAAATATTCCTTCTTGCAAATATGGTAATACGCAAGCAATGAATTATTGTCCAGGTAGCTGATCTCACTGCCGTACGGAATATATTTGCATTGAATGCTGTATTTTTTTTGCAAATAATTCTGGATCACAATCGAATCAGCAATGTAGAAATGACTGTATTTTACGGCCCACTTTTCCGCCTGCTTCAAAAACTGTCGCGTCATGTGATTGTACTTACTTCTTTTCCATTCAAGCCCATCCATGTTAGAAATGATCACTGGTTTTTTGGGAAATAATCTGCCCCAGACAGAACTGCTTGTGTAGCCTAAAAACAGCAACACATCGAAGTTCTGCTTCCTTGCATGTTGAATGCAATTCCAATCATAAATGAATTGGCCGGCGGTTCCAATTTTGTATTCCGGATCATAACAATGTTTTATTTCCACCCCATGAAAATCTTTTTGCTGGTAGGGATGATTGTGCGAATTATAAACGGTTACCTGATGGCCTTTATTCACTAATCCCACAGAAATGCATTCCGCCATTTTTTCAAAACCTCCATAAAAATTAGGAATGCCACGGCAACCAATTATTGCGATTTTGAGTTTCATTTTAAAAGGATTTTTTTATATGCTTCGAAAGTTTTTTGTGCTGCATTTCTCCACGTATAATCCGTGAATATTTTCTGCTGAAAGTTTTTATCAAAATTTTTTTTACTGGCATTTTCGATTGCTTCACGAATAGAAGCCGGGGAGGAAGGATCACAATAAAATGCATGGCTGTTGCAATATTCAGAAGCATAACCACGGTTGGTGATTACAACGTTGCATCCCAAAGAAGCTGCTTCTAACGTTGATAGGCCGCATGTTTCAAACCAACTGGGCAGAATATGAACTTTTGCTTTTTCATAATATTGAATCAATTCCTGTTGCGGCAGGTGATCAATGAAATGAATATTTCCGGAAGCAATTTTTTTACACTTTTTGTAATAATCTGTTTGATTGATTGCGGCATTTCCAATAATAAAAAGCTGAAACCTGGAATCGTTAACAGCTTTGATCAGGTTTAATTGATTTTTTAATCCTTCAATACGTGCTACTGACAAAATAAGATCCGGGTCTTTTTCTTTGTTTACTGTGAATGAAAACAGATCGGTATCAATGCCATTTGGAATAACAGAGCAAGGTGGAGACAAAGAGTATAATTGCCGAAGATTTTCATGTTCCCTTACAGAATTAGGCAGTACCATGGCGGCTTTCAGAAGAATATATTTTATGCTTTCATTGTGTCCTTTTGCTAAATAGGAAAATGACCTTATTTTTTCCTGTCCTTTCATCCAGCGCGCTATTGATTTAAAATATTCAATTTGCCCGGCTGATAAATATTTAAATATTTGTCCTGAAATCCCCCGTCGGTATTGCCGGTCGAATTCTGAATAATCAATTAATAAAGGCGTTACAACAAAAGGAGTCTTTGATTTTTTGATGTGAAATAAAATATCTGCTGGCCTTGTCAAATTGAAGAAGTGCAGTAGATCATATTCCTGGTAATTGATTTTTTCATCGGTTAATCTAATATCAACATCCACATTCCAATTCATTAGATGACGCGCCGTTTCCCACATCTGTACTGTGTCTCCGCCTTTTGCAGTAAATAATGATGAACGTGATATGAATGCTACTTTCATCATCACAGTAAATTTTTTGATTTGAACTGATACAACCAGTTGATCAGGACCGGAGGAAAAAAGCTAAGCAGGTAAAGCAGGTAGTTATCCCACCGGTAAGGATAACTTCTGATCGCTTTGGAAAACAGCGGCCTAGCTTTTCCCGGCTGACGATTGTCTAATAAAAATTTTTTCCCGCACAAAGCATAATAAGAACCCTCTTTGATATTTCTAAGATCCTGGCTTTGAATAATATTAAATAAATGAGATCCTTCCTGTTCAGTAATCTTTCCTTTAGCGATGATCTCCTGCTTCATTTTTCTGAAAATCCGGCCGCGCCACCTTTCATCAATGGTCACAGACGCTGGGTTGAAACGAACCCTAATTAACTGTTCCGGAAGATTATAAAACTTTCCATGTTCCAATAACTGAATCCATAAAAAATAATCTTCGAAATTGTGAGCATGTTCAGAGTAACCACCAGTAACGATCACAGGCTCTCTTCTATACATCACCGACGAATGAATAAATGGGCAGAATGAATAAATCTTTTGCATAATTTCGTTGTGTGTGTGGCCGGTGCACTTAAAATCAAAAAGATGTTGGCCATCCTCTGAAATATATTCTGCATCACAACCGATAGTGACATACTCCGGATGTGTATCTAAAAATGAGACTTGTTGTTGCAATCTTTGCGGAAAACAAATATCATCTGCATCAAATCTTGCAACGTAAACAGAGCTTACTTTTGATAAACCTTTATTTAGCGCTGCGGCAATTCCTCTATGAGATTGATTGATCAAAACAATCCTTTTGTCTTTAAATGAAGCAATGACCTGTTCTGTATTATCGGTTGAGCCGTCATTGATAATGAGTAATTGAAAATCGATGAAAGTTTGTTGTAGTACAGATTCTATCGCTTCTGCAATATATTTTCCCACGTTGTATGCAGGCATCAGAACGGTCACTTTTGCTGTGATTTTCTTTGTCATTTTTGTACCTCCTCTTTGATATTTAAAAACAACAGCAATTCAAAAAACACCACAATTGATAATTGTTCAAACCAATAATCCACAAAAAAAATCCCTGATAAAAAGAGGATCAATGGAATTCCATAAGTGAGCCTTTTAAAATTCTTTAAGAAAAATCCCACATAGAAAATGAAGAATGCGCATAAACCTAATAAGCCATATTCACTTAAAAGCTGGTCGTACACTGAGTTTGGATTGTTGGCAATTGAATGAAAGCCGTCTGGTTTTGTAAAATAATTCAGATACAGATCCAGGTGATTTTCGAGAAAGAATTCATTGATATAAATAAATTTTTTCGGATAACCGCCTGCTATATTGAGTCCTGTGGTTTTAAAAGCAAGTTTTGAAGAAAAATTTCCGGTACCGGTTCCGGATATAATTTTAAGAGGACGTTGCTTAAAAAAATCAAACGTTTGTTTGTAGGCAATGATTTTGCCCGGAAGTTTTGGATGATAATTTTCATTTGTAGATAAGGTTAATTCGTTTGAATGCAACTGGATAAATTGCTTCATCTTGTCTTCAACCGGTGTAACAATTGATTTGTGCTGATAAGGGGCGGAATTAATATCTGCAGTTGGAATTTCAATTTTTGGAATCAAAGCAACAGGATGGACAATTACATTGTTTTCCTTTTCATTGTGTAAACGGTACAAACTATCCAGGTAAAGCGTTGCTAATCTTTCATTTCGTTCTTCTGCTGTGAACGTGCTGTCGGGCCTTAGTCCTATTGGTAAAAGATTTTCAACCGTAGATTTTTTATCTTCAGAATTAATAATGTTTCCAAGATAAGTGCTTACATAACTATTGTTCTGGGGCGAAATTTTTGCAAGGAAAATCACCAGCAACAGTAAACAAACAAATACAAGACTTTTCTGATCGCGATCTGTTTTGAAAATGAACATCAACAATAAAACAGCCGCCAAGAGAAAATTAGTAATGTTGCTTCCTGTCATCAACAAAATGATCATGCAAAGTATCATCATTTTTACATTCTTTTTTGAAAGAAAATAAATCACGCCAAAGCCGTTCAATACTGCATTTGTGGTGGATGTATCGAAAGAAATTCCGCGGATATAATCGCCGGTTCCTATAAAGTATTTTTGATATTCACCCTGGTACAGATAAGGATTGATGGCGCCGGTTTTAATAACAATGATGAGATAAGTTGAAATTGAAATCAATGCATTTAAAAGGAAAAAAGCAATGATTGTGCGGTGAATGACTGCCTCAGGGCTTTGCTCAACGCATAACTTTACCTGGTGCATTGCAAGAATGCAAAGCGTCCAAAAAAATATTCCTGTAAGAAAAGCTATTGTATAATTAACGTTCGTAAATCCCGCCGTAAGAATCCAGTTAAAAATCCCAATTGCGATCACAATTAAATAAAAAACCGGAAGCCTCGAATTCCTGATTTTGATGATTTTGAAATCAAATTTGAAATTGAGCTGTAATAAATAAATCAAAAATATAGCCACCAGTTTTACAACCAGCTTCACATTCAAAAACAGGATGAGGAAAAGTAAAAGCTTCCAGTCAATTGTTTTAAATGTTTTATCAATTTCAGCAGAATATCTTTTTAATAACAATCTCTAGTGATTTTTGTAAGATGGCTTCTGAAATTCTAAACGTAGATTTTTTAAATTCGGTTGCTATCTAAAAACCGGTAATTTTTCTAAATACCAACCAGTCATTTTTGCATAGAACTTTCGTAGAAAGAAGAAGGAGAAAGAAGATAAAAATGGAAAGTAAAAAAACCAGGATAAGGTTGTTGGAAGCCTTTATTGATAAGCCTCCTGCTGCGATTGCAACGAGAGGCACAAGGAGAAATGGCAGCACATTTTTTTTCAATTCTGATACAGTAGTTTTGATCCAAAACAAAACACTTTGCGTTATAATAGACATAAGATAAGCAACGGCTGCGCCTTCAGCGGAAAAGGAGAGAATTAAAAAAATGTTTCCGGCAACATTGACTAAAAATGTGGCAAAGAAAACATAAAAGATCATTTTTAATTTTCCTTTTGAAAAATGAATTGTCCACAAAAAATTGTTGACATAAATGAAAGGCATTGAAGCCGATAAAATGAGAATCGTATAACGATTTACCATTCCATATTTGCCATTCGTTATCAAGTCAATTACGGGAATCCAAAGGATATTAAGGAGTAATGCAACGAGTGAAGCAATAATTATTTCAAATTTCAGCAATACAAAAAGATCATCGATTTTTTCGGAATGACTTTTCTCTTTGTGATGAAAAATTCTTGTAAATCGCGGAATTAAAACCGGTGCAATTACGAGCAAAGGCAGCGTCGCCATTTCAAAAACTTTAAATGCAAAACTATAATTGGCAAGCGCAATATTAGATGCAAGAATTCCAAGTAATATCCAGTCAAATCTTGCTATAGCAGAAGTAAAAATAACTACTCCGGCTTGAGGCAAAGATTCTTTTAACAAATTGAAATAAACACTTTTATTCCAGCGTATTGAGATGGGAATTTTCAAATATTTTTTAGTAATAAAAATTGAAAGGATGAATTCCGCAAGATCACCAATAATAAAAATCAGAATTAATGTGGGTAAATTTAATTCAGAAAAAAGAGCAAGTATTATTAATGCACTTCCTTTTACAATATTGGAACAGACAGACATAAAAAATAAAGCATGGAATTTTTCCATACCGTTTGCCAGTTGCTTAAAGGGCGTAGCAAAAAAGATCATCAGTTTTCCGATCCCAAGAAACAGTAATAAATAGTGCTTTTGCAAAAGAGAGGGGAAAATTAAATATGCAACGAGCATGAAAATGTAAAATCCAACGCCCGTAATAATTACATGGAATTGATAAACAGAAAGAATTAATGCAGGATTTTCCTTTGCGGCAATTTTTTTTACCATCAACTGATCGATACCAAGCGATAGAATGCTGAAGACAGTAAGTAAAATGGCCAACGACCAGTTGATTTCACCGAAATCGTTTTTGGAAAAATAAACGGAAAGAACATAAAAAATTGCTAGCCCGCAAACCTGGTTGATGATTACCTGAAAAGAATTTGCTGAGATATCCCGGATAAATTTTCTTCTCATCCCATTTTTTTTCTCTGGTATAAATGGAGATTATTTTTAGAAGACTGGATTATTGAAGGGCTATTTCTCATTTTTTAAAAACGGTTTCATCTTTAACGTCAATAGAATTCCGCCACTGTTTAATTTCACTTTACCTTCTCCCACCCCTTTTAATGGAAGACTGATATAAGGCTCAGCAGCTATTGAGAATTGATTGTTTAAATCATATTGATAACCGGCTGAAAAACTTAAGACAGAGAAAAAGTGCTTATTCTTATTACTTATTGTATAATCTTTATTGTAAAGCTGCCCTGCAGGTGTTTTATAATAATAATCATAATTTTCTTTTTTCATCAGGTAGGAAGAAAGTCCTGTTGAAATGAACCAACTGTGATTTTTTAACTTTTTAAAATTATAATCAATTTTAAGTGGAATTTCATAAACCACGCAATTCGCATCTACATTTTCGAGATAACCATACCCTGTATTTCCGCCTTGCAGATCATAATCATTTCCGTCAACAGAATAAATCTTTTTGGAAATATAAAAACCACTTCTGATGCTAAAGTTTTTTGAAACAGTGTAATTCAAACCCACTCCAAAAATTCCTGTCAATCTGCCAATCTTATTTGCGTGAACGCCACTGATATCAGGTCCTGCAGAAATACTAACTCCAAAATTATTTGCAAGGCCTGAAGTTGTTTTCTTTGATTTTTTTATTGTTGATTTTTCTATTTCAATTTTAGCCGGATTATTTTCATCTTCAGTTTTTGGGGTAGAAGAATTATTTTCGTTTGCAAAGGTTACAGGTTCAGGTTCACTTTTATTTTCGGTCTCACTTTTTAAATCGGCTGAAAAATTTGCTGTATTTTTCCCATTTTCATAATCTGGCTTTGAAACGGGTTGTTGTTTTAATTCGTTTTTATTTGCTGTCAGATCATTCTTGAAATGATTGTCATTTTTATTTAGATGAATTAAATCTTTAGAAGTTGGATTTACTTTTTGAGCAATTGTAATTGAGTGATTATCATTTTTATGCTCTTTAAAAGATAAAAAATTCTTTGCTGGTTCCTTTTTTGGAGGAGAAATTTTTTCTATTGGATTGAATGCCGGTTTTTCTACCACAGATTTTTCAGTGTTATTTTTTGAAGATAAATTTTCGGCAATATTTGAAGACTCTGACTTCTTATTATTCATCACAATAAAAAACACAAGAATACCCACGAGCAACAGAGATGGAAGAATGAAAAAGATCTTTTTTCTTTCTTTTTTCTGTGGAAGATGCTCGTCAAGAAGTTGCTCCATCTTTTCCCAGGCTTTATCATCATATCCGGGATGGTAGTGCTCTGCAGCCTCTTTTATTGTCTTATCGTTTTCGTCATCCAACATTCTTTGCGATTAATATTTTATTATCGTTCTTTAGTATTTTTTGTAACTGTTGCCTCGCTTTAAAAAGATTTGATTTAGAAGTGCCTATTGAAATTTTCAATTGTTCTGCTATTTCTTCATGGCTAAACCCATCAATTATAAATAAATTCAAAACGGTTCTGTAAGCAGGTGAAAGATGTTGAATTGCACGAATGATCTCATCATAAGAAATTCTGTCAAATGCATTTTCTTCCCGTTCCGGAAGGTAAATAAGGGTGGTTTCAATTTCCGCTGTAAAATTATGTTTGTTATTTTTTCTTGAATGATCAATGGCTGTGTAAATCAGTATCTTTCTAATCCACCCTTTAAATGAATTTACTTCATCAGCATAGGCAGGTACGTATCTATGTATTTCTTTGAAAATTTTGAGAAAGCTATCGTTGAAAATTTCAATAGCATCTTCCTTTCGTTTTGTGTACCGGTCGCAAATGGACATGCCATAGCTGTAGAAAGAGTTATATAATTTTTTTTGGCTCTCTCTTTTATTCAGGATGCATTCCCTGATAATTGTTCTTAGTTCATTTACTGATAACAAATTGAAAGGGTTATAGAACGTTAAATCGAAATTAAATGCGGAAAGGTTGCCTTGTTGCAGTATTTTTTTCGGGAGCCAGGTCGGACAATGGTATTTTCTTTAAAGCGACACATTTCCGGCAATCATCTTACCTTTCAGAAGCAAATTCGTCAATATGCTTTCTGTATCTACAGTCAAATTACTCAGGATACCATTTTCATTATTTTTATCCCCGTTGTATTTTTTTGCCCTATCCCAGGTATCTAATATCCTGTGGGATAAAGCCATTCTTATATTCATAATATTGCATTTGCTGATATATCCCGCTAGTAACGGATATAATAGTTATATGGACCGGGATGTTGCAAGCATTGGAGGCCTGGAGAAACCTCCTCTTCCCACACGGGCTCTTTTTCTTATCACGATCATATTAGATACAATAGCTATCCTGTTGAGTATTTTAATAAGTCTTCCGTTTGCATTTATAACCCTGTTATATATCGGTGCTTCAAAGGCCTATAGTTATCGGGGTATTAGGTTAAAAAAATTCCCGGTAATCGGATATCTCACTGTCATTATTTTCCAAGGTGCCTTAACATTTTTTCTCGTTTATTATGGGAGCAGTGCGGACAATGAGGTGAGGGTACCCTGGCAGGGAATGGCTATATGTGCTTTATTGATTGGGGGGTTTTATCCTTTAACGCAGATCTACCAGCATAAACAAGACTTATCTGACGGAGTAGCATCTATTAGTTACAAGTTGGGATATACAGGCACATTTATATTTTGCGCCCTCGTGTATGTTTTTGGGTGGCTTTTCATGGTCCAATATTTTGTGGCTTTGCACGAAATAAATAAATTAATTATAGTAGGCATCTTTTTTATTCCGGTTATCGTTTATTTCATAAGATGGTTCTTACAAGTGAAGGCGGACAAAGCTGCCGCTAATTTTAAAAATACGATGAAGATGATCTGGATTGCCTCTGCATGTACGAATACCGCATTTATCATTTTATTAATTTGGAAATAGTTTGAGTAAAATAATTTCAATTGGTACATCCGTACCTACATTTAAGCATGATCAATCATCTATTCTTGATTTTATGCAGCGGGTTTATGCCTTATCTGAAAGTGAAAACCGCAAAATAAAGTTTCTCTATCGTCAGGGGGGGATTGAAACACGCTATTCAGTCATTCCTGATTACAGTGCACCCGCTTCCGAGTGGCAATTTTACAAGCCAACTGAAGACCTGGAACCTTTTCCAAATCTGGAGAAAAGAATGCAATGGTATCAGTATTATGCAGTTCCTCTTTCTTTGGACGCGATTCATGCATGTATGGAAAATTTTTCTGATCGTTCTATCACCCATCTCATTACAGTAAGCTGTACAGGGATGAGTGCACCAGGACTCGACCTCAGTTTGTTAGAGTCATTAGAATTACCGACAAACATTTTTCGTACTTCTGTCAATTTTATGGGATGTTATGGCGCCATTCATGCTTTAAAAATTGCCGATGCTTTTTGCAAATCCGACAGGAGGGCGAATGTTCTTATAATATGTACCGAATTATGTACACTACATTTTCAAAAAGAACCTACAATGGATAATATAACCAGCAGTATGCTTTTTGCTGATGGTGCTGCTGCTGTACTGGTAACAGGTGATGAAAAAGCAGAAGGTCTGAAAATTGATAGTTTTTATTCAAATATCTTTTTTAAAGGGAAAAAGGACATGGCTTGGGAATTATCTTCCCGGGGGTTCCAAATGTTATTGAGTAGTGAGGTACCACACATAATAAAAGAAAATTTTAATAGTATCGTGCAGGAGGCATTAAAAGAAGCGAACCTTTGCATGAAAGATATTACGCAATGGGCTATACATCCGGGAGGAAAAAAAATATTGAAAACCGTTCATGAAACGCTTGATTTAGCGAACGGACAATTGCAAATCTGCTATGATGTACTTAGAGACTACGGTAATATGTCTTCGCCCACCGTATTGTTTATATTGGAAAAAATGATGAAGGGGATCAAAAAAAAGACAAGTGAAAACATTTTCGGAGCAGCATTTGGTCCGGGTCTAACAGTGGAAACTTTTATCCTATCACTATGATAAACCTTCGGCAACGCAGCTACGAGAAAGAACTAATGGATGGTGACAATATCTCTCCTGACGTTATGGCCATGACCCTGAAAGAATTGAACATTATAAATTCCAGGCTTGGCGGTCACTCTATTACTATAAAAGGGGTAAAAAAATTAATGAACAATACTGAGGCTCTTACTATTTGTGAGATTGGCTGTGGCGGAGGCGATAATCTTTTTGCTATTTACAAGTATTGTAAAAAAAATAATTCCCCGGTTAGCTTTATAGGCATTGATTTGAACCCTGCTTGTATCACCTTCGCAAAACAAAAATACCCCCAAATGCCGTGTGAATGGATATATAATGATTTCAGGAAAGTAAATTTTGGGGAGAACAAACCGGATATCATTTTTTCCTCGCTTTTTTGTCATCATTTCACCAATGAACAATTGATAATAATGTTGCAATGGCTTCGACAAAACAGCCGGCTGGGATTTTTCATTAATGATTTGCACCGGCATTGGCTTGCCTGGTATCTTATTAAATATATTACAAAGATTTTCAGCCGGTCTTGCCTGGTAAAAAATGATGCATGCTTGTCCGTAGCCCGCAGTTTTAGAAAGGAGGAATGGAGGCAATTATTTTCCAGTGCCGGTATAGCATATTACACTATCGATTGGCAATGGGCATTTCGATGGCTAATTATCTCGGATAATAAAAAATAGCATAGTGGCAGATCCAGATTTATACGACGTTGCAATTATTGGCGGAGGATTAGCAGGCCTTGCTGTTTCCATTCAATTAGCGAGAAAATCTCACAAGGTTATTGTATTTGAAAAATTAAAATATCCAGCCCATAAAGTATGCGGGGAATTTATCAGTATGGAGGCATGGGATTTTTTGAATTACCTTGGTGTTAATCTTGATACAATCAATGTACCAGTTATCACCCGTTTGCAGGTATCATCTCCAAATGGAAAACTGTTGGAACGTACACTACCCCTTGGAGGATTTGGTATCAGCCGCTATAAATTAGATAATTTGTTATTAACAATCGCAAGGGAAGAAGGTGTTATTGTTCAGGAAAGCACAAAAGTAAACGGAGTACTGTTCACAGACAATAAATTCAATATTGAAACATCAGCAAAATCCTACCGAGCAAAGCTGGCCTGCGGATGCTTTGGCAAGCGCAGTAATCTCGATATAAAATGGAAACGGCCTTTCGCAATTGCAGAAAGAAATAAACTCAATAATTACATAGGCGTAAAGTACCACATTAAAATTGACTTTGCTTCTGAAACGATCGCCCTTCACAATTTTAAAAACGGCTATTGCGGGATTGTAAAAATTGAAGATGACAACTATAATCTATGCTACCTGACAACTGCTGAAAACCTTAAAGAAAACCATAATAACATCAAAGAGATGGAACAATTGGTTTTATGTCAGAACCCCCACCTTGAAAAAATATGGTCAGAGAGCAGGATGCTTTTTGATGCGCCACTTACAATCTCGCAAATAAGTTTTGATAGAAAATCACAGGTGGAGAATCATATGCTGATGATAGGTGATGCAGCAGGAATGATCACTCCGCTATGTGGCAACGGGATGAGTATGGCCTTACATAGCAGTAAAATGGCATTCGTCCAAATACATCAATTTTTGCAGGGAACTATTACGAGGGACGTAATGGAAAAAAGATATTGTATGCAGTGGAATCAACAATTTTCGAGCCGTTTATTAATGGGAAGAAGAATACAAAGAATATTTGGAAGCAAACGGCTAACGAATTGGTCCATAACATTTTTAAATCGTTTTCCTGCCATTGTTGATTATCTCATAAAACAGACTCATGGAGATCCCTTTTGACTTGACCGCTGAATGGATTGTATAATAGTGGATTTTATTATGCAGTATACCAAAATTTCGGCAGGCAGATTAACCATGACTGTTATATTCTATAGTAAACGGATAAATAAAGAATTTTTATTTTATTAGATAGAAAGTTGATAGTTATTTCCACAAACTTGCTGCGCCTGTCAGCGTGCCTTCTTCGCCAAGAGAGGCTTTTTTTACAACAAAGGCTTCGGAAACCCTGTTTAAGAAGGCTTTTGTTTCAGGAATGAACAAGTCCCAGGCATTGGCGATATTGCCGCCGATCACAATCGTTTTACAATTGTGTTTTTTTGCATACCCGGATAAAACTTCGCCGAGATTTTTTCCAAATTCAACGAACAAGCTTTTTATGTTAGGCTCTTCTGCAATTCTTTCGCTTAATTCTTTTACGTTTTTTGCCGTACGCCCGGTCGTTTCTTTGTAGCGTTTCAAAAACCAACGGGTTGACAAATAATCTTCTGCTACCCTATCCTTATAAGGCATAAAATATAAATCGCCCTCAAAAGTCCGTTTACTGTGACATACAGATGAGCCAAGGCCTGTGCCAAGCGTTATGCCCAGCACGTTATCACAATCCCTTGCTGCGCCGCCAAATAGCTCGCCTTCTAAAAAGCACCTGGCGTCGTTCATGAAAACAATACTTTCTTCTGGAAGCTGAAGTTGTTTGGCCAAAGCTTTTTTTATATTCAGGTTAAAAAGGCTTTCATATTTATCCACGCCTTTAATCAGGCAAATACCTTTTTCATAGTCAAATGGGCCAGGCATGGCCACGCCTATTTTTTTTGAAACAAAAGGATATTTTGAAAATAATTGTTCAATGACTTCAGCCCATGAATTTAAAATTTGCTCCGCGCCTTCTTTTGAATTAATATGTTTTCTCAGAAGCGAATCTTCTAAAACGCTTCTGTGTTGAAGATCTACCACCGCTGCGGAAATATGCGAACCGCCGATATCAACGCCAATCACCTTTTCATTCATCTTTATGTAAACTATTTATGGCATGTTAGAAATACCCCATGATGTATTGGGTTTTGGACCGAGCCAAATTTCGAGCAGTCCTCCTTTCGCGAAATCCTTATGATAAAACCAAAAATTATTCAAAGGTTTTCCGTTTAACTGTGCCTTTTGAATATAGCAGTTTTCTTTAGAATTATTGTAAGTTTTAATTACAAATCTTT
>Ga0079221_10000204_pt1 | contig 14483 bp, 11 predicted proteins | sample GAAS200_FD_75069 | JGI IMG/M metagenome (GOLD analysis project Ga0079221, IMG submission 75069) | Agricultural soil microbial communities from Georgia to study Nitrogen management - GA AS200 | ecosystem: Environmental > Terrestrial > Soil > Agricultural land | place: USA: Georgia | collected... | reverse complement strand
GGCCCGGGCGATATTGTATGTATGCCCGATCATTTTAATAAACTCGATTTTGAACTGGAAGCAGCCATTGTGATATGCAAACCCGGAAGGAATATTAAGGCAGAAGAGGCAGACGAATACATTGGCGGGCTTATGATTATGAATGATATGAGTGCACGGGGCTTGCAGGGCGAAGAGATGAAGTTGAACCTTGGCCCCTCCAAAGGGAAAGATTTTGCAACTGCAATGGGGCCGATGCTGGTAACACCCGATGATCTGGAAGATTTTATAGTGCCGCCAAAACAAGGACATAACGGTAACGCCTATACGCTTTCTATGAAATGTCGTGTAAATGGCGTGCAGGTGAGTGAAGGAAACCTGGCAGATATGGATTGGACATTTGCTGAAATAATAGAACGATGCAGCTATGGAGTGCAGCTTTTTGCAGGAGATATAATTGGAAGTGGTACAGTGGGCACAGGTTGTTTTCTCGAATTGAATGGCACCGGTAAATTAACCAATCCTGATTACCAGGAACAATGGCTAAAAGAAGGCGATGAAATAGAAATGGAAATAGAACAGTTAGGAATTTTAAAAAATACCATTGTAAAAGATGAAAGTGATTTTTCTATTCTTTCGTTGAAAAAGAATATCTGACTGATGTTTAAAACAATTCTATTAAAAGATCAGCCGGTACAGATTGTTCAAAATATATTAAACCATTCGGTGGCCCCGCGGCCAATATGTTTTGCAAGCACGGTAGATGCCAAGGGAATGGTGAACCTTAGCCCATTCAGTTATTTTAATATGTTCAGCTCTAACCCGCCGGTAATTATTTTTTCACCAACATCGCGCCTGCGGAATAATACCCATAAACACACGCTGGAAAATTTAAAAGAAGTAAACGAAGTATGTATAAACATCGTAAGCTATGATATGGTACACGGCGTAAGCCTTGCCAGCAGCGAGTTTGCAAGGGGAGTAGATGAATTTGTAAAAGCAGGGTTTACCAAAGTTGCTTCGCAACTGATACAACCGCCGCGTGTAATGGAAAGCCCGGTGCAAATGGAATGTCGTGTTATAGAAATTAAATCGTTGGGTACACAAGGCGGCGCAGGAAACCTGGTGATTGCAGAAGTATTAATGATTCATATAAATGAAAATCTTTTTACCGATGATAAGATTGATCAAACCAAATTTGATTTTGCAGCACGGATGGGTGCACATTGGTACGCAAGAGTAAACAAAGAAAATATGTTCCAGGTAGAGCGGCCCAATGAAAAGATTGGTATTGGCATTGATAATTTGCCCGAATCAATAAGAACAAGTAAAATACTTACGGGTAATAATCTTGCGCAGTTGGCCAATGTGCACGAAATGCCGGTGGTGGACATTTCTTTTGAAGACGACCGACTAAAAAATATTTTTCAATATTATGCGGTTGATCCGGTTGAAATGGAAACTGAATTGCATAAGTATGCATCCCAACTTTTGAATGAGGGGAAAGTACCGGCAGCCTGGCAGGTACTGCTGGCAAATAATTAGCAGGAAACTAACTTTGGCGGTAGATGGATTTAATCAGTATGCGATTGAGTTATGAAACCAAATATTAGAGCCGTCTTTAATAGGAAGGATCAGGCTAAAGGATTTGAAAAGTGGGGATATGGGGAGTATTTGAGTAGGGTGAAATAATTATTATAATTTTTGTATAGTCCTAAAATAGGTTGACAGTTTTTTTAAATAAAACCCAGCCGCCTCCTGTTGTTGGGTTTTTTGATGTTGCTCATTGGGTGTTTCCAAAGATAAGGAAAGATGTAGTCTATAATTGTTATACAGAGATACGGCTTGTTTTACAGCTGCAAAACCAAGTTGTTTAGTTTTCAGAGTGCGATCCAGACAAAATTCTTCTTTGATTGTTCTATTCATTCGCTCAGCCAATGCATTTTCGTAAGGGTCTGATTGTTTTGTCATACTCATGCTGAGGTTATGCTCATTTGCTTTGCTGACATATTCATTACTGCAATATTGAAGTCCACGATCTGAATGATGGATAAGTGACTGACCAGGATATAATCGGTTTCTAATGGCCATATCCAAAGTCTGGCGCATGGTAATTGCTTCCATGTTATCAGCCACACAATAACCCATGACCTTTCTGCTGTAACCAGCAAGTTGAGAGATTGCAAGTTTAGGCTGGATTCAATCTTTCCTTTTTTGAATTATGATGTTTGGCTATTCTTTTTTGCAATAAAAATATATTGAGAAGATAAAAATTGTTCAAAGATTCTAAAAGTTAACTTATTAAAAAGCTTTCGATTAGGGCTATTGCTCGCAATCTCCTGTATAGGAAAAATTTTTAGAATAGTAAATTCATCTACTGACTTTATCAAGTCTATCATATCTTTCTTACAAAAAAACCTTAAGTGTGTTTTATCAAAAATACCTTCAGTGGTGTATTGAAATCTTCCTTTCATTAAAATTGAATATATCGCTTTTATATCCCTTATGTTAGGGATGCTAATTAAGATAAGGCCATGCGGCTTTAAAACTTGTGCTAATTTTTTCAATACTTTCAATGGATCTATCAAATGCTCCAAAATATCTCCCACAATAATTACATCGAAATAATTTTTTTCGAATGGAAACTCCTCTGTTTCTACATTAAAAAAATATGTTTTATCAATTAAAGAATTATGTTGATTCGAATCGGGCAATTCCACTAAATCTACACCCACTACTTCAGAAGCAAGTTTATTTCTTTTTATGTACACTAATGTATCTCCGCCACCCATACCAATTTCTAATACTTTTTGAAATGAATCTGTAGGCATTAGGCTTATTAGGTCTAAACGCGGATTTATGAAATAGGAGATCCCTTTTTTTAGATAGATTTCTTGATCCATAGTGTATGTAGCTGTGGAATTCAGCAGGCTGTAAATATAACTTATATAATCAAGTATATTACTTAAAATTACTGACCATCCTTATCGCTTAATATTATACCCGGTGAATAATGATTTATTTCAGCGCTCCAGTCAAAACTAGGCATATTTGAAATAAAATTACTATCAATTATAACACTATGAATTTGGCCATTATCTACTGTATCTATGAAGGAAATTAACTTTCCTGCGCCACTAATTATATTTTTTTGAAAATGGATATTAGATGTGCCCCAATCATTGATTGAAATTCCCGGTTCCAAAGCTCCTAAAACTGACTCCCCAATATTTACAAATCTATTGCCAGTGGCAGTATAATAACCACCACATTGGCTATGTGTAATTGCACCTTCACTGTGGCCTGTTATTTCGGTAGGTGTTTGATTAGTGTTTTCAAATAAATTACCCGTTAAAGTTGAGTGTATTTCTGATTCTGTGCAGTAAAATTTATCGGCTACAGTATGAAATGCACTCCCATTTAGATTATCGAATGTACAGTTTCGTATATCGGCATTATGGCCAACGATGGTCTCATTAGGGCTATTAATGAAAGTACATTTGTCATAAGTAGTTACCCCTTTCGAAATTGCGGTTATAGCGGCATTTATATCCCAATAATATGTACCGGTATTGTTGTTCCTGTTTCCATCAAAAGTGAGATCAGTAAAAGAACATGACATATCTGTATATTTTGTAGAAGAAAGCACCCAGAAAAAATTTATGCTTTTAAAAAATTTAGTTCCAGAGGGAAAGCTATTCACTCCATTTGTTGTGTTTCCAATTGGAGTGGCTAAAAAAATAGTGTCATTGCTTATACTGGTAATAACATTAATAGAGGTGGCACCAGTTATATTATTATTAGTGCAAATTTCAATTCGGTCAAGATTTATTAAGCCATCAGTGGAATTTGCCACTATGTAAGTGGAATTAGCATCAGCAGGTTGTGCCAGAGAATAGGTTATTTGATTTTCTCTTGTAAGAGTTGCTGGCCCATAGAAATTCAATGATTTTTCTATAATAGGAGTGTGGCTTAAAGTATAAGTTTTATTACCGAAAAATATATTTGAATTTTCCGGAACACTATCACACACTGCTTTAATAGTTTGATAGTCATCCATCCCGGGTTTTCTAAAATCTTCAATATAAAAAACCGTAGAATTGGAAACAGCAAGTTGAGAAGTTGCAAGTTTAGTTTGTGTAGATTCAGTGTTGCTTTTTTTACACGAAATAAAAAAAGTACTGGGAAGTAGGATAAGAAGAATTCTCATTTATATGATATATTTAATATTGGATTAAATGTTCATGAGTATTTCCTAAATGAATTTACCTAATCTCTACGGCAGTAATTCAATTTACTCAAAACCGAAATTATTAAAATATTGAGCTAATATTTGATTAACACCTGTTTTTTTTCAGAGGCAATACTATAATGATTGTCTATAAACTTAATTTCATTTAAATTATTTGCAGGCACTGCTATAAAAGCTCCTGAAAAACTTTCATTCACATCATTAACGTTGTCTCTTAAAAAATTATTATGAGCAAACATAATATCTTTAAAGCCTGAAGCACCAGGTTTGTTTTTTGAATAAGTGTCTGTTATGACTATATAACCTCTTGCTGTCTTTTTATCATCATAAGGAATAAAATCTTTAAAAGTGTTATCCATCACTAAAAGTGAATCCATTCCCCATTTACTGCCCGTCAGCACAATTCCTCCATAGGTCATACTATCAATGTAATTATTAAAAATTTTACTTTTTTGCAAAGAATGTAATATAAAACCAGCCGATAACTTTTGCATTGGCCCTCCTGAAATTATATTGTTGAAAACTTCCAGATTAGTTATTGTAGATCCATTGGCCAAGCGGTTACTATATTCTTTGGCATTCCCATTTGGGACCTCTATACCTATTGATAAATTTTGCCTATTATCTCGTGATGCTGTTAATTTTATTTTATTATTTTTAATGGTGATGTTGTTTATGGGTTCTTTTAGCCAGAAAATAATTCCGTCAACGCATTGATTAAATTGGTTATCTTTTATCATTACATCATGCAAAGGAATATCTTTTTGGCTACTTATGAATATGCCAGGCCAGCAACCAATAAAATCATTGCTTGTTGCAATTGAATTATTACCATGTATTTCAAGTCCGCCGCAATTGTTACTAAGCCCTATATCTATATTTTGTTGTTTTACAAGATTTTTTTCAAAAATAGTACTGTCCCATTCACTATACACAAAAGAGAAATCGTAAGAATTACTGTTCGGGGTTTTTGTTCCAACATAGCGTCCTCCATTTAAAAATTGACAATTACTAATTAATAATTTATTCCCATTCCCCATAATCAACAACATATCATTTCCCGAACAATTCTTGACAGCCACATTATTTAAACTGCAGTTGGTTCCATTAACTAAAAACAAGGCTGAATGATTTTTTTTTGCCTTCGGAGGATTCAAATTCCGCGAACCATTCAAATCTATGGTCAAAAAAGAAAAGCTGACATTATTAACATGCCTCCCATAAAATAGGTGCGCATTTGCATTAGAGTCTTCCTTATCAAAAATGTGATCACCCACTTTAATAATACTGTTTTTCCCATCTCCCTTAAAACTTAAATTGGAATGAAGTAGTAATGAATAATTTTCAAGGTAATTTTTTGTGGTAGTATAAGAAGCAACTTTATAAATACCCGCCGGAAAATATATTATTGTTTTATTTGAAGAGGGAGCAGCATTTATCGCTGCCTGAATCGCTCTGGTATCGTCTGATTTCCCATTTCCCTTAGCACCAAAGTCTCTTACATTTATTTTCTTTTGTGCATTGACAGATGCCAGCAAGTTTATTAAAACAAAAAAGCCGATAATTTTTTTCATACTGTGGTTATTTAAAATAGCATGCGACTCAGAGCACAAATTTATTACCTGATTCTTTGCTAAAAGTAATTTTTGAGTTGCTTGCCAATTTATTAACAGTTTGGATTTCTGATTTACAACGGTTGAAATTGCCAACTTGGTCTACAATGCTTTTGAACAAAATATTACTAACTTCGCACGCAATTTTAAATAACAACGATTCTTGAAATTCTGCTATTAATAAAATGAAGATCGTAAAAATTATATCGCTTATTGTTTTATTTACCTGCATGGCAATGGTAAAAACAATGGCTCAAAGCTTACTTACCACGCAGGATTTAAGCAGCGTTAATATAGATAATTACAGCGATGCTGATCTTATATCGCTTCTCAACCAGGCTAATGAATCCGGGTTATCTGAGTCACAGGTTTTGAAACTCGCTTCGCAAAAGGGTTTACCAGACATAGAGGTATCAAAACTGAAAGACAGGTTAGATGTCATTATCAGCAGCCAGAATTTAAATCAAAATGTATCACCAGGCATTGCCGGAAGGGATTCAATGAGGGGATACCTATACGATACTTTAAAATTTCCTGTTCAAAGATTTCAGAGTAACGACAGTATTTTCGGGTCGGAACTTTTTACAAGCAGCAGTCTTGCCTTTGAACCAAACCTTAGAATAGCCACACCGGCAGGGTATGTTTTGGGGCCTGATGATGGAATCATCATATACGTTTATGGGTACAGCGAAAAAAAATATGATGTGCGGGTAAATGAGTACGGGGAAATTTATATACCCAATGTGGGGCCAATATTAGTAAATGGTTTAACCATTGAGCAAGCCACTGAAAGGATAAAATCAAAATTAGCTTCTACCATTTACAAGGCCATTAACTCCGGGCAAACCAAAGTGCAGGTTACATTGGGAAAAATAAAAAGTATTCATATAACCATTATCGGACAGGCAAGAAAACCCGGATCATTTACCGTATCATCTTTAACCACCTTATTCAATGCACTGTATTTATGCGGCGGCCCTACATCCATGGGAAGTTATAGAGATATTGAAATCATCAGGGGAAATACTAAACGAACTGCAGACTTATATAATTTTTTAGTAAATGGCGATAAGAAAGATAATATACTGCTGCAGGAAGGCGATGTAATCAGGATACCTTATTATAAAAACAGGGTAAAAATTTCCGGCAGGGTAAAGCGACCAGGAAAATTTGAAATGCTCGATTCAGAAACGTTTGGTGATCTTTTAAAATATTGTGGCGGATTTACAGACGATGCTTATCGTGGCGCGGTTACCATTATAAGAATTACTGACTCCACCCGAAAAATAATTGACGTTAATTCTTCATCATACAATTCTTTCCAGATTAATGGAAGTGATGAATATATTGTAAGAAAATTACAGGATGAATATGGCAACCGTATTATTATTTCAGGTTCGGTAAACCGACCAGGCCCCTACGCGCTTGCAGAGGGTATCACTTTAAAAAATTTAATTGAAAAAGCCGGCGGCCTTTCCGAAGACGCTTATACAAAAGGCGCCACCATTTTCAGGTATTTGAACAATAAATTACCCACTACCCTTTCTGTTGATATTGATTCTGTATTATCCTATAATCAAAAAATTTACTTACAGAAAAATGATTCGGTTTATATACATTCCATCTTCGATTTTAAAGATAAAAATTACATAACGGTAGAAGGTAATGTAAGAAAGCCAGGGACAGTTCCCTGGCGTGAAAAGTTTAGTTTACGGGATGCTTTATTATCTGTTGGAGGTTTAACTGAATCAGGAGATTCAACCAACATTGAAATTAACCGAAGGCTAAAAAATGCCAACATAGACCAGGCAAATCATGATGAGAGTAAAATATTTGATATTGACTTAACCAGCAAAAATGAAGATGCAAGTAATATTTACCTGGAGCCTTATGACATGATTATAATAAAAACTTTGCCGGGCTATACGGAGCAGCGCAGTGTATTATTATTGGGCGAAGTGAAAAGCCCTGGCCGCTATGGGTTAGAAAACAGCGGTGATCGCATTGTTGATGTTTTAAGAAGAGCAGGAGGTTTTAAAGCATCTGCCGATAGCACGTCTATTACTATAAGAAGAAGTACAACCTCTAACTTATCCGTTGAAGAGAAGGAAAAATTATTTCAACGGATACTGAACATAAGCCCTGATAGCATTGCTCAAAATGCCAGGCTTCGCAATGAGTTATATAAAAGTTATGACCTGATAAGCGTAGACCTCACTACTGCTTTCGCTCATCCGCAGAGTTCTGAAAACTTAATACTGGAAAATGGGGATGTATTAACTATTGACAGAAACTCGAACCTGGTAAAAGTAGAGGGAGAAGTTTATTATCCTACCATTGTTCCCTATAAACCAAATATGAATTTGAAATATTATATTGAACAAGCGGGCAATTTTACACCCTATGCGCGCAAATCCGGTGCACTGGTAATCCATTCTGATGGTAAAGCAGAAACCGTAAAACATTTTTTATGGTTTAAATCTTATCCATCTGTAACTCGGCGATCAGAAATTTATGTTCCGCAAAAATTGAAAACTAATAAAACAAAATTAGGAGCGGCAGAGCTGGCGCTTATTGTATCGGCATTAGGCATTTTGGCAAATGTGATTATTAATATTACAAAATAATATTACCATGCTTACAGAGGAGAACGGGAATATTGAAAAAAATCATTTTTTAGGAAATGTTCTGATTAAAAGATTTAAGTATTTGCTCAGATTTTGGTGGTTATTTATCCTGGTAGGAATTATATCTGGCCTTGGCGGAATATGGTATGCAAGTAATAAAAAAATACTCTACAAAAGTCATCTCACTTTTGCACTTGACGAAGGCAGCAAAAATAGCATGGCAAATGTTCTAAGTCTTGCATCGCAACTTGGGTTTAGCTTAAACGAAGCAAACGATATTTTTGGGGGAGATAACATAAACGAAATAATAAAAAGCAGGAGGATTGTAGAACAAATATTACTTTCGGTAGATACATTTCATACTAAACCCTATACACTTATCGAGTATTTGCTGGATATTGATGGCAGTAAAAAAAATAGTCGGATACTAAAAAATGTTCATTTCCCTGTTGGGCAGGATAGATCTACTTTTACTTATCAACAGGATAGTATTTTATATCACACGTATTTGAGTTTTGCCAATGAAAATATTGTAACCGATCGGCCAGACAGAAAACTTAGCCTTTTTGAAATAAACGTAACGAGCCCTGACGAAAAATTTACTAAAGATTTTACTGATAGATTAGTTGCCGAAGCAGATAGTTTTTATATTCAGGTAAGAACAAAAAAAGCAAAACAGACATTAGACATTCTTGAAGACAGGGTTGCATCAATGAAAGGAAATTTGAACAATAGCATTTCGAAAAAATCAGAAATACAGGATGTGAATGTGAACCCTGCATTTTCATCGGGGCAGGCGCCGGTGTTAAAACAACAGGCAAATATCCAGGTATATAGTGCTGCTTATGCTGAGTTATTTAAAAATCTTGAATTTGCCAGATTTAATTATCTTAATGAAATCCCCTTAATGCAAATTATAGACAAAGCAGATTATCCAATGGAGAAAATAAAATTTGGAAAATTAAAAGGCGCTTTACTTTTTTCCATTTTAGCAGAATTATTGTTGCTTTGTTTTTTGGCATTAAAAAAAATTTTTAGCAATCAATCTTAAATACCAGGTTTTCTGTAAACCCATTCTCACAATACCCAATGGATTTATTTTTAAAATTCAAAAAAGATTATTTTAATTATCTCATCAGCATCATTTTACCTGCCCTTATTTCAGGAATTTCAATTCCGCTTTTCAAACATGTATTAGGGGCAAGCGGGTATGGGAATTTTTCTTTGTGGTTTAATGCTGTATTAATACTTACTTCCACATTATCCGGTTGGATTTCTCAAAGTATCATCCTGTTTTATCCATCGAGTAATAATAAAAGATCGTTTTCCAATAAGGCTCTGCTATTATCCTTACGTACACAGCTATTATTCTTAGTTCCTTGTTTTCTTATTGTATGGTTAATAAGCGGGGACGTTTTCTTTGCTTTCTTATTTTCTATTGCGCTAATCTTTACATCGCTGCAATTTTCAGTGTTGCCTATCATCCAGTCTGGTTTTTTATCCAGGAAAATAATCTTTTCCGAGCTGATACGGATTGTCTCTTATGTAGGGTTCGCTTTACTATTGCTGAAATTTTCCGGCTTAAAAAATTTGTATTCATTATTTATAGCCATTATCATTGCTTATGCTTTTTCATTACTTTATTTGCTGCGCCAGTCTGCCAGGTTTTTTGAAAATATAGAGTTGGGCAGGATTACAAAAAAAGAACTGATAGAATTATTTAGAAAATTTTTCAGCTATGGCGCGCCGCTCTCATTATGGTTTGTTTTTTCGTACCTGCTTTCATACACAGATAAATTATTTATTTTGAAAAATTTTGGCGGGGAAGTGCAGGGAAATTACCAGGCAATTTTCGATCTATTGTCAAAAAGTATCATACTGATAATTTCCCCGGTGGTCACCTCACTATTCCCCATACTCACTTCGGCTTATACAAGTGGCAATAAAAATGAAATCCGCAATCTGCTGAAAAAATTAATTTTTTATGAGGCAGGAGGGTTTGCTTTGGTAAGTTTGTTATATTGGCTATTCGGCGCTGATGTGTTGTTTATTATTTTAAAAATACCGGATACAATTATTTTTAAATGGATGGGATTTATTGTAATATCTGCCACCTTCACCTGGCAAATAGCCATTTTGGTGCAAAAAAGATTTGAGTTAAAACTACGGAGCTTATATCTCCTATCAATGGTAATGATTGCCTTTTTTGTTCAAATAATATTTTATATTATTTTTAAAAATTATAATAATCCATTATTATATCCTTTAGGTTATTTGCTGGCAACTATTATTTATTTATTTCTGATTTCTGTTTCAGAACTGGTTACAATTTCAAAGTCAATTAAATTGAAAACATTAAAAGTGAATCAATCATAATGTATCACTTTGAAGACATATTGATTGCTTTAATTTTTATTCTCGCACATTTCCTGCTATTCCTTTTTAATTACCGGGTGTATGGAAAAAAAATATTGCATCCTGCGGTTCTATTTTCACTTATATGGTTTATCATTATCGCCTTACATTGGTTTTTCAGCTTTACTGTTTTAAATGAACTGCCTCCGCTTCGTATATCTACCTATCTGATCTTTTTTATTGGAGCGATCTCTTTCAGCCTTGGATCTTACACAGAAACTGCTGTACAAAAAAAATATTTTGTGAATCAAAATTTAAATTATGCTTCACTTGATAATTCCGAGATTAATTTAAAAGTAATTTATGTTCTTTTAGGCATAGCATTAATCGGGCTGCCATTTTTTTTAATTGCATCTTACAAAATATTTATAGCATCTAATGTTGATAGTTTTTTTATTGGCCTAAGAAGCGAATTGTTATATGGTGATGCAGATATAGGAGTTCTAAAATATTTGTTTCCTTTTTCCTTAGTTGTTTACTCATTTTCCCTTAGAAACTCATTGATTAATAAAAACCGTATCAATAAAATTTTATTATTCGTAAGTTTTTTGCTCACCCTCACCTATGCGGTTTTTACTACGGGAAGGCTAATTTTTCTAATTATTTTAGTGGTTTACTTAGGCATGAGATTTATTTATGGTAAAAATTTCTCTGTTAAAACCGTATTGCGGTTTGCCTTTTTTTTTATGCTGGTTTTTATCGGCTTAGGCATCGTTTATAAAAAAGGTGGTACTTCTGAAGAAACCTTTCGCAATAATGTAAATCCTGCAATAGAAGGCACTGCCATTTATATGGTTGTATCTTTAAATGCACTTGATAAAAAATTACACAACCAATTCAGGGTGAATTATGATGGAAACAATACTTTCCGGTTTTTCATAAAACTCGGGAAAGAGTTTGGCTTATTTCACCAGGCAAAAGTTAATGATTTAATACCCCCTTTCACATTTACCCCTTATCCAACCAATGTTTACACTATCTACAGTTCTTACATTGAAGATTATGGATATTTTTATGCATGGTTTATCATGGCTCTTCTTGGCTTCTTACAGTCATTTCTTTTTAATAAAGCTATTCGTACATGGGATTTAAGATATTCTTTCTATTATTCTATTCTGTTATATCCTCTTTTAATCAGTTTTTTTGCAGATCAATATTTTTCATTAATTTCTTTTTGGGTACAATTCGCAGTAATTGTTGAAGTAATAATCTTATTAAATAAATTTTTTAATAAAAGGAAATTAAAATTTAGTATCTCTTAATTTGATTTTAAATATTATGACCGATATCGTTATCGTAAACTGGAACAGCGGGGAATATTTATTTAAATGCGTTCAGAGTATTTTCCGCTCGACAAATAAATCTTTTGTAAATAAAGTTTTCATTATAGATAACAATTCATCGGACGGTTCCCTGGAAAAAATTAATCACAATACCCAAATTGAAATAATAAAGAACCCTGAAAATAGGGGGTTTTCCAAAGCCTGTAACCAGGGTTTTCAACGCTGCACTGCTGAATATGTTTTGCTCCTAAACCCCGATACACAATTGCACCCAACTACTTTATCTGATTGCATTTCGTTTATGCATGACCGTTATGATGTAGATATTTTAGGCTGCCAGCTTTTAGATGATAATGGGAATATCACTTCCTCCTGTTCACGTTTTCCTAAACCGGCAAGATTCTTCTCTGACGCCCTGGGCCTGGCAAAGATCGCCCCGTCTGTTTTTAAACCAGCATTATTGATGACGGATTGGAGCCACAAGGAAAGCAGAAAAGTGGACCAGGTAATGGGAGCTTTTATGTTTATAAGAAAAAATATTTTTGATAAAACGGGATATTTTGATGAGCGTTTTTTTGTTTACTATGAAGAGTTAGATTTTTCAAAAAGATTGGCCGAGACAGGAGGTATTACTTTTTTTAACCCGGAAATTAAAACTATCCACAGCGGTCATGGCACAACCGCCAATGTGAAGTCATTCAGTTTATTTCTTAACCTGCGCAGCCGGCTACAGTATGCAAGCAAACATTTTACTAAAATGGGCTATTTTACGGTATGGATATGCACTTTTTGTATTGAGCCGGTTACGCGAAATATTTTCCTGCTGCTACAAGGCAATTTAAAACAAATGGGCCAGGTTTTTAAAAGCTATTTGCTGCTGCTGAAAAATAAATCTATAAAAGCATAGAGATACTTAATATCAATTTATGTTCAGAACTATAAAAATTTTTCTTCAAAGTTTTCCTTTGCATGTTATTGTATGGAAAATAAAATGCAAGATTTTCAAAATTAAGATCCCACATCTTCCACAATGGCAAAAGTTTTTTGCGGGTAAGAATGGAATTGAAATTGGCGGCCCCAGTGGAATTTTTAACGTGAATGGATATTTACCCTTGTATAAAATTGCCCGTCTCATTGACGGAGTAAACTTTAGTAACCATACAGTATGGGAGGGCGCTTTACAGGAAGGGAATAATTATAAGTATTACAATAAAACCGGGTATCAATACATTGCAGAAGGGAATAACCTGACCGCTATAGAAAATGAAACCTACGATTTTGTTTTAAGTTGTAATAACCTGGAGCATATTGCTAACCCCATTAAAGCAGTTTTTGAATGGAAGCGCATTTTAAAAGATGGTGGCGTTTTATTATTGATATTGCCAAACAAAGAAGCCAATTTTGATCACCTAAGGCCTTATACTTCTATTGAACACCTGGTAAGCGATTACAATAATAATACGAAAGAGGATGACATGACTCATCTGCAGGAAATTCTTCAATTGCATGATTTAAGCAGGGACCCCCAGTCAAAATCTTATGAAAACTTTGTACAACGCAGCAAGCTAAATTTGGAAAACAGGTGCCTGCATCATCACGTATTTAATCAAAACCTGTTAAAAGAATTAAGCACCTTTTGTAGTTTAACCATATTACAGCAATACACTACTTACACCGATCACTTTATTTTATTGCAAAAAGGCTAACATGGCCGGTTACACTTTCAAATGCATTAAACCAAACCTGGTCGAGTGCCCTGTCGGAAAAATTTTCTCGCACAAAAGATAAATTTTTTAATGCCAGTTCTTTTCTTTTTTCAGCAGGCATGGCTTTTATTTCTTCAATTTTTTTAATCCATTCATCGTTCGTATCGCAATACCAGTCCTCACCCGCATTTTCCATCAATTCGGTATAAGCCAGTGTAGCTGATACCACGGTTGGTATTCCCGTGAACCAAAATGACACTAATTTATTCCCCGGCTTATGCCAGGCAAAAAGGCTTTTTTTAGCGAGTGGGATGATTCCACAATCGCACTGGCTGAAAACTTTATGGTTTTCATTCAAATCCCATTTATGATAAACTGTTTCGATGGGTAATTGCCGTAATATTTTATTTACGTCATTATTAATAATCTTTCCAAACCGCGGATAGGTTTTGCTGGTGATTACATGTAACTCGCAAAATGTGTTCAACCTTTTGAATACATCTTTGAAGTGCAAAAATTGTCTCAGCACAATACCCTGCCCTTCCCATACTAATTTCATTTTACCATTAATAGAAAAATTAGTTTTACAAAATTCATATTCATGTTCC
>Ga0079221_10000203_pt1 | contig 14491 bp, 12 predicted proteins | sample GAAS200_FD_75069 | JGI IMG/M metagenome (GOLD analysis project Ga0079221, IMG submission 75069) | Agricultural soil microbial communities from Georgia to study Nitrogen management - GA AS200 | ecosystem: Environmental > Terrestrial > Soil > Agricultural land | place: USA: Georgia | collected... | reverse complement strand
CTGTTTGAAATTGTGGCAGCAAGGGTATGAAGTGGTGGACTGCCCCTCGGCGTTCGTCGAACATTTTACGCATACGAATGAGAAAGTCCGTGCGAGCAACCTGTCGGGAGAGCGGTCGGATTGGAGTGCCTATATCGACAAATGGGAAGGTATCTTTTATCACCACGACAAACCCGAGATCGGCGCATGGGTCACGAAGTCGCATGAGGACCTGCACCGGACAGCTCGCAATTTCCCAGTATCGGGCAAGTGGGCTGCGTCTTTCACCGCTTGGGTCAATTCACTCAAGGGACGAATCCTCTATGCCATCAAGAGGTACTGCAAGACTGATTGGGATTTTCGAAGAATTGCCGGAGGATGATGTCATCGTGGCCATATCTGTCGTGAGTGACCCCATGTATGTCACCGGTTCGGCGAGGGATTCCCTGCCGTGCCGGGCCTGCGGCAAGGAGCTGCATGGCGCGGAGGTTGACACCTACTCAATCTGTGGCACGTGCGGAAGTGCGAATTACGTCTCCGTCCTGAGCGCGGAGGCTGACAATGCTACATACTTCGACGAAGTCTATTCCGATGCCACGCGGCATGCGATCGAAAAACGACACCGGCAGTTCCATAGGTGGGAGAATCTCTATTCGGCTGTTCATGCGAAAGAACGGGAAGCCTTCCACGCCGTGCTCGATCACATGTCAAAGAGCATCATCGCCGCCCGCAAATCCGTCGAAGTGGGTTTTGGTTCGGGACATGAGCTGGCGAACTATCTGAAGGCCGGAGCCAACATGTACGGCATTGATGTGAGCTGTGAAGCCGTGTCCAGATTCCGAGCGTCGAATCCTCAGTTCAGCGATCGCGTTGCATTGGGGAATAAAGTGTCGTCCAGGGCTGACGTGCTGTATTGCAACGCATTGTTTGAGCATCTCGACGATCCCGCAGCATTTTTGGACAACGCCGCGGCTTGTCTCAGCCGCGACGGGCTCCTTCTTCTACGTCTTCCCATCATTACTGCACGTGTGTATAGCCCCGAAGAGTTACGCTGGGACATCAACTGCTGGAAGCCCTGCCATCGAGTCCTCTATACCTATCGAGGACTCGAGACGCTGCTCAAAACTCATGGATTCTCGATTGTCGAATCGGCGCCGCTGGCTTACTACGGCTATAAAGTGATGAGCACAATGTTGCGGCATGGGTTCGCAGATGTGGCAAGGGTGAGAAACCCGTACTTTGCGATAACAGGGTTGGAATCGGATGGACGGTATCTGATGATTCTTGTTGAGAGTGTATTTCGAAAACTGATCTGCTCGGATTTTGCTGTCGTCGCCAAGAGGATGCAGTAGGGATCGTTGCTATGAGCGGACAGTGGTCGCTGCCAATACTTGTTAGGAAGATCGTTCGCCGATTTCCATGTCTTGATCCGAGACTGGCTGGTGAGCTCCTGTCGCTTGCAGCAGAGATGGGGTCCCGCAAGTCCGGGGATCACGTCGCCGTCATGGATGACATTGCGAACTTCGGTGCGTATACACGAGATGCATGGGTTGCCCAGATGGCTGCGTCGCTCCAGCCGGGATCTCGGGTGCTGGATGCGGGGGCGGGAGAATGCCGGTATCGCAAGCTGTTTTCTCATTGCGAGTACAGAACTCAGGATTTTGCTCAATACCGAGGCACGACGACAGGAGTGCTAGTCGACAGCTGGTCTTACGGGCAGCTGGATTACGCTTGCGACATTACGAACATTCCGGTTGATGATGACTACTTTGATGCGGTCCTTTGCACCGAAGTGCTGGAGCATGTTCCTCAGCCTGTCGCGGCCCTGAAGGAGCTTTCAAGGGTACTCGCCAAGAGCGGCAGGCTATTTATCACTGCTCCGTTGGGAAGTGGGCTGCATCAGCAGCCGTTCCATTTCTATGGTGGGTATACGCCGCATTTTTACACGAAGTTCTTAGCCGAATGCGGTTTGAAGATCCGTGAGGTTAGACCTATTGGAGGGCTCATGCGAAACGTCGCCCAGGAGACGTACCGGGCAGGCCGGGTGCTTGTCGAGAAGGCTCCGCAGAAGCTGTCGATCCTTGCGCGATTTATGCTGACCGATTGGCTCCCGAGATATCTGGCGCAATTGGATGCAGCGGTGCCCGTGGAAGAGTTCACCGTCGGATATCTGGTGGAAGCTGTCAAGACGGGATGAATCAGGATCCTGAAAGGCAAGCGACATGGTTAACGATCCTTTCGTCAGCGTACTTCTCCCTGTGTTTAACGGTGGGCCGTATTTGCGGGAGGCGATCGACAGCATCCTAAGTCAATCCTATGACTGCTTTGAACTGATCATTATTAATGACGGCTCCACTGATGATTCATGGCACACAATCGAAACAGTGCAGGATCCGAGAGTTCGTGCTTTTCAGCAGATGAACGTCGGAATCGCCGGGACACTTAATCGCGCTATTCAACTGGCGCGCGGAGTCTATCTTGCCAGACAGGATGCGGATGATGTCGCGCTGCCGAAAAGATTTGAGAGACAAGTTGAGTTTCTGGAAACGCACCAGGATTACGGGCTTGTGGGTACCTGGGCAACGGTTTTATCCGAGAGAACAGAGGAGGTAAAAGTACACAACCATCCCTCCGAAAACCACGTCCTGAAGTATGAACTCTTGTTTGATAATCCTTTCGTTCATAGTTCTATGATGATACGAAAAGCTGTTGTCGATCGCGTGGGAGGCTATGTAGCGGAGAGCAGGACAAGACCAGCTGAAGATTACGAGTTGTGGTCTCGAGTTGCTCGAGAGTTTGATGTGGCCAATATACCCGAAGTTTTACAAATATATCGGGATACTCCGAAGAGTCTCTCCAAGGGAGTAGGCAATCCGCTCCTGGATCATGTCATCAACACAAGTATCAGCAATCTGACGTGGGTGACGGGGAGGGCGACGAACGACCCTGCCATTCACGATCTCGCTGCCTTTTCTCATGGGGCATACCATCGCGCTCTCGGGAATGTCGATTTGCGGGAGCTCGAGGATGTCTTAAATGAGGCAGCAAATAAGCTGAGCAAAACCTGCAACGTGCCTGCCGATGCGCTGCGGGACCGGGTGCAGGTTCATCTTCATACCGTTCAATACCACTACGATCATTATAATCGGTATTGTAGGGGTGGGAGGATTCGCAGAAAGATCGTGCAGTTGGCCGGCGCGGTGAAACAAAACATCCTTTTTCGGCAGAATCGTACGACAAGAGAACATTGAAACAACGAATGAGCCGGCTTTGAAACAGCTCTGACAAGGCTTGATAGTGGTGGGCGGCTGATCATGCGTATTTTATTCAGTTGCGAATTCTATGCACCAAGCGTCGGTGGGGCGCAGGAAGTGGTCAGGCAGGTTTCCGAGCGATTAGTTGAACGGGGTCACCAGGTTACTGTTGCCACCAGCAAGCTGGCTGGGCGAAACGATCGCACGATCAACGGGGTTCGGGTAGAGGGATTTGCCATTTCAGGGAATGCCGTGCGTGGATTCGAAGGAGAAGTTGGTCGCTATCAGCAGTTTCTCCTTCACAGTCAATTTGACGTCATGATGAACTATGCCGCTCAGCAATGGGCCACGGATCTCGTTTTGCCATTATTGGAGCGCCTGTCCTGTGTCAAGGTACTGAACCCTTGTGGGTTCTCAAGCCTGTATGACCCCCTCTATGCTCAGTACTTCCTGCAAATGCCGAAAGTTCTGAGTCAATACGATCATCTCATTTTCTGCGGGTCAAACTACCGTGACGTAAGTTTTGCCAGGACACAGGGCATTGAAAACATTTCGATCATCCCCAATGGAGCAAGTGAAGTGGAGTTTTATCGGGAGCGAGATCCAAGTTTCCGGAAGCGACACGGTATTGGTTCGGATGACCTGCTTTTCCTCACTGTGGGGAATCTGGTCGAAAGCAAGGGCCATTTAGACGTGGCGAACGCATTTTGGGCCGCTGATTTTGAGGGGAGACCGGCCACGCTGATTTTGAATGGCAATGAATGCCGGTTTGCAGAACAACGATCCGCGTTCAGCGGGTTGCGTTATAAAGTTGCCGAATATTACCGAGCGGTGCAACACATTCACGATGCTCGCGGCTCGGGCGCAGCCTGCGCGCATGTACTTCATGGAATCGCCAATAAAATGGGCCTGCGCATGGGTACCTATGCAGCCGCCCGTAAGACATTCCAGGAGGAGATGCGAGCGGTGATCGACAAGATCCATGGTCAAGGGAGCCGCAAGAGGGTCTTGATGACAGATCTGCCCCGGCCTGAGTTGGTTCAAGCCTATATGAACACCGATCTCTTTGTCTTTGCGTCCCACATTGAATGCTCGCCCCTCGTTCTTTTCGAATCGGCGGCGGCGGGCACCCCATTTCTCTCGGTTCCAGTCGGGAACGCGGAGGAGATTGCCTGTTGGACAGGCGCTGGTGTGATTTGCCCGGCTCCCCAGGACGAGAAGGGTTATACGGTACCTCAATCTGGCGTATTGGCGGAATACATGTCACGCCTCACGAAAGACCATGAGCAGTTGCGGCTACGAGGCATTGCCGGAAAAACGAAGTGGAAGGAACAATTTACGTGGAGCCACATCAGCACCCAGTACGAACAGCTATTTTCCGTCCTAAGCGCGAAGGCTGAAGCATCACATGTGACTCGAGTGGCATGATGCGCATTCTCTATGTGGCTATGAAATTCGACTATGGTAGGTCTGAGCAAGGCCTCAGCTTCGAGCATTGTAATTTCTATCATTCGTTAGCCCACATGGGTCACGACATCATCTATTTTGACTTCATGACTCTCTTGCAGGAGCACGGCAGGGAGTGGATGAATCGCCGATTGTCTGAGGTGGCGCGTCTGGAGAAGCCAGACCTGATCTTCACCATTCTGTTCAGCGACCAGCTTGACGCCCACGTCATCAGGGAACTGACGGAGCAGGATGGTGTGACGACCCTCAACTGGTTTTGCGACGACCATTGGCGCTTTGATAACTACTCTCGGGCTTGGGCTCCCTGTTTCAACTGGGTCGTCACGACAGCAGCAAGTGCGATCTCCAAGTATGCACAACTTGGCTATCGAAACGTCATTAAGAGCCAGTGGGCCTGCAACGATGCCTTGTATCGCAAGATGGAGCTTCCGTTAATGTACGACGTGTCCTTTGTCGGTCAGCCCCACGGGAATCGCCGCTCGGTGGTTCAACGGTTGCGACAGGCCGGTGTCAATGTCCATGTCTGGGGTAGCGGTTGGGATTCGGGGCGGTTATCGCCAGATGAATTGATTCGGGTCTTTAACCAAAGCCGCATTAATCTCAATTTGACTAATGCTTCGATGCCGGTCCCGTCCTCTTCGGTTAAGACGGGATCCAAAGGCCAAGGCCTGGTGGCCCGCGCGCTTGATTGCGTTCCATTTGGAGGGCAGGTGAAAGCAATGGGAAAGGCTTATCTTTCGAGCATGCGTGGACGCGGCGTCGATCCTGTGGCATCAGATTGCTCGGATGCTGCTGACGCGGACTACGCGGATCAAATTAAAGGTCGCAATTTCGAAGTCCCCGGTTGTGGAGGATTTCTGCTAACCGGAAGGGCTGACAACCTGGACGAGTATTATGAGATCGGGAAAGAAGTGGTGTGTTTTGACGATGTCGACGACATGATCGACAAGGTTCGCTACTACCTCAAACACGAGGACGAGCGGAGCACGATTGCCCAAGCCGGCTATGAGCGGACTCTGCGAGATCATACATATGAGCGTCGATTTGACGAGATATTCCACCGTATGGGAATGCCTGTAGGCTGTGTGCGCAACGGCACCGGGCAGCAGATGCCACCGGGGCGCACTGAAGAGGTGCGTTGAATGAACGGCGCTCCACGGCTCAGCGTTCTCTTGGCGGTTTTTAATGGGGAAGCACATCTTGACGAGGCTATTCGCAGTGTTCTCTCGCAAACCTTCCAAGATTTTGAATTTATTATCATCGACGACGGATCGACTGACGGGACCGCTCGTATCCTGGAGCGATTCCGGCGTGAAGATGGACGTATTCGGTTGTACAGTCAGGCGAATCGCGGTCTTGTAGCCTCGTTGAATCTGGGGATGAAGTTAGCTGCAGGCGAATATATTGCCCGCATGGATGCCGATGATATCAGTTTGACGGATCGCTTTGCGGCTCAGGTGACGTATATGGACGCGCACAAAGAGGTCGGCGTTTGTGGGACGTGGGTTGAAACATTTGGAAGCGGACGGAGCGACATCGTCCGGTATCCATCCGATGACGGCACTATTCGCAGCTGGCTGCTGTTTGAATCGGCAATGGCCCATTCGTCCGTTATGTTGCGGCGGAGCATGTTGGAGAGCCACGGTCTTGCGTATAACATCCATGCCCTGCACGCCGAGGATTATGACCTGTGGGTGCGGGCGGCTCACCATACGATTCTCGCCAATATCCCTGCCGTGTTTTTGCGCTACAGAGTGCACCCCCAGCAAGTGGGGAGCCGGTATGAAGAGGAGATGAGAGAATCTGCTCAACGGATCCGGCTGGCGCAACTCGACCGGCTGGGCATACGTCCCACCGAGGAAGAAGCGAAGCTCCATGAGACGCTAAGCCGATGGAAGTTCGAACCGACCCGACACTTTCTTCGTGCTGCGCGGGAATGGCTCTCGAAGTTAGCGAGCGCAAACTCTTCAGTGCATGCCTGCCCGCAGGCTGATTTTCATTTCGTATTGGGTCAACGCTGGGCCGAGGTGTGCGCCGCAGCCACTCACGAAGGGATCCGGACGCTGGTCGCGTTCTGGCGCGCACCGGTTCTGGCGGTGTGCGGCTTCACTTGGATGCAGCATGTCAAGTTCGCAGCAAAATGCATCATCCGCAAGCGCCAACCAGTATGGTCAAATTGTGGTCATACCGTATGAGGTACGCCAGCATCTATCTCGGCGCATGAAGGTAGACCGTGCAACAGACTGAGCCACTTTTGATCAGTGTCGTGTTGTGCACGTACAACCGCTGTGAGCTGATGGCCTCCGCTTTGCGCAGTGTGTGTCAACAGACAATCAAGCCGGCGAACTATGAAGTGATTGTGGTTGATAACAATTCGACAGATGGAACCAGGCAGCATGTGCTCGAGGTGAGTCAGCGATATACGCATGTTCGATACTGTTTTGAGGCGAAACAAGGGCTCTCGCATGGGCGAAATGCCGGCCTTCACGCGGCGCGAGGTCGATATGTCGCGTACATTGACGATGATTGTACTGTGCCGACAGAATGGCTGGGCATTGCTCAAGAAGTCATTGAGCAGGTAGCTCCCGCGATATTTGGCGGTCCGTACCGTCCCTTCTACAACACCACCAAGCCTCCGTGGTATCGCGATAGCTATGGGAGCTATGAGGGTGGATCATCGGTTAGATGGCTCGCCGGAGACGAATATCTTTCCGGAACGAATATGTTCATCCGCCGAACCGTGCTGGAAGAGTTAGGGGGATTCAGTCCTGAGGTCGGTATGACTGGAAATCGGTTGGGTTATGGGGAAGAAACCATCATCCAGCAACGATTCCGCCGTGAACGGCCCGGTGAAGGTATTTATTACGAACCAAGACTGGGTGTGTCCCATCTCGTTCGTTCGGAAAAAATGAAGCTTCTGTGGTGCGCGCGGCAGATGTTTATATCCGGACGAGACTGGCAGCGCGTGTTGTATGAAACTAATCACCGACCAGGAAATATCCTTCGGTCCTTTCTGCGAGCTGGCCGTGCCCTATACCATTTGGCAAAAGGTTTAGTTCAGGGGGTTGTAGGGAGGGATCGATCCCGGTATCCGTGCGTCGAAAACTATCTCTATGAAGTGGTGTTTGTTCAGTTGCAGATCATGGGCGCGGTGTATGAGCAGTTCACTCATCGTCCAAGCTGATGCTTGTTCGGTTATCGTGAACGGTCTTCCTTCCAACGGTTGCAAGATGGGCAGAACGATATGTGTGGGATAGCCGGGGCCATCGCAACAAAACCACTCACGCCTGAGACGGTGTCGCGCGTCACGGGCATGAACGCACGATTGGTCCATCGAGGACCGGATGGGCAGGGGACCTTTCATGAAGGACCCATTGCTCTGGCGATGCGGCGGTTGAGCATCATCGATATCCAGGGTGGGCAGCAACCTATTTTCAACGAGGACAAGACGCTGGTGTTGATCGCCAACGGCGAAATCTACAATTACGTGGAACTGAGGGCTCAGCTTCGTTCCCAAGGACATCGATTCAGGTCCGGCACTGACTGCGAAGTGATCGTGCATCTCTACGAGCAATATGGACTGGATTGCGTAAAGCAACTGCGGGGCATGTTCGCCTTCGCCCTATGGGATTCACGACAGCGGCGTCTGATGCTTGCTCGAGATCGTATGGGGGAAAAGCCGTTGTATCTCTATCGAGATCAGGGGGTGCTGTATTTTGCTTCTGAACTCAAAGCGCTCATGGCGACGGGATGCGTCTCTCTTGCGCTAGACCCCGCCGCGGTGGATCTGTTCTTTCACTATAACTACGTGCCGGAACCGATGACGCCGATACGAGGCGTTCGCAAACTTCCGGCCGCTCATGTTCTGACGGTCGATGCAGACACAGGGGAACAGAGGGAGTGGAAATACTGGCGCATGGAGGATGCGCCGGTCCTGAGCGGAAATCCTGTCGAATTGATCAAGAATGAATTGGAATCCATCGCCGAGCTGATCGTTCGCTCGGACGTCCCGGTCGGTATCGCCCTCAGCGGCGGTCTTGATTCGAGCGCCATTGCTGCTATGACATCCCGAAAATATCCCGGCGTCATGCAGGCATTCACGGTGGGATACAGCGAGAAAAATCGGCATGATGAACGGGAGGATGCTAAGGCATTCGCGAAGTTTCTCGGAATGCCCTTTCATGAGGTGGTGCTTCATTCCAATGACTTGGCCGCATTCTTCCCCGAATTGATGTATTGGCTCGATGATCCCATCGGAGATATTTCCGCATTTGGTTACTACTCTGTCATGAAGGCAGCAAAGGCTCATGGTGTATCCGTCATGCTTCAGGGGCATGGAGGCGACGAACTGTTCTGGGGATATCCATGGCTGCGCCAGGCTGCTGACCAAACTCAACGGAAATTGAACGGTTGGCTCGCAGGATCGCCAAAATTCCGTGATTACGTCGCCCTTACGCTACCTGACTACTGGTCGTTGTGGGGGATGAAAGAATGGCTCAAGTCTGGAGCGGGGATTCGTCCATCATGGGATGCCTACGCACGAGACCGAGTGAGTCCGAAGGAGCAAGTCGTCTTTTATGACCTGACGCCTGACTTTCGTCTTGCCCGTAAAGGAATGAGGGCATTCTATCCTCAGACATTTGTTGACGAGCTTCGCGAGTCATATGCCTATGACATCTTTACCGTCCCTCTTCCGTGGCCTGACATTGACGTGCTCCTCACTCAACTGATTTGCCGGACCTATCTTCAAGAAAACGGTATTGCCCAGGGTGATCGACTTAGTATGGCTTCATCCGTGGAGCTGCGACTCCCTCTGGTGGACTATCGGTTGGTCGAAACCGTGATTGGACTGCGCAAAGCCTACCCGGATCACGCCCTCTCCCCCAAAGCCTGGCTGCGTGAAGCACTCAAGAGTATGGTGCCGGAGTGGGTCCTGAATCGACCCAAGCGTGGCTTCACCCCTCCCTTGCAGGAGTGGCACAAAGCGGTGTTTGCCGTACACGGCGCGGCTCTGGAAGATGGATTTTTGGTCAATGCGGGTGTGTTGCGACCATCAAGCGGAAGGGAACTGGCCAAAGGGCCGTATCCTCCAGAAGCCGTCGCACCAATCTCTTTCAAAGCGCTGACGTTGGAACTTTGGTGTAAGGCGCTGGCTAGGTCTTCAGGGGAGCATCAGGCTGAGGAAACAAGTCCACACGGAGCATGCTCGTCGGTTGTTTCGGCCTATCCAGCTTCAGCGTAGTAAAAATCAGGGGAGCGGCCCTGAGAAGGATGTACCCGGATGTCCCTCGCACCCATTGCGCTCTTTGTCTACAATAGGCCGGCCCACCTGATCCGGACCCTCTCCTCGTTGCAGGCCAATCTTCTAGCCGGAGACAGTCACCTCCACGTCTTTAGCGACGGCCCGAAGGATACCGATGACATTCAAGCTGTGGAAGAAGTTCGGAACGTCATTAAGCGCGTCGAGGGTTTCGCCGGTATTTCAGTGCAGGAACAGACAGGGAATCTCGGGCTGGCACAATCGGTTATCAAAGGAGTAACGGAATTGTCCGATACCTACGGTCGAGTCATCGTTCTTGAAGATGATCTACTCGTTGCACCGGGATTTTTGACCTTCATGAACCAAGCACTTGATCGCTACGCTGACGTATCACGCATCATGCAGGTATCAGGGTACATGTTCCCCATTTCTCAAGCGGTGAAATTAGGAGACGTGTTTTTGTCGCGAAAGCCGGCAAGCTGGGGCTGGGCCACCTGGAAGAGAGCGTGGAGTCATTTCAGCCACGATTCAGATGAGCTCTTATCGCACATACGCAGTGCTCGGAGGCAATGGGAGTTTGATATAGACGGGAGCTATCCCTATTTCAAGATGTTGGAGCAACAGGCTGCAGGAAAAATGGATGTGTGGGGCGTCCGATGGTATGCAAGCATGTTTTTGCAACGGGGACTCTGTGTCTATCCAACACAGTCTCTCGTGTCAAATATGGGTATGGATGGGAGCGGTACGCACTGTGATCCTACGACGATATTCGATGTCCATCTGAGCCCGCTCACCGCATGGAATTTATCTGTTGATATTCAGGAATCTGCTCCGGGGCTTGAGATGTTAAGAGAATTCGGTTTCGAATCACAAAAGAAGATGACACCATCGGTTGTGCGGCGAGCGATGAATAAATTCCGTCAATTTGTAAAAAGGTGAGCGGCTTGATCTGCCAACTGCAGAAGCGGTCGTGGCGCCTCCGACGACCGAATCCATGAGAGCGCGAGAATCAGCTCCGACGACGTCGTCATGAAACTACTCGCAAGATACATACTTCACAAACTTGGGCTGGACATCCGCAAGGTGTCTTCGCCGAGCATGCCCACCTATGCTGCCAGACGAGATTCTCTCGCAGGGCTACTTCACCAAGCCTGCAGCGTGGGATTTCGTCCAGGCACGGTTATCGACATAGGCGCAGCATGGGGATCGTTCTCCAAACAGTGTCACGACATTTTCCCCGATGCGCAATATGTGTTGGTTGAACCACTTGAAGAATACGCGGCAGTGCTTTCGAAAGTCGTTGCGACGATTGGTCGAGCTTCACGTGAGACGGCCGTCGCCGCATCACATTCAGGCATGGCGGTTCTGAATGTTCATCATGATTTTGTCGGGTCATCTCTCTATACGGAAGTCGAGGAGGGGACCAAGATTGACGGAATCCCAAGGGAGGTTCCCGCGGTGACACTTGACTCATTGGTAGCGAAGCATCACGCAGCGCCGCCGTATTTGCTCAAGGTTGATGTGCAGGGGGCAGAACTCGATGTGCTTGCAGGGGGCGAGAGCACTCTAGAGAAGGCAGAATATGTGCTTCTGGAGGTGTCCTTATTCCAATTTTTCAACCGGGGTCCGCTGTTTCACGAGGTTGTGACATATATGAGGAACAAAGGATTTGTCCCTTACGATATGTATGAGTTGCAGTACCGGCCTCTCGACTACGCCCTTTCACAAATTGATATCGCTTTCGTAAAAGAGGCTGGCCCTTTTCGCCGGATCCATGCCTACGCGACGGCTGAACAGCGGGCAGGGCAGAATCGGCGCCTCGCGGAGTATTTTAGAAAACTCGTGCCAAGGTGATGGTGAAATGAATCGCCCCCGCTTGTCCATTGTGACGCCATCCTTCAATCAAGGAGAATTCCTTGAAGAGACAATTAAATCCGTCCTCGATCAGGATTACGAAAACCTCGAATACATCGTAGTGGATGGTGGGTCGACGGATAAAAGTGTCGACATCATCAAGAAGTACAGCGATCGTTTATCCCATTGGGTCAGTGAGTCGGATAAGGGGCAGTACGACGCCATAAACAAAGGATTTGCAAAGGCCGGGGGCGAGATCATGGCCTGGCTGAACAGCGATGACAAATATCTGCCCTGGACGTTCTCCCTTGTGGCGGACATTTTCACCGCCTTTCCCCAGGTGGAGTGGCTTACCACCGTGCATCCCATAACGTGGAATGAGCAGGGCCAGCCGACCAAGATCGATTTTACGGGTGGGTTCAGTGAACGTTCCTTCGAGAAGGGGGGAAACTTTGCCGGTGCACGATCGTTTGGGCGTCGATGGATCCAGCAGGAGTCGACATTTTGGAAGCGGTCTCTCTGGGAAAGGGCGGGAGGACGACTGGATACGTCGTACAGGTTCGCGGCGGATTTCGAATTATGGGCCCGATTTTTCCGGCATGCCGATCTCTGCGGGGTCAATGCCTTACTGAGCGGATTTCGACAGCATGGGGATCAGCTCTCTGTACATCGGAGAGAGGAATATCTTCAAGAATGCGAACGAGTATTACGCGCTACCGGGAAATGGCCATGTTCGATCGGGGAGAGCCTCTTGCGGGGAGCGTTCTGGACAATCTTTAGGCCCTATTCCCTCAATAGGCCGCCGGGGCCCATCAAGACCCTACTCGAAGCGATTGGTTTCATTTATCCCACGCAACTCCTTGTCTGGACTGGAAAGGAATGGGAATTTACTACCGGCTTTTCCGTTTAAACGGTTATCCTAGACCACATGCGCATTCTTCAGGTCAGTACGGCGGATGTGGGCGGGGGAGCCGAATCGATAGCCTCCCAACTTCTGCAAGGTTACAGGGACTTAGGGCATGATGCCTGGCTCGCAGTGGGGAGCAAGCACGCCCCCAATCCCTTTGTGTGGCAAATTCCTCACGACCAGTTCCGATCACCGTGGGCGAAGACGTGGAAAGCGCTGTTTGATCGCGTCGGGCCTCTCACGGGACCGCCCCGCGCCGAGCGAATGCGTCGCATCTGTTCGCTCGCCCTCTCTGAGCCCGGTCGATTTTTCGGTCGATTGAGTGGCACAGAGGATTTTGCGTTCCCTGCAACCTGGCATCTTGCCGAATTGGCTCCTGCTGTGCCGGATATCGTGCAATGTCACAACTTGCACGGGACCTGGTTGTCGCAAGGGGGATACTTTGATTTGCGGGCGCTTCCACCGCTAAGTCACGCGGTCCCTACCGTTCTGACACTCCATGATGCCTGGTTGTTGAGCGGGCACTGCGCACATTCATTCGACTGTGAGCGCTGGAAGACCGGATGTGGCCTCTGTCCGGACTTATCCATCTATCCGTCGGTCCGTCGGGATAACACGGCGTACAATTGGATGCGGAAACAGGGGATCTTCTCGCAAAGCCACCTCTATGTTTCGACGCCGTCGCAATGGCTGATGCGCAAAGTCGAAGCCTCGATGCTGATCCCAGCCATTGTCGAATCACGAGTCATTCCAAACGGTGTCGATCTCTCCATGTTTCGGCCTGGCGATCAACGATCGGCGAGGGTGGCCAGCGGTATTCCCGCAGACGCCAAGGTGATCCTCTGCGCGGCTCGCGGTGTGCAGGGCAACGCATGGAAAGACTTTGAGATGATGCGCGCCGCAACTGAGGCAGCGGGTCCACGCGTGCGGAACTCGAAGCTCGTATTTGTCGTGCTGGGAGAAGATGGCTCCTCTGAGTCGTTGGGTTCCATAGATGTGCGACATGTTCCATTTACGAACGATCGTGCAGTGGTTGCCCGCTATTACCAGGCGGCCGATGTGTATCTTCATGCGGCCCGGGTCGATACGTTTCCCAATACCATCCTTGAGGCGATGGCCTGCGGTGTACCTGTGATCGCGACGGCGGTGGGCGGGATTCCCGAGCAGATCAGTGACGCGAGGACAGGCTGGCTCGTGCCTCCGGGTGACGTGGATGGCATGGCAGATCGTATCATCCGGATGTTGTCAACAGAGTCGCTTCGAGAGCGAGTTGGACACGAGGCGGCGATTACGGCACAGCGGCGATTTGACGTTCGGGAACAGACCGCGGCGTACGTGAGGTGGTTTGCGGGCATTACTGAGTCCTTGAAACGGCTGCCTGAACGAAGGGCTGCTCCCTGCATGGTGCCAGCCGGGATGCGGGAGGCGGTCTGCTCTGAGAGAGTGTAGACATCACAGTTCTTTAAGCGCGGTATGAAAGTGTTGCTGCTAGCTGTTGGCCTTGATGTCGGTGGAACGGAGAGCCATATCCTGGACTTGGCTTCTGGAATGGATCGACGGTTCAACGTAGTCGTCTGTTCGCTTAAGCCGCTTGGACGGCTAGGGCAAGAACTGCAAGCCCGTGGAGTGCGTGTGCTGTCCTTAGACGGGAAAGGGAAATGGGATCCGCGAGTGTTGTGGCGATTCTGGCGCGTGCTTCGAGCTGAACGGCCCGATGTCGTACAGGCATTCCTGTTCTGGGCCAATATTGCCGCCCGGCTCATCGGCCGG
>Ga0079221_10000201_pt1 | contig 14508 bp, 13 predicted proteins | sample GAAS200_FD_75069 | JGI IMG/M metagenome (GOLD analysis project Ga0079221, IMG submission 75069) | Agricultural soil microbial communities from Georgia to study Nitrogen management - GA AS200 | ecosystem: Environmental > Terrestrial > Soil > Agricultural land | place: USA: Georgia | collected... | reverse complement strand
TCTTCTGTACTTCGTAGACCACACGTTTTCCATCCGGCGAAATCTTGGGGTTGAACACGCTTTGCCATTCCAGCGACTGGTCTATGGTTGGCACCGTGGAAGCCGCGGCCTGTGCCGGCTTCGCGGCTTCTTGCCCATGCGCCAGAGCCGCGAGCACTCCGCCACACATCATTGCAAAACCTGCTAAAGACACTTTTCGCATCGCTTCCAACCTTCCCTAAAGAAAACTATTCAGGATTTGCGGTTCCAGATGAGGAATCCGACGAGCAGTCCGACACCGACAATGGCAAATCCCAGGTAGACATGCCATCCATGCAGCTCCGTTGCCGACACAATCGCGCCTAAGGCAGACAGCACCAGCAAAAGGACAGCTTTGCCCTTCGTGAGTTTTTTCTGTTCGACCACTCGCGTTTCACTCGCCGCCTCGACGCCCACTCTGCGTCCAGGCGAAGCGTTTCCCCGGCCTCAAGCTCTCGCTAACTCTCGGCTCAGGTACACAATCTGTCCCACGTGATGATACGCGTGTCCCGCGCAACGCACAAAAATCTGGAAGCGGTTCTTGGCCTCCGGCTCGCGTTCCGCAGTGTACGCTTTACTCCAGTCCTCCTCGCTTTGCTTTCGAATCGTTGCCACAACCAAGGCGACGGTCCGGTCAAAAGCTCGCAGCGCCTCTTCCTTGTGAGGCGGATTCGGATCCGTGAACTCTTTGTCCCGGTCCCGCACGTAACCTGACTCCGCCACCCGCGTTCCGATGTAATAGCTCAAATTCCCGGTCAAATGCAGCACCAGGTGTCCCACGCTGTTGCCGTACGGATACGGCTTGCGCCAGAACTGCTCGTTCGTCAGCGGGTCCACCCACCTGTGCAAATCTTGAGCGACATATTCGTAATACGCCACCAGCCCATTTGCAACTGTTTCGTTCAGTCCCGCCACCAAGTCCAGCCCTCCGCCCTGAAAATTGCTCGAACCGTAACAAATCTGTGTTCAGTGAGCTCCCGCTCCGCGATCGTTCTTGTAAATCACGCCGTCTTTCATCACAAAGAAGACATGCTCCGTGGCGCGGATGTTCTCCAGGGGATCGCCCGGAACGGCCACCACGTCCGCCAGCTTGCCGGCTTCGAGCGTGCCAATCTTGTCCGCTAGCCCAAGCAGATCTGCGTCCGCCGATGTGCCCGCCTTCAGCGCATCGATCGGTTTCATTCCCAGGTCCACCATTTGATGAAATTCTTCCGGGTTGCGCCCGTGCGGGTAGACGGCTGCATCCGTGCCCAGCCCAATTTTGATCCCCATGCCCAACGCTTTTTGAAACGTCTGGTGAATTGCTGCTATCGCCGCATTCGCTTTCACCAGAATTGGAGGAGGTATCGCAACGCCTTTGGCAATCTGTTCGCTGAGTCCCTGCGCCGCCATCAGTGTCGGCACGTAATAGGTGCCGCGTTGCTTCATCAGGTTCAGCGCCTCGTCATCGAGGAAGGATCCGTGCTCGATGGAATCGATTCCCGCGCGAATCGCGCGCTTTGCGCCCTCGGCTCCATGCGCGTGGGCCGCGGTCTTCAGCTTCAGGGCGTGAGCCTCGTCAACGATAGCATTGAGCTCTTCCTGCGTAAGCTGCGGCGTATCCACGGCATCGGCGAGCGAAAGCACTCCGCCCGTCGCGCACGTCTTAATGATGGTCGCGCCATATTTGTGCGCAAGACGAACAGCTTGCCGCGCCTGGTCCGCCCCGTTAATCACACCCTCCTCCGGCCCCGTCTCTTTGCCAAAAACTCCCGCGCGGTACCCCGTCTCGTCGCAATGTCCGCCGGTCGCGCCAATGGCATGCACCGCCACGAGCATCCGAGGACCGGTTACGACGCCGCGGTTAATCGCATTGCGCAAACCCGCGTCCAGGTAATCTTGCGAGCCGACGTCGCGTACAGTAGTGATTCCGGCCATCAACGTCACGCGGGCGTTGACGCTGGCGTCCAGCGCCATCTCCGGAATCGGTTTTTGCAAATTGTCGAGCTCCGCCTTCGCGTAATCTTCGATGTAGTTCATGGTAAGGTGCGTGTGCGCATCAATGAATCCAGGCAGCAGGGTAGCGTTGCCGAGATCGATCGTTTCCGCCCCCGTCGGAATCGCTGCGCTTGTTCCCACCGCCACGACCTTGCCGTCGGTCACAACGACCATTCCGGGCTTCACCAGCGCGTTGCTCTTTCCATCAAACAGCCGCGCTGCTTTCAGGACGTAGCTTTTGCCCGCCGGCTTCCTTTCCTGTGCTAACGCCCAGGCTTCTGCGCAAAGTACCAGCCCCAGGACGCAAATCCATTTCGTCTTCATCAAGGGTTCTCACTCCGAGATGGCGTTCCCCGGAACGCCGACAATATCGTGCGCCGCGCAAAAGTCAAGCGCTGGGCTCTATTTACTAACCGCTAGGCGGCCGCGTTCGAGATTGGTTCCGCTTTCTTCCGCGCCCTGGTGGTTCTCGACAGCTTTTCCGCACCTTTTTCCACACATCGCACGGGGGGAGTCCTTTCGTACTATTGCTCCTGTTACTGCCGAGTGACGACACTAAGGACAGGATGGCCCGCTACTCAGCCTTTCTCGGGCGTCGTGTGCAAGTGCAATATCGCGCTGGCGATATCCTTCTGCCTGCTTCCGGCGTTTTCGTCGCCGATTCCGGCCGTTCTATCTTTCTCGAGCAAAATTTCGAGCAGCGCGGCAAGCACGGCCACTTTCGCTGGGAGATTCCCTATCAGTGCCTGGTTCGCATTGAAGAAAAACCGCAACCCGGCGGCACCGCCGACGCCGCTCCCGTTACCGTGAAGCCTGTGGCTTCTCCCGAACCTGCCGTCGTTCCAGATTCCGGCGGGGAGCCTCAAGCGGCCCTAGCTGCCGCAGCTTCCGCGGGCGGCAGCGCCGCCGTTCTTCCGTTCAATCACCGCCCCAAACCTGCCTGAGCTTTCGCAAGACCCCCGCGCTCGCCTCTTCCTGTTCCAAATTCGCGTACATCAGCTACAATTATCTTTTTTCATTGGCCAAATTCCAGCGCCGAAAGCCAACTATCGTCGAGGAGGTCTCTCTTGAATTCCCCCGCAAAGCACATCGGGCTCATTGGACTCGGCCTCATGGGCCGCCCCATGGGCATGAACCTCATCAAGGCCGGCTACCGGCTCACCGTTTGGAACCGCACAGCATCGCGGGCCGATGAACTCGTCGCTGCCGGAGCCAAGCTCGCCAAATCTCCCCAGGAGGTCGCCACCTCTTCCGATTTTCTTCTCACCATCGTCAGCGATCCCCCGGCCCTCGAAGAAGTTCTCTGGGGGAGTTGCGGTGCCATGCAGTCGCTCAAGCGCGGCAGCATTTACGTGGATTCCAGCACCGTGTCGCCTGCCCTTGCTCGCAAAATCGCCGCTGCTTGTTCCGAACGCGGCGCTCGCTTTTTGGACGCGCCCGTCACCGGCGGCGATTGGGGCGCCAAAAAAGGCGAACTCGTTTTCATGATTGGTGGCGAGGCCGCCACGTTGAAAGAAGCGGAGCCCATTCTCAGTGTCATGGGCAAAAAGCTCTTTCACCTCGGCCCCAACGGCGCGGGCCAGACCATCAAGCTCGCCATGAACGCGATTCTCGCCTTGCAGGTGGACGCCCTCGCGGAAGCCCTCGCTCTCGTCACCCGCGCGGGCATCCCCGGCGAAAAACTAGTCGAGGTCATGCAATCCAGCATGGCCCGTTCTGGGGTGCTCGATATCAAAGCCCCCAATCTCCTCAAGGGCGAGTACGTCCCGAGCTTCCCTCTGCGCCTCATGCACAAGGACCTAAGCCTAGCTCTCGATCTCGCCAATCAGCTAGGCGTCGCCTTGCCCGCCACCGCCGCCGCCCGCGAGATCTACAATGCCGTCAAAGGTGCCGCCAAGGAAGACCTCGACTATTCCGCAGTCATGCGGTTCTGGAAGCACTGAGCCCGTTCGCCCCCGTTCGCCCCCGATTCAGCCGCGTTCACGAATCCTGACCGAGCTGGAAGTGCAAGGTCACGAGCATATCCACAGCTACAGGCTGCCCATTCAGCAGCGTCGGCTGATACCTCCATTGCGCCAGCGCCCGCTCCGCAGCTTGCACGAGCAGTGGGCTTCCCGACACGACTTTCATCTGCGTCACATGCCCTTGTGTGTCAATCACGCTCTCTATGACCACCTCGCCTTGAATGCGCGCCTGCTTTGCCAGCGGGGGATACATGGGCTGCACCTGCTCGATTAATTTTGGTGCCTGTACTCTTCCTCCGACGCGGTACGGCCCTTTATGCGCCACGGGCTTCGGTGGCGGGGGCGCTGGCGCTTTACCGGTCCCTCCTAGAATCCCGCCGAGCACTCCTCCCAGTTGACCTCCAGGCACTCCGCCCAGAACGCCTCCGGTGACGCCGCTATCCGGCTCTTGTGGTGGCGCTACTTCCTTGATTTGCGCGATATGTTTGGGAATCACCGTCGGCGCAATCAGCTTGTCATGCTGAAAGAACGATTTTGGCATTCGCGGAGCGCTGCGGACCACGGCGGGTGGTGGGGGCGGTGGGGCGGGAGGGGGCGGAGCCACAAGGAAAGTATTCTGTAATTGGTGAATATTGATCGCATTTGTGAAATACAGGGGCAACAAAATCAGCAAAGCCACCACGAAACTGTGTCCAAGCACCGAGACGAAAAAATCCATCCACGAGCGCGGTTTTTTCAGGTGAAAATTTCCCACCATGCCATCCGCAAAATGTGTTTCCACTTTTTTCTCCGATGGCCAGGCCGTTTTGTTTGCTTGCGGCCTCAAGTTCTTGTTTTGGGGACCACCCGCGATTTCCAGGACCAGACCTTCAAGCTGTTTGTGCATCTCGGCTCCTTTCTTGCGCCGCGCTGGTTGTACACAACACGGCTGGAGTCGCGGCGCAGAATGCCGCTGGCCTGCGGGTCGGATTGGAGTTCGGTAAGCTTAAGGAGCGAGGCGGCGGGAAGAGGTTTGTCTTAGGAAGCGCTCTGTTCGACGAGCCGTCTACGCTCTTTCGGGACGCATGGGTTCCCGGTCGAACTTGTGTGAGCCATTTCTGGCCGGCCCGGCCCGAGGCTCGGGCTCATCCTTAATATATCGCACTACGATATAAATGTCCAGCCGTCCCGATCCCCGAGCTCCAGCAAAGCAGGATGGATCACCGGCTGCTGCGCATCTCTCTTCCTGCATTTCTATTTGGATTTTCGTATTTCGAGTTTCGTTTTTCAGCCGGACTGACCCTTTAGGCGAAAAACGTCCCCCAAACGCTAGTTTGCTGCCGCGCCGGCTTTGCCGCCGGGATTGGCGATGAATTGAGGCGGCACGGCCTCGTTCGCGAATTGGAACCCTGTCAGGTAAGCCAGGCGCAGAATCTTGGCCATCTTCCCGTAATTGATTTTGTCGGCGGTGTCCGTGGTGTGATGGTAATCGGGATGAAAGCCCGTGAACCACCAGAACGACGGAATATTGTGCAGTACAAACGGGAACTGGTCGCTGCGAAAGAAAATGTTCAGTGCATAGTCGCGGTCAAAGCGATAGTCCAAATCTAGGCCGACGTATTTGTTCTCAGCCAGGACCGTGCGGTTGTAGTCGGGACTATACGACGGGCCAATGAGGTTCAGCCGGTTCGTGGTATCGGCGGGAATGTCAATCAGGCTCTTGGTCTGGTCGCTTTCGGTTTCGTTGCGGCCAATCATGTCGAAGTTGATGACCGCGCGCGTGGTTTCCAGCGGACGAAGCGGATGTGCCGCCATATAGAAGGAACCGAGCAGCCCGCGCTCTTCCGCGGCAAACACCACGAAGAGCAGCGAGCGCTTCGGGCGTTCGCCGTGGGCGGCATTCGCCGCGTAGGCGTGCGCCAACTCGACCACGCCCACCGTGCCGGAGCCGTTGTCGTCCGCGCCATGCCAGATTTGGTCTCCGCTTATGCCGTCGTGATCGTGATGGCCGGAGAAAAGGATGGTTTCCGCCTTGAGCTTCGGGTCACTGCCCTCGAGCAAGCCCGCGACGTTATTGGTCTTGCCCGAGCTGACCGACGTGTTGCGGTAGTGCAAGGTGACCTGCGTGTCCGGCAACGCGCGCGATTGCGGCTTCAGGTCGCGGTCAATCGCTGCCTGCAGTTGCGAAGGATCAGTTCCCGCCGAGGCGAAAAGCTCTTTGCCGACGGCGTCGGAAATAATCGCGGCAGGCGTGTGAAGTTCATCCTCAGCCAGCGCTTGCGAAGGCAGCGGTACGGCCCGCGTGATGGACCCGCCGATTCGCGCGACGCGTTCCTGATTGGATGGATGCTTGCGATTGGGCTCCGCTACGATCAGCACACCCACCGCTCCATGCGCTTGCGCGTTCAGAATCTTCACGCGCCCCGTCGCGTAGCGTGTGTTGCCCGTGCCATTGAAGATGGACGCAGGGTCGGTCTCCTGCGGCTCGTGATCGAAAATCAGCACGATTTTTCCGCGTGCGTCGATTCCCTGGTAATCGTCGTAGTGCAATTCCGGCGCAGTGATCCCGAATCCGGCGAAAACCACGTCCGCGGTAACGTCCACATCCGACCGGTAGGAGCCAAACGCATCGGGGAATTTCCATTGTTTCTCGCTGCCGCCGCGCTTGAGCGCTACGTAACTTTGTGCGCGGTCGCCGCGGTATTCGATCAGCTCGACCGGCTGCAGGAAGCTGCCGTTCGCCGCAGGCTGTAATCCCGCCTTGGCAAATTCCGACGCAATCCACTGGATGGCCACCTCGTCCCCAGTTTGCAAAGACATACGCCCTTGCAGCGCGTCCGAGGCCAAAAACGTCAGGTCCGCGCGCAACGCGTCTTCGCGAATCGTGTTGAAGCCCGTCGCCACTCCGGCCGGCACCGCCTGCTGAGCTTGTACGAGGGCGGCTAGGCTAGCGAAAGCAAGACTCGAAACAATAATGAGGGAAGTTTTAGCCGTTTTCATGGCCAGAAACATACGCAATGCCGCGCCAATGCGCAACTAGGGCAGTGAGTCGGGTTACTCGTAACGAAGCGCTTCGACGGGATCCAGCCGCGCGGCCTTGATGGCAGGATACATCCCAAAAAACAGTCCCACACTCATGGACACAACAACTGACAGCACGACGGCCCATAGCGGAATATACGAAGGCAAAGTCGGCACCGCCAAATTAATCAGCAAGCTGATGCCTCCGCCCGCCAGCACTCCGATGACGCCGCCCGAACCTGTCAGCACGATCGCTTCGGTCAGGAATTGCCAGATGACGTCGCTGCGCCGCGCGCCAATCGCCTTGCGCACGCCGATTTCGCGGGTCCGCTGCGTCACGGACATCAGCATGATGTTCATCACGCCCACGCCGCCCACCAGCAACCCGATCGAGCTGATCACCGAAATCAGCAGCGCCACGGATGAGGTGATTTGCTTGAACTGGTCCGCCACCTCTTGCGCGCTGGCCATCCCGAAATTGTCCGGCTTGCTGAAGGGTACGTTTCTCCGCCGTCGCAGCACCGCGCGAATTTGGTCTTCGGCCTCCGGCATGTGGCCGGGAAAGGCCACCGCCCCAACCAGGTTCTCGTCATCCATCGGCAGGTGCTTTTTGTAAGTGCGATACGGCACAAGCACCGCTCTGTCCGCCGATTGATCTTTCACCAACTGCCCCTTGCGCGGCTCCAACACGCCAATCACTTCGTAGGAGACGCCGTCAATCAGGATGGGCTTCCCGAGAGGATCAATCTCCGGATAAAGCGTTTTGGCGATGTCCGAGCCGATCAGCGCGACGTCGGCCCGGTGCTGGTTCTCGGCTTCGCTGAAAAATCTTCCGCGTGACGGCCGCGAATTGAACACTTCTTCCGTGGCCGGCAGCGTTCCGTTGTAATCCACCCCCGAGACTTCCTTGCTCAGGTAGCGCGCCGTGACCGGCCCGCGCCCCGGCCCCTCTTCTTCAAATCGCGGATACACGCTGGCCGTCACCGCGCGCACTGCCGGGCACAAATCCCGGATCGCTTCGGCATCTTCGAGCGTCAGCGGCTTGCGCGCCCGCTCTTCGGGAGTCAGCCGCCCGGCGTGAATTCCCGGATCGAAGCGAAAAATAAAAAGCGTGTCCGTCCCGTAATCCGAGAGATACGCATTCACGTCCGCATACACGCCCATCAAGATCGAAACCACGGAAAGCAGGGCGGTAATGCCAATTACCACGCCCAGCACCGTCAGGAAAGAACGCATCTTGTTTTCCCGCAGCGTGGTCAGCGCCATCTGCGCGTTCTCTCCGAGGTGCATGCGTGCCGTAATTTTCACGTTCGCTAAACCTCCTGCCGCAGCGCTTCAATGGGCTGCAGACTTGCAGCCTTCTTCGCCGGATATACACCGAAGAAAATTCCCACCGCCGCCGAAATCACTTCCGCAATCAGCACGGCCACGAACGGCACGTTCATCGGCACCGACGTAGCTGCCTTTGTCAGCCCCGCGATGGCATACGCCAGGATCACTCCCAAAATACCGCCTATCGCCGCCATCACCGCCGACTCAATCAAAAACTGCATCAGGATATCGCCGCGTTGTGCCCCCAGCGCCTTACGAATGCCAATTTCCCGCGTTCGCTCCGTCACCGTCGCCAGCATCACGTTCATGATCACCACTCCGCCAATCACGAGAAACACGGAAACGATGCCCACCATCGCCGTGGCAATCACCCCGGTCAGGTTCTTCCACAGCTGCATCAGCGTCGCCTGATCGAAAATTCCAAAATTATCCGGCTCGTTCGGCGGCAGGTGGCGCCGCGCCCGCATCATGGCGCGCGCTTCGTCTTGCGTGCGCTCCATCCACTCGGGCCCACGTGCCTGGATGTTGAGCCAAATCGTTTCTTGCGTCCCGTACATTTTGAAGTACGTTTGAATCGGAATGTACGCGAAATTATCCTGCGATTGCCCGAACGCAGTCCCGATGATTTTCGCAATCCCGATCACCTGGAATGGCCGGCCATCGATCAGGATTTCGCGGCCGATGGGATCCACATTGGGGAAGAGTTTGGTCGCCAGGTCGTTGCCGATCATAGTGACCAGCGCGCGGCTCTGATCGTCGCCTTCGGAAACGTAGCGCCCTTCGCGCGGCGTCACGGGGTCAATATCTCCCATGTTGGCGGTCACGCCGCGAACGTTCACGTCGTTGATGCTTTCCGAGCCTCTCCGTACTTTTCCGTTGGCGCGCAATTCCACGCCCACGCGCAGCGGCAGCTTCAGGTTTGCGCTCAAAGCCTCGTAATCGTCCCACGTCACCTTCTTGTTGCGGCGGTTGGCCTTCACGTACTCTTCCACGTCGGTGATCAGCGGGAAGCGCGTCAGCAGAAACACGTTGGACCCAAGATTCGCCACCCGGTCGGCGATGTACTTGTTCACGCCGGAAATCAGGGAAATTACGACAATCAGCGTGGAAACCGACAGAATGATGCCCAGCAACATCAGGAAGGAGCGCATCTTGTGCTGGCGCAGCGTTTCCAGCGCCACACCCACAGGTTCGCGAACCAGCACTCCGCGCTTCAACACGCCCCGCTTCATTCGAACACACGCTCCCTGCTCATTCTACGCAAAACCTGCAGGAATTGTTTCGCCCGGCTCGATCGGGCGAGGCTGTGCAAGAGACATTAAAGTAAGGAAGAATGGAATAGGACTGAGAATCGCTGCTCGAAAGGAAAGGGCGACAGCAGTCCCACACTGCTGCCGCCTCTCCTTCTCCCCGAACTGCTTAGGCTTCGGTCCGAACCCGCGTGAAAGCGTTATAGAGCAACGAGAGCACCAGGCCGAATATCCCTCCGTCAATGATTCCCTCGATGGTGCCGATTGCCAGGCTGCCGGCAGTTCCCGCGGAGTGAAACCCGGGATAAACGGAACTCGTCATCTGCAGGAAGTTCACTCCGTAGCTGGGATCCGCCATGTGGATGAGCCCCACACACAGGATGGACGCTCCCCACAGCAATCCTCCAGCAATAGTCATGCCTTTCACTGAAAGTCGCATCTTTATTCCTCCTTCTGGCCGGTCGTCTCCGGCCCATTCACTTCGAGAGGCACGTCCCGTTCCGTTGGTTTACTTGCCCGCTGGATCGGCAGGGACTTGCGCTACGCTGACGGAAGCCTTCGACGCCATTTCTACGCGCTTCAAGCTTGGCTCCTTGCGCGTCCAGAGAACCCGTGCATCGGGCGCGCCGTCGGGATATATTTCCGCGGATTGCTGTCCCTGCGGTTCGAGCACAATGTCCACGCGGCGGTTGTACGCCAGCCAGGTGGTCTTCTTGTCGCGCTTCATCCACTTTTCCGGCTTGTGGGGGTTCTTGGCCTGGAGCATTTCCACCTTTTTCATGTCCAGTTGCTGTTCCTTGCCCATGGGCTGCGTCGCGATGATGTCGGGCGACAAACCGTGAGACACCAGATAGTTCTTCACGGCTTCCGCCCGGCGCTCGGTCAGCGCTTTGTTGTATTTCTTCGAGCCTCGAACATCGGCATGCGCCACCAAGGTCAGCTTGGCCTTCTTCTCATACTGCGTATAGTTCTGGAAGTTTGTCGCGAGATTGGCGAGCATGCGCTCTTCGCTGGACACCAGGCCGACTTTCGCGTGCTTTGGCCGTGGATAATTCGTCGGGTAAAACACGCTGGCAATTGTAATCGGCGGCGGAGGATCGATTGACCCTGTGACATGCAGAGACGCGGTCTGCGTAGTCGTTCCGCCGCAGGCGTTGCTCGCGGTCAGCGTGTAGGTAATGTTCTCGTTGACGGGTCCCACGCTCGTTTGCTTTGGCTTGGCTTCGATCGTTTCGCTTCCGGTCATAGCATGGCTGTTAATCGGATCAACCACCACTGAATTCGCCCCGGACGTCGACCATGTCACGGTCGTCGAGCCATCTTCCTCCACCTTGTCTCCGACTTGGTGATAGTGCACTTCCGGATTGCTGAGTGAGATCGTGGCCGTCGGTTGCGTGTTCACATTCACAGTCACATCCTGCGTGGCTTTGCCTCCTGGTCCCATGGCTGTCAACTCATAGGTCGTGTTTTTCGTAGGGCTCACGGAACGGTCGCCTTGCGCGGGCACGTCTCCGAGATTCGTGATGGAGATGCTCGCGGCGTCCGCCGTTTTCCAATTCAAATTCGTGGATTGCCCGCAAGATAGGCTCGCGTTTTGTGCAGAAAGCTGTGCGCTCACCGGTGAAATGGGCACAGTTGCACTCGCCACCCCCGCGTGGAAGCGCGGCTGCGGCCCCATATTCAATCCTTCCTTCCAATCTTTGGTGGTGATGGCACCGTTACGGTCTAAATGCACGGTCACCTGTTGCCCGGCCTTGGTGGTTACCTGCCCCGACCAGATCGTGTTTCCTTCACGCGTTACCGTCACCTGGTAGGTTCCCGGCTTCACCAGCAACCGTTGATGCCAGATCCAGTTCCAGTCGAACTCATCCACGTGGCCAACAAAATAATCGGGCGTCGTGCCGTTCAACAGCACCGCGGCCCGCGGGTCTCCCTTGAACTCAATGTCCGCAAACGGCCCCGAGACTTTGTCTCCGGAAGCCTGCAACGCAACGTCTAAATTCGTTTTCTTTCCGCTCTCGATTTGAACATCTTGAACTTTCTCGGTATACCCGTAGTTGTAAACGCCGATCTTGTGCGAGCCAGCGGGTAATTCGATGGTCTGGCTGCCGTCGCGGATGGCTTTGCCATCCACAAACACGTAAGCCTGTTTGGGACTGACGTGAATATGCAATTTGCCATTGCTTGTCGAGGACTGCGCAAAAACAGGCGCCGCCTGGAACAGCAGGGCGGCGGACGAAAACATTGCCACTACAAGGACCAGCCTCATTCGCATTTTTTAATTCTCCTTCTCTCGTTTTCACCTGGAAAGCCAACCGCACGGCGGCGAGCGTGGTAGCAGGTCGGAGAGCAAGCGCTCGGCGGCCCGGGCCGCGCCCTGGCCAGCCATGGCGGCGGCGCAGGCGCGCAATACACGCCTAATATATCGTGATGCGATATAATTGCCAAGGGTTGTGCTTCGCTTTATATCGTAGTACGATATAAATAAACATGGGGAGAAAGGCTGAAAGGCGAAGTCTTCTTCGCTCCCGGTCGGCGGCGCGGTGAACCTTCTCTCGCCAAAAAGCAAGGAACCGCTGCGCGCTTCGCTCCGCAATCCACGTAGAATGATGCAGTGAGCCTCAAGCTGATTGCGGAGCCCTGGTGGGTCAACGGGCTTGTTTTGGTCCCTCCGTTTGCCTACTTCCGGTGGAAACGCGGCGGAGTTGTTCTTGCCCCGCGGCAATTGCTGACCAGCGGCGTCTTTGCGGCGGCATTTGGGTTGGTTGAAGCCGTGGTGGTCGTCTATCTGCGCGCGGCCGTTGGGCTCCTTCCCGGCTATCAGGGCACACTCTCGGACGTCATGCGAAGGTCCGGCGAGTTTTACCAGCAATCTCAGGCCATCACCCAATTCCCGCAAAGCCTGCTCACGCTCGAAGTTCTCCGCGAAGCCGCCACTATTCTTATGTTGCTGAGCGTGGCGTTTCTCACTGCGCCGAGGACGAGTTCGCGCACGGCGGTTTTCCTTTGGACTTTCGCCATCTGGGACGTCACCTACTACGCGGTGCTTTGGGCCACCGTGCGCTGGCCACTTTCGCTCCGGGATCCCGACGTCTTGTTTCTGATTCCGCGCCCGTGGATTTCGCCGGTATGGTTTCCGCTCTTGGTCAGTGGGCTCGCGATTCTCGCGGTTCTCTTCGCGCGCGTGACTCCACCAAAGAGTGGATAGGGTGCCGGTCGCAATACATAAAACTAAATTTCAAGAAATTAAGAAAGCTTGGACCGTGAAACGCCCGTGTGTTATGTGTCCATCCGGCGCTCGTCGCATCAAAGAGGCTATGTCCCGCAAAACGCATCCCTGGGGCACGCCGCCCTGGACCGTTGACTTTCGTCCCGCGGCAAGTCACCTCCCCGGCCAAGTGGACTTCGCCATTGTTGGCGGCGGCTTCACCGGGCTTTCGACCGCCGCATGGCTGCGCAAGCTGGCGCCGAAAAAGTCCGTGCTTGTGCTGGAAGCATCTTCGCTCGGCGAAGGCGCAAGCGGCCGCACCGGCGGCCTCGCTCTTGCGGAAACTGCGGCGGGTCCGTTGCCTGAACTCGGTGATGTGCTTGCGGGCTACAAGAAAATTCTTCGCACTCTTCGCGTCGACGCGCGGCTGGAGCTCCCCGGTGTTTGGGAACTGGGCCATTCGAATCCCGCGAAAGGCTCGCCCATTTCCTGGAACGATTCCGGCAACTTGCAAGTCGTGCGAACCGTCCCTGGCGGCGCTGTCGACCCCGGCAAAGTCGTTGCCGGATTGGCACGCGCTGCCGAAGGCGCAGGAGCGCAAATCGCCGAGCACGCCGAGGTGCAGGCCATCGAGTACTCAAATCCGCTTCGCCTGCGCGTTTTTCAGAAGGTTCGCGCGCGCGTCCAGCAAAAAGGAATCTGCGCGAGCCAGATTCTTCTTGCCACCAACGCCTTCTCGCTCGATCTCACGGAACTGTACAGCGCAACTCAGCCAAAACTAACTTTGGCGCTTGCCACCGCGCCGCTAACCGCCGCGCAGCTCAAAACAATAGGCCTTTCTTCGCGCCACCCTTTTTATACCATTGATCTTCCTTATTTATGGGGCCGCCTGCTCGAATCCAATGGCATCGTTTTTGGCGCCGGGCTGGTCCCCATGCCGGCTTCCATCGCTTCGCTTTTCAGCAGGCCCGATAAGCGCTCTCAGCAATTCGCCTCGCAGAATCTGTACCGCTTCGACGTTCGCAAAGGAGAAGCGGCCGAGAGTTTCCGCTGGCTCGAAGACCGCGTGCACCGTTTGCATCCCGCGCTCAAATCGGTTCGCATCACGCACCGCTGGGCCGGTCCGATTCTCTTCACCGAAGGTATGCGCCCGGTTTTTCGCCGCCATCCGCGGAGCGAAAGTGTGTTGGTCCTTGCTGGATACAACGGCCACGGCGTCGCCCTCTCGGTCTATCTCGGCCAGTGGGCCGCCGAAGCGCTGCTCGGCTGCCGGCTGCTTCCTCGCTGGCCATGATCGAATCAGCCTTATGCGACTGGCGTCTCCACAGAGAACCTCTATTGGACGAGTAAGGAGCTACGTGCTAAGGTAAGGAACTAGGAGTTGGATACAGTGAAAAAACAAGCGCGCATCACCAGCAAAGGTCAAATCACAGTCCCTCATGAAGTGCGTCGCGCCCTCGGTGTTCGTCCAGGCGACAAGCTCCTTTTTGAGCGGGATGGTGCCGCTTTCCGCGTCCGCCCAATCCGGAAGCAAAGCCCCTTCGAAAAGTACCGCGGTGTAGGAAACCCTGGCATCCCTTCTGGGAGGAAAGCAATCATCCGCTATTTCCGCAAGATGCGCGGCAAATGACCACCGCAATCGCCAGCAATGTCTTTGTTGCGCTATGGGATAAGGATGACTCTCTCAACCGCTTGGCCCAGACCGCCATGGATGCCGCTTTGAGCAGGGGCGCTCTGGTGGTTTCTGCACCGGTCATTG
>Ga0079221_10000200_pt1 | contig 14519 bp, 10 predicted proteins | sample GAAS200_FD_75069 | JGI IMG/M metagenome (GOLD analysis project Ga0079221, IMG submission 75069) | Agricultural soil microbial communities from Georgia to study Nitrogen management - GA AS200 | ecosystem: Environmental > Terrestrial > Soil > Agricultural land | place: USA: Georgia | collected... | reverse complement strand
GCCGGAAACCGCTCATCGAAAAATCGGGAATGAGTTGCTTGATGTGAGCCTCGGAGAGATCTCTGTAGGGGATACGCTGGTTGTTTTTCCACATGAAACCTGTCCCGTTGACGGGGTGGTGATCGACGGCAGCGGAAAAATGAATGAAGCGTACCTAACGGGCGAACCGTTTGAGATTGAAAAAATGCCCGGGTCGCAAGTGATCTCCGGCGCTATCAACGGTGACGTCGCAATTCACATCCGCGCTGAAAAATTGGCGGTAGACTCGCGCTTCGCGCGAATCATGCGCGTGATGCAAGACGCAGAGCAGCGGCGGCCGCGTATGCGGCGATTAGCCGACAAATTGGGCGCCTGGTATACGCCCGTAGCCCTGGCCCTTGCTGGGATTGCTTGGGGATTCACGGAAGAAGCAAATCGTTTTCTCGCTGTTGTTGTGGTCGCAACACCCTGCCCGTTACTTATCGCCATTCCCGTCGCAGTCATCGGGGCGATTTCTCTTTCGGCACGGCGTGGAATCATCATCAAGAATCCGGCTGCACTCGAACAGATCGATCGTTGCCGCACGCTCATTTTCGACAAGACCGGGACACTGACTTACGGCAAACCCTCTGTTTCCGAGATTCTTTGCGCTCCCGGATTTGCCGAGGACGAAGTGCTGGAGCTTACTGCGAGCCTGGAGCGCTATTCGAAACATCCTCTCTCGCTGGCTGTTCAAGAAGCCGCTCAGAAAAAGAATTTGCCAATCGAGATCGTCTCGGAAATCAGCGAACGGCCGGGCGAAGGATTGCGAGGAACGGTTGCGGGGCGAAAGGTCTTGGTTACGAGCCGCAGCAAGGTTTCAGGGCGAGACATTGCCTTGCCGCCGATCACTTCTGGGCTGGAATGCCTTGTTTTCATTGATGCTTCCTACGCAGCCACTCTTCGGTTCTATGACACGCCTCGCACGGACAGCCGGACCTTCATAAAACATTTGAAGCCACGCCATGCTGTGAACCGGGTTTTACTTGTCTCCGGCGACCGAGACCACGAAGTGCGGCGTCTTGCTGAGGAGGTCGGCATCAGCGAGGTGCATTCCGCCAAAACTCCGGAAGACAAGGTGGCCATTACCCGTGAAGAAGTGAGCGGTTCGCCGACACTTTTTTTGGGCGACGGGATTAACGACGCACCGGCGATGCAAGCAGCTACGGTGGGCGTCGCTTTCGGCGTACACAGCGACGTCACGTCTGAAGCGGCCGATGCGGTAATCCTGGAGGCTTCTCTTGCGCGCGTGGACGAGCTCATCCATATCGCGCGGCGTATGCGCCGTATCGCTTTGCAATCGGCGATAGGCGGAATGGCGCTGAGCATTCTTGGAATGCTTGCAGCTGCATTTGGCTATCTGCCGCCGATTGGAGGAGCGATTGGACAGGAAATCATCGACCTTGCAGCAGTTCTCAATGCCGTGCGGGTTGCGCTGCCGCCACGCGATCTGGTTGATTTTTGATTTGGTTCAATCCGCGATCTAGGTGGGGAAACGAAACGGTCCGGATCCGCCGCGTCTCGGCGCTGTTTGCACGTTACTCCACGAGTTGCAGATTCAGCGCGATCCGGACACCGTTGACGAGGACGATGCTTTGGTCGAGGAGCTGCTGGTTGGTGATTTCCGCGTTGACGAATTGCTTGAGAGCGTTACGCGGGCAGATGAATTCGATGGCTTCGGAGGTTTCTTTTGCGGTGGGCGAGAGCTTGTTCAGCACGGAAAAATCGAAGAGCTGAAACTCGACGTCCGGCGAAACTCGTTCGGAGATGTCTTTGAGCAGCGGCGCGAGAAAAAGGTCGAAGCTCTGCGCGGCCCGCTTGTAGATGGAACCTTTGGCGGGGCCAAATTGCAGTGAATTCTTCAGGGTCATTTGAAGAGCGATTTGGTCGTGGAAGAGCACAAACGTGGGCGGGGCGTAGGCGACGAAATGGAATTTCGCGGCGCCTTCCTTCGCCAGGGCAGCCAGTTGCGATTGGTATTTTTCGTCGAGACGATCCGCGTCGACTTGGGTTGGCGCGGAAGTCGGGGGTGGTGGATCGGCAGCCGGAGTCGCCGGCGCTGAGGCAGGCTTTGCAGCGGCCACAGCTGCAGGTGCCGATTCGGGCAGGGCTGGTGCAGAAACTGAGGCGGAGGGCTGCGGGATAGGGGCAGAAACCGCCGGTTTCAACAGCGCGGAGTGCGAGGCCAGCGCAGAGGAGCGGGCCGAGGAGGTGGCATCTGGCTTAGCGGGGATGGAGCGCGCAAGCGTTTCCACGTTAACGGGGTCGCGCTCGGTAAGCGAAAGGCCGTAGTCCTTGCCGCTGACAAATACCTTCGAGCGGTTCAGGATTTCCTGGCGCTCCGCGTCGCTGCCCGCGCGCGACAGCGCCCAAGCATCCGGGGGGTCCAGAACAACAACCAACGTTTCCTTTCCTTCAAAGTCGTAACTGCGATCGTTAGTTCGCGTATGGTGAGAGATTTCGAAGCCGATGCCATCGCACGCCAAGTCCTCGGGTAGAGCGGCGGTGACGACCTGCAAAACCGGGAGGACGATGGAACGAAACGTCGCGGCGGCGCGCTCGTTTTGCGTCTTTCGAAGCGTGTCATATGCCGCGTTGTAATTCCCTGTAATCTTGAGGATCACATGGTCCTGAAAGCGCACAAACTCGAGCCCACGCGAATCCGCTTCCGCCTGCTTTGCGGGATCCAGGCCTACATAGCGGCTAAGGTAGAACGGAAAGGGAAACTTGATTTTGGCGATGGACTGGTTGATTCCGATCAACTGCTGAAAATAAGTTTGCTCGAGGGCCTTGAGGTCGGGGTTCAGAATTTCGTTAGGACTTACCTGGGCCGCCGCAGGGATGGCACAAACCGCGAGCAACAGAGCCAGTGTAAGAAAACCAGTCTTGCCGTGAAAACCTAGTGAGCGTTCGGGTTTCATGAGCCGAAAAAAGTATCTCCTATTTGGCGGAATATTGCGATCCGGGACGGCCGGGAGGCTGGTAAGGTGGCTGCGCGATGGCGCGGGTAAACGCGATGACAGATCGGATTTCCTCCGCAGTGAGAGTGCGGCCATAAGGCGGCATCATCGCGGATTTTCCCATGGCGCTGCCGCCAAGCGTGACGATGTTCTGCATGAATTCGTCGCTCTCGGCGTTCAGCGTGGCGCCATCGTTCAGCAGCGGAGGAACCGGGGTGAGATTCGAACGGTTTGATGGACCCGCTGGCGTGGCATCCGCATGGCACCACACGCAATATTGGTAGAAGACGCGCTTTCCTTGAGCTTGCTGGTAGCCAAGGGGAATGATTTTCGTCGAATCGGTCCAGTCAGGTTCGGAATCGTAGGCAGCAAGAAGTGGATCGGCTTTCGCGGCCTCGGCGTGCTTCCCGCAGCCCGACAAACCGCACAGAACCACGATTCCAAAAACCACGACACCGCTCAGGCGAAGGGTCTTCATCGACTCGCTCCCTGTCCCATCGCGTGCGAGCTTGCAAGGGTGGCGGTCTCTTGCGGCTTGATTCCTGCGTGCAGGGTCATCAAGTAGGCGGTCAGAGCTTTGATCTCCTCATCGGTAAAATTGCGTCGAGGCTCAATCGAATCGGGAACCAGTGCCTGAGGATTCCTCAGCCAGGCTTCGATCCAAGCAGCGGTGAGCCAGCCTCCGGCGTTATTCAGGTTGGGGCCAACGTATCCGCCCGTACCGCCGATGGTGTGGCACGACTGGCACTGGTATTTCACTTCATAGAGCTGCTTGCCGAGCGTGGCCATCGCGGGGGTGAACTGTTTTGCGTCGGTGGTTGCCGGATTCGCCGAAGGATGCTGCATCACCATCGAGAGGTAATCCGCGAGGGTGGCCGCGTCCTTGTCGCTCATGTTGAGCTGTGGCATGCGCAGAATGAGTGTTGGGCGGAGCGTTTGCGGGTTCTTCAGAAACTCTACGAGCCACTGGCGTTGCGCACGGCTGCCCTCGTAAGTGAGGTCGGGCGCGAGGTCGCCGCCGTAGCCGTTGAATTTGTGGCAGGTGTAGCACTTATAGCGCTCATAGACCTCGGCAAAGGAGCCGGTGGGGTGGAAGGAAGCGTCCTTGCGAGGAACGACCAAGTTTTGCAGTGCACTGGTTGGGGGCGCGCCTTTCATGCTGAGAAGGGCGGTGGTGACGGCATCGAGGTCCGCCGGCTCCCAGTTGTATTGCGGCATGCGAGCAGCAGGATTCACCGAGACGGGATCCTGCAGCTTGGCCTGAATGTAAGAGAGGAGGTTGTGCGGGATTTTCGCCGCGCCGAATTCCAGTTCCGAGGCGTTTTTGCCGCCGAGAGCGCTAAGGTCCGGCCCGAAATCCCTTTGTGGACTGATGCCTTGGATGACGTGACAGCTCGCGCAGCCTTTTTCGGTGAAGAGCCGGCGTCCTAGTTGAATTTCCTCATCCGTTGGCGGATCGAGTTTCGGCACGTTGGTCAGCAAGTCCGAATCGACGAGTTTTGCGGCGATGTACTGCGTGACCTTGTAGAGATCCTCGTCCGACCAGCCGTATTTCGGCATGCGGGTATGCGGCAAATAGGCTTCGGGGTCGCGCAGCCAGGCGATGAGCCAATCCGGGTTGACCTTGCTGCCGACTTTCGTGAGTTCCGGGCCAATGTCGCCGCCGATCAGTTTTGTTTCGCCGGCGCGCGTAACTGAAAGCGAATGACACGTCGAGCAGAACATTTGCCGGAAGCGCAGTTCGCCTTGCGAAACCAATTCGGGATTCTTGCTCCATGTTGCAACAACGGCTGGAGAAATCTTGTACGGGGCGAGGGGCTTGGCTTTTTGAACGCTAAGGTAAGCCGTCAGTGCGCGAAGCTCCGTTTCGGAGAGCCGGAACTTCGGCATGCGCGGCTCTTCTTCGGTCTCGTAGCCGTTGACGGTGACGTTGCCATCCTTGTCCACGATTGTGCGCGGATCTTTCAGCCACTTGTAAATCCATTCGCGGCTGACTTTCGTGCCGATGCTGGAAAGGTCCGGGCCGAGCATCGCGGGCCGCTCGATTCCTTGAAGCTTGTGGCAGCCCTGGCAGTTCAACTCCGCCAAGATTTTGCGGCCACGGGCGAGCTGCGGCGTTTGCGGAAGGTCGGATTGATGGCAGGTTCCGCAGGAAGCCTGAATGAAGTGAATAGGAAGCGCAGGCTGCTCCCAGGCAAGAGTGGACTCGTGGGCCTCGGCGACTTCTGTTGCAGGGCCTTGGCCGCGATGACAGATTGTGCAGCCCCACTCGCGGACGTTGTGCGGGATTGGCGGATGCGCGCGGAAAGGCTGCGGCACTGATTTATCGGCCAAGCTGGCTTGCGTAATCCCTTGATGGCAGGTCGTGCAGCGGTCTACAACATTCATTCCAGGTAGCCAGATCTGGTCGATGTCCGGGCTGTAATCCGCCGTTAGCCTTTTGGTATCGGGACGGCCCTGTGCAAAACGCAGATAAGAACGTTTGTATTGTTTCCATTCGCGGCGGTAGTCCTTGAAAGGCGAGATGGCGAGCACCGCGAGAAAGATCAAGCTGGACACTGCAAACACGAAGCGCATGCGGTCCGTAACTTTGCCCATTTCTTCAGCCGGCATGCGTCCCCCAAGGCCACACCCAGGACCAGCCCGGACCACGGAAAAAAGTGCCGACGGCAGTGAGGCAAATGGCGACGGCAATGAACCAGGTCATAATCCACCAGGAGAGCGGCTTCGTTCCCAAGGAGTGCAGCCACCCTTTCTCCGCTTGCCTGCCGGTGTAAGAGAAGACCAGCAGCGTGGCGACCAGAGCGGTCGGCACAAAGATCGTCCAGGCGTGGAATCCGGCGAGAAACGCCAATAGCAGGAGGATGACGATCAAGATGCTGCGGAGATGCTGCGCTGGGTGATACGCCCAGAGCGCGCGGCCCTCGATGTTTACGTTGAAGTAGGGGATTACGATCAGTGCGAGGACCACGAGTGTCGGAATCAGGATGCCCGCGACAAACGGCGGGAAAAAGTGCAGCAATTCCTGGAGGCCGAGAAAATACCAAGGAGCTTTGGCAGGATTGGGAGTGAGCAGCGGGTTAGCAAGTTGCTCGAGCGGCGCGTCCCAGAAAAGCGCGACGATCACCATAGCAATGACCAGCACCTGGAACGCAATGGCTTCGCGAATCAGCAGATGCGGGAAGGTCATCAACTGCGGGCCGCGCTCGCCCACGACTTTCGCGGACGTCTTCTTGGTAACAAAGACGACGCGGCGCGGCTCCTTTTTCGCGTCCGAGCTGAACCCCGTCTCGATTTTATTCTTTTCCATCTTCGTCCTTGGGCTTGACGGTCAAGCCGCCGTCTTTTTGCACGCGCCAGAAATGAATGCCGATTAACACGAAGGCTGCCAGCGGGAGAATCACGACGTGAAGAACGTAAAAGCGCAGCAAAGCGTTTTCTCCGACGATGTTCCCGCCAAGCAGCAGGAAACGCACTTTGTTGCCGATGAACGGCATGGCGGAAATGATGTTGGTTCCGACGGTAACGGCCCAGAAAGCAAGCTGGTCCCAAGGCAGCAAGTAGCCGGTGTAGCTCAAGAAAAGCGTGACGAGCAGAAGCACTACGCCGACGACCCAGTTGAATTCATGAGGGGGTTTATAGCCGCCGCGGTAAAAGACATGGAACATGTGCCAGAAGACGGCGAAGACCATTAAGTGCGCGGCCAAGCGGTGCAGATTGCGCAAGAAAACGCCGTTGGAAACGACGAACTGAAGATCTTTCATGTCGCGATAAGCGTTGGGCGCGGCGGGATGGTAATAGAACATCAACAAAATTCCGGTGACGAACAAAACGATAAAAAGGATGAAAGAAATCGAGCCGAGATAATAGGAAGCACGGACACGAAGAGATTTCTCGCGGACTTTAACCGGCATCCAGTGGAGGAAGAGATTCCCGAAAATCGCCAGGCTGCGCGTGCGGTTGGTATTGGCCGGCCCGCGGCGGAAGATGGACTTCCACACTTTGGTTTCGCGAAGGTTCTGCAGCGCGGATTGAAAACTGGTGGCCATCATTCCCTCAGACCTTCAAAACCTGCGAAGGCTTGATGATTTGGAGCTTGTCGACCAACAACTCCCCGTCGGCTGTGAGAGAAATGGAAAAGTGAGGGAGTGGACGAGGCGCTGGCCCTTCGATTTTTACGCCGTCAGGATGGAACTTGCTGCCATGGCACGGGCAGGCAATCATGTCCACATCCGGTTTCCACTGCGTGATGCAGCCAAGGTGAGTGCAAACCGCGGAGACGGCGTAAAAACCTTCCGGCAAGCGCACAATGTAAACCTGCTGGTCCTGAAGAAACGTAACGGAATGCACCGGGTAAAGATCGGGATTACCGGCTCGGAAGGTTGTGGAAGGCTCGAACAAGACATTGGGCGAAAAATATTGATACGTCACGGCAACCGAGCCCAGCCCGGCTATCCCGAGCGCTCCCATGGTGATCTCGTTAAGGAAGTCGCGCCGTGTGACTTCCTTGCTCGCCGGAATGGCGTTTGGCGAACCGGCAACTGAAGATGTTTTTGCGTCGCTCATGCTTGAACCAATTCCTGAATTTGAATCAAATTCGGGTCGTGATCGAACACTTCGAAAGCCTCCATGGTGATGGTGTTCACGGGGCAACGCTCCGCACAGAGACCGCAGCGAATGCAAATGGTTTCGTCCTTGACCATCACCGAGCCTTCCGAAGTCGCCAGTTCCGCCGGCGAGAGGTGAAGAAGTTCATTCTCCCTCGCTGCGGACGTAGCCGAGAGCTGCTGCCGCGTCTCGTCCGAAAACTCAAATTGGCGTAAGGGAACGAGCTGCAGGCAATTCTCCGGGCAAACATCCACGCAGCCGCCGCAAAGGATGCATTCACTCCCATTGGCTTCGGTTCCCTCGAAGATCGTATTAATCCAGCACTGCAAGCAGCGTGAAGCTTCGAGGCGAGCCTGTTCTTCCGTAAATCCAGTTTCGACTTCAGAAACGCCGGTGCGGCGTTCGAGGGGAATCGTTGGGACGGCTAGACGAGAATATTCGTCATATTCTTCTGCCATTTTGTGATGGTCAAGGACGGTGATTTGAACGAACTTCGGCTTAGGCTGCCATTCGCGGCCGCGAAGGAATTTGTCCATTTGCTCGGCGGCCTTTTTCCCATCCGCGACAGCGTTGATGATGAGGCGCGGGCCGAAAGCGATGTCGCCAGCGGCAAAAATTCCCGGTGCCGTGGTCATCAGCGTATCGGGGTTGATTTTGAGCGTGCCTTGGCGCGTGGTTTCGATTCCGTCGGAAGATTTCAAGAAGGAAAGATCAGAAGCCTGGCCGATGGCGAGAATCACTGTGTCGCAGGGGATGATGGTTTCCGTGCCTTCGGCGAACTTCGGATTGAAACGCCTTTGCTCATCAAAAACGGAAGTGCAGTGAATCACTTCGAGGCCGGTGAGTTTTCCATTTTTCCCCACGAACCGCTTCGGGCCGAGCGAAGGACGTATTTTGATTCCTTCCATCGTGCCTTCTTCGATTTCTTCTTCCGAGGCCGGCATATCTTCGCGAGACTCCAGGCAAACCAGATGCACTTCGCGGGCGCCCATGCGCAATGCCTGCCGCGAAACGTCCATGAATTCTTTCATGGCGACGTCCATTTCGCTGGAGGTAAGCTCGTTTGGAAGGACCACTCCGGCGATGTCCTTCATGAATTTTTGCTGCTGCTCACGCATGGCGGAACGCGCCACGTCAATGGCTACGTTTCCCCCGCCGATAACTACGACTTGCTTGCCGATCTGGAAGCGGTAGCCCAGATTGACATTCAAAAGAAAGTCGATGCCCTTGACCACGCCATCCAGGTTGTTGCCAGGGAGATTAAGGTCGCGGCTCCGGTGCAGGCCAAAAGCCATCAAAACGGCCTTGTAGTCTTGACGGCGAAGGTCTTCGAGAGAGAAATCTTTTCCGAGCCGCATGTTGAGACGAAGTTCGGGACCAAGGTCGAGGATTTCGCGAATCTGGGCCTGCAAGACGTCGCGTGGGAGGCGGTATTCCGGAATGCCGAGGTGCATCATGCCGCCGGGGACTGCGGCTGCTTCGAAAACAGTCACAGGGTAGCCGAGCAAGGCCAGGTCATGCGCAGCAGACATGCCCGCGGGGCCGGAACCAATGATGGCCACCTTTTCGGGACGGGTGACGCGCGGACGATCGCGGAAAACATCGACCGGATTGCGCGATTCCGGCCCGTAGCGTTCGGTCACAAAACGTTTCAGAGCGCGAATGGAAATTGGCGCGTCAAATTGCCCTCGGCGGCAGGCGGGTTCGCAAGGATGGCCGCAGACGCGACCACAAATCGAAGCAAAAGGGTTAGGGAGCCGGGCGTAGCGATACGCTTCCTCGTACCTCCCCTGCGCAATCAAAGAAACATAGCGGCCTGCCTGGGTGTGAACCGGGCAGGCCTGCATGCAGGGAAAGTTGGACTCGAGCCAGTCGAGGTCCACGAGTTTGGTTCGGCTCTTCACGAGGAGCGATTCCGGGTCCTTTGTTTGTTTGCTACTTCTTAACCGTCAGTTCTACCGTGGCGGTAGCTCCGGTTACGTCCACGGCCTGTGTCGTCGGCTTGCCGTCCTCGCTCCATGTTTTCAGAGTGTACTTGCCGGCGGGAATGTTTTTGATTTCGAAGTTGCCGTCCTTATCGGTGACCGCGAAATAAGGAGTCGGGCTAACGACCACATAGCCCGACATCTCCGGGTGCACGTTGCAAAGCAGGGATGCTACACCTACGTCATTAAATTGGAAAGGCTTCTTCTCACCCTTCGGCCAGGTACCCATGTTGTGCGACAGCTTTTTGTTGCCGCTAATGGAAGGCCAATACACGTTGTGGCCAACAGGGTCGCTGTTCAGGAATTCCACCGTCGTGCCTTGTTGAACCGCCACGACGTGGGGAATGAACGCCATCTTTCGCTGGTCGATCACTACCGGTTCCTTCGGGGCGTCGAACTTCTTGTCGGGGATAGCGTCCACGTACACGGCGATGTTCTCCGGGGACTTGATCCCTTGCACGCTGACCTTGCCCTTGATTTCGTTGGTCTTGCCCGCGCCAGCTAATGCGAGGACAAGACCTGTTGCCATTACTGCTTTTACGGCGATCCTGTTGGTGCTCATGACATACCTTTCGTATTCAGATTTTTCTTACAGTTCAATCGTTGGAATCCAGCTGGTTCTAGAAAACGTAATCGATGCCGGTCACAAAAGCATTCGGATGGAAGAATTGTGTTGTGCCTGTCGTCGTGTTGAAGAACGGCTGTCCCCACTGATGCTCGTATTCACCAATGACTTTCATATTGGCGCGGACGAGAATCTGGAAGCCTGGGCTGAACCGGTTGCGCGTGTTGTATTGTGAGACGCCGTTGAGAAAGTCGGTCGGAGAATTGACGAAGTCATATCTCATGTAGCCGATTAGCCATGGGTGAATCCAGTAGTTGGCGCCGGCAAATCCGCCTGAGAAAGTGACCGGCGTGGTGCGCTGAAATCCCGTACCGGCGCCGTTCACGACGTGGTTTTGGTCATGACCGTGGAGCCCCACACCGTATAGTTCCAGATGACGGTACTTGAACCGCAAGTCTGCGCCAACCCGGTAGAAGGGCTCTTCAAAAATCCCCAATCCGGGAAAAGCCACGCCGTCGAGATTCAGCTGATTTTTCCCGTAGTAATAGAAAGCACCGAGACGGATTGAAGTGTGATCGCGTGGACCTGTCGGACCGGCAGCCTGGATGGCGTTTCGGCTCTCGGGGTCGCGCTCAAGATTGAATTTTTGGGAAACGCGAACGTAAACGTCTTTCGTGTTCCGCACGGCCGGCGAATCGTTATTGCCATTCACTACGGCGATGGACCAAGTGAAGTTTCCATTGTTGGGATATCCGCCGATTTCAATACCGCGCTGGGGCGCCCCCAAAGTAAACGGATTGCTCGTTGTCCCTAAGCTTCCAGCGACGCTAGCCTGATCGTAGATGTCGTAATCCGAAGGATAAATGCCGCGCGCCTGGGTAAAGGGGAGATCCAGTTCAAACTGGCCGAAGCGTACGTTCAGGGCATTCTTAGGTAGCCTGAAGGCATGGCCCAAGTCATTGTATTTCAAATAGCCATCGCCAAGGCCACCATCGGCACCGGAACCGCCTGTGGAGATGTCGTCATCCACCCAGAACGAGAAGTTCGGGCCAAAGCTGCCGGCGCTGATGATGGTAAACGTGTTGGGAGCAAACAGGTCTGTCCGCGGCGTAAAAGACCCGCCCTGGGCAACGACCTGCGCGGTGAAATCGGCAGGCTGCTTCTTATTCCAGTTGAAGTTACCGGAATAGCGGAAAGCGACCGGTAGAAAGCCGGGGATCTCGCCGGGGTATACGGCGCCCGGGAACGCCTCCTTTTGAGCCTTTGAGCCAAGAAGAACAGGAGGCTCCTTCACGAATGTCTCGTCATCCTTCGGGAACTTGAAGCCGTTCTTTTTGAACGCTTCTCCGAAGTCGTTCAACTCCGGATAGTTGTTGTGGCAGGTGGTGCAGGACGTCTGGTACTTCCGGGAGAAAGCCGGAATTGCAGAGCTCTTCGGTACCGATCCAAGCATCACCAGGAAGATGACTACAACGCCAGTCAAGCCCCCTACAATACTGGTGCTAAGTCCACGACTTTTCATTCGTTTACCCTCCAAATTTCGCCAGCTCAACTAATAGGCTGAGTGACTGAACTCACCGCTCCATGTTTCAATGAGGTGCATTCTGCCCTTAGTTGGGCCGGCATACCGTGACGCCCATCATTCAGCATTGTGACGGCCGTCACAATGGGTCTTGGAAGGGGGATTTTCAGGAAGGGGTCGCAGGGCATCACTAGCTGCAGCATTTCGGCCCTGCTCGTTCTTGATGATGATGAGCGCTGAATCTTTTGCTTGCAAGAGTTGTTTTTTCCAAGTTGACGAAATAGCTGTATCGCGCGCGCCGTCGTGACGGCTGTCATGTATCCGCGTGACGCCGGTTACAGAACGACCTGTTCGCCTGGGTCCAAATTCTGACTTGAGCGGGAGGTGCAAAATGCAGAAAGATGAGCGCGACCTCTTGGAGGTTCTAAAATTCGAACTTAAATTCCTTGAAGATGGAGGCTATGGGCGGTCTCCACGGGCCTCTTGGAGGCCTCAACTAATTTTCGAAGACTCGCCCACCTGTATGAATTTCAATTCCGCGGAGGATCCTGGGCCATGCAGGGACTGTGTCTTGATCCAGCTAGTGCCACCGGAATTGCGCTCTGAGGAAATCCCCTGCCGTCACATCCCGTTCGATTCGTCAGGCGAGACGCTGGATTCTCTCTATCGATACGGCGATCAAGTTGAGATCGAAGAAGTAGTCGGAGGCTGGCTGCGGGCCACCATCAAACGTCTCGAAGAAGAACGGGGAGTCGCGGAACGAAATCAAAGGGAACAGTCGGCCATTGAAAGTGGTGCAACAACCAAAGGGACGCCCCTCTACCAGAAGCAGCATCCGAAGTGTGCGAATCCGGCCTGTCCAACTGCTTTCCACTGGACGGGGGGCGGCAAGTTTTTCCGATTTCGGCCGGACAACACCTTGCAAACTGCGAGCGGTCCCGCACCGAATGCGTTAGGTGGAAAGAAATGCGTCAGGCATTATTGGCTTTGCGAGCGCTGCTCTCAGGTGTTCACGCTCGTCTATGACGCGCAATACGGCGTGGTTCTCAAAGTCCTATGGTCGGAACTCCCAATGACGGAAGCTAGCAAGAAAGCCTCCGCAGCCTGAATAGGGCTTTCACCTTTCACCGTGCTGTTATCTCAACAAAGATGAGGTTCACAGCCGATGCGCCTCCGTTTACAAACCACGCAAGTCGCGATCACAGAGCCACGGTAATGCGGAAGCACATCGGGTCGGGGGTTCGTTCCACTTTAGCGCCGCCATGCATGGCCAGATGCCGGATCGCGCTATTCTCTGAGTGAAATTCAGCCACGATCCGTTTGAGTCCCTCTGCGCGGGCAATCTTAACCAGCCGCGCGATGAGTTCGCCTCCCAATCCTTGATGCTGATACCGATCGGCAACCACAACAGCGAGTTCGGCTTCCTCCGAGAGCGGCCTGCGCGACAAACGGCCCACAGCGACAATGGGCGGAACTCGAGAGTTTGCGCCAGAAAGTTCCGCGACGAGCGCCATCTCCCGATCGTAGTCAATAAAGCATTTCCGCAACAATCGCTCGTGCGCAACGCGAGTATCGAGCTTGGCCATGTGGAAATAGCGCAGGTACACCGTCTCGTCGGAAAGCAGTTCGTGAAACTTCGCCATTGCCGGCTCGTCTTCCGGACGGACAGGCCGGATCGTTACTTCCGCCCCATCCTTCATCTTCCATGGGGAGATGTACTGTAACGGATATGGCCGTATTGCGGGTCTCGGCAAGGCTTCATCGGAGGTCTTCCGATCGACAAGAACAACACGCGCATCCAGCGCAAGGATTCTGTCGGAGGATGCAAGAAGTGGATTGATATCCACCTCCGCGATGCGCGGCAAGTCAACAATGAGCTGGCTGAACGCTACCAACACGCCCTTCAGTCCGCCTAAATCCACGGGAGGCCTGCCACGAACCCCTTGCAATGCAACGTAAATCTTCGTTTGTTCCAATAACCTCTGGGCCAACGTGGCATTCAGGGGCGGCAACGCAAGAGCGTGGTCTCGATAGACCTCTACAAGCTGACCACCTGAACCGAACAGCAGCACGGGGCCAAACAGCGGATCCAGGCTGCTGCCAAGAATCAGTTCGTATCCTTCCGTTCGAACCATCGGCTGAACCGTCACTCCTTGAAACGCTTCGCGCCCGGCGCTGGCTGAAACCGAATTCTCGATTTTGCGATAAGCATAGCGTACTTCATGGGCATTCGAGAGATTCAGCTTGACGCCGCCAACATCCGTCTTGTGCGTCACGGTTTCGGAATGCAGCTTGAGGACAACTGGATAACCGATCTGGGCCGCGCGTTCGACAGCTTCCTGCGCACTCCGCGCCACTCTTGTTGTGACTGTGGGAATGCTGTACAGCGATAAGAGTTCTTTCGACTCAGCCTCAGTGAGAAGGGTTCGCTTTTTCCTCAAAACGCTTCTGATCAGCTTCTCGGCTTTCTGGCGGCGGGCTTCGGCGCCTTCCAGCGTGTCCGCAATCGCCGGTGTTTCGTAAAGTCCGCGGAGGTGTTCGCTGTAGGACCACATGTAGTCGAACGCTCGCGCAGCCGTGTCGGGATACGGGAATGTAGGGATGCCCGAAGCGCTCAAGTCGGCTTCGCCTTTGGCCACATCTTTTCCACCCATCCAGCTCGCCAGCAGCGGCTTGTTATGTTCCTTAGCGTAAGGCGCAACGCGTTTAGCTACCTCTGCCGGGCTCGTCATTCCTTGCGGGGCAAGGATGACGAGAAGACCGTCGCTCGTGGGATCCTCAATCGCAATTCTTAGCGCCTTTGCATAACGCTCTGGATCGGCATCGCCAAGGATGTCGATGGGGTTCGCGTGACTCCAATG
>Ga0079221_10000198_pt1 | contig 14525 bp, 11 predicted proteins | sample GAAS200_FD_75069 | JGI IMG/M metagenome (GOLD analysis project Ga0079221, IMG submission 75069) | Agricultural soil microbial communities from Georgia to study Nitrogen management - GA AS200 | ecosystem: Environmental > Terrestrial > Soil > Agricultural land | place: USA: Georgia | collected... | reverse complement strand
GTTGATCGTCGACATCACCTCGTCTTCGTCGCCGTCGGACGATCCGACTGTCATGGCCATGGTGTCGCGTCCTTCCTGCTGGTGCTTCTTACGCGGCGGCCTTGACCGGCGACTGCGCCGCCGACAGCAGCACCGCGTGCAGGTCGGCGCCGAAGCCGCGCACGCGCTCCATCGCGGCCTTGTTGCGGCGGATCAGCCAGTTGTAGCCGAGCACCGCCGGCACCGCGACCGCGAGACCGATCGCCGTCATGATGAGCGCCTCACCGACCGGACCGGCGACCTTGTCGATCGACGCCTGCCCCGCGATGCCGATTGCGGTGAGGGCGTGGTAGATGCCCCACACCGTGCCGAACAGTCCTACAAAGGGCGCGGTCGAGCCGACCGTGGCGAGGAAGGCGAGGCCGTCCTGGGTCCGGCTCTGCACGTTGTCGATCGCGCGCTGGATCGACATGGTGATCCAGGTGTTGACGTCGACGTTGCCCTGCAATCCGCCGTGCTTGCTGGAGGCTTCCAGGCCCGACTCGGCGATGAACCGATACGGGCTGCCGGACTTCAGCATGTCGGTGCCCTGGCGCACCGACGGCGCCGTCCAGAACTTCTTGTCGGCAGCGAGCGCTTGGCGGCCCATCTTGTACTGCTCGTACACCTTGGTGACGATGATGTACCAGCTTCCCATCGACATGATGACGAGAATCGCTATCGTGCCCTTGGAAACGATGTCGCCGCCGGCCCAGAGCGCTTGCAGCCCGTACGGGTTTTCGACCAGTTCGGTGGAACGCGTTGCCGTCTGAGCTGGGGCCGTCGGTGCCGCCGGGGGTGGGGCGGAATCGGAAGATGCGGCAGGCGCCGCTGGCGCGGCGGGCTGCGCCTGGGCGAATGCTGCGGACGGTGCGAGCGCCGCGGGCATCGCGGTGAGCACGATCATCGCCCACGCCGCCAAACGGGTCATTTTCATCATGTTGTCTCCAGACAGATGGGTTGTTCGGTCAGAGAGCGATTCGCGGTGCGGCATGCCGCCTTCGATGGTCAACTGTCGCCTTCCCCGCGGGCGGCTCGACCGGCCGCCTCCTTCGTACCCGAGGCAGAGCGGCGCAGCACTCACGGCACAGTGAACTTGCATGCCGTACCGTCGAGTGTTGCCGCCGCGCGGCTTCGGTACGCCAAAACAGTGTGGCCCCGCCGAGCAAGAACGGGGTCGGGCTCTCGCACGAAAGCGGCAGGATTCTACACAAAACCGCTGAAAAGTCCATCTCGGACCCGTAATCGCGTTTATCGGGCACCCGATCCCGGCGAGAGCCCGCCGCTTCACGGGCGAGCGGTCGCTCGCGATCGCTTTCGGTTATTTCACCAGGGGAATTCCGGCCGCGATGTCGTAGGCCAGCAGTGACTGTATCTTGGACTCGAGCTGGAGATAACGCGCCGCTTTCCTCGGCGGGAGCACCCGGGTGGGGACTCCGCGCATCAGCCGATTGGACAGCGACCGGCGAGCCCGGACTTCCTCCTCGTCCGCAGCGATCAGGTCGTTGGCCAGATTTCGTGCATACAGATCCGTGATCGGCTTGTTCAGAGCGATGATCGCTTGCACGGCGACGCTGCGACGCCGGTTCGCCGCATCGGCGACACGCTGGTAGTTGTCGTAGATCGGCCAGAAGCGCTTCGCTTCGGCGGGCGTGAGCTTGAGCGTCGACGCGACGAACGCTTTCTTGTCGGCGCGGACCGCGGCGCGTAATGCATCCATATCCGTCACATCGGCGATCTTGTCCTCGGCCCAGGCGAGTTGCGCGACGATCAAGCCGGCAGCAAACAGTGTGGCGGCAGCAAATTTCTCCATCGTTCTCCCTCGATGTCGATTCCGGACGGTGGCGTCTTTTAGCACATTTTCCCGGTTCGCGGGCTCGTGCCCGCGGGCGTATACCGAGTTGCGGATCGGTGGTCGCCGCGCGATCATACCGCGACGGGACCTGCCCGCCGCCGGTAAATCAACGACCGCAATGCCCCCAGACCAGCCGATCGACGCCCGCGCCCTCGCTCGCTCGGGCGCCGAGGCGCTGCGCCTCGGCGACGCGCGCAAGGCGCACGGGTTCTTCGAGCAAGTCATTGCCGCGGGCGTTGCCGATGCCGAGGTGTACATCGGCTTGGCCCAAGCCTGTCGCGGGCTCAAGGAATACGCCACAGCTCATCTCGCCGTGGACAAGGCGCTAGCGGTCGAGCCGCGCAACCTCCGCGCCCTGATCATGAAAGGCGATCACCTGGCCGCGGAGGGCGATGAACGAGCGGCCGCATCGTTTTACGTCGCCGCCATGAAGGCGGCGCCGGCGCCCAACCGGCTGCCGGCAGACTTGCAGCGCGAGCTGAACCGAGCGCAGGCGCAGTGTGCCCGCTATGCTGCCCAATTCGAGGCTCACCTCAGGGATTGCCTCAACGCGCAAGGACTCGTCGATCGAGCATCGAGCGCGCGCTTCATGCGGTCGTTCGACATCCTGATCGGCAAGAGGAAGATCTATTACCAGCAGCCGCAGTTTTACTACTTTCCGGAGCTGCCACAGATCCAGTTCTACGACCGGAGCGGATTTCCATGGCTCGACCGGGTCGAAGCCGCCACCGCGCAGATCCGCGCGGAGCTGATCGAGGTCCTCGAGGATTCGACCGAGCTCAAGCCCTACGTGCAGGGCGATCCCCGGCGGCCCGGCTACGATCCGACGGGGATGCTCAACAACCCCGACTGGAGCGCGTTCTACCTGTGGCAGGCGGGAAAGGCCGTGCAGCCGAATGCGGGGCGCTGTCCGGCGACGCTGGACGCGCTACGCGACGTGCCCCTGGCCGCCGTGAAGAATCGATCGCCATCGATCCTGTTCTCAGTGCTGCGTCCCGGCGCCCGGATCCCCGCCCATACTGGATTCGTCAATACCCGGCTGATCTGCCATCTTCCGTTGCTTATCCCGAACGACTGCGGCCTTCGGGTCGGCAACGAGACGCGTACGCCGGTCGAGGGCAAAGCCTGGGTCTTCGACGATACGATGGAGCACGAGGCCTGGAATCTGAGCGACCGAATTCGCGTCATCCTGCTGTTCGAGATCTGGCGCCCCGAACTTACCGAGGAGGAACGCACGCTCGTGAGCGCGATGTTCGAAGCGATCGACGCCTACAGCGGCGAAAAGGCGCTCTGGACGATCTAGCCGTCCAAGGCCCGCCGTACTCGCGATTAGGACTTCTTGGTGCCTTCCAGTTCCTTGACGCAGGCCGTCGACCACTTTCGGAAGAGATCCTCGAACCAGAAGTTGCTGGCCACTCGCGGGCTGCGGACCAGATCGCCCCGCTGCGTACCCTTCGTCTCTTGAGCGGTCCGACGGTCAACGACCCGGCTCAGCAGGGTGCCGCTTCCAGCGTCGCGAACCTCGAGCAAGAGCGTGGCCTCCCCGGCGTCCTTGGTGAACGACTTGGTCGTGCCCCCCGTGTAGAGGTCCTCGACTGCGTTGACATAGACGTTGGTCATCGTCGGTGACAGGCGCAGTACACCCGGGCCGGGCGAGGATACGAGCGTGTAGCCGCGGGCCTTGAAAGCGTCGGCAAGCGCCGTTTGGAACCCGACGGCTGTCTCGTCGGCGATCCTGCGCACGTCATCCTGGGAAAGGCGCCGAATCGAAGCATGCGGATCGACGAAATCGCGGTTCCAGTCCTTACGGAATTGCACCTGTACCGGGTCGATCATCACGCTGCGATAGGTCGCCAGATCGGTATTCGGGCGAAGGTAGAACTCATCGAGGTTCCAGGAGTGGACCCACACCAGCCCGTCACCGGTCGCGGCGTCGGCGGCGTAAGACGGGGCCGCGGCGGCCGCGAGGAATGCCATCGTGGAAAGCGTGAAAAAAGTGCTCAGTTTCATGGTTAACCCCCATACCAATGGGACTCACTCGATGCTAACAGGGAATGCTACTCCGGTATTTCGACGGCGACCATCGAACGCCGGTTCCGCCGCCGAGGACAGGGCGCCGCGCTAAAGAAGCTTCGGCCGCAGGCGCTCGATCACCTCGACGGGACGGTGCCTCGACCACTCTCGCGCGAACGCTTCGCGGAACGGGGGGTCGTCCGGAACGTCGCGAACCGAGGACCGCGACACGATCGTGCCTTCCTGAGCATCGGTACCCGCCACGCTCCGCAATGCTGCCGGCGAAACCCGGCCCTGAAGACCGGCCCAGGCGAGCACGTGCTCGATCTCGGCCGTGTCGAGCCGCCTGAAATCCTCGTAATAGGAGATGCGCACCGGGTAATGGCGGCACAGCTGATCGAGAGCGACCAGCGATCTCTTTAATTGGCCCACGGCCCAGCTCAAGTCGAGCGTGTTGCGCGAGAGGCGCCTCAACGAAGCAGCCCAATCGAGCGGATTTCGCAGGATGAACATGATGTGCGGCGCATTGAATGCGCCGCTGATCAGGAGGGGCGCATTGTTGCATTCGAGTCGCAGTTTGACGACCGAGCACCTGAGCAGCCGGGAAGCGCCGGCGATGGCACGACGGAGCGACCCGTCGGTCGGTTGCGCGCATGCGGCCTGGGTATAGAAATCGGGTTCGGAGACGGCGCTGACGCCGGAGGCCCTGAGGGTCTTGACCAGCAGCGTGGAGCCGCAGCGGCCAATCGAAAAGATAAGGACCGGTGACGGCGGGCCGTCGGGAAGCGACGCGTAAGGGACCTCGATAACGCTGCGAGCATGTTGGCGCTGCGCCTGATAGAAGAACACCGCGTCCGAGAGGTCGGGGGTCGATACGCAGATCAAGGTGCGGTGGGCAAGATCGAAACAATAGGGGCTCACATCCGGGTCGAACATCCGGGACGGATCGACCACGCGGCCCGCCTCCAGGCTGAAGTCTCCCGGGCCGGAAATGAACGAGAGCTTTCCAGTGCACGAGTGGATCCTGTATTCGACGACGCTCATGCCGATAGTTTACCGTCACGATCGAATCGGTCTTGGAGCGGCACGGAGCACGGTCACGCCGGCGCGTGACGGGCTGATACAATCGACTCGGCGCAGCGACCCTCGAATGTCACCGTTTCCCCCGTCTCTTGGCGATTAGTCGATCTGCGGGTACCTCGGGCGGTGCGGGAGCGCCCACGGCGCCACAGGCGCTGCAGCGCGCCTTGGCAGCGTACCACCGGGGCGAAGCGACCGAGGCGGAGCGGCTTTGCCGAGTGGCGCTCACGATCGACGCCGACTGTTTCGAGGCGCTCTACCTTGCGGGAATCATCGCCGGACAGACCGGAAGGGCGGCCGACGCGGCTGAGTTCCTATCCAGGGCGGTGAAAGCCAATCCGAATGTGGCCGATGTTCACTACAACCGCGGCGTCGCGCTGGACGCGCTCAAACGGCAGGCCGAGGCGCTGGAGAGCTACGAGCGCGCCATCGCCCTCAGGCCCGATCATGCGGACGCCCATTACAACCGCGGCGTCGTGCTGCGCGAGCTCCAGCGTCCTAGCGAAGCCTTGGTGAGCCTAGAGCGCGCGATCGCGCTCAAGTCCGATTACGCCGAGGCGCTCAACAATCGCGGCGTCGTCCTGGACCAGCTCGAGCGCCACGCAGAGGCTTTGGAAAGCTACGATCGAGCCATCGCGGCACGACCCGGCTACGCCGAGGCATTCAACAATCGCGGCGTTGCCCTGAGCGGGCTCGGTCGCGCGAGCGAGGCAGTCGATAGCTACACTCGCGCCCTTGCGCTCAAGCCCGGCTACTCGAGCGCCTGGAACAATCTTGGCCTGGCGCTCGCGGACCTCGATCGACCCGCAGAGGCGCTGCAAAGCTATGACCGCGCGATCGCTCTCGATCCGCACTCCGCAGAGGCGCTTTACAACCGGGCCAATGCGCTTCGCGACCTGCACCGGCACCGCGATGCTGTCGACAGTTACGAGCGGGCGCTCGCGATCAAGCCGGACTACGCGGCGGCCCACTGGAACCTGGCCGACTGCCGACTGCTGTTGGGCGATTTCGATCGCGGATGGGAAGAATACGAATGGCGCTGGAAGATAGACCTCGCCGGACACGAGAGAACGCGGTTCCCGCAGCCGCTATGGCTGGGCGACTTCGACCTGCGAGGGCGCACGATACTTCTTTACAGCGAGATGGGCTTCGGCGATACCCTGCTGTTCTGCCGCTATGCCAAGCAGGTCGCTGCCTTGGGCGCACGGGTCGTGCTGCAAGTCCAGCCGGCGCTGGTGCCGCTGCTCGAATCGCTCGAAGGCGTCGCGCAAGTCGTGGCGTCCGGTGCGCTGCTGCCGGCGTTCGACTGCCAATGCCCGCTCATGAGCCTGCCGTTGGCGTTCAAGACGAACCTTGGCAACCTTCCCGCCGAGATACCGTATCTCCGCAGCGATCCGGCGCGGGTCGCGGCCTGGCGACGGAAGCTCGGCACGGAAAAGGCGAGGCCTCGCATAGGCCTGGTATGGAGCGGCAGCATGAAGCTCAAGAACGACCGGCGCAGCATGCCGCTCGCGCAAATGCTGCGACTCGTCGGCGACTGGGCAGAGTGGCTCAGTCTCCAAACGGAGGTGCGCGCGCCTGATCTTCCGTTGCTGGCCACGCGCGCCGACTTGCGCGATCTGGGGGGTCAGCTGACCGACTTTGCCGATACGGCCGCACTGATCGATTTGCTGGACGTCCTGGTGACGGTGGATACCAGCATCGCGCACGTCGCCGGCGCGATGGGCAAGCCTGCTTGGATCCTGTTGCCGTTCGATCCTCACGACTGGCGCTGGATGTTGGATCGCCACGACAGCCCTTGGTATCCGACGGCCCGCCTGTTCCGGCAACCCGTGAGCGGCGATTGGGCAAGCGTGATCGGCAACGTCGGCGAGGAGTTGAGAAAGTGCTTCGGCGCCGGCCATGTCCACCGCTAGCCGGTCGCTGAAGCTCGAGGCGGTCTGACTTGCCTCCGGGCACAATTGCCGTCGTGACCCCGCCAGCATCCGACCCGATCGCCGAAGATCTCCTGCGGCGCTTGCCCGCTTCGCCCGACGCGTACCCGCAGAAGATCGACCTCACGGCCCTCAGCGTCCTGCTCGTTCAATTCAGCGCGAGCGCCTATCAGGCCGCGAGCTTCCTGGACGACCGCGTCCTCGGACCCGGCAGCAAGGGGGCATGGCTGCCGGTCGACCGAGTCGCTGACGCCTCGAGGGCCGCCGCCAATCTTCGGCCCGTGCATTTCATCTTTCACACCGGACACGTAGGATCGACGCTCGTCAGCCGGTTGCTGGACGAAACAGGCGCGGTGTTGTCGTTGCGTGAACCCCTGCCGCTTCGGACGCTCGCCGATGCGCACGACGTGCTGGCCCGTGCGGACTCGCTTCTCACGCTGGGGCAGTTCGATCTGCTGCTGACCACGCTCGTGCGCCTTTGGGCGCGCGGTTACGACGCGACGCGCTGTGTCGTGGTCAAGGCGACGAGCAGCGCTGGCCGGCTGGCCGTCCCGCTTCTTGCCGCCGTCGAACGGTCGCAGGCGATCTACATGAACCTGCGCGCCGAACCCTATCTGGCGACGCTTCTCGCCGGACCGAATTCACCGCTCGATCTGCGCGGCCACGGACCCGAGCGCATTCGGCGACTCGGGTCCTTTGCCGCCGCCCCGCTCCCTGCGCTCCACGGGCTGTCGCTCGGCGAGCTGGCGGCCATGAGCTGGCTCGTGGAGTCCTGGACCCAGCGCGACGCCGCGAAGCGATTTGCGGGCAGGATCCTCGTCGTGGATTTCGAATCGCTGCTCTCCGGCGTCGGCGAAGGCGTCCGGCAGATCCTCGCTCACTTCGGGTTGCCGGATGACGATCGGGTTGTCTCGCAGCTTGTCCGCAGTCCGGCGCTGACCCGCTACTCGAAGGCGCCCGAGTACGCCTTTACGCCGGAACTCCGGCGTGAGGTCCTGCGCGAGTCGCGCCGGCGCAACCGCGAGGAGATCAGCAAGGGCCTCGACTGGCTCGAAGGCCTGGCGCGATCCGATGCCGCCGTCGCGGCGATCGTGAACAGCTAGCCACTAGGTGGACGACCACATGCGCAAGAGATTCTGCCGCACGACATCGAGTCGCACGCGGCTCTCCCATCGCATGGTGTTCCCTTCCACCGCCGCGAGCTCGTTCAGCTCATAGACCTGAGTGCGCCTGTGCTGGTCTGCGATGTGGCTCTCGATGAACGTGATGGACACCAGGCGCTGGCCCGAGCGCACGGGAACGACCTCATGCAGCGCCGTCGAAGGATAGACGATGGCCTCGCCCGGTGCGCCTTTGAACGCGATGGCCTGGTTGCCCAGCACGATCGAGAGCTCGCCGCCCTCGTAGGAGGAAGGATCGTTCACGAATACCGTGCAGGAAAGGTCCGAGCGCAGATAAGCTTGGCCCAGCTGGATCAGCGCCGCGTCGGCGTGAGCGCCGTACTTCATACCCGGCTCGTAGCGGCACAGCAGCGGCGGCGCGACCCGCTTGGGCATGGCGAAATCGACGAACTCTCGCGAACGGGCAAACGCGCTGTTTACGATCTTGACCGAGTCGGTGTACTTGGGATCGGAAAGATCCGCTTGAAGATTGTCCTTGGTCACATTGGCGGGATTCGACACGCGGCCGTCGACGAATCGCAGCTCGCGGCTGAGCGCGACGAGCCGCTCGATTTCCGTGCCGGTAAGGAGATTCTTGAGCTTCAGCAACACGTGTCGAACCGTTTCATCGAAGCATCACGTACGACGCCGGGCTCCGTGAAGCGTCCCCAGGAGCGAATCCTACACGGAGAAGCGCTCACGCGGCGGAGCCAGTGCGCTCGACATGATACAGTGGGACCGCATTTCCGGCGGGCGGCGGGAGCCTCTGCGGTACCGCCTCACGGAGACTAACCGATGCAGAATTTCGGCGCCAGATTGCCCGACATCCGTGCCCTCGAAGGAGAGGCCGCGCGCGCGGTGCAATCGGGGCGCGATGCGGAGGCCATTTCGCTTTGGACCCGGATCCTCGAGATCGACCCGCGGCATGCACGAACGTTGAACGCGCTCGGTCTGCACGCCCTGCGGCGCGGCGATGCGGCGGGCGCGCGGGCGGCGTTCCGGAGGCTCGTTGACATCCACGGGGCCGAGCCGCAGCAGTGGGTCAATCTCGCGCTGGCATGCCGGCAGCTCAAGGACGAACAGGGCGAGGAAGCGGCGATCCGGCGGGCGCTTTCTCTGGACCCGACCGAGCTCGTGGCCCTGATCCTGCGCGCCGATCTCCTGGAACGGCAGGGGAAGACGCATCAGGCGGCCATGGCCTACGGCGCGGTGGCGAGCGTCTCGCCTCCGATCGAACGGCTGCACCCCGATCTCAAACCCGCGGTCGCGCACGCTCTGGCGTATCGAGAGAATTATGACCGGGACTTCGGTGCCTTCATGGACCGCTTTCTGGAGCCCTTCAACTCGAACATGGGCGGTGAAAATCTCAAGCGATTCCGAGATTCCCTCGACATCATGGTCGGGCGGAAACGCCGGTTCGACTCGCGCTCGGTCATCTACCACTATCCGAGCCTGGCACCGATCGAGTTCTTCGAGCGCGCCGACTTCCCTTGGCTTGACACGATCGAAGCGGCGACCGATCCGATCCGGGACGAATTCATCGCCATCCTGAATGCCGAAGAGGGATTCACTCCCTACATTTCCTATCCGGACGATGTGCCTCAGAATCAGTTCGCGGAGCTCAACAATTCGCCGCGCTGGAGCGCGTTCCACCTCTACAAACTAGGCGCACGCATCGACGAGAACGCCGCGAAGTGTCCGCGGACCATGGAAGCGCTGTCCCACGCCCCTCAGCCCGACCTGCCAGGACGCACGCCCGCGGCAATGTTCTCGCTGCTCAAGCCGAAGACCCGGATTCCGCCGCACACCGGCGTGACCAACGTCCGGCTGGTCACTCATCTCGCGCTCATCATTCCCGAAGACTGCCGATTCCGGGTGGGCAACGATACGCGCCAATGGGTGCCGGGCAACGCGTGGGTCTTCGACGACACGATCGAGCACGAAGCCGTAAACGACAGTGACAAGCTGCGGGTCGTCCTGATCTTCGACGTCTGGCATCCCCACCTGACACCGCCGGAACGGACCATGATCACCGCCTTGATGGCCGGGGTGAAGGCGTTTTCCGGCGAGATCGGCTTCGAACCCTAGCGCCCATCGGGCGAAAAAAAACGGCGAGCCTCGAGGCTCGCCGTTTCAGTAGAGTCCGCCGGCTAGAACTTGGCAGTCAAGCTGATGAAGATACGCCTGCCCAAGGCGTCGTACACCTGCGGATGGGTGTTCCCGTTGCCGGCCGCCGGACCCGCGATGCTCGAGTCGGTGATCGGCGGATCCTTGTCGAACAGGTTGTTTACACCGGCCCACACCGTGAACGTCTTGTTGATCGCCCACGAGCCGGCGAGGTCGATGTAGTCGCGTTCACTGAGTGTCTTGACGACCGGGAAGAAATCACCCGTCAGCAAGGCGTTTCCGCTGCTCAGATCGACATCGACCGAATCGATGTGCCGCCAGGTGAGCGAGAGATCTACGTTCCATGGGGTGGACCAGGTTCCGCGCAACTTATGCCTCCACTTTGGCGTAGGCGTGCCGCAAGTGGCGCCGTACAGTCCCGCGCAGTCGTAGTCGCCCAGACCCGGGATGGGCTCGGTGACGAACTCCTTGACGTAGGTCCCCACGAAATTGACCCCGAGGCTGCCCCATCCGCCGAGCGCCTGGACATAGTTGGCCGACACGTCGAGCCCCTGGGTCTTCCGCTTGGCGAGGTTGATGTTGGTGCCCGTCACGAATCCACCGCCGGTCCAGAGCGTGCCGAGGGTGGGATCGCGGTGAATCAGATCGCAGTTGGTGCCTGAGTTGATGCAATTCGTGACCGCAAGGGACGGGGGGATGCGGGAAACGACCTTGTCGAGCTTGATCTTCCAGAAGTCGACGGATCCGCTCAGATTACGCATCGGGGACCATACGACCCCCAAGGTATAGCTCTTGGACTTTTCCGGCTCGAGCAGCGCGTTGCCGCCCTGCAGGTAGTTGTACTGCCCGGCCTGGTTGGTGAGGTTGGCGCTGCCGTACAAGTTGGCCGGAAGCCCGGTCCTCAGGCACTGCTCGAGCGTCGCCGACGGCGGCCCTCCGATGGCGCTCGTCCCGCACGGGTCCGCAGCCATATTGAACAGGTTGAGGCTCTGCCCCAGGAACAGCTCGATGATGTTCGCGGCCCGGGTGGCCTCTTGGTAGCTACCGCGGAATCTCAGATCCTTGATCGGAGCCCACTCCGCGCCGATCCCGAAGGTGTCGGTGGTGTGGTTGGTGCTGTAATCCGAATACCTGTAGCTGCCGTTGACGCTCAGCAATTGCGCCCATGGCCGGTCCTGGATGATCGGTACCTTCACCTCGGTGTAGGCCTCCTTCACGGTATACCGGCCGTTGATGGGCAGCGTGGCGCCCGCAAAGCTCGTCAGGTCGTGGGTGATGTACTCGATATCGGGATTGAACTCCAGCTTTTCTACGCGCCGTTCGAGGCCGAACGCCACGCCGACGCCATCCTTGGCCCAGGGCAGCTTCCAACCATACATCCCCAGGTCGGCGGAGACTGTTCCGCCAAACACGCTCTGCTCCGTGAAGCCCGTCTGGTACGCCGGCGTAATAAGGTAATTGAGCGCCGCCTGGCTGACCCCTCCGATATGGAAGATGTCGTACGGCACACAGTTCGGATCCGTGCCGGCGAGCGCCGAGCGGCAAACCGGTTGGCCGGTGCTGGGATCGGTCACTACATCGAGCGCCTTCAGGATCTTCGAACCGGAGAAGTCGTTGAAGAAGGAGTTCGTGAAAACGTTCTTGCCCATCTGGTACCAGACGTCGTAGTCCCAGCCGGGGGCGAAGGGCAATTCGCCCTTGAAGCCGAGCACGCCGCGATAGTCGTCATGGCGGAGATCGTTCTGTCGCCCGCCGCCTTCGACGTCCCGGCGCCCGATCAGCACATCGCCCGGGGTGGTCGGCGTGATGCCGAATGCGTTCTTGAACGAGCCGGTCAGCAACGGATTGTCGAACGTGAGCACGTTCGTGCTGCCCGGGTCCGTACCGAAGAAGATGCCGCCCGGCGCGATCTGCGCCAGGGTGCGGTCCTCCATGAACTGGAACTCCGTGTACGAGCGCATCCACGGATTGATGTCGTAGTGGGCGAAGAAATCCGCCAGGTAACGCTCATCGGGCCGCTGGAAGAAGTTGAACGGCGCGAAGTTGAACTGATCGGTGCCCGAATTGAAAGGCCGAACATTGCCTGCGGAGTCGGCGATGGTGAAATTGTTGCCGGTGTTCAAATCCGTGAAGCGGCCGTTGGCGGACGTCGACGATCCGCCGCAGGTGAAGCCGGTGGCGCTCTGACCGGTGGCACAGGCGCTGTAGTCGCGATCGCGTTGCAGCACCGGATGCGACCGGGTGTAGCCAAGGAAGACCGTCGCATTGCCCTTGCCGTTGGCGAAATCGCTGCCCATCGTCACGCTGTAGTTCTCGACCTCGCCGTCGGAATCGACATCGCCCGGGACCTTGAACTCCGTCGGATTCGTCAGCGCCCGCGCGGCGATGACGCTGGCCAGTCCGTTACCCTGCTGATGATTGTAGAAGCTGTGACCGATGTCGAACTGCACGCCCTGGAACCGGTCGTTCATGATGAAATTCACGACGCCGGAAATGGCGTCGGAACCGTAAACGGCGGAGGCGCCCCCGGTATAGAGGTCGACCCGCTGAATCAACGGCAGGGGAATCCCGTTGAGGTCCGCCGCATAGATGGTCGGGTCACCGGCGGGCACACGTCGACCGTTGATCAGCACCAGCGTGCGGGATGGGCCAAGACCCCGCAGGTCCACCGAGGCCGTGCCGGTCGCGGCATTCGAAAGAAAGTTGCCCTGGCCGGCGAAAACCTGCGGCATGTTATTGAGCATGTTTTCGATCGACACCGGGTGCTCGATCTGGATATCGATCGGCGTGATGATGCTGATCGGACTGGTGCTATCGAGGTTGGGCGAGGGAATGCGCGTGCCGGTGACGGTGATCTTCTCCTGATATCCCGGCGTTCCGGCTGCCGGCGCGGGTTGTCCGAAGGCAGCCGGCGCCGCCAGTCCGACGAAAATGCCGGCGCCGAGCGCCTGCGCTACGGCAAGCGACAGCTTTTTTCTATGCATCCTTTTCATCATGAACCCCCATGGAGTTGAGGTGCTGCGTGCAAATAACCAACGCTTTTGGTTCGAATGTATAGCCGACGAGCGGGCATTGGACCGCTCAAGGTTTCAAAGGCTGGGATTGACGATCGGAACCTCCAGAGAACTGACCGAATCTTGGGGATTTCCCCGGTCGGACACGGTTGCAACGTTACAACAGCGCTAATTCCGGCCGCAACAAAATGGCCATCTTGGTTACAATCGCCCGGGCAGTCTGTTGCAAATCTGCCAACAACATCGCCTCACGTCGTCTAAAGTCGTGATTTGGGGGATACGCCATGTTGCATCACAACACGCTGACGTTACGGCGCGTCTAGGCGGACGGCCGGGAGTGGCGTTCCGCATCGTACCCGCGGAGTCCAGGGACGTCGGCCACGTCCTCGGAATGATCGAGGCGCTGGCCGACTACGAGAAGCTGCGCCATTTATGCGTGGCCACGGAGGCCCGCCTGAGCGAGGCCCTGTTCGGCGCGAGCCCAGCGGCGGAAGTGGTTCTCGGCTGGGAAGACGCGCGTCCGGTCGCCTTCGCCCTGTTTTTTCATAATTTCTCGACCTTCCTGGGCCGAAAAGGGCTATATCTCGAGGACTTGTTCGTGCACCCCGCCTATCGGCGCCGCGGCTACGGCACGGCGCTGCTCGTGCACCTGGCGCGGATCGCCGTGGAGCGCGGCTGCGGTCGCTTCGAATGGGCGGTGCTGGATTGGAACACCTCTGCAGCGGCCTTCTACGAATCGCTGGGGGCGTCTGTCCTGCCGGACTGGCGCATTACCCGAGTCACCGGGGCGGCACTCGAGCGGCTGGCGGCGAGGTCGGGTTTCGACGCCGGCTAGGCGTCCCGTGCGTCGGCACCGCGTTCCGGCGATAATGCCGGTTTTCCCCGAGCCCCCCCCGACGCTCCATGCAGACCCTCCCCAGCCTGTTCCGGAAGCTCGGCTCCGACGCGGACTTCTGGTCCTTGCGCGTCGTCGACGAGCAAGGCGAGTGCTATGCCGTGCGCAAGAACGTGGCCCAACCTCCGGCGCTTTTTGCCGATCGGGGCGCGATGCTCACCGCTTACGCCGACGGCGGCTGCGGCTACGCCGCGACGAGCGACCTCTCGCCCGGGGGGCTTCAGCTCGCGCTGGACCGGGCGACCGCCTGGGCAAGGGCAACCGCCCGTCGATCGCTGATCGACTTCCGCGCCGTGCCGAGGCCGGCGCCCCAGGGCTCGTATGCCTCGCCCGAGCTCGCCGCCCGCGGTCGTTCGCAGCGCGAGTGGTATGAGCTCCTGGGCGAAGAGTCGAGGGGCGCCGGCTGCGACCCGCGCATCGTCGACTGGG
>Ga0079221_10000197_pt1 | contig 14527 bp, 15 predicted proteins | sample GAAS200_FD_75069 | JGI IMG/M metagenome (GOLD analysis project Ga0079221, IMG submission 75069) | Agricultural soil microbial communities from Georgia to study Nitrogen management - GA AS200 | ecosystem: Environmental > Terrestrial > Soil > Agricultural land | place: USA: Georgia | collected... | reverse complement strand
TTGACGGCGAAATACCTCATCGTGGATTCCCGGCCAACGCAATCCGCCTATGCGCTGACGGATCACCTGGTCCATTCCGATCCCGTTGTTCAGCGCTTCGAGGACTGGGCGCGCGCGAGATTGAAGCAAGGATTTTCCTTGGACGACGCGGCGAGGGCCGCGGGATCCAGCAAGCGAACCCTTGCGCACCACATGCAGGCGGTGTTGGGCAAATCGCCGCTGTCGTTCTTCCAGAGCTTGCGCGTCGAGCGAGCCGTTCACTTGCTGAAGACGAGCGAAGCGAGCGTGGATGAGATTGCCGCCCGGGTCGGTTACGCCGACGGAAGCACTCTGCGGAACCTTTTGCGCCGCCGACTGAAAGTCGGGATCAGGGAAATCAAACGACTTGCCTGAGCGGGGCCGCGCGGGAAAGCCGGGCGCGACTCCCATCTGGACAGGTTTCAGCGCCCCAACGCCTTACGAACCGCCGCCAGATGATGCCAACTATGGCGCAAGGCATGGTCCTCGATAACAAACTGAGCCGTGACCGGGGCGCCAAAGCTCAGCGAGAGCGGCGCGGCGGTATCGAGTTCCGCATCGGTAAAGGCGCGAACCGCAGCGGCGGCCTCGAGGCTGTTTCGGCGCAGGAGTTCGAGCGCGGCTGGCTTCGACACTTGAGCGTTGTCGCGCGCATGGTTGGCGTTCAACTGCGCTACGACTTCCCAAGTGACATCGGAAACGGACTTGCCGCCGGCGATGGTTCGTGCCAGGTCAATCTCGACCGGATACATACTCGCGACGTGGTGAACCACAACGCCGACGGAGCGGCGGTCCGTAGCCGAAATCGGGGTTTGCCAGTCGGCGTCTGTAAGCCCCTCAGCGAACGCCGCCAGGCGCGCAGCACCCTCTTCGATGCGAGCGGCCAGCGATTCGGCCCGGCGGTTCCCGGAATGGGCGATTACCGGAATGACCGGACCGCCGGAAACACTACTCTGCTGAACGACACCATGACCTGTGTTTGGCATAACAACCTCCTCTTCTCCCCTCATTTGACCCGACTCGAATGGTTACCTGCACCCGCAAAACCCACGAGCAAGACTTACGATGCGCGGCAAGCAGCGCCGGGTACCCCAGGGCGCCCGGTTTTCTTGCTGATAATGGCGGCCAGCCTTGAGCCGGCTTGCATGGCCAAGGTGTATCGCCTACCCGGCGGCGCTGCGGGCTCCTGCGCGCAACTTGCGCCTTCTGGGGACGGGTGGCGTCGCCCAGTTCGCGCGCTAGGCCCCGTCCCCATGGATCAAAACAATGCAACTTACGCTGCCTTTCCGACCTTGTGCGGCAGCTTGGCTCCAAGGACTTCCGTCTTTTCAATGGACGGCGGGGCAGCCAGCAACTCCGGGGCGCTGGCAAAGAGCGCTTTGGCAATAGGCCCGTTGAGGTGAGTTTGCCTTCCGGCTTCATCCGCGAAAGCGTCAAAGATGGCGAACGTGGACGGGCCGAGGCGCAATGCGAACCATAGCTCGGTGGTTGACTCCTGATTCGCCATTTCCAGACCCTGCTTCAGGAAAGCGGCGACATCCTTTTCCTTGCCGGGCTTTGCTTCCAATCGAACGAACAATCCAAGTGAAACCATGTGAGTTCTCCTGTGGCCGAAGTATCGGCACGGGAGATTAGAGGCGGCGGAGGCAATTCAGGATAATGGCATGATTGCCATATTTAGTATCATTCCTGCCAGAGAACTCCCGCGGCTTTGCGGGCTACAGTTCCGCGCCGAAGGCCAGAAGGCGGCCGTCGCAGTCCTTCACCACAAACTCGCGCGAGTTCCACGGCGTGTCGCCCAGGTCGCGGGCGAACTCCACGCCGCGAGCCAAGTATTCGGCGTAAACCGCATCCGCATCCTCAACCAGGATGTAGGCGTCAAGCAACTCGTCGGCATATTTATCAGGATTGGCCGTGGGAGGTTCGGCGCAGCGGAAGTGAATGGCCTGCTGGTCGCGCCCCACAATGGCGTAAACCGGCGGGTCCTGCCACTGGCCCAAGCATTGGAAGCCCAGCTTGTCTCGGTAATAAGCAAGAGTGGCGGAAATATTTGTGGCGAAGAACTGAGGCGCTACGCGGCGGATCATCGGCGGAGTTTACTACAGAAAAGGAGCCCGGGTTGTGGTCGCGGGCCGTTTCCAACCCATTCAAACGATGCGAAAGCTCCGGAATTACCGGCGGCGCCGGGCTTCGGTTAGAATGGAGCCCATGGGATTGAGCAAGGCAGAAGCGCTGGAGATGCTGGAATCGGACGATCTGATCGGCCTCGGGATGGCCGCGCATCAGGTGCGGCTTGCCAAGAACGATCCGCGCGTGGCCACTTATCAGATCGACCGCAACATCAACTACACGAATTTCTGCACGGAGTATTGCTCCTTCTGTGCATTCTACCGGCCCCTGGGCGCGAAGGACGGCTACATCCTGCCCTTCGAGGAAATCTTCAACAAAATCGAGGACATGCTCGAGTTGGGCGGCAACGGCGTGCTGCTGCAGGGCGGCCTGCATCCGGACCTGCAGATTGGTTACTACGAGAATCTGCTGCGCTCGATCAAGCAGCGCTATCCACGCGTGCACCTGCACTGCTTCTCCGCGCCGGAAATTCTGTGCATCGCGGAAGTCAGCGACTTGACCGTCGAAGACACCATTCGGCGGCTGATGGATGCGGGCCTCGCCTCGATTCCCGGAGGCGGCGCGGAAATCCTGGACGACGAAATTCGCGGCAAGATCGCGCGGCTCAAGTGCAGCAGCGACGACTGGGAAAACGTGCACCGCATCGCGCACAAGCTGGGCCTGCGCACCACGGCCACGATGATGTTCGGTTGCGGCGAAGAGCTGCGCCACCGCGTGAATCACCTCGAGCGTATCCGGCGCATCCAGGAAGATTCCGGAGGCTTCACCGCGTTCATCCCGTGGGTTTTCGCGGCGGAAAATACCGCGCTGGGTAAGAAAGTCCAGGAAACCACGGCGGTCGATTACTTGAAGACGCTGGCGGTCAGCCGGCTGTATCTCGACAACATCGACCACATCCAGTCGAGCTGGCTCACGCCCGGAATCAAAGTCTGCCAGGTAGGATTGCAGTTCGGCGCGGACGACGTGGGCAGCATCCTGATCGAAGAAAACGTGGTGTACGCCGCCGGCGTGCGCAACCGCACCAACGAAAGCGAGTTGCGGCGCATTATCTCCGACGCGGGCTTCATCCCCGCGCAGCGCGACACGCTGTACCGCTCCTACGCCCTCAAATAAAGAAAGCAAGGACCAGGTCATGCCAAGAATCAGTCCGTTTTTGTGGTTCGACACCAATGCCGAAGAAGCGGCGAATTTTTATTGTTCCGTCTTCAAGAACTCCAGAATTCTGAGCACGACGCGGTATCTCGAAGGCGCTCCAGTACCGGCTGGCACCGCTCTGGTCGTTGAGTTCGAGCTCGACGGGCAGAAATTCTTCGCCCTTAACGGCGGCCCCCAGTTCAAATTTACCGAAGCCATTTCCTTCACCATTACCACCGAAACGCAGGAAGAAACCGACTATTATTGGAACAAGCTCACTTCCAGCGGCGGCCAGGAATCGATGTGCGGTTGGCTTAAGGACAGGTTCGGGCTGTCGTGGCAGGTTACTCCGCGCATCCTCAGCGAATATATCGCCGACAAGGATAAAGCGCGTGCGCAGCGCGTCTTCAACGTCATGATGCAGATGAAAAAGGTCGAAATCGCGACTTTACAACGCGCCTATGACGGCAAGTGAGGGCTATTGTCTTGGCAGGCGAATCAGAATTTCAACTTCGGCGCCGTCGGGCAGATCCAGGTCTTCCAGCGGGTAGAGCACGCCGCCGCGGAATCGCGCGCGGATTCTGATTCCGGGATTCGCGCTGCGCCTATCGCTGCTCCCGTTTCGATCCTCCGCCTGCATCGGGCCCGGACGCGAACCCTTTCCGGAAGTTTCGTCCAACGCTTCATTGGCCAGCTTATCGGCTTCGGCGTTGCGTTCGCGGTAGACGTGCTCGATGCGGAACGATTCGAACGCACGCGACATTTTCTGCGCGCGCTCGAAAAGCGGCTTCAGGTCCGCGCTCTTGACTTTGTAGCGGCCGCGCATCTGGTTGACCAGCAGTTCGGAGTCGCTTTCGATGCGCAACGCGCGGATGCCCTGCGATTGCGCGTAATCGAGCGCGGCGATTAGTCCATAGTATTCGGCGACATTGTTGGTAGCGCGGCCGATGTATTTTTTTAGACGCGCAACCACCTCGCCCCGCGGATCGCGAATCACCACGCCGTACGCCGCCGGCCCGGGATTGCCGCGGGAGCCGCCGTCGATGTTCACAGTGTAAGCGGGCTGCTTCGGTGAGTTCCGGAGTGGATCGGCAACTCCAGCGTCGCCGAAGAGCCCGCCGTGCTGCGGTGGAACGCGGCGCGGCATCAGGAAGGCAAGCCCGATGCAGCGGACTGCGCTGCATTACGCGCTGTAACATCCGAAGAACCGGCAGGCGAGCCCGGAGCCGCAGGCGTGGAGTTCGGCGCCGCAACCGGCTCGACGGCGTACAGAATCCGGCCGCAGGTTTCGCAGGTGAAGATTTCCTGATTTTCCGGACGATGCAGTTCCTGGATGGTGTGCGGGAGCACGCGCATGCCGCAGGCGCGGCACTGGTCGGCGGCGGCTTCCGCGAGCGCGATGCCTTGGTGGCGCTTGGCGATGCGCGCGTAAAGCGAGAGAACATCTTCGGGGATTTGCGCGGCGATTTCTTCGCGCGCGGCGGCGTCCGCGTCCATTTCTGTCTTCTTTTCGCGCCCGGCGGACTCGATCTGCTTGCGCTCTTCCGCAACGCGCTGCTCGGCTTCCTTCAGCGCGGCTTCGCTGGATTTGATGCCGCGCTCGGCCTCTTCTACGGCCATCATCTGATCGAGTTGCAAGTCTTCCGCTCTGGCGATTTCCGCTTCGGCGTTGGCGATTTCATGCTGCAAAGCGCGGTAGGCTTCGTTGGTTTTGACGGCGGAACTCTGATCGCGGAATTTGCGGGCGCGCTCGCGCCATTCCTGCGCATCGAGCTCGGCTTTTTTGCGCGCGGTCAGCGTGCGGGTATGGACTTCCTTCGCCGCGGACAGCGCGTTGCGGGCGCCGCTCAGGAGATGGTCGGCGTCGCGGATGCGCTTCGGGAAAGCTTCCAGTTCCGCGCGCAAAGCCGCTATGCGTTGGTCCATGTGCTGGAGTTCGAGCAGGCGTGGAATCGCGGGGTGCATCGAACCTTGATCTTAGCACACGCCCCGCGGGAGCTTGCCTGTCCCCCGCCTGCAGGTAGAATGCGAACGTTTCAGTGAGCCGAACATTGAGTACGGGAGGGAATCGATGCCGCACGTGCAGATTACCTGGGTGGAAGGAAGAACGCCGGAGCAGAAACGCAAGATCGCGGAACGCGTAACGCAGGTGCTGATCGAGGACGGCCGCGCCAAACGCGAGAACATTCATGTCGCCTTCCACGACGTCCCGGCCACGAACTACGCGGAGGCAGGCGTGCTGGTGGCGGACCAGAAGCGGAATCCCTGAAGCAACGCCACAGCGGGCGCAGCAGCGCCGCGCCCCTGAAAGGCGAATGGAGGATCAGGCGCGGGATTCGCGGCGAACGAATGTGAAATCGATCAAGTAGCCGACGCCGACGGCGAGGGGAATCAGGCCGAGAGCCACCGCGGCCCAGGTGTCCGGCTCACCGGTAATTCGCGCGATGAAGCTAAACGCGGCCATGTAGCCGAGTGCGCCGCTGATCAACAGGATCGCCGCTTTCCGCGAACGCGCCGCAGGGGGAAGCTCCGGCACAACGGGGATTTCCACGCCCCGAGCGATGGCGGCGAGCCGCTCCTCGGTGCGCAGCTTGCGGATACGAAAGTAGGTATACATGGCCGCAATGGGAATACCGAGCGACAAAATCACGGCAACCAAACCAATCACATCTCCACCCATAAAAGCTCCTTCGTTGAAGGCGCAGAATGCGCCTGCTGGAATATGGGACCGTCTCCATTGCAAGGTACGCAGGAGAGAGCCGAAAAGTTCCGTGCCAGCTGCCGGTCACTTTGGAAGGCGCTCCGGGAAGCGCGGATCAGACTTGCAGACCGCGGAGATAAGGCACGCTGGCCTTCATCATGTCGAGGCTCATTTCGACGTAGTAGTTGTGGATGCCGCCGGTTTTCGCGGTGGTGAAGATCTCTTTCCAGTCCAGCGAATCCTGGCCGATGGGCGCGATCTTCTTAGCCTCCGCGGACCAGCCTTGCGCATGCATCGAAATGAAACGCCCGGGATATTTCTTGAAATAGTCGGCAGCCACGTAGCCGCGGCTGATGGTGGAAACTTGAAATTGGAATTTGACGAGCTTGGGATCGAGCAGATCGAACAACAAGTCGTAAGTGCGTTTCCCGTCGACGCTGGACAGCTCGAAATCCTCGTTGTGCAGCCCCTGCTGAATTCCCGCGGCGGTGGCCTGTTCACCCATTTTGTTGTATTCGTCGGCGGCGCGCTTCACATCGTCCATCGTAGGATTCCTCGGGCCGGCAAGCGTGGGCACCAGCATCTGGGTCAGGCCGATGTTTTTCGCCCACGCGATACGGTCCTCCTGATTGTCGCGAAGCTCCTTGATGCTGAAATGCGAGCTCACACAGGTGACTCCGGCATCGGAGAGAATCTTGCGAAGGTCCGTGGCCGAATACTTGGCAATGCCGGCAACGCCGGAATCCGCGTAGCCGACCGGCGAACAGAGCTCGATGCTCTGGAATCCGGCCTGCGCCAGCTGCTTGATCGTCCCGGGAAAATCCTTGGCGATCATTTCCCGAACCGGCCACGTCTGGCATCCGATGGGCAGGCCGAGAGGATTGGCACGAAGCTCGAATGCGCCGGTCGAAAGCACGCCGGCGGCGGCTGCGGATTTCGCGGTGGTCTTCATAAACTCCCTTCTGGACATTTCTCGCATGGCAACCTCCTCAGAGAGGCTAGAGTTCCCAGCCGGACCGGCGGTCTGGGCGAACCATTTTCTGCGCGGCATCCGAATTGGCTACGCGCAGGTTCTGCCGGTCCCAGCCGAGCGGCTGGCCGGAGCGAACCGCAACGTCCCCCAGCAGCAGCGTTTCCGTAACCATGCCCGAAAATTCGAAATTGCCCCCGGGCTTTATTTTGCCGCCCTTGCAGGCATCCAGCCATTCGCGTTCGTTTCCCGGCGAACGCGGCAACGTCTTGGGCGGCTCCTGGAAGCTCTTCATTTTCGATTCAGGCAGAAGCCGCGGATGCGAGCCGTGGAACCCGCAAAGAATTTTGCCCTGGTCGCCGATGAACAGAAGGCCTTCATTCTGCTCGCCGCCTTCGCCTTGCAGGGGAACATTGTCCGGCAATTCTTCGGGGCGCGCGGGCTTGAGGCCGCCGTCATACCACGAGAACTTCACCGGCGGCATATCGCCGCGCGCGGGAAAGTGGTAACGCACCACGGCAGCAAGCGGATAGGTCTCTTCATAACGATCCGTGGAACTCGCTTCGACCTGCGAAGGCGCTTCGAGCTTCAGCACCCGGAAAATCGTGTCGAAGCTGTAAGGCCCCATGTCGCCCAGGGCGCCGCAACCGAAATCGGTCCACCCGCGCCACACGAACGGCAAATAGACGTTGTTGAACGGGCGCTCCGGCGCCGGGCCAAGCCACAGATCCCAGTTCAGCCCTTCCGGCACAGGCTGTGTGTCCCTTGGACGGTCCGCGGCTTGCGGCCAGAAAGGACGGCTTGACCAATTCTGGACTTCGCGGACGGGGCCGATTGCGCCGCTCCAGACCCATTCGCATAGCCGGCGCGTGTCCTCCGAAGCTTGGTTGGCGACGGCAATCTGCGTGGCGACGCCGGTTTCGCGGGCGATTTCGGCAAGCCGCCGCGCTTCGTAAATCGTGTGCGTCAAAGGCTTCTGGCAAAAAACGTGTTTGCCCTTCTTCATGGCCGCTGCGGAAACCGCGGCGTGCAGGTTATCGGTTGTGCAGACGACCACCGCGTCGATATCCTTCTGCTTTTCGAGCAACTCGCGGAAGTCAACGAACGCGGCGCAGCCTTTGTAATTGCCGGAGCGCTGTCGCGTGGCGTAGTAAGCATCGACCACTTTCTGGGCGGGTTCTCGTCCGGCCACGCCGCTGGGGGTTTGCAGGGAATGCGTCAGTTGGATCGGCTTGTCGGGGCTGAGCCAATCCCACCCCGACGAGACGCCCAGCAAATCCTGGACGCGCTTTGCAAATTCGTGGGTGTCCCATTGCGGATGATTGTCCGACATCCGATTCGCGTCGCACACCGCGACGCCCTGAACGTCAGCCTCCTTCAGGAATCCCAGCATCACGCGAAAGCCCTGCGAACCGACGCCGACAAACGCAACATTGACTCTGTCGCTCGGCGGCACGTACCCGGCGCCGCCGAGGACGCTTCGCGGCACGATGGAGACGCCGGCCGCTGCGGCGGTTGCTCGCACTAAGAATTTCCGGCGGCTGAAGGTGCGTTGCAGGTCTTTCGGTGAGAGTGGCTTGCTCACGGGAACCCCGCTTAGAACGGTTTAATTCACGCAATCGGGCATTTTCGACGGGAACGGTTTATCACAGTGCGCGGCTCCTGCCTACCGAAATCGAGGTGAGCGCCTGCAGCGCGCCCGGCGAGACGGCACAATGCGCCCGCGCGAATTAAGGAACTTCCGAAATCTGCATGGACTGATCGACGACCAGGTTCGGGTAACGGATGGAAGAACCGGCGGGTGCGGCGGCGTGGCGCGCGGTGACGCGGAAATCGGCGCCGGTCGAGCATTCAATCTCGTAAGAGTATCCGTCGCGGGCGGACTTCTGCACCGTAAGGGTTCCCGAAGAATTCAGCTCGGCCAATGAAACACAGCTGCTATTGAGCGCGATGTAGCCGCGTTCGGCTTCGGCGATCTGGAGCAAATCGTTGCGCACGCCGGTCAGCGAAATCGCTTGGGTGGCGGCGGTGCCCTGGTCCGCTACCGGCATCTTTTTCAGATAGAGCCGGTACACACCGTAGAGGATCGTGGCGACCACCAGCATGAGGCCAAGTGCTTTCATGCGTCGATTTTCGCGCCGCACCGCACTTGCAACAACCCGCTGTGCGGAACAAAACAACAGCGAAGCCTGCGCTTTGATCGTTTCTTTCGCGCTGGTGCAACGCCTGGAGGAAAAGGGCCGTCGAAGTAAGGACAGCCGCGCCAAGATCCGGCCGGCTATGGCTTGCGGGCACCGCCCAGGACCGCGCTGTTTGTGGGGCGGGGACAGCCTCAAGTAGACTGTTGATTTGAACCTGACGGTCCAGCAGCAAGCGAGGATGCCTTGAAACGATCAACCGGTGGACAAGCGGTGAAGACAGCGTTCTGGTGCGGTGTGCTGGCGGGCGCGCTGCTGGTGACCGCGCGAGTGAGTCGCGCGGCCGCCGCGGATTCGGCGCAAGCCAAGCCTTCGCCCTTGATCGGCGCGATGCAAACGGAACTCGACCGCGACTTCCCGGTGCTGAAGGCGCAGGACCCCTCTGCGTATTTCATCGATTACACGGTCACGGACACCCAACGAGACGAGGTTTCCGGCTCGAACGGAGCTCTGCTCTCGAGTTCCGCGGCACGCAACCGCTGGCTGCAGGTGGCGGTGCGCACCGGAAGCTATCAACTGGACAACACCCACAAGGTGGGAGACCGCCAGCAGCGCAGCGGCGGGCCGGGCGTTTCCGTACCCATCGATGACGATCCGGAAATTTTGCGCCGGGCCATCTGGCTGGAAACCAACGATCAGTACCGCGCGGCCGCCGAAGCCCTGATCAAGATCAAGTCCAGCAAGGAAGTGAAAGCGGAGACCGAGGAAGGCAAAGCGCCGGATTTTTCGCAGGAGCAACCGCACAAGTATTTCGCGCCATTCGTATCTTTCCAGCTGGACCGTAAGCCGTGGGAGGCCAGAGTGCGGGCGTACACGGCGGCGTTCCGTCAATCCCCGTCGATCATTAATTCGATTGTGACCTTCACGGCCCAGGCCACCAACACCTACGACGTGAACACGGAAGGCACCCAACTGCAGTTCGGTCAGGTGCGCTATCGGCTCGAACTGTTCATCCAGGGCAAGGCCAACGACGGGATGAACATCGAGCGCTATTACAACTTCGACTGGGTGGATCCCAAGGACGCTCCCAGCGATGCCCAGGTCGAGAAGGCATCCGCAACCCTGCGCAAGGAACTGGAAGGACTGGTGAAAGCGCCCATCATCGATCCGACGGTAGGTCCGGCGCTGCTGACCGGCCGCGCCGCCGCCGTCTTTTTCCATGAAGTCTTCGGCCACCGCGCCGAGGGGCACCGGCAAAAAGACATCACCGAAGGGCAGACATTCGCAAAGAAAGTGGGGCAGGAAATCCTGCCGTCATTTTTGAGCATAGTCGACGATCCGACGCGAAAGAAGCTCGACGGGGAGGACCTGCTCGGCTACTACCAATTCGACGACGAGGCGGTGCCGGCTCAAGACGTGACGCTGGTCGACCACGGCGTACTGAAAAATTTCGAGATGTCGCGGTCGCCTCTCGACGGGTTCCCGCATTCGAATGGACACGGAAGAAGGCAGCTGGGAGCGACTCCCGTTTCGCGCCAGGGCAACCTGATCGTCGAAAGCAGTAAGACCATGACCAATTCTCAGCTCCGCGCCAGACTGGTCGAGCTCATCAAGCTCGAAAAAAAGGAATACGGCTTGTTGATCGACGACATCGCCGGCGGCTTTACCTTTACCGGGCGCGGGCAGCCGCAGGCGTTCCAGGTGCAGCCGCTGGTGGTTTACAAGGTGTTCGCCGACGGTCGCCCGGATGAATTGGTGCGCGGCGTCGACATCGTGGGTACTCCGCTCGCCGCCCTCACCAAGATCGTGGCCACCGGCGACACGCCGGAGGTCTTCAACGGCTACTGCGGCGCGGAATCGGGCTCCGTGCCCGTTTCGGCGGCTTCACCCGCGATTTTGACCTCGGAGCTGGAGGTTCAGAAAAAGCAGGCCGACACCGACGCTCCGCCCATCTTGCCGCCCCCGGCGCACGATCCCAACTTCAAGGGAGGCCAACAGTGAGACACCTGCATATGAGGAGCGCCCTGGCGGTCCTGCTGAGCCTCGCGTGGTTTGGATTCGCTTTTGCGGCGCGGGCGCAAGCCCCGCAGGATAACGATCACACCCTCGAAGCCATGCGCGACGAAATGGCGCGCTCGAAGAGCGTCCTGCAGCTGAAAATTCCCGGCACGGACCAGCCCGTGAAACCCTATTACATCGAATATCGCTTGCTGGACCTCGACGTCCGCCAAGTCACGGCGGAATTCGGCGCGTTGCTGACCACCAACCATCTGCGCACCCGGTTCATGGACGTGAAAGCCCGGGTCGGCAACTACCACAACGACAGCTCGAACTTCATCGGAGAAGAAGGCTTTCAGGGATTCATCGGGCCGACCGGATCGGTCGGAATCGACCGCGACTACAACTCCCTGCGCCAGGATTTGTGGATCGCCACCGACCAGGCCTTCAAGGAAGCTGTCGAGAGCTATTCGCGCAAGCAAGCGTACTTGAGCAGCCTGGCCAGCCCTTCGAACATCGATGATTTTGCCAAAGCAACTCCCGTCAAACAAATTGAACCGCTGGTCACACCCGATTGGACCAATCGCAACTGGGAACAGGAAGCGCGGGACTCTTCCGCGGCGCTGCGCGCCTTTCCGGAAATCCAGGAGTCACGCGTCACCTACTATCTCGTCTACACCACCGAATATCTGCTCACCAGCGAAGGAACCGAGATTCGTACCAATCACAGCTACGCGGCCATTGAAGCGGGGTTGAATACCCTGGCGTCCGACGGCATGCAACTGAGTCACTATTACGCCGCCTACGCGCAAAAGCCCGGAGATTTGCCCGGTGTAGACATAGTGAAGAAAGGGCTCAACGTCGCCGGCAGCGAATTAATGGCGCTGCGCTCCTCCGCTCCCGCGCAGGACTACACCGGGCCGGTGCTGTTCGAAGCCCGCGCCGCCGCGCCTCTGCTGGCGCAGATTCTCGGTCCGGCAATGAACGGTGCGCGTCCGCCAATTGCCTTCCAGCCCGTGATGGAGCAGTTCCTCAGCAACATTGGCGCGCGAAGCGATTGGGCGGGCCGCGTTGGAGCCCGCGTTCTCCCCACCAGCGTGAGCATCACCGACGACCCGACCGCCAAAGACTACAAAGGCACGCCACTCATCGGCGGGTACGCCGTCGACGAAGAAGGCGTGCAGGCCCAGAAGGTCACCGTCGTCGAAAACGGCGTCCTCAAACAGATGCTGATGTCCCGCCGCCCCGGAGAAGACGGCAACCAATCGAACGGCCACGGCAGATCGGCATTCCTCAGCGACCCAAAGCCGACCATGAGCAACCTCTTCTTCGTTTCGTCGGAAACCCAGTCGCCCGCGGACCTGAAAAAGAAATTCCTCGACGATTGCAAATCCGAAAAATTGCAGTATTGCATAGTGGTGCGCGAGATGGATAATCCGTCGCTCAGCCTACTGCACCAGGACGACTTTTCCGAACTGCTGGCCAGTTTCGGCGGGGGCGCCGGAACTGGAGATCGCCTGCCGCTGGTCGTCTACAAAATTTATCCCGACGATGGCCGGATGGAGCTGGTGCGCGGCGCGCGCATCATCGGCCTGACCTCGCGCCAGTTGCGCAATCTCGAAGGCGTTGGAAGTGACGAGTACGTTTACAACTACATGCAGAACCAGACCGCGGGATTTGCGGGCACCGCGCTCGGCGCGTTCGGCTCCGCGCAGAGCGGCCTGCCCGCCGCTGTGGTCGCGCCGTCGCTGCTCTTCGACGAGGTCGACGTGCGCGGCGCGCGCGGCGAACCGAAGCGCTTGCCGCTTCTGCCGGCGCCGCCGATGACCGCAAAGTAAGAATTCCCGGCGCAGCCGGACGCCATGAACGAAATCACACGGCGCGGTTTTATCTTCGGAGCGGCTACGCTCGTTACGGGCGCAGTGTTTCTGGGGTTGGACTGGGCCGCCGGTCCCCCTTCACAGTCGGATTCCGCTCCCGACGGCCCCACGGGGCCCGTCACGATCATTCGATTCGGCGATGATAAAACGCGGATCGGGCCCGCCACATTGCCCAAAGTTCGCAAGAGCGCACAGGAGTGGCGCAAACAGCTCACAACCGAGCAGTTTGCCGTCACGAGGCTGGCTGGAACAGAGGAACCCTACTCCGGACTACTCGTCGCGGAGCACCGCTCCGGGATTTTCCGCTGCGCCGACTGCAGCAACGCGCTGTTCGATTCCAAGGCAAAATTTGAATCCGGCACCGGCTGGCCCAGCTTCGCGGAGCCGATTGCGCGAGAGAACGTCTACGAGCGCCTGGACACCAGCATCGGCATGGAACGCCGCGAGGTGAAATGCACGCTGTGTGACGCTCACCTCGGCCACGTCTTCCCCGACGGCCCGCCGCCGACCAACCTGCGCTACTGCATGAATTCAGTGGCCATGCGCTTTGTCCCCGGCAACGCCGGCGAGTCCGGTCGAGCAGGCTAGAACAGCTGCCGGCGCCCTTTACTGTTTCACGATCGCCAGAAGATCTTCGTAGTCGTCGATCGAAAGGCTGTCGATCTTTTCCGGCACCACAAATTTGATTCTCTCTACGGAATGAGCGGCCCCCAGCGTACCGAGGCGCGCCGACCTGTCGCCCACGTGCGCGTAAACCGGCACCGCGTCTTTCCAGCCCTCCGGCACGCCCGTTCGCGTCAATTCTGCGTCCACATTGGTTTTGCCGTCCGCCGTATAGGAAAGGTTGGCGTGAAAACTGTATTCGGGGATGCCGGTCCCATACACGTACTGGTTAAAAAACCAGTCCATTTTCCCGTTCCCGTCCAGATTCATGCTCCGCGTCATATGCTTTTCCACGATGGCCTTGAAGTCTTCCGTGGATGCCGGCTTGTTGTCGAATGTCGTGCAATAGTCCTTCATCATCTCCTTGAAAAGATGATCGGGATCGCGGCTGTTTGGATCGTACATCTGCCTCCGCAGCATTTGCAGCACGTAACCGCCCTTCGAATAAATCAGGTTCTGGTACGAAGAGCCGTTTGTCTCCGATGACGCAATGCGGTGGCCCAGCCAAATCGGACCCAGCGCGTCGGTTTCGTGGCTGTACATGTCTTTGTCGCGAAGCAGGTCGCGGTCCTTGTGAAACTGATTGACCGACTCTTTGAAGTTTTCCCGAAACTGCACATACAGCAGCCCCGAAAATTCCGCGAATCCTTCCGAGAGCCATTGGTCGTGATAGCTTTTCCAGCCGACCCGGTGTCCCCACCACTGATGCGAGCTCTCGTGCGCGCGGAAGAAATCCGTGAGCTGCACCTGGTTCTGGATCCCCAGCGCGTGCCGCTGCGTGGAATCCAGAAACGTGAACCATCCCAGGTACAGGAGCCCGGGCCACCCTTGCCCGTAGCTGCCGATGATATTCGTGATTGCCAGGTGCGAATAAGGATAGGGGCCAAAATAATCC
>Ga0079221_10000195_pt1 | contig 14576 bp, 10 predicted proteins | sample GAAS200_FD_75069 | JGI IMG/M metagenome (GOLD analysis project Ga0079221, IMG submission 75069) | Agricultural soil microbial communities from Georgia to study Nitrogen management - GA AS200 | ecosystem: Environmental > Terrestrial > Soil > Agricultural land | place: USA: Georgia | collected... | reverse complement strand
CGGGAACCCCGGACCCAATTACGCCGGCGGGGTGCGCCCCGGCAGCAACGTGTACTCGAATAGCGTGGTGGCCCTCGACGCCCGCACGGGCCGGGTGAAGTGGTACTTCCAGTTCACGCCGCACGACGAGCACGATTGGGACGCGGCGCAAGTGCCGGTGCTCCTCGATGCCACGGTCCGCGGCCGGCCGCGCCACCTGATTCTCTGGGCCAACCGCAACGGGTTTTATTACGTGCTCGACCGGGATTCAGGCACGTTTGTGAGCGGCGCGGCGTACGAGAAACAAACGTGGGCATCCGGGCTCGATTCGTCGGGCGCGCCCCGCATCCTTCCCGGCATCTCGCCTTCTGATACGGGCACCTTCCTCTACCCGTCGGTGGTCGGCGCCACCAACTGGTGGTCCCCGTCCTTCGACGAAAGGCACCGGCTCATGTTGGTGCCGGCCCTGCACTTGGGCGGCACGTACTACCTCGACCAGGAGCTCCACCGGGGCGACCTGTTCACCGGCGGCGCCTCCACGATGGCTTTCGGCCAGCCCTTCTGGAATTCCGTAAAGGCCCTGGATCCGGCGACGGGGGCGCTCCTCTGGGAGTACCGTTTTCCGGCACTCACCGAGAACATCACAATGGGCGGCGTGACCACGACCGCGGGAGGTCTCGCCTTCGTGGGAGACGGTTCACGCTTCGTCGCGTTGGACGCCGCCACAGGGAAGGAACGCTGGTCCTTCTCGGTCGGGGGCCCGATCACGGCTGCGCCCGTGGTGTTCGCGGTGGACGGACAGGAGCGGATCGCGCTGATGGCCGGCAGGAGCCTGGTGGTGTTCGGGCTTCTCCGGCCGTGACCCGCAGAGTGCTTGCCCCGCTGTTCGTCTGGTTCCTGGCAGCCTGCGGTCCGCGAGGCCGGCCGCTGGTGCCGGCCCGGTACCATGCCGCTCGAGGACCGCTCCGCGCCCTGTCGTCCAATCCGCGGTACTTCGGCGACGACTCGGGGCACGCCGTCTATCTCACCGGGTCGCATACCTGGTCCACGCTCCAGGACAACGGACCGGCCGATCCTCCGGTTCCGTTCGACTACGTGGCCTGGCTCGATACGCTGGTCCATTACAACCATGACTTTTTCCGGATGTACGCCTGGGAGCAGGCGCGGTGGACCGACGAGACCGCGGGCGACTACTGGCTCACGCCGCTCCCCTGGGTACGCACCGGTCCCGGTCTGGCGCTCGACGGGAAGCTCAAGTGGGACGTGACGCGGTTCAACCCGGCGTACTTCCAGCGGATCCATGACCGGGTAGCGGAGGCGGGCCGCCGTGGGATCTACGTCTCCGTCATGCTCTTCGACGGCTGGAGCATCGACGCCAAGGGTCACAAGGCCCTGAACGATCCGTGGCGGGGACATCCGTTCAACGCGGCGAACAACGTCAACGGCATCGACGGACATCGCGATCCCTATCCGGCGGGCGCAGCGACCCACACGCTGACGCTCCCTCGCGTCCTGGCCGTCCAGGAGGCCTACGTCCGCCATGTGGTGGATGCGGTGAACGATCTGGACAACGTGCTCTTCGAGATCTCCAACGAGAGCGATACCACCTCGGCGGCGTGGCAGAACCACATGGTGGACCTCATCCACGCGTATGAGCGCACCAAACCGAAGCAGCATCCGGTGGGGATCACCGCCATGTGGCCGGGGGGATCGAACGGAGTCCTCTTCGCGAGCCACGGGGATTGGATCTCGCCGGGGGACTCCGGGGGGTACTTCACCGATCCGCCCGCCGCGGACGGGCGGAAGGTGATCATCCTCGACACCGATCACCTGGGCACGGAGTCCACGCGCGCCTCCTGGGTGTGGAAAGCCTTTCTTCGGGGAATGAATCCCATCTTCATGGACAGCTACGACGGGAAGGCCACCGGCCTCGGTGCCCGCCCCGATTTCGACCCGACGCGCGACCAGTACGTCCAGGTGCGGCGCGCCATGGGGTACACCCTCACCTACGCCACCCGCCTCCCGTTGAACACCATGATCCCGGCGGGGGATCGCTCATCGACGGGTTATTGCCTGGCCGACACGGGCGCTCCGGCATACCTCGTGTATCTCCCGGAAGGCGGAACGGTCACCGTGACGCTGGCCGCCGCGCCACAGCGGCTCACCCCTGAGTGGTTTTCACCGGGGCGAAACCGGCTCGAGACCGAACCCGTGGTGACGGCGAGCGGGCACGTCACGCTTCAAGCCCCGTTCCCGGGCGACGCCGTGCTCTACCTGCATTGACCTCCATCGGGCTCCTTACCCCATCGGGCTGGGGAAACATCGGCGATGCGGCGATTCAAGACGCCGTGATCGCCAACCTGCGCGCGCGCCTGCCCGATCTCCGGATCACGGCATTTACGCTCAATCCGTCCGACACCCGGCGCCGGCACGGCATTCCCGCGTTTCCCATCAACGGCTTCCAGATCATCCCGGGATACGGCATCAACTATTCTTCAGCGGCGGGCGTTCGAGGCGGGGAGCCGGTGGCGGAGACGCGGGAGCAGGAGTCGCTCAAGGAGCGCCTGCGCCGCTTCCCGCTGCTGTTCGGTCTGCTTCGATTCGGCAACCGGTCCCTGGCGTGGGCCCGCCGCCCGGCGGCCGTGGTGTGGCGCGAGCTCCGGCACGTGAAGCTGGCCCTGGGATTTCTCGAGGACTGCGACCTCCTGATCGTCTCAGGCGGCGGACAGCTGGATGAAGAGTGGGGTGGACCGTGGGGGCACCCCTACGTCCTGGCGAAATGGGCCACGCTGGCCCGCATCCAGGGTGTTCCGCTGGTCTTCCTGTCTGTCGGCACGTGCCGCGTCGAGTCGCCGATGGCCCGTTTCTTCCTCCGCTATGCATTGCATCAGGCCCGTTACCGCTCCTATCGGGAACCCGACTCACGGGATCGAGCGATCCCGCTCACCGGCATTCCCGATGATCCGGTGGTGCCTGACCTCGCGTTCAGCCTTCCCCTCCCCAACCGGCCTCCGGACGTGCGGCGGTCGCCGAGGATCGGCATCTTTCCCATGGCCTACTTGGATCCCCGGATCTGGCCGACCAAGGATGCCGCGCGGTTCCGAGCGTATCTGCGCGTCCTGGCCGCGCTGGCGGCCGACCTGACGCGGGCGGGAATACGCGTCGTCTGGCTCTACAGCGACAGTGCGGATCGCCCGGTGGTGGCGGACGTACAGGAAGTCCTGCGGACCGATCATCCGGGCGTCGATCCGGGGGAGACCCCGGCCGTTGAGACCGTCACCGCCCTCCTGGAGGTTCTGCGCGGACTCGATATCACCGTCGCCTCCCGCTTGCACGCCGTGCTGCTCTCCTTTTTGGTGGGGACTCCGGCGCTCGCCCTGTCCTACGATCGGAAAGTGGACGCCCTGATGCGCATGCTGGCCCTGACGGACCGCTGCCTTCCCATTGATGCCGAATCACGCTCCGTGCTCGCGGCCACCCTGGCGCTGTATCGCGATGGGCCGGCCGTCCGCAGCCGGACCGCACCGACTGTCACCTCCTTTCGCCGGGCGCTCGACGCCCAGTTGAGTACCGTCCTGCGCATGCGCCGGCGGAACTGAAACATGCCCGCCCCCCGTGTCAGTGTCGTGACGCCGGTCTACAACACCGGGAAGTACCTGGCGGAATGCATTGAGAGCGTGCTGTCCCAGACATTCGGCGATTTCGAATACGTGATTCTGGACAACGCCAGCACGGATGATTCGGCCGACATCATCGCCCGGTACGCCCGTGGCGACCGGCGGATCCGTGTGGAGCGGAATGAGCAGCTGCTCCCACAGATCCACAACTACAACCGTGCCCTGTCGCTGATCGGCGCGCAGTCTCGCTATACCAAAATCGTCCAGGCCGACGACTGGATCTTCCCGCAGTGCCTCGCACGCATGGTGGAAGTCGCGGAGTCGCACGAGAACATCGTGATCGTCGGGGCGCTCGCCGCCAAGGGTCCCGCCATCGCCGGCCAGGGTCTGCCCTATCCCAGCCGTCATGTGCCGGGCCGCCTTCCCTGCCGCATTCACCTGCTGCAGGGCTTGTCCCTGTTCGGCACGCCGACGACGCTGCTGTACCGGAGCGATGTAGTTCGGGCTCGCACGCGGTTCTTTGACCCCGACAGCCTGGTCGACGACGTCGAGATCTGCTATCAGTTGCTCCGCGATCACGACTTCGGGTTCGTACACGAGCTGCTGTCGTACATCCGCGTGGATGACGACTCCATCACCGGCGGCATCGCCGCCTACAATCCCTATCTTCTGCATGGCCTGATTCTCCTCACCAAGTACGGGAGTGACTTCCTCACACCCGAGGAACACCGCACCGCGCTGCGGCGCCGCCGGCGCGACTATTTCCGGTTCCTGGGGGGAGCGGTACTGCGGGGGCGCGAAGCGGGATTCTGGGCGCATCATCAACAGGGGCTGGCCGCCATCGGGGAGAGCCTGACGCTCGGGCGCCGCGTCCGGCTGGCGGCAGACGCCGCACTGGACCTGGCCCTCAACCCCCTCAACACGGTGCGCACTCTGCGCGGAGACGGCTGATTGGACCCCGCGGTGTCTGTGATCGTGTGCTCTCGGAACCGGGCGGACTCGCTCCGCCGGGTCCTGGAGGCGCTGGCACGGAGCCCGGCAGCGGACGACGTCGAGGTGATCGCTGTCGACAACGGATCCACCGATCACACCGAGCGGGTCGTCGCAGAGGTGACGGCCGGGGCTTCCGTCCGGGTCCGTTACCTTCGGGAGCCCCGGCACGGGAAGGCGTTCGCCCTGAATCGGGGTGTAGCGAGCGCACAGGGCGACTTGTTGTGCTTCACCGATGACGACGTCACGCTCCACGGCGGCTGGCTGCGGGCGTTCCGGGAGGCGTTCCGGGATCCCGCGTGCTTGGGCGCCGCCGGCCGCATCCTCCCGGAGTTCGACGGGGACCCACCGCCCTGGCTCCCCGATGCGTTCCCGTTCCCCTTTCGGTACGACTTTGGTGTGACGGCGGGTGAGGCGCGGGCTCCCGCATTTGGCGCCAACATGGCCTATCGACGGCGGGCCTTTGAGCGTTTTGGGACTTTTCGAGAGGATTTGGGACCAACCTCCGCGAACCCGATCGGCCTGGGCGAGGATTCCGAATTTTGCCGGCGGCTCATGCAGGCCGGGGAACTGGTCCGCTACGTCCCGGAGGCGCTCGTACACCACCCGGTCTCCCGCCAGCAAGCAACCAAGGGGTTTCTCCGCGCATGGCATTTCCGGCTGGGCCGGGCCATGGCGCGGCGGGAACCGGTCCCCGGTGAAGACCGCCGAGTGCTGGGCGCCCCCCGGCATCTGCTCCGGACCCTGCTGACGTCGGGGCTGGGGTGGTGCCTCGCGACGGATCGCACCCGCCGGCTGAGCCACAGCCTCGCGTTCTATCGCGCCTGGGGACAGGTGCTCGAATACCGGTCAGCGCCCCGCTCGTGACGAACACCCGGCCGCGCGACATCACCTCGTCCGGCGCCACGAATGTGCTCTGGAACTGGGGCACGTTCCTCTTCAATGTCGTCGCGACGTTCTTCATTTCGCCCTACGTGGTGAAGAGCCTCGGGAACACGACGTACGGTCTCTGGGTCCTCCTCGGCTCGCTGGTCGGATACCTGGGCCTGCTGGACTTCGGCGTCCGCGGTGCGGTGACCCGGTACGTCGCCCGCCTCTACGCCGATGGCGACGACGAGAAGGCCGGGCGCCTGACCTCCACCGCCCTCAGGATCTTCTCCCTGATGGGACTGGCGGCGGTGGTCGTCACCGTGTTCCTCGCTACGGCCATCATCCACCGGTTCAACATCACCGCCGCGGAAACGGCCACCGCCCGCCTCGTGCTCACCATCGGCGGGCTCACGGTGGCGGCAGCGCTGGTCGGCGGAGTGTTCGGCGGCGTGGTCATCGGCCTCGAACGCTTCGACCTGAATGGGCTGGTGGAGATGGGAGTCGGCCTGGTCCGGGTGCTCGGGATTTACTTCGCCCTGAAGGCGGGGTTCGGCATCCTGGCGCTCGCGGTCATCCAGTTCGGCGTATCGGCCGCCCGCACGCTCGCCGTGTACTGGTTCTCCCGCCGGCTCTATCCCGAGCTCACCGTCCAGCTCACCGTCTGGGACGGGCAGGCCTTCCGGGAGATCTTCTCGTTCAGCGCCTACTCCACGCTACTCTTGTTCTCGAGCTCCATCATCCTGTACAGCGACTCGGTGGTGATCGGCGCGTTTCTCCCCATCGGCCTGATCACCTATTTCGCCATCGCCGGAAACCTGATCGACTACACCCGGTCTCTGGTCCGGGGGATTTCCACCACCCTCACGCCCCGCACCAGCGCCCTCGAAGCGCGGGATCCCAACGCCGTATCGGGCGTCATTCTGCGGGCGGCCCGGCTGTCGACCCTGCTCATCCTCCCCATCGCGGTCACCTTTCTCCTCCGCGGCTCCCGCTTCATCAATATCTGGATGGGCCCCGCCTACGGGCACGAGGCGGGCCGGATCCTCGGCATCCTCACCGTCAGCCTGCTGTTCAGCGCCGCCACCCAGGTAACGCTGTCGGCGCTCATGGGATTGTCGCGCCACAAGGAGTACGCGCCGTTCAACATCGCCGAGGCGGTGATCAATCTCGGGCTGAGCATCTATTGGGTCCGGCCCTTCGGGATCGCCGGCGTGGCGCTCGGCACCATGGTCCCCTCCCTCGTGTCGTCGGTCCTGGTGATGCCCTGGTACGTACGCCGGTCGGCGGGAGTCTCACCCGCCCAGTACGTGCTGAACGCCTGGGTCCGACCGTTCCTCGCCATCGTGCCGTTCGCCGCCGGCACCGCGCTGATCGAGCACTATTGGGTGGCGAAGGGATTGGTTGCCTATTTCACCGGCGTCGCCGCCGCGCTTCCTTTGATCCTGGCCGGGGCGTGGTGGGTGGCGTTCGATCAGGCCGACCGGGAGCTGGTGCGGCGCTTCCTGCCCTTCCTGCGTCGCTCTCCGCCACGCTCCGCCGGGGACGGCGCGGGCAGGCGGGTGGAGGTCGGGGTGGTCGCCATGGTCCCCGACGTCTGGGGCGGGCCCTGGATGCCCCGTCATCACATCCTCACCCGGCTCGCGGATCATTTCCCGGTGGTGTGGGTGGATCCGCCGCAGGGCTGGAGCGGGCAGTGGCAGGGAGGCTCGCCGTGGCTGCACGGAAACCTCACCGAGCATCCGGGGTTCAGCGTTCTCCGGTGGCCTCCGGACTTCCTGTACCGCGAGCGGCCCGCGGTGTACCGGCAAATGCTGCTGCGGTTCCACCTCCGGCGGGCCATCCGGATGCTCCGGCAGCGGGGCGTGCGCCAGGTGGTCCTGTATATCTGGCGCCCGGAGTTCGCCTTCGCCCTCCGGTCGATGCCTTATGATTTCTCGTGCTATCACATTGACGACGAATACACGTTCGCGGCGGAGGAGAAACCGCTTACGTCGCGTGAGCGTCACCTGCTGGAGGGCGTGGATCAGGTGATCCTGCACTCGCCCGCCCTGCTCGAAAAGAAGGGGGGGATCAACCGTCACACCCTGTTCGTCCCGAACGGCGTGGACTACGCGGCGTACGCCACCCCGGTGGCGGAGCCTCCCGACCTGGCCGCCATTCCCCACCCCCGAGTCGGCTACGTGGGGGTGATCAAGGATCAACTGGACCTGAGCCTCGTGCTCACCCTGGCGCGGCGGCATCCCCAGTGGTCATGGGTGATGGTGGGCCCGGTGCGGGCGGCGTCCGCCCAGGCGGAAACGCTCGCCGCCCTGCAGTTGCTCCCCAACGTGCATTTCCTGGGCAGCAAGCCGGTGACCGATCTCCCGGCCTACATGCAGCATCTCGATGTCTGTCTCTTGTGTTACGTGCAAACCGGATACACGAAGTTCATCTATCCGATGAAGCTCCACGAATACCTGGCGACCGGTCGCCCCGTCGTGGGCACCCCCATCCGCTCGCTCCAGGAGTTTGGAAACGTGGTGCGGCTGGCCTCGACGCCGGACGAATGGTCCGCCGCGATCGCGGAAGCGTTGGCGCACCCGGAACAGGGCCGCGAGCAGCGCCGGGAGACCGCTCGGGAGCACGATTGGGGCCTGCTCGCCGCGCGAGTGGCCAACGTCTTCCGGGTTGAGCTGCCGGCGCGACCGACCTACCTCACGCCCGGGCGGTTCCGTCCACGTGCCCCTTGACCAGCTCCGGCGCGGGGGCAGCGGCCGGCGAGGAGATCCCCGGCGACCCCGCGACCGCGCCAGGTGTCCGGTCGAGGATCTGTGCCTCCAAGGCCGTGGTCAGTCGGGCCACATCCCGCTCCCAATGGTACTCGTCGAGTACCGCCTGTCTTCCCGCAGCGCCGTGGTGTTCCCGCCCTGCCGGGTCGGCTAACGACTGGAGCGCCCGGACAAAGTCCGTCTCGTCACGGTCTCGAAACACCTCACCTGCCCCCGTCTTGCGCACGATCCGGGCCGTGGGACGAGCATCCGAAGTCAGCACCGGAAGTCCGGCTGCCATGTAGTCGAAGAGCTTGTTGGGAATGGTGCTGTTCCAGCTCTCGTCGGCGTAGTGCGGCACGACGCCGACATCGGCCGCCGCCACCAGTCTGAGCGCCTGCTCGTGAGGCACTTGCCCGTAGAATCTGGCCACTCCCGAGTCCAGTCCCAGCGCGCGCCCCTGCGCCTTGAACATTTCCAGGTCCCGGCCCGATCCGATCAACGACAGCTGAAGGTTCATCCCCTTCTGCCGGGCTTGGGCCACCCCGCCCAGGAGTACGCCCACACCGCGCGGCGCCTCCATGAGCCCCAAGTACACGAGGTGCAGCGGCGCCCCCGGGGCCGGTCGCTCCCGCGCACCGACCGCCGCGACCCGCGCCCGCGCCGGGGTGTTCGAGACAATGGTGATGCGCTCCGTGGGTATGCCCATCCCGATGAGGCGATCGCGGGATTCCTCCACGACGGCCAGGATGTGCTGGACCCGCGGCAAGGTCCATGACTCGACCAGGGAGACCGCCGCCGGATTCCGGACCAGCCAATCCGACCACCGGTGCCGCCGGCTCTCCCAGATCGCGCGAATCATCGCGGGATAGTTCTCGGCCACGTCCAGCACCACAGGGATGCCCAACCGCCGCCCGACCCAGACCGATGTCGGCGCCAACGGCAGGTCGCGGCAGAGAATCACGTCGGCACTGGTATCGCGGGCCGTCGCGAAGATCAGCCGCGCCCACCGCGGGTTGAAGAACGCGGGGAACATGCTCAAGGCGCTCACCTGGGCGCCCGCCCACGGCAGCGGCGCGAGCCGGTGAATAGTGGCCTCGGGGAGCGTCTCCCGCCCGACGCGGCCGTCGCGATTCCGGGCGACCATATGCACGGTGTGGCCATGCTCGGTCAGCGCCCGGGAAATCTTCTCCGCCCGCACGTCCCAGGGGTACTCGGCGTCCCAGACCTTGCAGATGTTCATCGACCCGCTCCGGCGCCCTGCGAGCGGGGGGCCTGCTGTCCGTCGGGCGGCGCGGCCAAACCACGCCTCTCCAGCAGCTCGGCGTAGAGCGCTCCGTATTGTTGAACCGTACGCTCGATCGGAAAGGCCGCGAGCACCCGCTCGCGCGCGAGGTGCCGAATGGCAGCGCGGCGGACGTCATCGCGCAGCAGGTCACGCCATCGCGCGGCCAGCTCCCCCGGCGCGGCGGGCGGAACCAGGCAGTCCTCGAGCGCGGAGCCCAGCACGGCGCGATTCCCCCCGACGTCCGTGACCACCGGACAACAACCCGCACTCAGCGCTTCGAGCAGGCTCACCGACGTTCCTTCGCTGTGCGAGGAGAGGCTGAACACCGTGAGGCCCGCATGGAGCATGGCGACATCGTCCACCCAGCCGAGAAACCGGACCCAGGGACGCACGCCGGTCTGGCCCGCCAGGGTCTCGAGCCGGGAACGCTCGGAGCCGTCGCCCGCCAGCACCAGAACCGGGAAGGGGCCATCACTCTCCTGCCATGCGGCCCGGAGCGCGGCGAGCGCCGCGATCATGACGTCGTAGCCCTTGACCGGCTCGAGGCGCCCGACGCTCGCGATCACCGGGACCTCCGCGCCGACGCCGAGGTGCGCACGGAGGGCGGCGCCGTCCCCCCGGGGGCTGAACGCGGCCGTCGAGACCCCGTTGGAAATGACCCGCACGCGCTCCGGATCCCCGACGATCCGGGCCCGCAGCAGGTCGGCGACCGATTCCGATACCGCCACCACGACATCCGTTCGCGCGGACGCCCAGCGGTCCCAGATCCGGCCGTGCCACGGGTCAGGCTGAGGCCGTCCGTGCTCGGTATAGACGACGACCGGGACGCGAGCCAGCCGGGCCGCGCGGGCGGCCTTGTACCAGACCCCACTGTGGGCGTGCACGATGTCGGGACAGAGCTCCCTGATCGTCCGCGCCAGCACCCGGGGCCAAAGCATGGACCCCGGACCCTGCGCCGGCGCGGAAACGACGGTGCCGGTGCCCTCCAGATCGTTCGCGAACCGGCCACGATACTGGAGCACGAGGATCCGGCTCTCGAACTGGACGGGATCCGCCAAGCGGACGAAGTCGACCAACAACCGCTCCATCCCCCCGTAATTCAGATTCTGAATGACGTGCAGCACGCGGCGCCGAGGGAGCTTCATCGGGTCCGCCCCCACTGCATGGTCTCCCGAAGAAACGGGCGGGGATCATTCAAGCGAAGGACCTCGCTCCGGTCCCCCGGCCACCACAGCCGGAGGAAGCGGAAGAGCGTGCGCAGAGTACCCGGATCGTCCGGCGGCAGGGCGAGCGCTCGCGGCGAGTGTCTCACTCTGGCGATCATCTGATCCACATCTCCCCACCACCACCGCTCCCGGACGCCGGCGCGGTAGTCCGGCACCGCGGACGGCGGCTCCCCCAGCGCGGCTCGCACCAGGAGCGCAGGGAAATCCACCCCGGCGTCGATGGCCAGCTGCAGCGAGCCCCAGAATCGTCCGTTCACTTCCATCAGGTATGCCGTCCCCGTGTCGCGGTCGATCTTGAATTCCACCATCGCGACGCCCTGCCATTCCGCGGCGGCGAGGAGCGCCTCGGCCTGTTGAACAAGGGTCCCGGGCAGGGGCAGGCTCTGCGAGTACACACTCACACCTCCCGCCGGCGGTTTTTCGCGAAGGCGCTGGTGCGCGAACCGGGCCCGCACCGCACCGTCCCAGCGGAGCAGGAACACCCCCACCCCTGGTCCCACAATGCGGGCCTGCACGAGGAGCGGATAGCCCTCGGCCGGAATCTCGGCAAGCACTCGCCGCAGCTCCCCGCCATCCGAGGCGTGCCGGACGCTGAAGTGGCGCAGACGACCGCCGACAGGCGCCACCGACCTTGCTGGCTTCACGACCACCGGAAAGGGCAGCGCCTCCAGTTCGTCCGGGACCCCCACCCCGCCCCCCGGACACCGGATCACCGTCTGGGCGGGCGTCGCCACACCCAGGCGGCGGGCACGCTCGAGGAGTGACGCCTTGTCCGCCAGCGCGCGATAGCCCGCCAAGCCGGAAGACGGGACCACCACCCCGTCGCCGAGCCGCTCGCGCCCCCCCAGCAGGGCGACGACCGACGCGTCGGTCATCGGAATCACGACCCGGGCACCGTGGTGCCGGACCGCCGCGCCGACGTCCTCGACATACCGCGCCGGATCGTCCAGCACGGGCGCCACCGCGACATCGGCGCGGGCAAATCGCGAAGCCCCCGCGAGAGACCGCCCGGACCGTGAGCACACCACCACGCGGTATCCGGCTCGCCCCAGAGAGCGCGTCACGGCGAGCGACGCGCGCTGCTCGCCCTCGGTCACCAGCACGGTCACACTCACCGCGCCATCACTCCGTCGATCCGCAGGCGAAAGCCTCCCACGGACATTCCGGCCGGGATGTTCAGCCGGGGCGTGCCGAACGGCGCGGGCACGCCCTCGGGGACCCATCCTCCGTCCAACCTCAGGGCGCCCCGGTAACCGGCGGCGGCCGCGGCGGCCGCGACGCCGGGTGACCAATCCCCGTACGGACAGGAGCACCACTCGCCTGCGGCGCCGAGATGCTCCCGTACCCATTCCCGGGAGCGACGGAGCTCGTTCGCGAGGTCCGCCGGACCGATCCGGCTCAAGCTCCGGTGGCTCCACGTGTGCGACTCCAGTGCGATTCCGGGGACGGTACCGGCCGCCTTCAGCTCGTCCTCGGCCGCGCTTCGGGCATGAGCCGGCATCTCGCCCAGGGGAAGACCCGTGTCCAGCGCCCATCGACGCACCGCCGCGTCATCTCCTCCCAGTACTTCCAGAGCGTGGACCCGCGCGTCCCCGGGCATGGTCCCGTCGCCCGGATTCGCCAACGCATCCCACCAGAACGTGTGATCCCCCAGGAAGGAGGGCACCACGAAGAACGTGCCGGGGACTCCGCGCGCCGCAAGCTCCTGAACACCCGCGGTCATCGCCCCCCGATACCCGTCGTCGAAGGTCAGGACCGCACAGGGGCGATCACGTTCCTCGCGGGGCTCCCACAGGGACGACAGGGGGATGATCCGGTGCGTCTCCCCCAGCAGATCCAACTGCGCCGCAAACTCCCGCTGTGGGAGGTGGAGACTGCGCTCTCCCGCCGGCTCAGCCCCGTCCGGTACGATGTTGTGATAGGCCAGAATCAGCACCCGGCCACGCCGCCACCATCGGGCGACTCCAGGAACACCGATCGTGTGCAGCCCGAGCTCCAGAGACCGCCGGAGGACCGCCCGCCCCCGCCCCACGTCAGGTCCCGCGGAACGAGCCACGTCGTCGGACCCGCTTCGCCGCCGGAGCAACCGGCGGTTGTCCCGCCAGGTACCCGATCACCACGCCCATCAAGGCATACAGGAAGGCGGCGTAGGCCTGCGACAAGAAGAACCCCGTGACGGCATATCCGAGGATGCTTCCCCGGAGCCCCTGATCCAGTGCGGTGGGGCCGGCTCGCGCTCCACCGGGGCCGCCCCGCCCCAGCATCCGGAATGCGGTGATGAGGAAGGCCAGGAACGCGAGGATGCCGGGCACCCCCAGCTCCGCCGCGATCTGCACGAATGAGTTGTGGGCCGCGGACCACTTGAGGCCGAACCCGAGTTGCTGCCGTTCCGCCAGGGGCGAGATGGTGCCTTCAGCCACTGGAAACGCCTGAACGCCCACGCCGGTCAACGGACGGCGGAGCATGTACCCGATGCCCCGCTTCCAGATCTCCATGCGCCCGCTTTGCGCGTTGCCGCTCCAGTTGTAATCCTCCGTCGGGTGCAGGAGCGTGCTCATCATGGTCCAGTACTGGTCACTGGCGGCGAGCATGAACACCATGGCGAGCACGACCAGCGACCCGAAGCGCGCGCGGCGGGGAATGGCCGTGAAGCGGAACAACAGATACGCGGCGACCGCGATCAGGCCGAGGAAGGCGCCGCGGGAGCCGGTCCGGACCACCGCCATCATCACGAGGGGCCCGGTCACCAGCGCCGGGATGCGCTGGCGAAGCGGGACGCCCTTGCGCAGGAAATACACGAGCAGCGGGATGCTCGCGACGAGCAGCATGCCGATGTCGTTGGCGTCGTAGTAATCCAGGTTCTCGACCCGCCCGTTCGAGCCGATCTGGAAGTGCGTCAGAATCATGTAGGAGTAGACCGCGGCGCCGAAAATGTTGACCACGGCGAACCGCTCAACGTCCGCGGGGCCACGGATCATCGCCGCAAGCACCAGGAGCATCAGGAAGGTCTTGATGTGGTCGTTGAGGATGAAGCTGAAGCTCAGGCCCGGGTACAGGCTGGTCGGCACGGACAGCACCATCAGTCCAAGCATCACCAACGACCAGCGGAAGACGGGATTCCGGAACACCCCGGGAACCCGCTTCAGGGCTCCCCCATTCGCCAGAAAAAGTCCCAGGGCCAGGACCGATGCCACGGTGGAGAACTTGATGGTGTTGAGGACGGGGAACAAATCCTGGAATCGCCAGACGTAGGCGAGAATCAACGCGCCGCCCGCGATGCGCAGGGGGTCCCACCGGAGGCGCGCCGGAGCAACTGCGATCCGGCCGGCACCCTCAAAGCGGCGCCCCGCCGGATAGCCGACTGCTGCCACCGAACCCCTCGCCCTAGACCGACGTCGGCGCCGGGCGCCGATTCCCGACCGCGACGTCGATGAGCGCTACCTGGGGAGTGTCGTACTCTCCACGCAGAGCCAGACTGCGGATGATGAACAGGTCCCGCATCATTCGGAGCGAGTCGACGACGAGATTGACCCGGGAGCCCGGCTGATGCACCCAGTTCACGGCGACCTCCTCGACCCGATACCCGCGCCGCCGGGCCATCATGAGAACCTCGACGTCGAAGCTGAATCCCGGCATCCGCATGCGCGAGAACAAGTCCTGCGCGACGGATCCCACAAACAGCTTGAAGCCGCACTGGGTATCCTGGAATCCGCGGACCGTCAGCGCGGTGACGAACGTATGAAAGATGCGGCCCATCAACCGGCGGTAGATCTTGGCCCGGACCTGCACGCCGCCCTGGGCGACCGCGCGCGACCCGATGGCCACCTGGGCCCCCCCGTCGAGCGCGTGCTCCAGGCGT
>Ga0079221_10000194_pt1 | contig 14581 bp, 11 predicted proteins | sample GAAS200_FD_75069 | JGI IMG/M metagenome (GOLD analysis project Ga0079221, IMG submission 75069) | Agricultural soil microbial communities from Georgia to study Nitrogen management - GA AS200 | ecosystem: Environmental > Terrestrial > Soil > Agricultural land | place: USA: Georgia | collected... | reverse complement strand
GCTCGGCCCCGCCGCCCGCGCGCTCGCGGCGCTCCGCCGCGCCGCGCCCGCCGAGCTCGCGGCACCCGAGGCCGCGCTCGACGCCGCCTTGCGGGCGCTCGCTCCCGCGGGGGCCGCGTGAGCGTCGCCCGGGTGTACCGCGGCGCCCGGGGCGCGAGCGGGCCGCTGCTCTATCTCCAGCGGACCGCCGGCGTGGCGTTGGGCGAGTGGGTGGTGATCCGGGCGCCGGAGGAGGCGCCGCGGCGGGGCCAGGTGATCGACGCCGGCGAAGAGATCACCGTGGTCCAGGTGCTGGAGGACACGGTCGGGCTGCCGCCGTCGCGCGCGGAGATCACCCTCACCGGCAGCGAAGCCCGGGTGCTGGTGGGCCGCGAGTTCCTGGGGCGCGCCTTCGACGGAACCGGAAATCCGGTGGACGGATTGCCCGCGCCCGTCGGCGACGAACTGCGCCCGGTCTGGGGCGCGCCCCTCAATCCCGCCCGCCGGGCCCGCCCCTCGGACTACATCGAGACGGGCATCTCCGCGATCGACGGTCTCAACACCCTGGTCCGCGGGCAGAAACTGCCCATTTTCTCCGGCCCCGGCCTCCCCGGGCTCGACCTCGCCGCGCGAATCGTGGAAGGCGCGCGGGCGCCGCGGGACGAGCCTTTTGCGGTGGTCTTCGCGGGGATCGGCATCACCGCCCGCGAGCGCGACGCCTTCCTCAAGACCTTCGAGCGGAGCGGCGTCGCCGAGCGCAGCGTGCTCTACCTGAACGAGACCCGCGATCCCACCATCGAGCGGATTCTCGCGCCCCGGGTGGCGCTCGCCGAGGCCGAGTATCTCGCGTTCAGCGCGGGAATGCACGTCCTGGTGGTGCTCGCGGACCTGACCCACTACTGCGAGGCGCTGCGCGAGATCGCCACCGCCCGCCGCGAGATGCCCGGCCGCCGCGGCTACCCGGGATACATGTACACCGATCTCGCGAGTCTCTACGAGCGCGCGGGGCAGGTGGTCGGGCGCCCGGGCTCGCTCACCGAAATTCCCGTCGTCACCATGCCCGACGACGACATCACCCATCCCATCGCCGATCTCACCGGCTACATCACCGAGGGACAGGTGGTGCTGGATCGCGACCTCCACCGGCGCGGCGTCTTCCCGCCGATCAACGTCCTGCCCTCGCTGTCGCGCCTGATGAACGCGGGCGTCGGGGCGGGGAAGACGGTGGCCGAACATCGCGAGTGGGCGGATCAGCTGTACGCCGTCTACGCCCGCGGCACCGAGGCGCGGCAGACCGCTGCCATCGTCGGCGAGCAGGGGCTCTCCGGCGCGGACCGCCGAGCCCTCGCCTTCGCGGAGCGCTTCGAGCGGGAGCTGGTGCATCAGGGCGATGCGCGCCGCGCCACCGCGGAGACGATGGCCGCCGGGTGGCGCCTGCTCGAGGGACTGCCCCGCGAGGATCTGCTCCGGCTCTCCGAGGCCACCTGGGCGGCGAGGAACGGAGGACGGGCGGCTTGAGCCGGAGTGCGGCGTCGCCCACCCGCATGAACCTGCTGCGCATCGCGCGGCGCCTCGATCGCGTCGCGCGCGGCGGATCGCTGTTGCGGAAGAAACGGGAAGCGCTGGTGGCGCGGCTCTTCGGTCTGGCCCGCCCGGCCCGGGACGCGCGCGCCCGCATCGCGGAGGCGAGCCGGACCGCCTACGCCGCGCTCCTGCCCGCGCTGGCGCGCCACGGCGACGCCGGCCTGCGCGCCATCGGTTGGCCAACCCGGGCCGTCACCGTGGACGTGGAATCGGAGATGGTGTGGGGCATTCCGGTGGCGACTATCACCCGTCGCAGTCCGCTGGCGCGCACCCTCGGCGCCCGGGCCACCGCGCCCGCGGGCATCGGGCCCGCCGCGATCGGCGCGGCCCAGGCCTTCGAGACGCTGGTGGAACTGCTTCTCGACGCCGCGCCGGGGGAGGCGCTGCTCCGGCGCCTGGGGGAAGCGCTGGCCCAAACGTCGCGGCAGGTGAACTCGCTCGAGCGGCGGGTCGCCCCGGCCCTCGCGCGCAACCTCACCACCATCCGTCGGGTGCTGGACGAGCGGGAGCGGGAGGAGCGCTGGCGCGAGACTCACCTGGGTCCCGGCCAGAAGGCCTGCGTATCAGGGCATCCCTGAGAACGACTCTGATGGTCGCCTCCGGCGGGCTTCAGACTGCCTTCATCCTGGGACCGCGAAGATGGTAGCGGAATCGTAGAAGTGGGCTGGACGTTCTTCTTCAACGGCGAATGTGTCGGAGGAGTCCCATGAAGTCTCCTCGTCTCCTGGTTCTCGCGGCGCTCGCTCTGTGTGCCTGCACCACCGAGTCGATCGTCTATCGCACCCGTCCCCCGTTCAATCCGCCTCCGGACTCGGTGAACGGCTTCCTCGGCTACTTCGACGTGCCGGCGAAGACCACCACCTGCGGCAACTGCCACGTGGAGAATCAGGGGAAGTGGAAGACGACCAAGCACGCGTCCGCGTGGGGCGACCTCCAGGCCTCGAACCACGCGGCCTCGTACTGCAACAACTGCCACTCGGTGTCGCAGAACGGGAACCGCGTGGGGCACCCGGCCGGCTACGCGGTGAAGGCCGACTCGGCCTACCACGACGTGCAGTGTGAGAACTGCCACGGTCCCGGTCTCGCCCACGTACAGAACCCGGTGCTCGCCACCGTTCCGCTCGCGTCCGCCAACGTGGATACCGGCCTGGTCTACACCTGCGCCGCGTGCCACACCGGCGTCCACGAGCCGTTCGTGGATCAGTGGAAGCAGTCGGCGCACGGTTCCGGTCCCGGCTATTCGGCCGCCGCCGCCAACCCGTCCTGCGCGCCCTGCCACGAGGGGAAGGCCGCGCTGCAGGTCAAGTTCGGCGTCACCGGCAAGTTCCTGGAGAAGGACTCGGCGGGCACGCTGCTCCGCATCACCTGCGTGGTCTGTCACGATCCCCACGGCTCGCCCTACACGGCGCAGCTCCGCGCCGATCCCTCCACGCCGTCGCTCGACAACCTCTGCGTGACCTGTCACTCCCGGAGCGGCACGCCGCCCTGGAGCACGGCCAGCGGCGCCACCGGAACCTCGCGCGGCGCGCACGGCGCGCAGGGTCTCCTGGTGCTCGGCATCAACGTCGGCTGGATTCCACCGGGCTTCACCTACGACACCAACCAGATCGTGTCGAGTCACGGGACCGCCGCGAACCCCAACTTGTGCGCCACCTGTCACGTGGCGCGGACCACCTACACCGACTCCGCGACCGGAGCGTTCGCGCTCCAGAGCGTCGGCCACCTGTTCGCGGCCACGCCCTGTCTCGACTCGGCAGGACTTCCCACGGCGGGCACGGACTGTGCCGCGTCCCAGCGCGATTTCAGCGCCTGCTCCAGCTCCAGCTGTCACATCGGTGGGCCGAGCGTCGCGCGCTCCGCGTTCCTCACCTTCCACGGGCGCCTCGACAACCTGCTCGACCAGATCTGGACCGACACCGACTCCAACAAGGTCGTGGATCCGACCGACGGCGGCCTGATTCCGCAGATGCTGGCGCGGGCGGACTCGGCGGACTCGGCGCAGCTGAACTTCAGCACCAACGTGACCACCGTCGCCAAGGGCGCGCTGTTCAACGCGGCGCTCGCGGCCACCGACGACCGGAAGAATTTCCTCTCCGGGAAGCTGATGGGCCGGACCTTCTCGACCCACATGGCGTCCGGAAACGGGGTCCACAATCCGTTCCTGCTCGAGGCGCTGCTCACCTCGTCCATCACGGCCCTGAAGACCACCTACGGCCTGGCGGCGCCGCCGATCGATCTGCGGGTCCACGCCACCCGGCCGCCCACGGTGCGCGTCGCCGCGCCGAAGCCGGGGCTGGTACCGGCGCGGAGAGCGGTAGCGGGCGGCTCCGGCCAGCGGTAGGATCTTCGAGCTTATGACCATCTTTCCCGGCCCCGGGGGCGCAGCGGTCTCCGGGGCCGGCCAGTCTCCGGCCGCGCTCGCCGCCGCGCCTCATCTCCCGGGCGGCATCGCGAGCGTCCTTCGCTTCTTCCTCAATCTCCCGGCGTGGCTCCAGATCCCCGGCATTCTGCTGGGGTCGCTCGCGGGCGCCGCCCTGGTGTACCTGCTCTGGCGCCGCCGGCGCGACATCGGCCGATGGATCGTCACCCGCCAGCGGCGCGTGAAACTCGCGCTCGCCGCCGCGGCGGGGGCGGCCGCCCTGGTCGCCGCCGCCTTCGGGCTGGTGAGCTACCACTACGTCGAGCGCAACAACGGCTTCTGCACCGGCTGCCATGTGATGAGTCCCGCGTTCCTCGCGTTCACGGGATCGAAGCACGACACCCTCGCCTGCCACGACTGCCATCAGCAGAGCATGTACGCCAACGCACGACAGTTCTATCTCTGGATCGTGGAGCGGCCCAAGGAAATCGGCGTCCACAAGCACGTCCAGAACCGGGTCTGCGAGGGGTGCCACGCCACCGGCCAGCCCGAGTTCTGGCGCCGCATCGAGCAAACCGCTGGGCACCGCACCCATCTCCAGTCCGACTCCAGCGTCCTGCGCAACGTGGAGTGCGTGAAGTGCCACGGCTATCAGGTGCATCACTTCGTGCCCGCCGATTCCACCTGCGGCCAGCACGGGTGCCACACGTCGATCGCCATCAAGCTCGGAAAAATGAAAGGGCAGACCGACCTCCACTGCGTGGTCTGCCACCGCTTCACCGCCGACGTGCCCCAATTCGTCTCCTACGACTCGGCGCGCGGCACCCTGGTGCCGACCAACGGTCAGTGCCTGCACTGCCACGCGATGCAGAAGGTGCTCGCCGACTTCGATCCCGCGCGCGACCCGCATCGCGGCACCTGCGGCGACTGCCACAACCCGCACACCCAGGCCACGCCCGCCGAGGCGGCCAAGACCTGCGCCACCGCCAAGTGTCACGCGGACTGGCGCGGCGATCCCTTCCACGTGGGCCGGAATCACCGGGCCGTCAGCGAGAACTGCATTCTCTGCCACGAGCCGCACCACGCCAAGGTGGATCCCTCGGATTGCGCCGGGTGCCATGCCCGGGTGCGCGCCAAGCGCGCCGACCTGACGCCTCCGCTCCCGTTCGACACCACCAAGGCGCTGAAGGGCGCGAAGAGCGTCTCGCTCGCGCCCCCCGGGGAACGGCCGCCGGACCGGCCCAAGGGGAAAGGCGACGCCCGCGTCGACTTTTCCCCCGCCGCTCTTCCCGCCGCTCCCGACACCTTCCCGCACGACCGACACAAGTCCCTCGCCTGCATCACCTGCCACGCGTCGCAGGCGCAACACGGCCGCCTCACCTTCGAGCCGCCGCGAGGATGTCAGATCTGCCACCATCAGGACGCAGCCAGGGCGGACTGCCTGAAGTGCCACGCCCCGGCGGAGGTGGCGCGGCCGGAATCGGTGCTGGTGCGGGTCGCGGTGGCGCGGCAGCCGGTCCGCCGTCACCCGGCGGTCTTCGATCACGCCCGGCATCAGCGCCTGGCGTGCGTGACCTGTCACAACACCGCGGTCACGCTCGCGCCCGATTCGGCGACGCTCTCCTGCGCCGCGTGCCACGACGATCACCACACGGCCGGGCGCGCCTGCGCGTCGTGCCACACCGCCACCGCCGACTCGGCGGTGCGCGCCGCTCACGCGCCGCCCGCCGACGCGCACCTCGCCTGCGCCGCGTGCCATCAACCCGCGATCGTCGCGGGGCTCGTGCCCGACCGCGCGCTCTGCGAGACCTGCCACGCCAAGCAGCGCGACCACTACGCCGATCGGGAGTGCACGGTGTGCCACTTCGGAGCGGCGCCCGGCGCCTACGCCGCCCGCCTGAGGAGCGGCGCGCCGTGAAGCGCGCCCAGATCGCGGTCGCGGTGGTGCTGGCGGCGCCGGGTCTTCGGGCCCAGGGGTATCGCCTCCGCCTCGACAACCGCGCGCAGTCGGTCTCGTTCCGCGGCGTGACGCTGGACAGCATCCCCGCGTCCGACACCGTCTCCGGACCGGGCGGCGGTCCCGCCACGCCCGACGGCTACGCGGTCACCTGCGGCTCGAACGGCTACTGCATTTTCTACCGTCCCGGTGCCGAGGTGCACGCCGTCCCGATTTCGAGCACCGCGGGCTTCCTGCTCTGGGGACTGGGCCTGCCCGGGCTCTCCGTCCACGGCCTGGCGCGCAGAACGGTGCAGGCGGGCGACTCGGGATCGTGGCCGGTCACCAGCCCGGCGGTGGAGCTGCTGGAGGGTTACGCCGAGTACGCCACCGAGCGGGTGACCGCGCAGCTGGGCCGCCAGAACGTCGCCACCCGCCTCGGCTACACCGGATTCGACGGCGGCCGCGTCATGCTGCGGGACGCGGGACGCGGTCTCGACCTGAGCGCCTTCGGCGGCTGGGGCCTCGCGCGCGGCTTCGCGTTGCCGGTGACGAGTCCCGCCCTGAATCCGCTGGACGAGTTCCGTCCCCAGAGCCGGCAGCTGGTGGTGGGCGCCGGGGCCGGCTGGCGCCGCGCGCGGTTCGACGCCCACCTCGACTACCTGCGCGAGGTGGACCCGAGCACCCGGTACTTCGTTTCCGAACGCGGCGCGTTCGACCTCGCGGTCCGGCCCCTGCCGGGGTGGAGCCTCACCGGCGGCGCCGACTACGATTTCGCCGCGGGTCTCTGGGGAAGCGCGGACGTCGCCCTCCGTTACGAGGACCCGACCGGACGCATCGCGGCGGAGATCGGCGCCCGGCGCTACCGCCCCCACTTCGACCTCTGGACCATCTGGGGCGCGTTCAGTCCGGTGCCCTACGGCGCCGTGGATCTGTCGGTCTCCGCGTCGCCGATCCGCGCCCTCCGGCTGCGCGCCACCGGCGAGCGGTATCGTTACGACGACGCGGCCGCTTCGACGCCGCTCTTCGACGCGAAGACCGACGGCTGGCGCTACGGCTGGGGCGCCACCTACACCCTCGCCCCGCGCTGGAGCTTCGACGGCGGCTACCACGCCGAGTTCGGCCCCGGCGCCTCGTCCCGCGGATTCGACGCGACGGTGACCTTCGCGGCCCGGGAGCGGCTCGACTTGAGCGCGTACGGCTCCACCCTCGACCGTCCCCTCGAGTTCCGCTACGACCAGTCGTCGCTCCGCGCTTTCGGTCTCACCGCCGACGCGCGCCCCGCTTCCTGGATCCGCGTTCAGCTCGACGCCGGCCGCTACGCCGAAGACCGCCGCCGTCCCGACGCGGCCGCCTTCAGCTGGAACCAGGTCCGGGCCGCCCTCCGCGTCATCCTCCTCTTCGGGAGCGAAGCGGACCTCGCGGGCGTTCCGCCCGCGGTCCGGGGCATGCCCCAGGCGGGGACTCCGTGAAGCTCGCTCCCGTCCTCGCCGTCCTCGCGCTCGACGCGGTGGCGGGTCTTTCCGCCCAGCAATCGGCGCGGTTCGATCACGCGCGGCACGCCAAGGTCTTCGCGACCTGCACCGTGTGCCACGCCGGCGCCGCCACGCCCGCGGCCCCCCTCTGGCCGGACTCCGCCGTCTGCGGGTCGTGTCACGACGGTACCATTCAGGCCCGGGTGACCTGGCAGCCCCCCGCCACGCCTCGCGCCACGAACCTCCGGTTCGAGCACGGCGCGCACGCGCGGGCCGTGGCGGCCAGGGGCACCGGCGCCTCCGAACCCCTGGCGTGCGTCAATTGCCATCTCGCGGAAGCGGCGCCCTGGATGGCGGTCCAGCGCGCGGCGATCCCGCGCTGTCTCGAGTGTCACGGCGTGAAGACCGCGCACTTGGCGGCGCCCGATACCGCGTGCGCCACCTGCCATGTCCCGCTCGCGGAAGCGACGGGGCTCGCGGCGGCCGCGGTCGCGAAGTTCGACGCGCCGCCCTCGCACCAGGACACCGCGTTCGTTCACGGCGCGGCGCACGGCGCCGCGGCCCGTGCCGGGACGCCCATCGCCGCGAGCTGCGCCACCTGCCACGCGCGAGACTTCTGCCTCCAGTGCCACGTGGACGCGCCGGAGCAGCCGGCGATCGCGGCGCTCCCGCGGGATCCGCGCGCCACCGCGATTCGGGCCCGGCTTTCGGCTCCCGGCTCGCACGGGGACGGGACTTTCCTCGCGACCCACGGCGCCGCCGCCCGCGAAGCGCCCACCACCTGCGCCTCGTGCCACACCCGGGAGAGTTGTCTCACCTGCCACGCGGCCACGGTGCGCGTCGCCGCCGCGATGCCCGCGGCCGGCCCCGATCGCGGCATCGGCGCGGTGATCGTCCGGCGGCCTCCGCCGTCGCACGGCGCGGATTTCGCCCGGCGCCACAAGGTCTCCGCGGCGGTGGCGGCGGCGAGCTGCGCCTCCTGCCACACCCGCGCCGACTGCCTCGAGTGCCATCGCCCCGGCGCCGGGCGCGCCGCGGGTTATCACCCGGTCGGCTTCCTCGCCCGCCATCCGGCCGCCGCGTACGCGCGCGAGACGTCGTGCAGCGACTGCCATAACACCGCCGGCTTCTGCACCTCCTGCCACGCCCGGTCCGGCGTGGTGGCGCGCGGCCAGCTGCGGCCGGGCTATCACGACGTGAGCCCCGCGTTCATCGCGGGACACGGCGCCGCCGCGCGTCAGAATCTCGAGTCCTGCACCAGCTGTCACGTGGAGCGGGACTGCCTCACCTGCCACTCGGTGATCGGCGGCCGCCGCTTCGATCCCCACGGTCCCGGCTTCGACCCCAACCGGCTGATCAAGAAGAACCCCGAAATGTGCACCGCCTGCCACGGGCGGAACATTCCGACCCGCTGATTTCGAACGGCCGCTCGACCGCCGCGGGCCGCGGGCGAACGAAACGCTCACCCCGCTTTCACGGCCGACTCAAGGCCGGAAGTCTAGGTTCCCCCGCGACCCGAAAAGGAGGCAACCATGTTCGGGGTCAGCAAGAATCAGCTGCGGGACCCGATGCTCGATCTGCTCAATCGTCTCGAGCGTCGGATGGGCCGGATCTTCAACGAGCCCTTCCTTCCCTCCGATTGGCAGTTCGAGCCGGTCACGGGCGCGTTCGCCCCGCCGGTCGACATCGTGGAGGAGCCGGAGGTCGTGAAGATCGTGGCGGAAATTCCGGGCGTGAAGCCCGAAGACGTGAAGATCTCGGTCACCGGGAACCTGCTGATCATCCAGGGGACCAAGGAGCAGGTGGCGGAGGAGAAAGCGGAGAAGGTGCACCGCTATGAGCGGACCTACGGCGCCTTCGAGCGGACTTTCACGCTCCCGGCGACGGTGGACCCCGCGAAGATCAAGGCGGTGTACGAGGGCGGGCTGCTGACGATCACCCTGCCGAAGCTGGAGACGGCGAAACCGCAGCTCGTGAAGATCGAAGTCTCCTCGCCCAAGGCGCTGAAGTAGCAACAGGGTGGGGAGCGCGGTCCCTCCGCGGCGCCAACGCCCCGCGGGGGGATCGCTGTTCTCGCGGTTGACGGGGACCCTCGCCGCGAACACCTTCCCCGGGGCCACCTCCTCTTCGACTCGAGCGAGAGACATCCGGATGAACTGCTCGGCCTGCGGTACCTCCCTCGCGCCCACGGCGCGCTTCTGTCACAAGTGCGGCGCGCGCGTGAACGCTCCCGCCGCGCCCGCCGGCGCGTCCGACTGGAAGGCCGGGATTCCCTGGCTCGTCGCCGGCGCCGCCGCCGGCGCGCTCGTCACCCTGGTCGCGCTCCGGGTCTTCGGCGGCCAGGCCGCCGCCCCGGCCGAGCCTCCGTCCGCGGTCGCGCCCTTCGCCGGCGGGGGTGGGGGCGTCGCCCCGGACATCAGCCAGATGTCCCCCGAAGAGCGCGCCACCCGTCTCTACAACCGGGTCATGACCCTCCACGCCGAAGGGAAGCCCGACTCGGCCGAGTTCTTCCTGCCGATGGCGATTCAGGCCTACGGTATGCTCCCCGCCCTCGACGCCGACGCGCGCTATCACCTCGGCGTGCTGGACATGACCGCGGGCGACTTGGCCGGCGCCCTGGCCCAGGCCGACACCATCCAGCGCCTCGTCCCCACCCATCTCTTCGCGCCGATGCTCCGCGCCCGCGTCCTCGATCTCCAGCAGAACACCCCGGGTGCCGTCAAGGCCTATCGCGACTTCCTGAAGCACGAGACCGCCGAGCGCGCCAAGCAGCGCCCCGAATACGCCGAGCACGCCCAGAACCTCGACGCCTTCCACCAGCAGGCCCTGACCGCCACCAGCGCCAAGCCACCCGCCGCGCCCAAGAATTAGCCGGAACGAATCCGGGCGGCGCGGAGCCCGTAGGGTCCTGATCCCGCGCCGCCCGCACTTCGGATCCGGAGCCATTCGATGCCACCGACCCGCCTGATCCCGCTCGTCTTGGTCCTCCCCGTCGCGCTCTCCGCCCAGGACTCCACCGCCCGCCGCTCCGCGGGCCACTTCGCGATCGACCTCGGGCTTCACCGCACCGGACTCTCCATCGGGAACTCGGCGCGCTGGACCGGCCTCCGTATCAACTGGGCCGATGAGGACGTCGATCGCGTCGACGGCGTCAACTTCACGCTGTACAAGAGCGATCACAACGAGTCCGCGACCGTGAACGGCCTCGCCGTCGGCATCGCGGGTCCGATGGCCGGCACCATCAACGGCGTCGCGCTGGGCGTGGGTGGCGTGGTCGTCGCGCACTCGGTGAACGGGATCAGCATCGCGGGCCTCGGCCTGGTGTCGGAAGACGCGATGAACGGCCTCAACGTGGCGGGACTCGGCCTGGTGAGTCAGGGTAGCGTCTCCGGCCTCAACCTCGCGGGGCTGGGCGCGGTAGCCGAGCGCGACGTGCGCGGCATCACTGTCGCGGGTCTGGGCGTGGTTTCGAACGGCACGATGACCGGAATCAGTGTCGCGGGACTGGGTACCGTGTCCGCGGGCGGGATGCGCGGGATCAACCTCGCCGGACTCGGTCTCGTCGCCCAGGGCGGCCTCGAAGGGATCAACTTCGGCGGCCTGGCCGCGGTCTCGCAGGGCGACATCACGCCCTTGAGCGTCAGCGGACTCGCCACCGTCGCCCAGGGATGGGTCTCCGGGCTCGCCCTGAGCGGGATGGCGATCGTCGCGACCGGCGGGATTCGCGGCATCGCGGTCGGCGGGCTCGCCGTGGTGGCCGGAGGTGGCGTGTCGGGGGCGGTGGCGACGCTGGGCGGCGTGTACGCGCCGCGACTGCGGGGCCTCGCCATCGCCGGGTACCGGATCCGCAGTGAGGATGTGGGCGGGATCGTCGCCGCCGGCTGGCTCAAGACGCGGGATCAGCGCGGGGTGAGCGTCGCGCTCTTCAATCAGGTGTACGGCGCGCAGCGCGGCCTCACCATCGCCGTCTTCAACTACGCCCGCGAGCTTCACGGCATCGAGATCGGCCTGCTGAATTACGCCGGGAACAACTCCAGCCCCTTCCGTCTCCTCCCGCTTTTCAACGTGCACGGACACTGAGCGTCGGGCGCCGCCGCCGGACCGGCGCCCTTGCACTTCGCCACACCGTCCCCGATACTCATTCCAAGCGATTGCCTTGTCGCCGGTTAGGCCGTCCCTGAACCCGGAGCGCATAGCGTGCGCTGGCTTCCCGCCCGATCGAAGTCCACCGCGGTCCCCACTCCGCACACCCTGCTGCGCGCGGTGTACGTGGGTCGCTGCTGCGTGGCGATCGCGATCTACCTGTCGGCGGCCCTCAAGGTCAACGTCGCGGCGCCCCTCGACATTCTCGTCACCTCGCTGCTCCTGGTCGGCACCCTGGTCTTCACCGCGGCGTCCTTCTGGCGCACCCACCTCTGGGCGCGCACCCCCGGCCGCACCTTCCTCTATCTGCAGGCGGTCTTCGACGCGGTTCTGATCACCACGGTCGTGCACATCACCGGCGGCCCGACCAGCGACTTCAGCACCCTGTACGTCCCGCTCATCGCCGTGACCGCCGCGCTGATGCCGCCGGTCTCGACGGCCCTGGTTACGACCTTCGTCGGCCTCCTCTACTGCGCCGACGTGCTCTTCGGCCACCAGGTCGATCTCTCGGCGGGGATCTGGATTCAGCTCGCGGTCTTCGTCACGGTCGCGGCGGTGACCGCGTACTTCGCGAGCCGGGTCGCGGTGATGCAGGCGGAGCAGGCGGCGCTCGCGGGCGAGCTGGCCCAGCTCCGGCTCGAGGCGGCGGACGTGCTGAAGAACATCCGCTCCGGCGTCGTCACCGTGGACGGCGAAGGACGGCTCCTGTTCTCGAATCCGGCGGCGGAGGAGATCTTCGCGTTCTCGGGCGAGGAGTGGCAGGGCCGGCCCATCATGCCGGAGTTCGCGCGGCTGTCGCCCGAGTTCTGGACCGCCCTCACCGCCACCGCGCGCCGCGGGGTCCGGCAGATGCGGGTGGAAGCGATGGTGCGGCGTCCCGATCGCACCTTTCCCATCGGGGTCACCACCACCACGTTGGACCTCCGCGCCGGGGGCCTCCCCACCGTCACCGCGATCTTCACCGACATCTCCGACTCCAAGCGTCTGGAAGAGCTCCACCTCCGCGCCGAGCGGCTCGAGGCGGTGGCGGCCCTCTCCTCCAGCCTGGCGCACGAGATCAAGAACCCGCTGGCGTCGATCCGGTCCTCGGTGGAGCAGCTCTCGCGGTCGACGAGGGCCAACCAGGACGAAAAGTTCCTGGCCGGACTCATCGTGCGGGAGAGCGACCGGCTCTCCCGCCTGTTGTCCGAGTTCCTCGATTTCTCGAGGGTCCGCGTCACCGAATGCCAGCCCCTCGATCTGCACGAGGTCGCGGCCGGGGCGGTGCGTCTGGTGCGCGAGCACCCCGACTATCCGGCCGACGCCGAGATCGTGCTCGCGGGGGGCGAGACCACGATGGAAGGGGACGAGGATCTCCTGCATCGCGTGGTCTCGAACCTGGTGCTGAACGCCGTCCAGGCGACCGGCAAGGGAGCCCGCATCACGGTCCGCACCGAGAGCGTGAAGGCCGCGGCGCTCCCGCGCGGCGCCGGCATCGAGAATCCGGTGGCGCTGATCGTATCGGACAACGGACCGGGGATCCCGGAAGCCCTGCGGGACCGGCTCTTCGAGCCCTTCGTCACCGGGCGGGTCGGCGGCACCGGCCTCGGCCTCGCCATCGTGCAGCGCGCCGTCGAAGCCCATCGGGGGCTGCTCTTCGTGGATACCAAGGACGGGAAGGGGACGACCTTCACCATCTACTTCCCCGCCGCCAGACGGAAAGAGGAAGCCGCATGAGTCAGCCGAACATTCTCGTCATCGACGACGAATCGGGGATCCTGGACACGCTCCGCATTCTCCTGAAGAACGAGGGTTTCGAAGTCACCACGGCGCAGGGCGGCAAGGCCGGACTCGAGTCCATTCGGGCCGGCGCGCCGGACATCGTCCTCACCGACGTCCGCATGCCTCAGATCTCGGGCATCGACATTCTGGGCGCCGTCCGGGAACAGGATCCCGAGACGCCGGTCATCCTCATGACCGCGCAGGCCTCCCTGCAGAGCGCGATTCAGGCCGTGAACCAGGGCGCCTTCTACTACATCCAGAAACCGTTCTCCAACGACGACCTGGTCGCGATCTGCCGCCGCGCCGCCGAGCACCGGCAGCTCCGCGCCGAGAACAAGCACCTGAAGCAGGAGATCCGCCGCCGCGAGCGCTCCGGTCTCGTGAAGCCTCTGGGCAAGTCGCGGATCTTCCAGGACGTCATGCGCCTGGCGGAGCAGGTGGCTCCCACCGAAAGCACGGTGCTGATTCAGGGCGAGTCCGGGACCGGCAAGGAGGTCATCGCCCGCTACATCCACGAGCTCTCGGCCCGCAACGACGGCCCCTTTCTCTCGCTCAACTGCGGGGCGCTTCCCGAGAGCCTGCTCGAGTCCGAGCTGTTCGGGCACGTGAAGGGCTCGTTCACCGGCGCGGTGCGGGACAAGCAGGGCCTCTTCGCCGCCGCCCGGGGCGGGACCTTCTTCCTGGACGAGATCGGCGAAATGTCGGCCGCCACCCAGGTGAAGCTGCTCCGGGTGCTGCAGGAGCGGGAAGCGATTCCCGTGGGCGGCACCGAGGCGATTCCGGTGGACGTGCGCGTCGTCGCCGCCACCAACCGCGATCTCGAGGAGGACATCAAGCGCGGTCGCTTCCGCACCGACCTCTACTACCGCCTCAACGTGATCGCGATTCACCTGCCGCCGCTCCGCGACCGCCGGGACGACATCCCGCTCTTCGTGGACGCGTTCCTGAAGCGGATCACCGCCGAGCACGGCGATGGGCCGAAGCAGCTCTCCCAGGAAGCGCTGGACGCGATTATGGCGTTCGACTGGCCCGGCAACGTGCGCGAGCTCGAGAACGCCCTGGAGCGCGCCGTGGTCCTCACCAAAGGGGACAGCATCCCCGTCACGGCCATCCCGGAGAAGATCACCGAGCGCAAGGCCCAGCCGCTGGTGGCCGACCGGCCGCACGACAACCCCACGCTCGACGTGGTGGAGCAGGCCTACATCACCTGGGTCCTGCAGAGCGAGGGCGGCAACAAGACCCGCGCCGCCGAGGTGCTGGGCATCGATCCGTCGACGCTGTACCGGAAGCTCTCGCGCTACGAAGGCGGGGAGAAGCCGGGCACCGCCGGATGAAGCTGTCGGT
>Ga0079221_10000193_pt1 | contig 14619 bp, 8 predicted proteins | sample GAAS200_FD_75069 | JGI IMG/M metagenome (GOLD analysis project Ga0079221, IMG submission 75069) | Agricultural soil microbial communities from Georgia to study Nitrogen management - GA AS200 | ecosystem: Environmental > Terrestrial > Soil > Agricultural land | place: USA: Georgia | collected... | reverse complement strand
GCCTGTTTGCTTGTTCTATCGTTCAAACAATTTAAAAACACGAACATGAAAAAATTAATTCTCGTAGCAATAGCCGGTTTCTTCCTTGCAGCCAACAGCAACGCACAGGTAAAAAGAAACGCTCCTCACTCAAAGCAAATGCAATCTGATTCCTCACGGCATTTTAAAAGAGGAGATATGATGGCACAATTAAATCTGAATGCCGATCAGAAAACCCAAATGAAAGCGCTTCACCAGGATATGAAGCAACAAAGAGATGCAATCATGAATGACCAGACCCTGACTGCCGACCAAAAGAAACAAAAAATGAAAGAGTTGCGCAAGGCACAATCTGAAAAAATGAACACGATTCTTACTCCGGATCAACAGGCAAAAATGAAAGAGCTAAGAAAACAAAAAATGAAAAACCACAAAATGAATCATGGAATGAAAAAAAGCCAGGTTTCATAATTTTTTTTAAACCCTTATGAAAATGAAAGCCGGTTCATCGAAGGATGGCCGGCTTTTAGCATATAATTGAAAATTGCTGAAAACCGAATCGCGTATCTTTGCCAATTATTTAAAGAAAATGAGCAAAAAAGGAAAAGTTTTAATGGCGATGAGCGGTGGAATTGACAGTACGGTTGCCGCTTTGATGCTTCATGAAGAAGGTTATGAAGTAGTGGGAATTACGATGAAAACATGGGATTACGCCACGAGTGGCGGAAAAACGAACAAAGAAACCGGTTGTTGCAATATTGATAGTTTTAACGATGCGCGCATGGCTGCTGTGCAACACGGATTTCCTCATTTTATTCTTGATATACGTGATGAATTCGGAGATTTTGTGGTCAACAATTTTGTGGAGGAATATATGGCCGGCCGCACGCCCAATCCCTGCATTTTATGCAATACGCATATCAAATGGCGGGCGCTTTCAAAAAGGGCGGATGCGCTGGGTTGCGATTTTATTGCGACAGGACATTACGCACAAATACATCAGCATTCAAACGGAAGATATTTTGTAAGAAAAGGAATTGACGAAACAAAAGATCAAAGCTACGTGTTATGGGGATTGCAACAGGATTTATTGAGCCGCACTATTTTGCCTTTGGGCACTTACAGGAAAACTGAAATCAGGCAGATGGCCATTGATTTTGGCTATCCTGAACTGGCCAAAAAGAATGAAAGCTATGAAATCTGTTTTGTGCCAGACAACGATTACCGCGGTTTTTTGAAAAGAAAAGTAGAAGGATTGGAAGAAAAAGTTTCCGGAGGTTATTTCGTAGATAAAACGGGAAAAATTCTTGGGCCGCACAAAGGCTATCCTTTCTATACCGTGGGGCAGAGAAAAGGCCTTGATATCGCTTTAGGAAAACCTGCATTCGTTACCCAGATTATTCCGGAAACTAACACGATTATCTTAGGTGATGAAAAAGATTTGAAGGGAAGTGAATTGACCGTTAAAGGAATTAACTGGGTAAAATATGATGGTATTTCCGACGGAATGGAAGCCCTAACCAAAATCAGGTATAAAGATAAAGGAGCGCTTTCTAACCTTTCTGCATACGAAAATGGAGTAAAAGTCCGTTTTTATGACAAGGTAAAAGGGATAGCACCGGGCCAGAGCGCCGTTTTTTATGAAGATAATGATGTGATTGACGGTGGAATTATCCAAAGAAATTAAATAAAACAAAAAGCATCGCCCAAAGCATTAATTTTCTTGTATGACAAAACGTATCCTCAGTTTTGCGTTCGCCCTGCTAATATTAGCTGCCTGCAAAAAGGAAACGGCCACGCTGCCTGTTTCGCCGGTTGGCGACTATTTCCCTTTAGAAATTGGAAAATATATTACTTATGATTTGGATTCCACCATCTTTACAAATTTTAATCAAACGCTTACCGTACGACACTACCAGGCACAGTACCGCGTAGAAGATAGCACAACGGATAACTCAGGAAATCCGGGATTTGTAATCAACCGTTATTTAAGATCCGATTCTACCCGGCCCTGGGAAATTGATAATGTGTTCACCGCTTTCCCTGCTTCGAAGTCCGTAGAATATGTGCAGGACAACCTTCGCTTTATCAAACTGATGGCGCCGGTTACAAATGGTTTTTCATGGAAAGGAAATAGTTACCTGGCCTATGATCCTTATCGTGATTATGTTTTTGCCAACCCCGCTTTTATGGAAGACTGGAATTATACTTACGAAAATGTAAACCAGCCAATGACTATCAATTCAAAAGATTTTGGAAATACAATTACCGTTTTTGAAGTAGCTGATTCAACCGGAAATCCCGAGGTGGCCGGAACAAAATATGCCGAGAAAACCAGCAGCGTGGAAATGTATGCGAAAGGCGTCGGTTTGATTTACAAAGATTTTATTCATTGGGAATTCCAGGGAACAGACAATACCTTTAAGGGTTTTGGCGAAAGGCTCAGCATTGTTGACCACAATTAGTCCTTCTGAAATAACAGTAAAAGAACAAATCATCTTTTTTTTTATTTTATGAGAAAAGAAATCATTTTCCTCTCTGTTTGTGTTTTCTTTTCTCTCCACGCATCTGCACAGTTTACAAAATATATAGTCAGGTTTGCAGACAAAGCCGGCACGCCTTTTTCCATCGGCGATCCATCAAAATTCTTATCAGAGAGAGCTATTGAAAGAAGGGCAAAGCAACACATCTCAATTGATGAAACTGACCTGCCCATTGTTCCCGCATATATAGACAGCATTCGTTCTGTTAAAAATGTTACCGTTCTCGACGGTTCAAAATGGTTGAATCAAATTTGTATCGCCACCACCGATTCATTGGCAATTGTAAAAATCAATTCTTTTCCTTTCGTCGTAAAAACGAGCCCTGTTAAGAGGTTGATCCGTTCAAACCTGGCCGGAAGAAACCAATCGCCGGAGTTGTTACAAAAAAGTAAACTCAACGAAGAAATAAGAGGAATTTCCTCGCCAGCCTCGCCGCCGGTTGCAGGAAATTATTATTCCTACGGAAATTCGTACGCGCAGGTGCATATTCACAACGGCGAATATTTACACAACAAGGGATTTCGTGGAGAGGGAATGCTGATTGCAATAATAGATGCGGGCTTTTATCATTACCGCAGTCTGCCTGCATTTGATAGTGTTAACATAAATACTAAGGTAATCGATACCTATGATTTTGTAGAAAATGAGCCTTCAGTTGATGAAGATAATTATCACGGCATGATGTGTTTTTCAGTTATTGCAGCAAATACTCCGGGCAAATTGATCGGCTCATGCCCGAATGCAAATTTTATACTGTATCGTTCTGAAGACGTGGCTTCTGAATCGCCCGTAGAAATGCAATATTGGATAGCCGCTGCAGAAAGGGCCGATAGCGCGGGCGCAGATGTTATTTCCACTTCTTTAGGCTATAATACATTTGACAATCCGGCTTTCGATTTTTCCTACGCCGATATGAACGGCCACACAAGCATGATTGCAAAAGCCGCTACACTGGCCGCCAAAAAAGGGATGATCGTATTAACCGCCGCCGGAAATGAAGGCGATGATAACTGGCATTATATTACCACGCCGGCAGATGCCGACAGCATTGTGACGGTAGGCGCTGTAGATACTTTGGGAATTCCTGCGCCTTTTAGCAGCTATGGCCCATCCAGCGATGGTAGAACGAAACCAACTGTAGCTTCTGTCGGTTCGGGAACTGCAATTTCCTCTACTACGGGAACTACTCAAACGGGTTTGGGAACATCGTTTGCCACGCCCAATCTTGCCGGGCTTATTACTTGTTTGTGGCAGGCTTTTCCTGACTTCACTAACATGCAGATAATTGAGGCCGTCAAAAAAAGTGGCAGCATTTATAACACGCCCGATAACCGGATTGGATATGGGCTGCCCGATTTTAAAAAGGCTTTTGATGATTTAACCAATCAAAGAGTGGTAAAAGAGCTTTCACTCGGCCTGCAAAACAATTTCATCAAAATATTTCCAAATCCTTTTAAAGACAATTTTATAGTCGCAATTAATCCGCCACTTACATCCGAGGCCACTTTCAGTTTATATGATGCTGCAGGAAAATTATATTTTACAAAAAAAATTGCAGTGCAGTCAGGAGTGATCCAGGTTATTCATTTCAATCAAATGCAGCCGCTTCAAAACGGATTGTATATCCTAAAATTCAACGACGGAAAAAATAAAAGGAGCGTCAAATTAATGGTTCAATAAAATGTCACCGGAATAGTAAAGCAATAATTAAGCACTTTTTTTATTTCTATTAAAAAACACGTTCTGTTTTAATTCTTTTTGAACAGCGCCACAAACAGCGTATCCGCCTGCACTTCGTAACCCTTTAAATATTCGTTATCGATCAGGCGGAGTGCATTTGTTTCTGTGAAAAACGCTACGTTTTCTTCATTTTCTTTTTTAAAAACCGAGCAGGTAATGTAAAGCAAATATCCGTTGGGGTTTAAGAATGGCAGTACATTCATCACAATTTGCCGCTGAAGTAATGCGTATTTGCCTATCTCATTTTGTTGAAAAAATAAAAGTTGCTCGGGCGTCCGTGCCCATGTTCCGGAACCCGAACAGGGAACATCTGCAATAATCACATCAAAAGAACTTTGAATTGCTTTTGCCGAACCTGCCACGGAAAGATCAGCAACGAAAGAGGAATAATTGGTAATGCCTGCTCGCTTAAATCTATCGCTTAGATTTTTGAAAATATTTTTTCGTGTATCACTTACCGTTAGATTGATATTTTTGAACAAATCATAAGCAAGGATCGACTTGCCACCACTTGCTGCGCAACAGTCCCACACAGAAAACATTTCAAACTTACCGGTTATTTCATTCTTTAAGATGGCAAGGGTTTGTTGCGAATTATAATCCTGTATTACCGCTTCGTCGTCTAACCGCAACACGCGGTTTATGTTTTCGCTATTGACAAATGAGAGGCAATCAGGATGCACGATTTCAAATGAAATATTTGCCTTCTTTAATTTTTGCAAAACAATCTTTTTTTTACCCGGCCTGATTCGAATAAATAATTTTGGTTGAATCAAAAATGAAAAATTAAAACGCGTAACGTCAATTTCAGTGCTCAATTCATCATGGAAAGGAAAAATATTTTGCAAATCAAAAACATCTTTTACCAAAAAAAATTTTTCAGGCAAAGGATTTTCTATCATGTCATTCCATGATGGCTCCAAATCTTTTAATATCCCGGAGGGCTTATTTTCTACAAGAAAAACCGACAGTAATAATTTTTCGGTTATTGAAATTCTGGAACTAACGGCGGCCCCTAAACGAAAATAATCATAGCAAAGCGAAGAAATTATTCGCCTGTCTTTGGAACCATGCTTTTTATTTAGCGAAAAATATTTTTTGAGATACAAATGAAATGGCCCCCTGCCATTATAATTTTCAAGCAGTACCCGGGCATAGTCAACATACCTGTGAACATAACTTTTTTGATCAGCCTGCTCACTCTTATTCATGAAATAGCAATTAAAAATTAGCGTAAAAGCTTATACCTGAAGAAGCGCCTTAACGGGATCTTTGCCAAATAACAACTGTTCGGGATTTTCAAGCATTTGCTTTATCCTCACTAAAAAGCTAACAGATTCCCTTCCATCAATTACCCGGTGGTCGTAGCTTAAGGCGAGATACATCATAGGCCTGATAACTACCTGGCCGTTGATCGCTACCGGTCTTTGGATAATATTGTGCATTCCTAAAATAGCGCTTTGGGGAATATTTATGATGGGGGTGCTCATCATTGAGCCAAAAACGCCTCCGTTGGTGATGGTGAATGTTCCGCCGGTCATCTCTTCAATTGTTAATTTGCTTTCGCGGGCTTTTGTCGCAAGGTCAACCACTTCCTTTTCAATCTCAGCCATGCTGAGGCTTTCAGCATTTCGTATCACGGGAACTACAAGGCCTTTGGGCGACGAAACAGCAATCGAGATATCGCAAAAATCATGATAGATTAAATTGTCGCCTTCCATTCTTGCATTTACCGAAGGCCACTCCTGCAGCGCGAAACAGCATGCTTTGGTGAAGAAACTCATAAAACCCAGATTCACGTCATGAGTCTTTTTAAAGGTCTCTTTGTATTTTGCCCGCAAATCCATGATGGCGCTCATATCCGCTTCGTTGAATGTGGTAAGCATCGCCGTATTGTTTTTTGCTTCTACCAGCCTGCGACTGATAGTGCGGCGAAGATTACTCATTTTTTTAGGCGTTTCCGTTCTGCTGAAAAGCTCCTTCCCAACTGCTCTGCCCGGATTTTCCAAAGCGCTCAACACATCGTTTTTGGTAATTTTCCCGTGGAAACCCGTAGCGCTTATTTTGGAAGGATCTATCTTCTTTTCCGCAAGGATGGCGGCTGCCACGGGAGTTGTTTTTATATCTTCTCTTTTTCTTGGTTGATTTTCTTCAGGCGTAATCTTCTCTGCCGGAAAATGATCTGAGCGGCTCTTTTGAGCTGTTTCTTCTTCTTCTGGTTTTGCTTTTTCGTCGCCCGCGCCTTTAGCTTCATTTTGACCAGCAGGTTTTTTACCACCGGTATCTATAGTTGCCACAACATCCCCTATCTCAATTTCTTCATCTTCTTTTGCCAGTGTGTGTAAAACACCGGCTTGCTCTGCGTTGATCTCAAATGAGGCTTTTTCACTTTCTAATTCGGCAATCACTTCGTCTCTTTCCACCCATTCTCCATCTTTTTTAATCCATTTCGTAAGCGTTACATCCTTAATGCTTTCTCCGATAACAGGCACTTTTATCTGAATAATGCCTGCCGGACTTGCCTGATTTTTATCTTCCTCCCTATTTGGCTTTGATTCTTTAGAGGCTACTTTCTCCGGTGTAGATGAAGGAACGGCAGATGCAGCCTTCGTTTCTATTGATTCATTTTCTGTATTCGCCATAGCGCCGGCGACCGTGGGCTTTTTGGCTTTGTCATCGATGGTAGCAACTACATCGCCAATTTGTAAATCCTCATCTTCTTTTGCCACAGTATGTAAAATTCCCGCTTGTTCCGCATTGATTTCAAAGGTCGCTTTTTCACTTTCCAATTCAGCAATCACCTCATCTCTGTCTACCCATTCTCCGTCCTTTTTTAGCCATTTTGTAAGGGTAACTTCATTGATACTTTCGCCTACCGCAGGCACTTTTATTTCTACAGCCATGAGTTTTAATTAAGTTTTACAAACGTAAGCTAAATTGAGAAATACACAAAAACCAAACCCGGTGCCAACACTATAAAAAACGTGCATAAAACAATCGTCCTCAATAATTTTCCATTATTTTCGCTTCTCAAACAGATGCGGCTTAGAGTTTGAGTAATGCACGTAATAAATTGCTGAGTTGGTTGTGGTTTGAAGCCTTTACTTTATTTTTATAACTATGAACAGCGGAAAGAAGTTCTTTTAACCTGTATGAGTAGAATACTTTTTATGATTTTTTGTTTGTTTACTGTTTGTGCAAATCAATCGAAAGGCCAACTGATTATTGATTCGGTTAGTTTCGATGTAGAAACGGGAGCAAAGGTTACCATTACCAATGATCTTACAAGTGCCAAAGGCCTTCCATCAACCGGAAAATATTTATTACAGGGAGCCGATTCGCAATCGATAAATATGAACGGAAAAACGATCTCCAATCTTGAAATTGATAATGCAAGCGGTGTTTGGCTTCAGAGCGATGTAAAGCTAACTGGTTTACTCAAATTTTCAAACGGCAAAATCATTACCGATGGCCATTCCTTTACATTGTCTGATATTGCAGAGGTCAGCGGGATGGGAAACGATAAATTTATCGAAACCAACAATTCGGGCCAGGTAATCAAAGACATTGCGCTTAATTTAAGTTCGTATGAAATCCCTGTAGGCGCGGGAACACTGTACAGGCCTGTATTTTTAAGTACTACCGGCAGCAATACCGGCGCACATGTTGGAATACAAGTCAGCGACAGCGCAAGCAGCAACAAACCTCCTTCCACGTCAGATTACCTAAAAGCAAACTGGACAATTACCAGCGCCGGCATTAATGGAACCCTTAGCGCCCAGGCGAGGTATGCAGCAACTGCGGATGTGGTGGGCAATGAAGAAAATCTTAAAGCATATATATTCAACGGAACCGACTGGTCGTCTTCAGGGACCATCAACACGATGGGCAATACCATTTCATATCCTATTACTAATACTTCCGTGAACATAACAGCGATTGATAAATTTAATTTGCTGAAGGCAAAAGTGTTGTTACAAGGCCCTTATAATGCCAGCAGCCAGCTAATGGCAGACAACTTAAGAATTGCGGGAGTTATTCCTTTGACAGAACCTTATAGCCAGCCTCCTTACAATACTGCATTTGCGAAGATAAATGACCCGATTGCTGAAACTGCCGATGACACCGTTTTTGACGACCAGCCTTTGAAAAGCGATGATATAGTGGACTGGGTATTTTTAGAATTAAGAAATACCGCAGCGGGAAATAATATCATTCAAACAAGAAGTGCTTTGGTGCAAAGAGATGGCGACATTGTAGATATAGATGGAAAAAGCCCTGTTACTTTTAATAACGTTGCAGATGGAAATTATACCGTTGCTGTAAGGCACCGCAATCACCTGGGCAATAGCACAGATCCCGCCACTTTTACCCCAATGTTAACTGAAAAGCAATCCGCTACCTCTTTTGTTGATTTTACTGCTTCTTCTTTTTTATTTGGCGGAACGTCAGCGCATGGAGTAGCATCTGATGGCAAATTTGTTTTGTGGGGAGGAGATGCGAATATAAATGGGATTGTTCGATTTGCCGGTTTAAATAATGACAAGGATTTTATCTATGTTAATAGTCTGAATTCCGACGCAAGCGCGACTCTTTCAGATGTTTATTCTCCGGCTGATGTAAATATGGACAGCAAGATCAAATTCAATGCACTTGCAAATGATAAAGATTTTATTTATACCAAAGTTCTCGAAAACTCTTCAACAATTATAAGAACCGAATCATTACCATAAGAAATAAATCCTAAAAGCATGAAAAAAATATTTGCGTCTTTCTTTTTTATCTTCTTGTTTTCTGCGTTTGCAATGGCTCAGGGAACCGTTCAGGCAAGCATTGGAATAGGAAGTGCACCCAATAGGGTAAAGATTTATATCAAATCAGATATTACCCTGAAATCCAATATTTCAACTTTAGAATTCAACATTGCTGTACCCGAAGCAGAAACAGTAGCCAAACCTACTGTAACTTCATCGGCGTCAAGTATTAGTTGGCAGATCGATGATCCTATTACGGAAGGAGGATATAAAAATTATGCAATTACCACCGGAACCAGCCCTATTCTCACATTTAATTTGACCGCTGGTTCAGAGTTTGAAGTTATGGAATTAGAATTTCCTGATCAGACGGTTCTACCAAATTCAGTTTCATTGATCACTTTACCGCTTGGCGGAATCACCACTAATGGATTTGCACTTTTTTATTGTACAGGTTCACCTTCTTCTGACGGCTCTAATCTCTATTACCAAAGAACAACAGATGCCAGTTATAGAACAGACGTTGTAAATGGATTTAGTTATAACGCTGAGGGTACTCAGGGAACAGATATTTCAAGCGCTACATTAATTGCAAAAACAACTCCCGTAAAACTTTCCTCTTTCTCCGTTACTTCAAAAAATAACGAAGCACTTCTTGACTGGTCTGTAGAAAACCAGGACGCCAATTCCAGTCATTTTGAAATCGAAAGAAGCGCTAATGGGAAGGATTTTAGCCAGGTAGCGATGGTGAATGCAACTAACAATACAAAGCAATCTTATTCTTTCACCGATAATGACCCTTCCCTCTCGGGTTCTGTATATTACCGCTTAAAAATGGTGGATAAGGACGGTCAATTTGCCTATAGCGAAATCAAATCAGTTCAATTTGCCAATACAGGATTTTCTGTATTGGTTTATCCAAATCCCATACAAAGTGTTTCAAAATTAAGAGTGAATTTAGATAAGCCGCAGGTAATAAAAGTAACCATAACTAATTCAACGGGAAGCACTATCCAACAGTTTCAAATCAACGGGCAAAGAGGAATGAATGAAAAATCAATTAATCTTTCAACTGTTCCGGCCGGGTCATATATGATAAGAATACAAAGTGGATTAAACAGCAAAGTGATTTCAGTAATAAAGAATTAATACCTCATTTTTCTTTTTTTAAAGCCGGGAGTGATTTCCCGGCTTTTTTTATAGTAAAGCAAGAAATATCTCTGTTTTTTATGTAGGATAGTTGGCGCAGAATACATTCAAAAAAGAAATACAGCATGTTGCTTGGCCCGCAAGAATTTGTCAATCCGGATTTTTTCCGGTTACTTTAATTCTTTAATCATTTTAACTTGTTGGTATGAAAATCGGATTTCATGGGGCAGCCCGGACTGTTACAGGGTCAAAACATTTGTTGATTTTAAGCAATGGCAAAAAATATTTATTAGATTGCGGCATGTACCAGGGAATGGGCTCCGAAACAGATGAGTTGAACCACGAATTTGGCTTTAATCCGGAAGAGGTTGACCACATGATTCTTTCACATGCCCACATCGACCATTGCGGCCTTATACCCAAATTAGTAAAAGACGGTTACCGCGGCTCCATATTTGCAACGCCGGCAACAAAAGATTTGGCATCTATCCTTTTGGCCGACAGCGCCGGCATCCAGGAAAACGATTTAAAATATGTAAATAAAACCCGGGCTGCCCAGGGCAAACCTTATCTTTCTCCGCTTTATACCTTGCAGGATGCAGAAAATGCTATTCAGCGCTTTAAAGTAGTGGATTATGGCGAATGGTATACCATCGATGAAAACGTTCAGTTCATGTATCTCGACGCAGGACATATCATCGGAAGCGCCACTGTTCATCTGAAAATTACAGAAAACGGCAAAGAAACTCATCTTACATTTTCCGGCGACCTTGGCCGTTACCGGGATATAATCCTGAAATCACCACAGGATTTTCCACAGGCCGATTTCATTATTATTGAATCCACTTATGGCAATAAAATTCATGAAGATGTTTATGGCACACCTGATAAGCTGTTGGACTGGATCGAAAGAACCTGCATTCAAAAAAAAGGGAAATTAATAGTTCCTGCTTTTAGTGTAGGACGCACACAGGAAATTTTGTACGCTTTGAATCAACTGGAAAACGAAAACCGGTTGCCTGATTTACCGTATTTTGTTGACAGTCCGCTTAGTCTTGAGGCTACGCAGGTAATAGAAAGCTATCCTCAATACTTTAATAACCGCGTGCAAAAACTATTGCAATCAGATCATAATCCTTTTCAGTTCAAAGGTTTACGGTTTGTAAAATCTGTGGAAGAAAGCAAATCCCTGAATTACCGCGGCGACCCGATGGTTATCATTTCTGCGAGTGGTATGGCTGAAGCGGGAAGAGTAAAGCATCACATCAGCAACAACATTGAAAATAGCAGAAATGCAATTTTACTCACCGGGTATTGCGAACCGGATTCCCTTGGGGGAAGGCTTAAGAAGCATCCAAAGGAAGTAGGCATTTTTGGGCAACCGCACGAAGTGCATGCTGAAATAGGAGAAATTCAAAGTATGAGCGCTCATGGCGACTATGAAGACCTTTCACAATGGCTTTCCTGCCAGGATAAAAAAATGGTTAAGAAGCTTTTTTTGGTTCATGGTGATTACGACGTTCAGTTAGATTTTAAAAACCGGCTTCTCAATAAAGGTTTTGCCGACGTGGATATTCCCGCCAGGCATACGGAAGTTGGATTGGGTTAGTGGTTAGTAGTTAGTTGTTAGTCTGTTAGTTGAATTGAAAATTGAAAGTTGAAAATTGAGAGTTGAGAGTTGAAAAATTGAAATTGAAAATTGGAAACAGCCTTTTGCCTTCCGCTTTCTGCCTTCTGCTTAAGGTCTCACATCCTAATGCCGTCTGCTAATATTATCCTACCATTCATACATAATTAAAATTTTGTTTTAATAATAGTAAATGAAATTTGCGCCCTTATTAAAACCGTTTAATTATGAAAATTAAAAACTACTACTTTACCCTTCTTATATTAATCACTTCCTCAGCAGTAATGGCTCAATTTCCGCAGGGCAACCCCGGAGTAAGACCAGCCGGCGGCAACCGGAATATGAACGTGGGTCATTTTTATGGAAAAGTGGTTGATGGAAATACAAATAAGCCGATAGAATCAGCGTCAGTACAGCTTTCGCAAATGAAAATGGATACTACTACCAAACAACGGACTTCCAAAATAGTAGCCGCTTTGCTTACCGATAAAAAGGGTGAATTCAGTATTGAAAAACTTCCGCTTTTTGGCACATACACCCTGACAGTAAGCGCTGTGGGACATGGACTATATACCGACCAAATTTCTTTTAACTTAAATATGAACGGCGACAGAAGCCAGATGATGAATGCCATTGACAAAGACCTGGGCAATATTAAATTACTTCCTGAAGCTAAGGAACTGGCGAATGTGGTAGTAACCGCTAATAAACCAATGATGCAAATGAGCATCGACCGTAAAGTTTTTAACGTGGACAAAAGCCTTACCAGCGTGGGCGGTACAGCAGTGGATGTAATGAGAAACGTGCCTTCGCTAAACGTTGACATCGATGGAAATGTGACCTTACGGAATGCGAGCCCTCAGATATTTGTAGACGGAAGGCCGACGACTTTAACGCTCGATGAAATACCTGCTGATGAAATTGAAAGCATTGAAATCATTACAAATCCTTCTGCCAAATTTGATGCCTCAGGCGGAGGAGCAGGCATATTAAATATCGTGATGAAGAAAAATAAAAAACCCGGCTACAATGGTAATTTCAGAGCAGGTGTGGATACAAGAGGCGGAAATAATGCTGGTGGAAACATCAACATTAAACAGGGCAAAGTCAACTTTTTTGCCAGCGGCAACTATTTTCATTTCAAGGGCAAAAGCACCAACAAGACCGACAGAACCGATAATATCAACGACCTGGTCGCAGACCTTCATCAAAAAAGCAATCCAACCCGCAACGGACGCATGGCCGGCGGCAATATAGGATTTGATTATTTTGTAGATAACCGCAACACTTTCACGCTTAGCGGAGGTATCCGACAGGGAAAATTTGGCGGAGATGAATTAACAAACATTACAAGGGATACACTTTTTAATGGCCTTACCAAACATACATTTGGCACCAGCAGAAGCGATAATAATTTTGTGTGGAATAATTATAACGGTAAACTCAGTTTCAAACACAATTTTGCAAAACCCAATAAATACATCACCGCAGATGCCAACTATGACTATAGTAAAAACAATAATGAACAAAATGTAACCACAGAGTATTTTAACCAGGATAATTCACCCGCAGCTCCTGAATTTAAACAAAGAACCACAGGAAATGGCACCAGTGATAATATTACCATTCAAACAGATTATTCAAACCCGGTTTCGGATAAAGTAAAGATTGAGGCGGGTTTAAGAGCTGCCATCAGGAATTCAAACAGCGACAATAATAATTATATTATGGACGAGTCTACCGGCAAATATGTTTCTGTTGCGGGATTGAGCAGCAAATATAAATACACTGACAATGTATATGCGGGTTACGTAACGTTTTCCCAGAAGATACACAATTTCACCTACCAATTGGGAGGCAGAATAGAAAGTTCAAAATATTCCGGAGAGCTGGTGGATTCAAATAAAACCTTCAGCAATTCGTATCCGTTGAGCTTTTTCCCGAGTGTCTTCCTGACTCAAAAAATTAATGACCACCAGGATATTCAACTGAATTATTCAAGAAAAGTAAACAGGCCTAATTTCTGGCAACTGATTCCTTATTATGATTTTAGCGACCCGCTGAATATCAGTGTCGGCAATGCTTCGCTTGTGCCTGAATTTACCAACCTGTTTGAATTATCTTATGATTTGAATTTAAAAAATGGCAACAGCATTATTGGTACGGCTTATTATCGCAGAAGTGATAATTTAATCTCCCGTTATCAATATTGGGACAAAAACCCAAATCCTGCCTACGACGATTCGGTCTTCATTTCCTCTTTTGTGAATGCCAGCAGTTCGGAAGCCTATGGTTTGGAAATCACTTCTATGAATAAAATAGCCCCCTGGTGGACACTTACTGAAAACATCAACCTGTATAATTCCAAAATAAACGGAAGTAATCTTACAGGCACTACTACCACGTTGGGAAAATTAAGCTGGTTCGGAAAAATCAACAGTACTTTTACATTGCCGGCTAATTTCACCATACAAATTAATGGAGATTATACCAGTAAAACCATTTTGCCTCCAGGCAGAAGCGGCGGTGGTGGCAATCATTGGGGCGGTGCAAATTTAGCCAACGCCAACGGTTATGCCTTGCCGGTTTGGGGTTTTGATGCAGCCATTAAAAAAGATTTCCTGAAAGATAAATCGCTCTCTGTTTCTCTCAGTATGAACGACATTTTTGATACGCGCGTAACCCGGATACATTCAGTTTCTACTTCCTCAAAAAACATTTCTTCCACCCAGGATATGTGGCGGCAAAGAGATCCGCAGCAGTTAAGAGTGAATGTGAGCTGGCGATTTGGGAAAATGGACGTTTCTCTCTTCAAAAGGAAAAATAT
>Ga0079221_10000191_pt1 | contig 14729 bp, 13 predicted proteins | sample GAAS200_FD_75069 | JGI IMG/M metagenome (GOLD analysis project Ga0079221, IMG submission 75069) | Agricultural soil microbial communities from Georgia to study Nitrogen management - GA AS200 | ecosystem: Environmental > Terrestrial > Soil > Agricultural land | place: USA: Georgia | collected... | reverse complement strand
GAACCGAATCTCGTCTTGGCGATTCCCGGAGGCACCCACGGGGATCTAGCCACGGCAGCATTGGTCGTGAACACGATACCCGCGATCTTGGCGGCGCCGGCAGGTCTGAAGACGTCGCGCGACCTCCCGCTCTGCTTTTTTGCGCCAGCCGCGAAGCCCTAGTTCTGCCGCGCCGGAGCACCCGCCGCTTTATCCCAATAGCGGCCAATGGCGGCGTAATCTACATCTTCGCGAGCGGAGTTCAGTATCTTGGCGTAGACCTCGCGGGCCGCACTGCCGGCAGGCAAAGACACGCCGAGCTGCTTCGCCAGATCCAGCGCAAGCGCCAGGTCTTTGTGCATGAGCCGCAATGGGAAACTCGGCGGATACTTGCGCTCGAGAAGAAGCGGCGCCTTAACGTCGAGCACCGGCGCGCGCCCCATGCTGGACTGCATGACCTCTACCAGGCGTTCGCCGGGCACGCCACCCGCCGTAGTCAACGCCAAAGCTTCGGCCAACGCATCCACTTCCAAAGCCAGGAGCAGATTCATGGCCAGCTTCACGGTTTGACCTGCGCCGGCGGGGCCGAGATGAAACCATTTCTTGGCGATTGCGCCGAAGACGGGCTCGACACGCTTTAGCGTCTCGGCTGCGCCGCCGACCATCATCACCAATTCGCCTTTTTCGGCGCCCCATGTTCCGCCAGTGACAGGCGCGTCGAGATATTCAATGCCATGCTCGGAACAAGCGGCGGCCGTACGGCGGGCGAGTTCGGGCGAGACCGTGCTGCAATCCACCAGCGCGCTGCCGCGTCGCAAGCTTTTGAACGCCCCCTTTTCGCCCCAGAGCACCTGCTCCACCGCGGGAGGATCGCTCACAATCATGATCAGCACGTCCGAGGCTGCGGCCGCTTCGCCGGGCGCCGCCGCCACTCGCGCGCCCTGCGCTGTCAGGTCCTGAGCCCGCGACGCCGTGCGATTCCACACGGTTAACGGGAAGCCCTTCTTCAACAAATTCACGGCTATGGGATGGCCCATCAGGCCCAATCCGATCAACCCCACCGATGGCTGCTTCACTGAATCCTCCTGGCTAGCGATTTCGACTAATGGTGGCCCCCCGCGTGATCGTGCACGCTCTGGCCGTGAGCGCCGTGAGCCGCGACAGGCGCGAAGACAGGCGCTGCGGGCGCGACGCGCAGTGATGCAACGAACATCAATACCAGCGGCGAAACGACGCCGAAGGCGAGAAATGAAAGCAAAACCGGAAGGGCGAAGCCGACTACATTTGTCGAGTCGCGCGTAACCCGCCACACGAGCCAAGCGGCCACGAGCCCCGCGGCCGTGGCAATCATGCGGCTTCCACCGTTCACTTCCAAACGCGTCTGGCAATGCGGGCACTCCATGCCGTCAGAGAGCGCCATAACGCGGGTCGCGGGAACCGTCTTCCCGCATTGCGGGCACATTCGAATGGCCAACCTTCACCTCGCGAAAAGCACACCAAGATATCGCAACGAAGCGCGAAGGAAAAGCGCGGAATCAACTGACGAGGGCGAATTCGACGCGGCGGCGCATGGGATCGATGCGGTCGGCGCGGACGCGCACGCGGTCGCCGAGCCTCCAGATGCGCGTGTGTCCCCCCCGGCCTGAAACGATGGCGTGATCGCGTTCCCGGTAAAGACAATGGGCCCCGGTCTCTTCTTCAAGACGGTTTATGGGGACGAGGCCTTCGACAAAAATCTCCATCAGCTCCACGAAGAAGCCGAACTTCTGAACGGAGATGATCAGGGCCTCATATTCGTCGCCGAGATGCTGTTCCATGAATTGGGCGGTCTTCCAATCCATCAATTCGCGTTCGGCCGCGTCCGCGCGCCGTTCGGCTTCCGAGGATTCCGCAGCGATAGCGGCGAGCTCGCCCGGACTGTAAGACCCGGCCTCGCCGGCCCGCCTATCGGGATGCGGCCCTTCAGCGGAAGGCGCGCCGGGATGCGCCAAGGCCCACTTGAGCACGCGATGAACGACGAGATCGGGATAGCGGCGAATGGGCGAGGTGAAATGAGTGTACTGATCAAACGCTAGCGCGAAATGCCCCAGCGGCTCGGGGGCATAACGCGCCTGCTTGAGCGAACGCAGCATTAGATAAGACAAGATGCGCTCCTCCGGCTTGCCGGCGATCTTTTGCGTCAGCCGCTGGTAATGTTGCGGGCGGATTTGAAAATCCCGCGAAGCCGGCAGCGCGACAACCATAGGGCGTTCGCGCGCGCCAACCCCCCGCCCGGCGCGTCCCGGCGGCGCAACCCGCCCGTGGCGGACGGCGATCCTCTTCTCAGAGAGTCCCGCAATGCCCAGCGAATAGCCGAACGCGTGCGCCAGTTCTTCAAATTCGAGAACCTTTTTCGGATCGGGCTTTTCGTGAACACGGTGCAGGGAAAGCAGTCCGCGCATCTCCAAATACCTGGCCACGGCCTGATTGGCCGCGAGCATGAATTCTTCGATGAGGCGATGCGCGATATTGCGCTCGCTGCGAATTATTCCGGTCATCTGGCCTTCGGCGTCAAAGGTCAGCACGCGTTCCGGCAAATCGAAATCCATGGAGCCGCGGCGGGTGCGTCGCGCATTGAGAATGAGGGCCAAATCGCGCATATCGCGAAAATGGTCCGCGAGCGCGGCGTAGCGGGAAGTCGCTACAGGATCGCCTTCAATTATCTGATTGACGGCCGTGTAGGTCATTCGTTCGGCGGAACGAATGACACCGGAGGTGAATTCCGCATCCTTGATTTCACCCTGGTGATCGAGCTCGAGAAGCACGCTCATCACCAGGCGATCTTCGCGGGGATTGAGCGAGCAAATGCCGTTGGAAAGTTGCTCGGGCAGCATGGGCACGGCGCGGTCCGGAAAATAGACGGAGGTGCCCCGCAGGCGTGCCTCGCGGTCCAGAGGAGAATCTCGCGGAACATAATGAGCCACGTCGGCGATGTGCACTTGCAGATGCCAGCCTTCCGGGCGCCTTTCGACGTACACGGCGTCGTCGAAATCGCGCGCCGTTTCGCCGTCGATCGTGACGATCGGCAGATGACGGAAATCGCGGCGGCCCTCTCGTTCGCGATTGCCCACCGAGCGCGCGGCTGCGTGCGCCTGGTCGAGCACGTCTTGGGGAAATTGGTGCGGCAGGTGGTGCTTGCGGATGAGGATTTCGACGTCGAGGCCAAATTCGCCCGGCCGGCCAAGAATTTCGACGACACGGCCAGCCGCCGGAACGCCGGCCCTGGGAAATCGCGTGAGCTCCACGTTCACTACGGCGCCTTCCAATTCAGGCAAGCGCAGGGATTCCGCTGAGCGCGACCGTTCCGCTTTGTGCTTCGCGGCAAGCTGCGGCGTCAACTCCTCCCCGGCGGGAATCACGATTTCGTGATGAATGCGGGATTCGTATGGAATGACGAAATTGCTGCGGTGGCCATAATGAAATAGGCCGACGACGGTGGGATGGGCGCGGCCCAGTACGCGAATGATGCGGCCTTCGGCCCGCGTCGCGGCACCGGCTGCGCGGTTCGGGCGAACCTCGCGGCGCTCGATGCGAGCGATGACGCGATCGCCGTGCATCGCATCGCCCATTTGATCCGGAGGTATAAAAAGATCGCCGTCGAGATCTTTTCGCGGCGAATCGGGCACGACAAAGCCATATCCATCGCGATGAGCCACCAGACGTCCGGTGAGCAGATTGGAATCGCGCGCGGCCGGCTGCGGCGGTGCCGCGCTGCGAGGGATGGACTTTGGGAGGGTGCCGCGCTCGTGCGGAGATCCGGCGAGGCGATAATGGCCGCCGCGCAACTCCTCGACCAGCCGCTTTCGCTTCAAGCGCGTGAGAACCGCTTTGAGGGCGCGCCTCCCGGCGTGACGCAGGGTCAAACCGGAGGCAATCTCCCGGACCGAAACCGGTCCGCGCGCTCCGCCGAGAAAATTCAAGACGTCTTCTTCCGCGAGTAGGTCGTGCCGCGACATATCGGTATATTACTCTAAGTACTGAACTTAACGGAAAAATGAAGCGCCCCGAAATTTTGCAAAATTGCCGAAACCATTCGGCCCTCCCAGGGTTCTAAACCTTAGGCTAGCACACACATGTCCTGCCCTCCTCCGACGGGCATGGACAGTCCCTCACCGGGGACAAAGGGGAGGCGGCTTGACCTGGGCCGCCTCCTTTTATTTTGCTCAGATTTTGCCCTGCGGATCTTCGACTACGCGAGGAACATCAAGGAAAGCGATATCCAGACTTCAGTTCGCACCAGAAGAGCCGTGCCTGATCGGGGCCGGTCCTGACGCTGCAATTGGCCCAGCTCAAGGTCGGAGTGGGGCCCAAAGGGAAAACGATAGCCGATCCGTCGATCTTGGCTTCGATGCTGGGACCCTCGGCGGAGGGCGGCAGCGTGAAATTCATGGCTTGGCCGATGATGACGGGGTAGGACTGGCGGATGGCATCCACAACTTGCCTTCGGAAAACGTCGGCTTGCAAGAGAAACGTCGTCGTATCTGACCAATTGCGGATCGAGGCGCCGATGTTGCGTCCGCCTTTGGAAAAATTATCGGCCTCCACGCTGGTAAACGGGCAGGGCCCGGCGATACAGGATAACCTTGCGTTTCGAAACTCTTTTCCTTCGCCGGCATCGAGGCTCGCCGAGGCAACGGCCGCTTTCCATTCCATTCCAGGAGAGCATGGCGGCTTGCCCGCACAAGGCACGTTACCAGTGTTAGCCACTTCAAAGGTCTTGACCGCACTTCCCACATTGACGGTGTTTGTCACTTCCATCGAATAGCGAACGGAAACGCCAGTCACGCTGACTTCGGGACCGCGGTTGGGAGCCTCCGTGCGAACCGGCTCCACGCGTGCGACATATATTTCGTCGCCAGCAGTGACATTCAAATCGAGCGGCTTGTAATCGGAATTCCGAAATTTAAGGACGATCGGCGTGCCGGGTCCGATTTCGGGACGCAGGGAAAGGCTGAAAAAGCCCGAGCTATCAGAGGTTGCTCCTGAGAGGGCCCCGTCCGCAGTGACCTCGACATCGGAAATCGGCAACTGCTTGGAGGGATCGGGATCCTTCTGGATGATGGCTCCGCGAATGGACACGGGTTCGATGACCTTTGGGCGCGACCACCCGGAGGTTGGCAATTTGGAGATTGCCACGGCCATGATGGCCAGAGCGGCGGCGACCAGGGCCACTTTTTTGGTAACACTCATGGAATCACCTGTATATAGGATTAAGGCCCGCATCTCACAACATTTATGTGAGGGGCAATTCCCTGCAACTCAGCTACCTATGGCGGCTAAATCTGAGGGACGGCTCAGGCCTTGGAAAGGTACATCAGCCGGGTGCTTTGTGCTAGGATGAAGTAGTCCAACCTGTTTACTCTTTGAACGCACGGGTGAGAAGTGCGCCCGAAACACGGCCCAGCACTCTTTTCAGAATGGCTCAGGTGAACCGCGGCAATTCCAAGACTAGACTCACCCGGCGTGAATGGCTGCAGAAGGTCTCGGCGGCAAGCCTCGGTGTAGCCTTCGGCGAGTTGGCGCTGCCGCGCCTCTGCAGCGCCACACCCGCGCAGGGCCAAAGATTCGTCCAGCAAAGCCCGTTCTCGCCAGACGACGAAGCATTTCTGGAAGAGATCGAGAAGGCCAACTTCCTCTATTTCTGGGAGCAAGCCAACCCGGAAACCGGAATGGTGCGCGATCGCGCCAACGTGCGCAAGCCGGACAGTTCCGTTCTTAGCAGCATTGCGGCGACCGGCTTCGGACTTACAGCGCTGTGCATCGGCGATAAACGGAATCTTATCTCTTACAGCGAGGCGCGCGGCCGGGCCCTCACGACGTTGCGTTTCCTGTGGACCAAGCTGCCGCAGCATCGCGGCTTCTTCTATCACTGGGCGGACATCAATACGGGCGAGCGCATGTGGGAATCGGAAGTCTCCTCCATCGATACCGCTATCCTGTTATGTGGAGTCTTAACCTGCCGCGAACACTTCCGCACACATCCAGAAATTGCCGATCTCGCTTACCGCATTTACAACCGCATCGATTGGACGTGGCTCTCGGAAGATACGCCACTGCTGCCACACGGCTGGACTCCGGAAAGCGGGTTCCTCCCATACCGCTGGGACGACTACAGCGAGATGATGATGATGTATCTGCTGGGGCTCGGCGCGCCGACGCATATGCTGAAACCGCAGGCCTGGGATGCGTGGAAGCGCACCACGTTTGAATATGACGGCATCCGCTACATCGGTTCGTTTGCACCCCTTTTCATTCACCAGTATTCCCAGGCGTGGTTTGACTTCCGCGGGAAGCGCGACCGCTATGCCGATTATTTCCAGAATTCCATTCTGGCCACCGATGTGCATCGGCGTTTCTGCCTGCAATTGACGAAACGATTTCCGGATTACAGCGATGATCTCTGGGGAATCACGGCTTCGGATTCCATGCACGGCTATGCCGTCTGGGGCGGACCTCCGCTAACCGGTCCGATCGACGGCACGGTTGTACCGTGCGCGGCGGCCGGTTCGCTGCCGTTTCTGCCGCAACCGGCGATGCGTGTGCTGCGAACGATCAAGAATCAATATGGCGCCGGAACGTGGAGCCGATACGGCTTCGTCGATGCGTTCAATCCGCTGAAGAATTGGTATGACACCGACGTGATCGGCATAGACACGGGTATCACCATGGTGATGGCGGAGAACGCTCGGACCGGCTTCGTGTGGGATACTTTTATGCGCAATCCTGAGGCGCAGCGCGCGATGGAGCGCGCCGGTTTCCACGCCTACCAGCCATCGCTAACGCAGGAAACAGGATTATCGCTTCCCGAACAGAGCAGCGGCACGTCGCTGAGCCGCTGATCCGCTAACCGCTGCATCGCGGGGCCGCGCTTTCATTGGATTTCGATAACGGCTAATCCTTGCGGCGGGAGCGCGATCAACAACTGACCGCCCTCCACGTTCTGCGCCTCCGGCGATCCCAACTCGGCTGCCTCGCGAAGCCGCTCGATTTCGGCGAGGGTGGGACTCTGGGGGCGGCCCATGGCTTCGTAAGCACTAAGGAGCGATCCGTGGCTGGCATCAAGACGGGAGATCACCGCGTGATGGCTGCCGGTCAAACCTCTAATCGAGAGAGAGACCTGCCTGGCTTCGCCATGTTCCTCGGGCAGGAACAGATTCCACAAGGCAATCACCAGGCTGCCGTCAAGGCGTCGCGTGACGATGGCAATATTGGAATCAACGGGAATGCGCTCGTTGCCGAGATAATGAAGCAGCTTGAATGCGTTGAACGCGGGTTTGGGCAAGCCGCGTTCGGCCAGCAAACCGAATCCGCCGTAAAAGGGCTCCGTCACCACGCCCTGCTCCTCGAATACGTCTGAAAACGTCCAGTAACTCATCATCTGCGCGAGGCCGTCGCACTGGCGAATCGTGTCTGCAAGCCATGGCCCCATGAACGGGGCATCGGTTACGTCCGGCTCATTCTTATAGCTGGCGTTGTATTCGCTCCAGATGATGGGAAGATTCGGCTGGGGTGAAGCCGCCACCTGGTCGTGAACCTTACGCGCCGCCCGGCACACCATTTGCGTGCGCGGCACCGATTCGCTCGTGCCAAGCACGTTTTCGGCGGAGTCATTACCGTAAACGTGGGTGGAAACGAAGTCGACGGGTATTTTGTTTTCCGTGACGTGTTGAATGAAACGATCGACCCAGGCGGCCTGTGCCGTGGCCGGCCCGCCAATGCGCAATCGCGGATTGACCGCCTTGATCGCCTCGGCGGTAACGTCATAGAGATGGTAGTAGGTTTGTTCCTTGGGATCGCCTGCCCAGAAATCGAGGTTGGGTTCGTTCCACACCTCGAAATACCACTGCGAGACCTCGTCAATGCCATAGCGGTCCACGAGATGTCGCGCGAAGTGGGAAATCAAGTCGCCCCATTTCGACCAATCTTTGGGCGGCGAAATAATCGGCCGATACCAAAAGGAGTGCAAAGTTTGCTCCGCGGCCAATTTTTGCGGCATGAAGCTGAGTTCCACGAAAGGATGCACGCCGTTTTGCACCAGCCCGTCGTAAATCTGATCCACGTAAGAAAAATTGTAGGCGGGAGCGCCGTGGGCATCTTCTTTGTAAACGCCGACTTCGTCGTGAAAAATCGCATGGAAGCGGACGTACTCGAAGCCGGTAATCTGCTTGACGTCATGCAAGTCGCGGCGATAGCTTTCGCGCAGGCTCAAGATCGCGCGCCCGGATCCGAACATGCGTTCCCAGAAATGCGGAAAAGGATGAGGGGGGGCGGAGAGATCCACATTCACCATCTCCACAGAACCCTGAGTTTGCGGCGCGAGTTGGGTCGGGCAGAGGATCGCAAGCAAGAGCGCTAGGAGACCGACGCCGAGGGCCGAATCGCGCAGAGCCCAAAAGTAGCCAGCCCTCCCGCATTTGCGAGGTAAGACCATATTCTGCGGTTGCACCGTATCTTAGAGATGATTTCCGGCGCGACTTGGGCCACAGGAGCCGCGCAAGGGGCGCCGTTTCAATGCATTGCTATCTCGAATCCCGATTCAGGCCGGCAGAGGCTTGCCTTTGGTCTCTTCGCCAAAGGGGAGGAGCAGCAGTCCGATTACGAACGCCAGAGCTGTCAGGGCAATGGGTGTGCCCAGAGTCTTGAAATGAGCCACGCCGGCGCCCACCAGCAGAGTGAAAGCCGCGGCGGCGAAGCGACCGAAATTCGTGGTGAAAGCGAACGCGCTGGCGCGGCACTCGGTTCCGTACTGCTCGGGAAGCCAGAACGAATAGACGATGAAATTGGCGCCTCCCAATCCCATCAAGAACGAAAAAACAATGAACCATCCGACGGCATGCATCTCCATATAGAAGACGTAGCCGAAGGCGATCGCCACGGCCGCAGACATCAAGGCGTAGAAAATAGCCAAGGTGATTCGCCGGCCCAGCCAATCGGCGATAAAGGGCACGATCAAGGCGCCCATCACCGTGCCCAGCCCTAAAAGCGCGGTGGAATAGGATGCCAGGCGCGCAGTCTGCATCTCCGCATTCCCTACCCGCTCTGAAATATAGGTCATGGCCGCAGGCGTATAGACCGAACCGGCCCACAGGCCCACGAGGGACACAATCAGGTAGACCGAGTTCAGCACGGTCCGGCGGCGATATTGCGGGGAAAAGAGCACAAGAAAAGCTCGGCGCATAGACCATGTTTCCCCAAGCTGCTCGAGTTTGTTCTCCCAACGAACCGGCTCGTGGACGTTTTTCCGTATCCAAGCGATCAAGACCGCCGGAATGCCGCCTACCGCGAACATGTAGCGCCACCCGAAGCGGCTGCCGATAAAATAATTAGCCGCCGCGGCGAAGAAAAAACCAATGTAATAACCGGTGTGCATCAGGGCCGCACCGAGCGTGCGGCGCTCTTCGGGCCAGTCCTCGGAAACGAGCGCCGCGCCAATGCCCCATTCTCCGCCGATCCCGACACCGGCCAAGAATCGAAAAAACGCCAAGGACCAGATGCCGTTGGCAAAAGCGGCAAGAAGGGTGAAGAGCGAAAAAGAAAGAATACTGAACATCATGGTGCGCACGCGGCCGAAGCGATCCGCGATCGGTCCCCAGACCATGCCCGTTCCCCAGCCCACCATGAAAAGAGCGAAGAGCAGGCTGCCGTAATAGCCGACGTTGCCAGTTGTGGCGGGGATTCCCGATCTAGGCAGCAATTCGCGAAGCGCAGGTACCAGGACCAGCGAGTAAATAAACGAATCCATGCCGTCCATCGTCCAACCGCCCCAGGCAGCCCAGAAGCTGCGGATTTGGTTGGCGTTCAGCCGTGATTTTGCGGGCGGTAGATCGACGGAAGTTGTTGTCACCAGCGCGCCTCTTTCGAGCGCAACCGCACCATTATATATTAGCCTCGCTCTTTGAATTTTTTTCCAAGCGGCGGACGGCCCGCGGGAGCGGCCCGTGAGGAGAAGGACGAGAAATGCCTCCTGAAAAGACGATTCTTCTGACGGGCGCAGCGAGCGGGATCGGCCGGGCGGCTGCCCAAGCGTTAGCGGCGAAGACGCATTCTCTGGCGCTGGTGGACGTCAACGCCCAGATGCTCCACGAAGTCGTCGGAATATGCCAAAGGAGTTCAGCGCGAACCCGCGGTTTTGTCTGTGACGTTACGGACCAATCCGCTGTAGCGCGTACATGGCAGCAGATCAGAAACGAATTTGGAGGTATCGCTAGCTTGATCAACTGCGCGGGGATCGGCCGATTCGCCCCATTTCTGGAGATTGAACCCGCAGAGTGGCTGCGCATGTTCCAGATAAACGTGATGGGCGCGGTTCTTTTTACCCGCGCGGTCCTTCCGGACATGCTCGCCACCGGGGAGGGACTGATCATCAACGTGAGCTCGAGGATGGCCGTGGACCCGCATGCCAATACGACGAGTTACGCCGCCAGCAAAGGAGCCCTTCACGCTTTTTCCAAAGCTCTGGCCGTGGAAGTGAAGGAGCGCGGCGTTAAAGTGACCGTCCTCGCGCCGGGCGGCGCGAAAACGAATATCGCCACCCCAAAACACGAAGGCTATCTGGACCCAAGCGCAATCGCCAATGCGATCGTTTACATCGTGGAGAACAGTGTAACCAACGTGTGGGTACGTGATCTCGTGGTTCTCCCGCTCGCGTTCTGAAGGGGATCGCGAACAGCTCCTTCAGTGCGGAGGATCAGGACGCCGCAGCTTCACGTGGAGTTCGTGGATTGTGTAGGGGATGCCCCGCGGACCCGCGAGCGATTGCAGCGCTTCCCGCACCTCGCGGTCGCAGGCGGTCTTTTTTTCCTGCGGAATTTTGACGAAATGCCCCTCGACGCGCACCCACCAGGACCAGTGGCCTTCCAAAGTGTCGTAGTAGGTCGTAAGCGACTCTTCCACGGAAAGGCGCGGGGAGGCAAAGGCCGTTGAAAAGAGCTGCGAGGCGGCCTCGCGGGTGAGCTGTTTGCGCAAGCGCGCCGAATCCAGCAGAAGCGCCGGTCCCATATATTTCAAGAAAATCGCGCTCGTTTTTTGAATGAATTCGCGCCCGTTGTCGCGGCCGATGAAAAACAGGTCCATTTCACCATTCGGCTTCAGCACGCGGGCAATCTCCGCAACCGAAGCGGCCGGGTCGGTGACCCAGTGAAAGGCCAGAATGCTGTAGAGATAATCCACCGAGGCTGTCTCGAGCGGAATTTTCTCAAAGGCGCCCAGGCGAATCTGCACCGCCTTGTTTGCGGCGGCTTTCTCGGCGGCTATCCGGCACATATTTTCAGCAGGATCGATACCGATAAATTGCGTATGAGGGGGCGCTGTTGACGCGAGGGCCTGAAGAGCACGGCCAGTGCCGCAGCCAACGTCGGCGATGACGCTGTAGTCGTCGCGCAGGCGAATCGCGGAGAGCGCTCGCGCCGAAGCGCGGCCCCAACATGAGAGGAAATTGGCTTCTTCGTCGTATTCGCGCGCCAGCCGCGAATAGGTCTCGACGATCGGGTTGCGCGCTTCTACGGTTCTTACGCCTGTGGACATGGCTGCGCCGCCTGACTCTTGAGTGCGAGGTTACAGAGCCCACGTACCACGGCAAATTCAGCCGGATCGGCTTCCGCCAGATCAATCTGCAGGCCCGCTTTGCTCTCGATGTGCATGATCAAATCCAGAAAACCGAAAGAATCGAGAATTCCGGTGCCCAGGAGCTCCGTATCGCCCGAAATCTCCAGGTGATTCGAAGTGCGTTTGTTTGCTTTGATCCACTCCACAACGAGCTGCTGCAATTGATCGTGAGTCATCGTTCGCATCCTGTGAGGGTGATCTGACGCTGAAACCTTGCACTAAGAGTCACGGTTAACGCGGAGGGGCCGCGTTCCTCTGCTCGCCGGCCATCTCTTCGCGCACATCCTCCTCCTGGCGGAGGCAAGAGAGCACGAGCTCGACACGATTGGAGACGCCCAGCTTGTCGAACACACGGAAGAGATAATTTTTCACGGTGTGCTCGGTAAGGCCGAGTTGTTGCCCAATCTCCCGATTGGAAAGACCTTCCACCGCGAGGCGAACGACTTCCGCTTCCCGCTTGGTCATTCGTCCTTCCACGTTCGAATCCATCTTCCGCTGTTTGGAAGACTTGGCAAAAGCGTTGAGCACGTATCTCAATTCGTCGTTGCTGGCCCAAATTTGCCCTTGCGAAACCGCCTCCACAGACTTGCAAAGCAAGTCGAAAGGACTGTTGCGGCAAAAAACGCCGTCGGCGCCAAACCGAAAGGCCTCGATGACCAGGTCAGGTTCGGGGGCCTCCAGAGCTACAAGGGTCCGTGTGTCTGAATTCAGGCGCCGTATCTCCGGCAGAATGCGAATGCCCGTGAGCGGGCCATCCTGGAGATTGGCGCTTACAATGGCCACAAGGGGGCGGGTTTCTTCAATGCCGGCGAGGATCTCGGCCGTCGTAGATGCGCAAGCAACCACCTGAAATCGATTCCGTACCACATAGAACGCCTTCTTTAGAAGGTCGCAATACATCTTATTGGGTTCGGAAATCAAGATCGTGGTTTGGTTCTTCTTGGTGGCTTCCGGCACAGTGATTTGAGTCCGTCGGTTAGGATCTACCAGAGGAGCCGACTGGTTTCGCTTGTTCGGCTCAGGGATGAAAATAGCCGTCTGATTTCGCATATTGGTTCGGGTCCAGCCCATTGTAGGGGGAAGGTGGGTTGGCACAATAACGTGTTCACCTGAGCAATCCGGGGGGATTATGCTTTAAGGAGTTGCTGGTAACGCCCTCGGCGCACTCACCCTATATAACTCGCCCGCTATGCGCCCACAGAACGCGGGAATCCAGTGGAGCGGGATTTTCCTTCAGGTCATTTCCTGTTTTCGTTCCCTTCGTTTTCGAATATGCGATGGCCGCCGGGGCGGAAAAGAAAATCCGCGAAATTCCCTCTGCCCGACGTTTCTCGGATTCGAGACCGCCAAACCCTTTAGAAGGACGCGGAGAACCCCTGAAGAAGCGCCGCGCGATAGAGACTTGTCTCCTTCACGCGCGGAGAAAAGTGTCCTAATCGGCGAACGATTTAGAAAACCGCAAGGCGGGGTCGTTCGTCGCAGTCCACTATCGTCATCTTTACAGATTTGCCTGCTGGCGTAGAGTCGCTGCTGTGTGCCATATCCGCGAACATCACTGTGCATGTACGCGGGTGGAGGCGGTGCAGGGTTAGTCGGTCTATGAACGAGACGCAAACCGAGCGGCGAAAATCGAGACGTTTTCGTTTGCGTCTTGCGGTTGTCTTCTCCTGGCGCGATGAACACGGAGCCTTGCAGAGCGGCGAAGGGTACAGCTGCGATATCAGCGGCCGCGGCATTTACGTCCGGACTAGGTGCGCGCCGGCGGCGGGGAATTCTATGGAGATGAATGTGTTTCTTCCGCAGCCTGCCTACGATATTCGGGCCGCCGAGATCCACGCGAAAGGCCAAGTGATGCGTGTTGATCAAGGGCGACGCGGCCAAGTTTGTGGATTTGCGGCGATGAATCGCAGCGTTGTGATTCGCGAACCGATCGAGCCGGCGTTCGATGAGCGCGGCGTGGAGCAAAGACCGAGCGCCCCGCGGCAAAGAATCACGGCAAAGCAAGATGCCGGTCTGCGTCGCTCCTGACGCGGAAGTCATAGCGCGGAAGAGATCGGTTTCGGGTGGTTGCGTGGGTGCACCCTGAGAAGGCCTTCATGGCCAGCAGAGGCACAGAACGGCAAGAGTGGTTTGGTCAACGGGTGCTGAGGATTTTGAGAGAAAAATGGGAGTGAAAGGGCGGTAGCTTGTCCGCAGAGTCCAATGATACGCGCATAAACAGCGAATACGAAGCAGCGCGCCCGAGCGGCGATCTACCGTGGTTTGCCGCGCGGGTGAAGTCAAACTACGAAAAAGCAGTCTCGGCGATATTGCGAGGCAAGGGCTTCGAAGAGTTTCTGCCCATGTACCGGGCCCGGCGCCGCTGGTCGGATCGTATAAAAGTGATCGATCTGCCGTTGTTTCCCGGGTATCTATTCTGCCGACTGGACCTGAATAAGCGTCTGCCACTTTTGACAACTCCCGGTTTTCTGTACCTCGTCGGCAAGGGGAAGGCCCCCGAGCCCGTGGACGAGAACGAAGTCATGGCCATACAAACTGTGGTGCGGTCGGGACTTCCCGCTTCGCCCTGGCCGTCGGTATTTCTAGGGCAGAAGGTTCGGCTGGAACGCGGACCTCTGCGAGGGATAGAGGGCGTGGTCGCCAAAATCGCCGATCAAAACCGGATTTATGTGAACGCGACTTTGTTGCGCCGGTCGGTTTGCGTGCAAGTGGATCCGGATTGGATCACTACCGCGGGTGGCCCCGGCGCCATCCTCGCGGCTTGAAGTTTCTTTTGTCCGGGAATTTTTGGCACTTGATTTTATCGGCCTGCCGTGCTCCCGGAGCCGGAAGGCCGGTTGGAGAAATAGGTGATGAGAAAAACGAAAAATGCACAGAGTGTATTTACCAGCGTGATGATCCTTCTGTTGGCGGCCATTCCGCTCGCGGCTCAGCGGACGCCGTCTCGTGTCCAACCTGTTCCAGCTCAGCCCACCCCTGTCGCTTCACAAGCCGAAGTTTCGGCGGCTCAGAACGCGGCACCGACAACGGCGCCTTCCACTTATCTGCTGGGGCCGGACGACCAAATTATCATTCAAGGCCCGGAAATGGATGAAATCGTAAACCGG
>Ga0079221_10000190_pt1 | contig 14751 bp, 10 predicted proteins | sample GAAS200_FD_75069 | JGI IMG/M metagenome (GOLD analysis project Ga0079221, IMG submission 75069) | Agricultural soil microbial communities from Georgia to study Nitrogen management - GA AS200 | ecosystem: Environmental > Terrestrial > Soil > Agricultural land | place: USA: Georgia | collected... | reverse complement strand
TCCATGATCAGCTTCTTGTAGATCTGCGGCAGCAACAGTTCCTCGATCGACGGAATGTCGCTCTTGATCGCGCGGATCACCAGCGCGACTTCGCCACGCTGCTTGAAGACGTTCACGCGGAACCGGCCGACGTCCTTCACGGCGAGGGCCATGTTGTATTCGAGTTCGCGCTCGAACTTGGGTACCGAGCCCTCGTCCATCAGCGAGTACGCGATCTTCTTCACCATCCCCGACGGCAGCGGCGAAGTGCCGAGCGCCGCCAGCCGTCCCTCGATCTTGATGTGAACGGGCGTGCCGGTGCTGAGGAACATATCCGACGCACCACGATCCATCATCAGCTTGAGGAAGTATCCGATGTCCATCTTTGATCCCCGGTCACAAAACCCCAACCGCACCGCCCGGACGGCGTTGCAAAGCCGAAATGGTACGCCGACAATGCGTCGATGCATCCCGGAGTGTTGTTTATGACACGCACGCGGCGAAAAATCCATGGCCCCCGCTTGACCGGATTGGCCATTCTGGCGTCCCTGCTGGCCGGATGCGCCACCGCGCCTCCACCGATCCAGATGATGGATCACGCGCAGATGGAGATCCGCGCGGCGCGCAGTGCCGGTGCGGCCACCACCGCGCCGGACGCGCTGGGCGAGGCCGAGCGCCGGCTGGCTGCGGCGCAGCAGTTCAGCAGCAACGGCGACAACGGCAAGGCCGCCGACAAGGCCGCGGAAGCCGAAGCCGCCGCCGCCACCGCGCGGGCGCGCGCCGAAGCCGCGAAACTCGATCGCCAGATCGACCAGCAGACCCAGGTGAATGCCGGTCTGCAGGCCGACTTGGAACGCCGCCAGGCTGCGGCCGCCGCCGCCCAGCAAGCCGTGACGGCGCCGCCTGCCGCGGCATCGTCCAGCGGCAACGGGACGGTGGACCTGCCCGCGATCCAGCTCGGGCAGCCGGCGCCGGGATCGAGCGCCGCCGAACCTGCGCCCGCCAGCACCCCAGCGCCCGCCAGCACCGATGGTCAACCTGAGCCGGGGGTGTACCCATGAGGCATGCGATCATCACCGTCGCGCTGATCGGCGCGCTGGCATTCGGCCTCGCCGCCGTTTCGCCCGTCCACGCGGCAACGAAAGACCCCGACGTGGCGCGGCTGTCGGCGCAGCTCGAACAACTCAGCGCCGATCCCGAGCTCGGGCAGTACGCGCTGGCCCAGCAGGTCCTCGCGCGCAACGCGATCAACGATCTGCAGAACGCCGGCCGCAGCGGGCACGACCACGCGTTGTTCATGGCCGAGCAGCGCGTCGCGCTGGCGCAAGCCTCGGCAAAGACCGAAGCCGATCGCGCCAAGCTCGATCAGCTTCGGCAGGAACACGACCAGATCATGTTGCAAGCCAGCCAAGCCGATGCCGCCGCCGCGCGCGCGGAATTGGCGCGCCAGCGGCTGCAATACGAAGCGGCCGTGCAGCAGGCGCAGATGCTGCAGCAGCAGGGTGCGCAGGCGACGCAGCAGGCCCAGCAGGCGCAGGCCGAAGCCGAACAGGCGAGGCGGCTGGCCGCGGCGCAGGCGCGCGCGGCCACACTGGCGCGCAAGGAAGCCCGGCTGGCCGAGGCCGCGACCAAGGCGCTGCAAGGCAGCAGCGACAGCGGAGCCTCGGCCTCGGCGAGTGGCAGCGGCCACGCCGGCGGCAGCTTGCAGTTGTCCTCGGCGTCTTTCCAGTCCGGTTCCAGCGACCTGACCGCCTCCGGACGGCGACGCGTGGCTGATTTCGGGCGCACGCACGCCGGCCAGAAGATCATCGTCGTGCCGCGCGCGTCCAGCAGCCAGCGGGTGCTTGCGGGCCGCCGCGCGATGGCGGTGCAACAGGCGCTTGCCGACGCGGGGGCCGGGCAGGTCACGGTCTGGAAGGTGGCGTCCGCGTCACAAGGCATGGAAGTGGAGATTCGCACGCAGAAGTAGCGTTAAGGGGCCGCCGATTTTCGTCGCGGCAAGCGAAAAACAGTTCGTGGCCGCGGTTCGGAGCGCGGTTGGACGGTGCTGTCGGGATGCTCGCTGCCGGCGCTCAAGCGATCCGTTGACGCACAACGTAAACCATTGTTGCACGTATATATTTCAGGGAACTTTCGGGCCCTTCCGGACGGGTTGCCAAGCCTCGCCGGTCGGAGTAGGGTCAGCCTCGAGGCCGGCCTCCTGCCGGCCCCGAGGCGCCATCGCATGAATCCCGCATTCGTTCGAATCCCACGCTCCGCAATCGCGGCGCGTGGATGTGGTCGTGCGCGCGCCGCAATCCGTCAAGCGTTTGCCACGCAAGAGGAGGCTGCTCAATGTTCGAACAACAGCAGAAAGACCATATAGACGCGGTGATGAAGGCGAACCCCGAGTTCCGCCGCCTTTATCAGTACCACCAGGAGCTGGACAGCAAGGTCCGCGATGCGGAGCTCGGTGTACTCCCGATGCACGACAACCAGTTGCTCGGCATGAAAAAGGAAAAGCTGCAACTGAAAGACCGCCTGACCCGAATGTGGAGCCAGATGGGCCACGCCTGAGCCATTGCCAACCCCGAAGAATCCCCGCCGGCCCGCCATGAGCGGGCCGGTTCGTTGATGCCGATCCGTTATGATGGACAGTCCGCGAGCATCCACGTGGATGGCGTGCTGCAAGCGCGCGCGAAAGTGAACCGGGAAACAGCATGATCGTCGACAGCGTTCTTGATCTCATCGGACACACGCCGATGTTGCGCGTGCGCCGGCTGGATGCCGGTCCGTGCGACCTGTTCCTGAAGCTGGAATCAGCCAACCCTGGTGGTTCGATCAAGGACCGCATCGGGCTGTCGATGATCGAAGGCGCCGAGAAAGCGGGGAAGATCAAGCCCGGCGCTACGCTGGTCGAAGGCACCGCCGGCAACACCGGCCTCGGACTCGCGTTGGTCGCGCAGGCCAAGGGCTACAAGTTGATCCTTGTCGTGCCCGACAAGATGAGCCGCGAGAAGATCTTCAACCTGAAAGCCATGGGCGCCGAAGTGGTGCTGACGCGCTCGGACGTCGCCAAGGGCCATCCCGAGTATTACCAGGACCTGGCCGCGAAGATCGCCGAGGAAACGCCCGGCGCGTACTTCATCAACCAATTCGGCAATCCGGACAACCCGGCCGCGCACGAGGCCACGACCGGCCCCGAAATCCTGGAACAAATGGAGGGCCGGGTGGATGCGATCGTGTTCGGCTGCGGTTCGTCCGGCACCATGACCGGCCTTTCGCACTTTTTTGACCGTGAATCGCCCAACACGGAATTCATCCTGGCCGACCCGGTCGGTTCGATCCTCGCGCAATACATCAACGAAGGCACGCTTTCGACCAAGTCCGCGTCGTGGATGGTAGAAGGCATCGGCGAGGATTTCCTGCCGACCATCAGCGATTTCTCGCGGGTGAAGAAGGCATACTCGATCAGCGACAAGGAAAGTTTTCTCACCGCGCGCGAATTGTTGAAGCAGGAAGGCGTGCTGGGCGGCTCGTCCACTGGCACGTTGCTCGCCGCTGCGCTGAGATACTGCCGCGAACAGACCAAGCCGAAGCGCGTGGTGACGCTGGTCTGCGACACCGGCAACAAATACCTGTCCAAGCTCTACAACGACTACTGGATGTTGGACAACGGCTTTCTCGACCGCCAGCCCACCGGCGACCTGCGGGACCTGATCATGCGCCCGTACGCGCAGCGCGACACCGTGGTCGCGTCGCCTGCCGACCTATTGGTCACCGCCTACAACCGCATGAAGCTGTACGACGTCTCGCAATTGCCGGTGCTGGAGGGCGAGAAAATCGTCGGCATCATCGACGAATCAGATCTGCTGCTGCATGTCTACGGCGACGAGAAGCGTTTCCTCGACGCGGTTTCCACCGCGATGATCACGAGCCTGCAGACGCTCGACGTGAAAGCCCCGATCGAAGATCTTCTGCCCGTGTTCGAGCACGATCGTGTCGTGATCGTGATGGACGGTGAACGGTTCCTCGGCCTCATCACGCGCATTGACCTGTTGAACTACCTGCGGCGACGCGTGGCATAACTACAATGCGCGCTGCGGTTCCACGGTCTCGTCATCCGGACGCGGTGCATCCGCAGTCCTAAAACCCTTTTGATTATTGAAACGGCGGCATCCATGGCAAAACCCAATTCCCTTTCCCTCGCCACCCGCGCGATCCACGCCGGCCAATCGCCCGATCCGTCGACCGGCGCGATCATGACGCCGATCTACCAGACCTCGACCTACGTGCAAGCCAGTCCCGGCAAGCACCAGGGGTTCGAGTATTCGCGCACGCAAAACCCCACGCGATTCGCGTGGGAACGCTGCGTGGCCGATCTCGAAGGCGGCGTCGCCGGCTTCGCGTTCGCCTCCGGCATGGCCACCACCGCGACGGTTCTGGAGTTGATCGATTCCGGCAGCCACGTGATCGCGATGGATGATTTGTATGGCGGCAGCTATCGCCTGTTCGAACGCGTGCGCCGGCGCAGCGCAGGCATCGATTTCAGCTTCGTCGACCTGAACGATGCGGCGGCATTGAACGCCGCGCTGAAACCCAATACGCGGATGATCTGGGCGGAAACGCCGACCAACCCGATGCTGAAGCTGGTGGATCTAAAAAAGATCGCGGCGTTCGCGAAGAAGCACGACCTGCTGCTGGTGGTGGACAACACCTTCTGTTCGCCGATGGTGCAACGCCCGCTGGAATTCGGCGCGGACATCGTGGTGCACTCGGCAACGAAATACCTGAATGGCCATTCCGATATGGTCGGCGGTGTCGCGATCGTGTCGACGCCGGAACTCGCCGAACGCCTGGCGTTTCTGCAGAACTCGGTGGGCGCGGTCGCAGGGCCGTTCGATGCGTTCCTCGCCTTGCGCGGCGTCAAGACATTGGCGCTGCGGATGCAGGCGCATTGCGCCAACGCACTCGAACTGGCCAAGTGGCTGGAAAAACATCCCGCGGTCGAACGCGTGATCTACCCGGGCCTCAAGTCGCATCCGCAACACGCATTGGCGCGCCGCCAGATGCACGGCTTCGGCGGCATCGTCACGATCGAAGTCAAAGGTGGCCTCAAGAAAGCGCGCCGCATGCTGGAGCGCTGCCACTTCTTCGCGCTGGCCGAATCGCTGGGCGGCGTCGAAAGCCTGATCGAACATCCGGCCATCATGACTCATGCCTCTGTCCCGCCCGCCAACCGCAAGCGGCTCGGTATCAGCGATGGTTTGGTGCGGCTGTCGGTGGGGGTCGAAGACGTGCGCGATTTGCGTGACGAGCTGCAACGGGCGTTGGCTTGATAAGCGGCCGCACAGCGGGAACGGCCGACATGAAGTCTTTGGCTTTTTTCACCATTGTATCGCGCAATTATTTGGCCTACGCCCTGACGCTGATGCAGTCGGTGGCAGCGCAGCACCCCGATTCGAAGCGTTATCTGTGCCTGGCTGACGAACGCGCGAACGATCCTGCGTTGGATACGGACCTGTTCGAGACGGTCACCATCGATCAGCTCGGCCTGCCTGACTTCGATGCGTTCGTGTTTCGCTACGACATCATGGAGCTGAACACGGCAGTCAAGCCGTATATGTTCGAGTGGCTGCGGATGCATAACCCCGCCGCCGGTCTGGTGTATCTGGACCCGGACATCTACGTGCTGCGCCCGCTAGAGCAAGTTGCGCAGGCGTTTGACGAAGGCAAGCTGGCCGTGTTGACGCCGCATCTCAATGCGCCGCTGCCGGACGACGGGAAGTTTCCGACCGAACTGTCGTTGATGCGCACCGGGGTGTACAACTGCGGGTTCGTGGCGATCAACGCCGCGCATCCACAAAGCTGCTCGCTGATCGATTGGTGGTCGCGCAAGCTGGAATTCGATTGCTTCGTCGACCTCGAGGCGGGTCTGTTCACCGACCAGAAATGGATGGATATGGCGCCGGCGCTGTTTCCGGATGTCGCCATCCTGCGCCACGATGGCTACAACGTCGCTTACTGGAATCTCGTGTCGCGTCCGGTTACGCGTGACCCCGACCAAGGCTACAGGGCAAATGGTGCGCCACTGGTGTTCGCCCATTTCTCCGGCGTGAATCTTGGCGAGCCCGGTATCTACTCCAAGCACCAGAACCGATTCGATGCGTCCGGCATCGGCGGTCTGCGTCCGCTGTACGACGAGTATCTCGGCAAACTGCGGGACAATGGTCATCCCCAGCACGCAACCAAGCCGTATGCCTACGGGCGGTTCCCGGACGGCGAGAAGATCGTGCCGGTGTTGCGGCGCACCTATCATCGCCGCTTCGACATCGATGGCGTGCAGCCCGAGCCCCGTCCACTGCAGATGGACCGATCCAGGTTCAACGAACCGTGCCCGGAGTTGCCCGAAATTCCGGGTCTGCCAGTCAGTCTTTTGATGTACGAAACATGGAAGATGCGCGACGACCTGCGCGATGGGTTCAACTTGCGCACGCTTGATGGGCGAGAGGCCTACATCAACTGGTTCATCTCCACGGCCGCTGCCGAAATGAGGCTCGGAGAGCGTTACGTCGTGCCCATCAGGGGGCGGTTCAAGCCGACGACGCGGAAAGCGCGAGGTGATTTGGGTGGCCGGTTGGGTACCGTGGTATTGCGCGCGCTGAGCTGGGGCAAGCGACACAGTGGACTCGCGCGGGTGTATGCGCGCATTCCGTTCTCGTGGCGCCTCGCATTGCGGCGGCGCGTGCATGCGGCCGCGGGCATGCCGATGCCGCCATTGCCTTTTCCCACGGCGGAGCGCCGCGCGGCCCGTACCACGCGCGTGCAGAGCCCGCCGGTCAGTCCCGGCGTGAATTTGCTCGGTTACGCGCGCGGTGAATTCGGCATCGCGGAAAACGTGCGGTCTTACGCGCGCGCAGTGGAGCGCGCCGAGCACCCCTTTTTGATTTTCAATTTCGACGTGGGCACAGCCAGTCGTCAGCGCGACAATTCGATGGAGAAGCATTTCTCCGACACGCTGCGTTACGCCGACAACGTGTTTTTCATCAACGCAGACCAGATGCAGATCGCGCGGGACGTGCTGGGGCGGGCGGCATTTGCAGGCCACCACAACATCGGATTCTGGGTGTGGGAACTGGAGAAATTCCCACGCGATTGGCATGGCGCATTCGATCTGGTGGACGAGATCTGGGTGCCCACCGAATTTGTGCGCAAGGCCATTGCGGCCTGCACCGAAAAGCCGGTGGTCCGCATGCCCAAGGCCATTGAATTCGCGGCGCCGGAAAGCATGGGTCGCGGACATTTCGGCTTGCCACCCGATGAATTCGTGTTCCTTTTCAGCTACGACTTCAACAGTTTTGCTTCGCGCAAAAACCCCGAAGCGACCATCGCTGCCTTCCGGCAGGCTTTTGCGGATGGCGCAAAGAACGTGCGGTTGCTGGTGAAATCCACCAATGGCGGCCGCTTTCCCGAGAAATTATTGGCATTGCAACAGAGCGTCGCGGATGATCCGCGTATCGAGGTGCGCGACGGATTTCTGTCGCGCGAGGAGATGTTCGGGCTGCAGAACAGTGTTGATTGCTACGTATCGCTGCACCGATCGGAAGGTTTCGGGCTTGGCATGGCCGAATGCATGTATCTCGGCAAGCCCGTGATCGCGACGGCGTATTCCGGCAACCTGGATTTCATGGATCGCGATAACAGTCTTCTGGTCGATTACAGGATGGTGCCGTTGCGCGACGGTGACTATCCGTATTGGCAGGGTCAACAGTGGGCCGATGCGGACGTTGCCCACGCAGCAAGCTGGATGCGGCACGTGTTTGACGACCGCGAATTTGCGCAACGGATCGGCGCGTCGGCCGCGGCCAGCATCCGCCGTACCAATTCGAAAGATGCGTGTGGTGCTGCGGTGGTCGCGCGGTTGCAGGAGATTCATCGCGGGCGCCACGCCGCGTGAGGGCTGGCCGCTGTCACGGCGATTCGTCGAATTTTCGCTGCCCCGTCGCCGGGCAGCGACATTCGTGAAGGGGTGATCGGCGGTTTCCAGTTCGGTGCCTTCAATCGCGGTATATCATCGCGGCATGGTGATGGCGTCTCCCAGCAGTACTGCGGACGGCCGCACTCGCAACGGCGGGCGGCCTGTCGGTGAAATGGAGCCGATGAGTGCCTGAGCGGGGTCGCTCGGGGGCGGCGATTGCTCTCGCCATGGTGCTGCTGGCTGCTCCCGCGATCGGGGTGCGGCTGTGGATGGCCGCCGCATTTCCTTCATACCTGCATGGCCAATTCGGGCAGGACGTGGTTTTTGCGCTGGCTTGGTGCGCGTTGCTGGTATTCGCCGCGCGTTGGCACCTGCTCGGGCTTCTCTCGGTGCCCGCCGCATGGTTGGCGTATTTCGCCTGGCTTTTCCTGGTACTGGGCGAGGGCGTTTCTTATTACCTGCAGGCCGACACTTTCAACGCGCGATTCTTCGCGCATTTGAATCCCGGCAACCTGCGCACGGGGCTGCGTGCATTTCCGGACATGATCGGCGGCGGCACTGCACTGTTTGTGGCCATGCTATTTGCGTCCGCCGCGCTGCTGGCATGGGCGGCTCGTAGTGGCCGACAACACGCCGCAAATTCCCGCAGCGGTCCGGCGATCATCACGTTGGTCATCTTGATGCTGATCGTATTGGGCGTCGATTCGGCCCCGCGCCGCTTGATTGATTACCTCGTGCGAACGCGGCAGGCCGCGCATTTCGCGGACACGCCACAGGGGCGTGCCGTGGCCGGCCTGCTGGACTTGCATCCGGTATCCAGAAAGAAAGTGATCGCGGCGCCCGGCAAAAATGTGGTGTGGATCTACATGGAATCGCTGGAGCGAATCTACTGGGATCCCGAGGTGTTCCCGCGGTTGACGCCGAACCTCGATCGCCTGCGCAAGCAGGGGCTCGACTTCTCCGGCTTCGAAACCTTTGCAGGCGCCAATTACACGATGGCCGGTTTGTTCGCGTCGCAGTGCGGCGTGCCGCTGTTCACGAGTGCGTTCGCCGGACTCGACACGGTGGCTGGCAATACCACCGATGTTTCGACCTTTCATCCGAAGATCGCCTGCTTCGGAGATGTATTGCACAAAGCAGGCTATTCGCAGGTTTACATGGGCGGCGCGCCCATCGTCTTTTCCAACAAGGGTCTGTTTTTTGGTTTGCACGGCTATGACAAGGCCTTGGGCCTGCAGCAGCTGGAAGCCCAGGCGGGCGGCAGTTTGCCCGAATCGGGGTGGGGTGTTTACGACAGCGTGCTGTTCAAGCTGGCGCTTGCGCGATATCAAAAGCTCGCAGCCGCTCGCAAGCCTTTCAACCTCACCCTGCTGACACTGGATACGCATCCGCCCGACGGGCGGCCTTCACCGGGCTGTCCGAAGTACGCGGCGAGCAGCAACAGCATGTTGCAGGCCGTGCATTGCACCGACTACCTGCTCGGCAACTTCATCGATGCGTTGTCGAAGCAGCCCGACTGGAAAAACACCGTGGTCGTCATGATGAGCGACCACCTGATGATGCGGAACGACGCCGAATCACTTTTCCCGAGGAACTACCACAGGCAACCTGCGCTGCTGATATTGAACGCGGGTGAAGGAGTCAGGCGTGCGCGGATGTATCACATGGATATCGCACCGACCGTCCTCGATGCAATGGGGGTGCGCACCAATGCGACCTTCATTGCCGGGTCCGATCGCAGCGCGTCCGACGCAGGTGGCAGCGAGTTGGCGGATGACGCCGTCACCGATGCCGTGCTGCGCAAGGCGCTGTGGTCGCGCGTCAACGAATTCAAGCTGTGCAAGAAGAACACTTTGATTGGTTGGACGACCGATGGCGGGTTCGATGTCGGCGGTCGCGAATTGAAGATGAGTTACCGCGGGCGCGCGCAGGTTGGTCTTCAAGATGACCAGGTTCTGGATTTCTTCATCGACAACGCCAATGCCAAACTGGTGATCGCGGACGTCGGGGCACTGTCCCGCTTGCTCAAGGACCGCGGAGACGCGAGTGTATTGGCGATAAAGCCCGTTGCCGAAGTACCGGGGAAGGACAGTTTGTTTACCATTGACTGGCTGGGCCGGAATGGAGCGAAGGCCTATCTTGGACAAGTCAATGCGCTGCGCGGACTGACCATTACTTCGCCGCAGTGCGGCAGCCTTGTCCAACAGGTGGATGAAGCGCCGCTAGGCGCGAAGCTGGATTTGAGCCGCGACTTCGATGTCGTCTCCGCGCTTCCACCGGAATTGGAAGCCGATACCGAAATCGATTTCACCAAATCCGAATCAGCGGCATATGAAGCCGGACTGGGTTGGCTGCCGCCGCAAGGCTGGGGAAGTTGGGCCATCGGAGGGACTGCCGTGCTTGCATTCCGGCTGCCCAGTGAACAGTGTCGTGAGGGCGGGAAGCTGCGCATGCGGGTCGATCCTTACCTGTCGCCGACGCGTCCCGATCTGGATACGCAGGTCTGGGTCAACGGACAGCTCACCACGACCTGGCACTTTGCCGCCAACGGCAAGTTTTCCGCCAACCCCAAGGATGCTTCGGACAGCCACGATGTATTCGACGTGGAAGCGCCGATCGGCGCGAACAACGCCTGCGAAGTCACCATCAGGTTACGTTTTGCGCGACCAGGCGCATCGCCAGCCCCTTATCCCAAGTCCGAGGACTCGCGGCCACTGCAGTTGCGGGTGCTTGGGATACGGTTCGTCACCGCAACCGAATAAGGGCCACTGCGCAGTGCTTGCCCAAGCCAGCCTTGTGCCACGACAATTGCGGGCCGGTGAAATGAGGCGATCGGCCTTCCATGGACGCGGGAACCGTTTCTGATGAAATTGATGCTGCTCGCGGTCTGGCACTACCGCCATTTCATTTTCACATCGATCAAGAATGATCTGCGGACGCGGTTCGCCCGCAGCCGTTTGGGGGCTACTTGGGCGATCCTGCAGCCCCTGGCTCAAGGCGCCATCTATGCCATCGTCTTCACCCGGGTGCTGGGTGCCAAATTACCCGACACCAACAACAAGTTCGCCTATGCGATCTATCTGCTGGCGGGGTTGGCCGGCTGGACACTGTTTTCTGAAGTCGTGACGCGCTGCCTGACAATCTTCGTGGACAATGCCAGCTTGCTCAAGAAGATGGTATTTCCGCGCATCTGCCTGCCGTTGATCGTGTCTGGTTCGTCGCTGCTCAACAACCTTTTCCTGCTGGCCGCCACCATCGGCATCTTCATTGCGGTAGGCGACTACCCCACTTGGATGTGGCTGTGGTTGCCGTTGCTGGTCGCGATTACCCTTTTATTCGGATTGGCCTTGGGGTTGATCCTCGGCGTGCTCAACGTTTTCGTTCGCGACGTGGCGCAGGTGATGAATATCGTGTTGCAGTTGTGGTTCTGGCTGACGCCGATCGTCTACGCCATCACCATCCTGCCAGGGCACTTTGCGCTGGTGTTGCGTTTGAACCCGATGTATGCGATTTGCTCCTCGTACCAGCAGGTGCTGTTGTGGGGCAACCCGCCGCACTTCAAGACACTGGGCGCCATCGTGCTGGTCTCCATCGTGCTGCTGGCTGCCGGGATGCTTTTGTTCCGCAAAGCTTCGCCTGACATGGTGGACGTGCTGTGAGCACAGCCGTTCTCAAAATCGAAGGGCTCGGCAAGGCGTTTCGCGAATACGGTATGGAATGGCGACGCATGCTGGGGTGGTTCGGACGCCGCTTCGAACCAACGAGCGAAACATGGGTGTTGCGCGGCATCAGCTTCCAAGTTTTCGCGGGCGAATCCGTGGGCATCGTGGGACAGAACGGGGCCGGCAAAAGCACGTTGTTGAAACTCGTGACGGGTACGCTGCGTCCGACGGAAGGCACCATCGGCGTCGCTGGCCGGATTGCGGCCATCCTGGAACTCGGCATGGGCTTCAATCCCGATCTCACGGGCCGCGAAAATGCGCGCTACACCGCGGGCTTGATGGGCATGAGTCCGGAGCAGATCGAGACGATCATTCCGGCTGTCGAAGAATTCGCGGAGATTGGCGAGTATTTCGATCAGCCGCTGCGTACCTATTCCAGCGGCATGCAGGTGCGGGTGGCCTTCAGTGTGGTGACTGCAGTGCGTCCCGAGATTCTGATCATCGATGAAGCACTATCCGTCGGTGACGCCTATTTCGCGCACAAGAGCATGGCGCGCATCCGCGAATTTCGGAAGCAGGGCACCACCTTGTTGTTTGTGTCGCACGACCCCGGCGCCATCCAGTCACTCTGCGACCGCGCGATCCTGCTCGAGCACGGCAAAGTGTTGATGGATGGCGGGCCGAGCGAGGTAATGGATTACTACAATGCGCTGGTCGCCGAAAAGGAAAATGCGACCGTCGAGGTGAAACATCTGGCCTCTGGTAAAGCCCAGACGTCCTCCGGAACGCGCGACGCGGTGGTGGAGACGATCGGCTTGTTCAATGCCTCGGGCGAGCCGGTGGAGTTCGTCAATGTCGGAGAGCCCGTTGAATTGCGCGTGCAAGCGAGACTTCATCGCGCGATTCCGCGCCTGGTGTTCGGTTACATGATCAAGGACAGGTTGGGGCAGCCGGTGTTCGGCACGAATACACATCACACCGGGCAGGCGCTGGATGGCCTCGAGGCAGGGCAGCTTGTGGAATATCGAATGGCATTTCCAATGAATATCGGGCCGGGCAGTTATTCGGTTTCCACAGCGCTCAGCAGCACGGAAACACATCTGATCGACAACTACGAATGGCGCGATCTTGCGTTGGTATTCAATGTCGCCAACCAGAATCGGGATCTCTTCGTCGGCACGGCATGGGTACCGCCTATCATTGAAGTTCGGCGGCACGGGTGAGCGACGATCCGCGCCCTGATTCGCAGAAATCGCGCCAGGATTTGCTGGATGAGATTTACTACCTGCGAGACGTTGCCGGCGAGCGTGAACAGCAGGTTCTGAAGTACAAGGCAGACCTTGAGGCGCGTGACGGGGAAGTCGCGTCCTTACGCAAACAATTGGCTCTGCTGCTGAACAGTCGCTCTTGGCGATTCACCGCACCATTGCGCTGGATGTCGCGAACGGCGGCCAGTGGGCCGCATCCGGCAGTCGCCAAGCCGGTATCGGGTGCCACGGGCGGCCTGAACAAGCCTTCCGGCGATCGGGCAGCATCTACTTCAGCGCTGTCCTCGGGTGCAGTTGGGCCGGAGGACCGAAGCGACGGTAAGCCACGCTTGTATGTCGATGTGACGGAACTTGTGTTGCGACAGGGCCGTACCGGCGTGCAGCGCGTCACCTGCGAGATTCTTCGCGCATTGTTGCGCGAGCCACCGTACGATTATCGCGTTCAGCCTGTTTTTGCTTCGGTTGGCCAGCACTACCGTCGCGTTTCGCCGTCGACAATCCGCAGCCTCGCCGCGCCAGGTCGAAGCCTAGGGGAGAATGATGCCGTCATTGACGATGGTGATGCCGCCTCGACCAAAGATTTGCGTCCGGAATCGGGCGACGTGTTCCTGGGGCTCGATCACGCGATGGATGCGGTCATCTCGAACGCCAGCCAGATTGCGGCCATGCGTGATCAAGGTGCGCGGATCTGGTTTGTCTGCAATGATGTCCTGCCTTTGGTGCACCCGGAATGGTTTCCCTCCGAAATCACTCCCAAGTTCAAGACATGGATTGAAACCATCGCGCGTGTCGCTGACGGCATCGCGTGTATTTCAGCAACCACCGAATCCGAACTCCGTCGGCAATTGGAGCAGCGTGGCGCCAGTGGTTCCAAGGCGCCGGAACTCGGACACTTTCATCTCGGCGCCGATGCATTGCCGAGCGGGGTATGCGATGACGCCGACGTTTCGCCGGACGAGTCCGCCGTCATGGAACGACTGCGCACCATGACGTCGTTCCTGGTGGTCGGCACGCTGGAACCCCGCAAAGGTCATGCGCAAGCTTTGCAGGCATTCGAGAAGCTGTGGGCAGAGGGTGCCGATATCGCGCTCGTTATTGCGGGTTTCCCGGGCTGGATGACCGAAGTGCTTCAGCGTCGTATCCGCCATCATGATGAGTTCGGCAAGCGCCTCTTCTGGTTCAGGGACGCGAGTGACGCATTGCTCCGGAGACTGTACGAGAGCTGCACGGCCTTGCTTGCGCCGTCGTTCGGTGAGGGATTTGGCCTGCCTTTGCTCGAAGCCGCACGGCATAACCTGCCGATTTTGTGCCGGGATCTGCCCGTGTTTCGCGAGGTGGCAGGCGAACATGCTGTATATTTCTCAGGTTCTGATCCGGCGTCGCTCACAGGCGCGATCCGCAGCTGGCTTGATGCGCGCCGGCACGGCGCGATACCGGCGTCCGGCCAGTTGGCATGGTTGGGGTGGAGGGAATCTGCCGGGCAGATGGCGGCGCTGGTACTGGGCAATCAGTCCGGGCGTACCCAGTGAGTTGCGACAAGGGTGGGGAGTGAATGAAAACCGCATTGATCACGGGGGTATCCGGCCAGGACGGCGCCTACCTGACCCGGCTGCTGCTGGAAAAGGGCTACAAGGTATATGGCGCGTACCGGCGCACCAGTTCGGTCAATTTCTGGCGAATGGAAGACCTGGGCGTCACCGGGCACCCGAACTTGGAACTGGTCGAATACGACCTGACCGATCCGGGTTGCAGTCTGCGCCTAATCGAAAAGGCCCGCCCGGACGAGGTCTACAACCTCGCGGCGCAAAGCTTCGTCGGGGTGTCGTTCGAGCAGCCGATCACGACCGCCGAGATCACCGGCCTCGGGGCGCTGCACCTGCTGGAC
>Ga0079221_10000189_pt1 | contig 14768 bp, 14 predicted proteins | sample GAAS200_FD_75069 | JGI IMG/M metagenome (GOLD analysis project Ga0079221, IMG submission 75069) | Agricultural soil microbial communities from Georgia to study Nitrogen management - GA AS200 | ecosystem: Environmental > Terrestrial > Soil > Agricultural land | place: USA: Georgia | collected... | reverse complement strand
GGGACCGAGCGCCTTACGCAGCGAGCCCACCAGCCCCGCCATCAGGTCGATCTCCTTGCGTGTGAGGGACCGATTGAAATCGTCAAGCGAGAATTCGCTAGGCACGTCCACATCGAACTTCAAGGCCGTAAAGCCGCGCCGCTTCATGGCTACAGCGTGCCGGGCGTAATCCTCGGCGCGAATCTGGCACGCCTCAGACTTTTGTCCGCCGTGGTACTTGGGACTCAACTCGGTCCGTTCGCGTTTAGCCTTGCCGGGCTTCTGCGCCCAGCCAGGCGTTCGCGGCAGCAGGACCGGAGAAAGGCTGGAAAGCCCTCTGCCGGCGTGGCAGTCGGCATAGATGCGGACGCGGTCGCGGTATTTGCCGCCTAGAAACTGGTAGACCGGCAGGCCGGACGCCTTGCCCACAACGTCCCACAGCGCCGTCTCCACTCCGCTGATGGCGTGAAATCCCATGCCAGCGGTCCCTGTGGCTCCCATCGCGGTACGCATCAGACGCGTGAGGCGGTCCACGTCGCGAGGGTCTTCGCCGGGCAGGAATTCGTTGAACTCGCGGATCACCCCCGTCAGGCCCGGCGCAAAGAACGCCTCGCCCCATCCCGTGATGGACTTGTCCGTGCTGACTTTCACAATCGTCCAGTCATAGTTCGCTTCAAGGACTGCAGTTTCGATTTTCGTGATCCGCATAGAGAAATTCAGTTACCTTTCAGGTTTTCAGATGAGTGCCCGCAAATTCAAGCAGCCGCGCACCGGCGGAGATACGCCCGGGCAAAGCCTTGCGTGAAATACGGAAGGATATCAAGGGACCGGGCGAAATGCTACTTGAGCGCGTCGAGGTCTTTTTGAAGATTCGTGATGGCGTCCTTGGAAAGTTCTGCCGGCACGAGATCAGTAGACTGCCGCCCGTAAATATTGCCGCCCACCTGGGAAATCTGCACAGTCTGGGTCTTCTTATTATCTCCGTACTGTACCTGAACGGTGTACTCCGGCTTGGCCAGCCCGTACGCGGCCAGATCGGTGGGATTCTTCTTCGGGAAAGACTGCGCGCTCAGGTCCCGGAGGTCTTGCAGCAGGGTTTGCATCTTGTCATTCGCAATCTCCATGCTAGCCGGTTCCGTCTGCTCCCACTTGTCGTTCTTGTGCTGCACAAATTCGCGCCGCTCCTTGGGACCCTGCACCGTAATCTGCTTCACCTCATACGTGGAAAAGGTAAACAGGTCTTTCGAGCGCAGGTCCGAAGACTGCTTCTGGAGCTGCGAGAGGAAGTCTGATCCCAGCGTGAAGACCGGTCCCAGGCCAGTGCTCATGGCATAGTAGTTGGCGCCATCTTTCTTGCCAAGCACCAGCGTCTCTTCACCTGAGTCGCCAGTGACATGAATAGTCATTGCGGGATTCGAGAAGCCGTAACGGCCAAGATTTTTCTTGTTTTCCGCAACGATGCTTTGCATGGACGCGTTGCCGAGTTCATCCACCAGGCTCTCGATGGCAAACTGGTCCGCACGCACGGGGGGCGGCAGCATCAGGTCCCAGATGCCGTCGGCATTCTTCACAAGCTGGTAATTGTCCTTCTTCGATGAAACATCGAGGCGACGGATACCGTCTCGCGCCAGCGTCACCACTTTCTTATTCCGGAAATCGAACAGCTTCTTCTCAAGGGAGTCCTTTAAGTAGCTGGCAAGGGTGAAAACACGCTCCTGACCTGCGACGTTCGCATAGATACCGTTGCTGGTGGGCGTGGAGCTTCCAAGGCGGAGGATGAACTCCTGCGGGGTGGCATCCGTTTTGACTTTGATGGTGGCCGCAGGCGGGTCCAGACCGAATTCTTTCAGGCTGCCGGGCTGATCGCTGATCACTTCGTCCGGCACGGCACTGGTCAGGCTGGTGAGGAAGCTGCTGACGGCTGAGGAATCGGCCGTCAGTTTCTCCGGCTCAGTGATCTGCCAGGTATCGCCCTGGCGAGTGCAGGTAACGGGCTTGTCACCTGTCGCGGTTACCGTAAACGCGACAATCTGACTGTCCTTCACCGCAAGGATCTTTTTTGATTCAGCGCTCTTTGCCTCGGAACTCGGCGCGGGCTTCCTGCGCCCATAGTAAGTGAAAATTCCCCACAGGGCCGCCAGGATTGCCAGTGCTATTAAGGTTTGGAGGTATTTTTTGTTCATCGCCGACGCCGCCACCACACTCCTGCGCCCGCCAAAATGATTACCAGTGGCAGTCCGAATACACCCAGGTAGAGCAACTGCCCCATTTGCCGCTGATTCATGTTCAGCGTCTGCTGCTCTTCGGTTTTTGGCCGGATGGAAATCAGGCTCTCCTCTGCCGAGAGCCAGTTGACCATGTTCATCACCAGGTCCTTGTTCCCCTGGAATCCAAGATAGGCGTTCGCTCCCAGAAGGGACGTTCCCGTCACCACCAGGCGGCCTTCGCCCTTCTTGCCGTCCGGCGCGCTGATGGTGTCCGATACCGCGACAGTGAGTGGGCCTTTGGCATCCCCGGGCCGGGGCCGCGAAGAGATCTGCTGCATGCCGGGGTTGAAACCCTCCACGCCAAAGCTATCGTCTGATGTCTGGCAGAGCATTTCAGGCGGCGTGCCCTGGGCATCCTTGCCGATTTCGATCGACCGCGACAGCGGAAACAGCGTCGCCGTCCGCTGGAGAGGCTCAACAATGGGATTCGATCCGTACTTGATGATCAACGGCATGACGGGGGTGGTCCCGAACAACCGGGCGACCGGGTTCAAATCCACAACCAGATCGTCACGAAGCGTCACGCCCCACCCGGCAAGCAATTTATTCAGGTTGGGCAGCTTGACCCCCGGGTCCAGCATGAAAAGTACGCGCCCGCCACCTTTGATGTAGTTGCTGATGGTCTCGATTTCCGGAGGGAGGTAATCGTGTTTTGGACCCGCAATCACCAACACTTCGCAATTCGGCGGAATCTCGTTTTTCTGCAGAAGCGTCAGCGTCTTGACTGCGTAGCTCTCATCACTCAGTTCGTTCTTCAGGTTCTGGAAGCCGTCACGGCCGGTGTCATCGATACTGCGCTCGCCGTGTCCGTCCATGAAGTAGATGGTCTTTTCTCCCATCAAAACGCGGATCAGGGCGTTGGTTACTCCTTCTTCGTTCGTATTCTGCGCCTGAAAGTGCCGGGCGCCTGAAACCACTTCGACAGTGCCATAGCTCTGAATGCCATACTGCTTGGCCAGTTCGGGCTGGCGGTCAGGATCGACGTAATGCACGGCGACGTGGTTCGACGCGCTCTCGTATTCTCCCAGCAGATCCCGGCGCCGGGAAAAAGCTTCCTTTCGGTCGAACGCATAAATCGTCACGTTCTGCTTCAGGCCCTTCAGGAGCTTGATGCTTTGAGGTGACAGGCTGTATTCCTGGTTGGGAGTTAGGTCCCAGCTTTTATTGTGAAGGTTCACGAACCAATTGACCAGCACGATGATCGCGATGCCAATCAGGGTATACAGCGCCAGATTTGCGCCCTGCAAAATCCGCTGCCTGCCTCCTCCTTTCGAGTGTTCTTTTTCCGCCATCGTCAGACCCTCCCCTTCAAAGCTTCAACCGAGCGTGCGGTGAGGAATACACCCAGTGCAATCACAGAAAGGTAGTAAACCAGGTCCTTCAAGTCCACGACGCCTTTGGCGAAACCATCAAAATGCGTGGTGATGGCCATGTAGGAAAGGACCTTGCTGACGGCCCCGCTCGAATAGGCCGTCACCCAGTTCAAAACGTAGATCAGAAGAAAGGCCGCGAAAGACACGACTGCCGCAATAATCTGGTTCTTGGTAAATGTCGAAATCCACATGCCAAGTGCGAGCAGTGCGGCGCCAAACAGGAAAAGTCCCAGCGCCTGCGCAATCAGCGGTTTGGCTGAAGGATTTCCGTATATGAACAGCGCGCTGATGTATGCGAATGTAATCAAAATCATGGTGCCAAATAGCGCAAGCGCGCCCAGGAACTTGCCTGCGATGATTTGAAAGTCGGTGACCGGAGACGTCAGAAGAAGCTCGATGGTCCCGGAACGCTTTTCCTCAGCGTAAAGCCGCATGGTGATCAGCGGAATCACCAGGAGCAGAACGATCGTTAGCACGCCCTGAAACAGGGGCCGGATAACATAGTCATTGATGGTCATGTTCGGCGCGCCCATGCCACCCATCGCTTGCATGCGGAAGGTCTGTACCACGTAGGTAGCGGTAAAGCTGTAGAAGAAGAAACCACAGAGCACCGCGTAGACGGCCATCACCAGATAGGCAATCGGCGAATGAAAATAGGCGCGCAGTTCCTTGCCCGCCACTGCCAGAATATTTCGCATTCAATTTCCCCCTCAGGGTCGTTAGCTGTTCCGAGCTTCTCGAACCAAGCGTCGACGTCAGTTGATCGGTTATGTTTCTCCCGCTATTTTTTCCTGCTCCTGAACTTCAACCGGGTGTTTCTCTGCCTCTGCTTCTGCTCCCAAGTCGCGCCGGGTGAGTTTCAGGAAGATATCTTCCAGGCTCATGCCGCCGGTTTTCAGCTCAAACAAGCCCCATCCGGACTCGACGATGGCGCGGGCGAGATCCGATCTTACCTCGTAATTCTTTTCGGTGTGGACCTCCAGCGTAACGCGGGCGCCGGAAGTCTCGACCGGCTCAACCAAGTTCACTCCAGGCAGCGTCTGCAGCTTGCTCATGATCTCCGGCGCGGGCCCTTCCACGGTTACAAGAACCGATCCGTACCCTTGCAGCCGGGCAGTTAGCTCATCCGGAGCGCCCATCGCCACCACGGTACCCTTGCTGATCACCACCACGCGCTGGCAGGTCTTGGATACTTCCGGCAGGATGTGCGTGCTCAGGATGACCGTGTGCTGCCCCGCCAACCCCTTGATCAGTTCGCGTGTCTCGATAATCTGCTTGGGGTCCAGACCTGCAGTCGGTTCGTCGAGAATCAGAATGTCAGGATTATGAATCAGCGCCTGGGCCAGCCCAACGCGCTGACGATAACCTTTGGAGAGTTTGCCGATCTGGCGGTCCTGCACATCGGCTATAGAACACTTCTCATTGACCTCTCCAACCCTTTTCTTCAGTTCTGCGCGCGGGAGACCTTTGATGCGGCCCACGAATGCGAGGTATTCATTGACCGTCATGTCAGTATACACAGGAGGATTTTCCGGCAGATAGCCGATGTGCCTCTTGGCCTCAAGCGGCGACTCGACCACATCGACGCCCGCCACGCGAACACGGCCCTCGCTGGGCGAAAGGAAACCCGTGATGATGCGCATGGTAGTGGTCTTTCCTGCGCCGTTTGGGCCCAGAAAGCCAAGTATCTCACCCTTCTGCACCTGGAAGCTGACGTCAGAAACCGCGAGTGTCGGACCATACCGTTTTGTCAGATTCTCAACTTCAATCATACGAATGCATCCTCAATCCTTGAGTGAAGTAGCCTGCATTGATCTTGAAATTTGCCCTTCACAGACAAACCCGCGAACGCAGGTTCAACTAATAAGGATTACCAAAAAACAACAAAGGTTGCCAACCACTTTATTTTGTGTTCTCCTGAAAATTAGCGTTTTAAGCCGATTCTCATCATCAAAGCAACGACTAAGCAGGCCACTCGGGAGGAAATCAATGGACCTCAAAGACCAAGTCGCACTCATCACCGGTGCATCGAGCGGCATCGGCTATGCCACCGCCGTCGCGATGGCGCGGGAAGGCGCCCGCATTGGAGTCAACTATCATAAGAACAAGGCCGGCGCCGACCGGGCCGTGTCTGAAATCAGCAAAGCGGGCGGCGAGGCCCACGCGATTCTCGCCGATGTTACATCAGCCGACGAAGTGGAGGCAATGGTGGAAAGCGTGCGCAATCGCTGGGGACGCGTCGACATTCTGGTGAACAATGCCGGCGACCTCCTGGGCCGACACATGCTCTCCGACATGACAGAGGACTACTGGGAGCAGATCATGGATCTGAACCTGAAGAGCGTATTCCTCTGCGTCAAGGAGGTGTGGGAAGAAATGACTGCCCGTAAAAGCGGGTCGATCATCAACATCACCTCGATCGCCGGGCGCAATGGCGGAGGGCCCGGTTCCGGAGCCTATGCCTCGGCAAAAGGCGGCATGATTACTTACACCAAGAGCCTGGCCAGGGAGCTGGCTCCGCATGGCGTCCGGGTGAACGGCGTTGCGCCGGGTGTAATTGCCACGCCTTATCATGAACGGTACAGCCCTCCCGAAATTTTCCAGAAGTTCGTAGCGACCATTCCGCTTGGCCGCGCCGGAACATCAGAGGAAGTTGCCAGTGTGATTGTCTTTCTGGCCTCACCTGCCGCCAGCTACATCGTGGGAGAAACCATTGAAGTGAACGGCGGCATGCTGATGGATTGAGCAAAGGTATCATGGCAGCGCTCGAAGGTAATCGTCAATTGCTGCCAGCACTGCGCGCATCATCATGCTCGTGAGTTTGCCGGTCTGTGTATTCTGCTGACTGGGGTGATAGGACGCAAAGAGTCGGGGGAGGCCATCCGGCAGGTCATAGCTGGCTCCGTGCGCGAACGGCATTGTCGAGCGCGGAGGCAGGCACACCTGCTCACCAACAACGCTGAGATAACGGTCAAAACCGATCCGGCCAAGCGCCAGGACAGCGCGCACCCGGCGCAGCAGTTCAAGCTCGGCTTTGAGATACGGCTGGCAGTTCCTCAATTCCTGCGGCAGCGGCTTGTTCGCCGGCGGGGCGCACCGCAATGCCGCTGTGATGTAACAGCGGCGGAGCCGGAGCCCGTCTTCGCGACTGTGAGAAATTGGCTGGTTGGCAAAATCCGCCTCATAAAGGGCGCGATAGAGGAAATCCCCTGAGCGATCGCCCGTAAACATCCGCCCCGTGCGGTTGGCTCCGTGCGCGGCAGGCGCGAGCCCCACGATCAACAGTTCGGCATTCGGATCACCGAAACCAGGCACCGGCTTTCCCCAGTAATCCCAATCACAGAACATCCGGCGTTTTTCCCGCGCCACTTTTTCGCGGTACTCCACCAGCCGCGGACAGCGCGTGCATCGGATTATCTGGCGCTGCAGCTCTTCAAGTTTGAGGCTGGACGACAAGGATTCAGTCATTTGGCAACTGCTCATAAAAATCGATCCTTAGCTCAGCCGGCTGTTCGAAAGCGGCAACTCCCTGATCCTCTTGCCGGTGGCAGCAAAAATAGCGTTGCAGAGCGCCGGCGGAATGACCGATACGCCAGGCTCACCCACCCCTGCTGGTGGAGCTGTGCTTTCAACCACATAAACGTTGGTTTGATAGGGCGCCTGATGGATACGAGCCACCGGGTAGTCGTTGAAGTTCGACTGATTGATGACGCCATCGCCCGCAGTGATTTCGCAGCCCCGGGCAGTACTGGTTCCAAAAACGGCCGCACCCTCGAACTGTGCCTTTATGTTGGCCGGATTAACCGCCGTGCCCGCGTCCACTACCGTGTCAACGCGGGGAATGTGAACTTCGCCTTTTTCGTTTACTTCGACTTCCACGACGGATGCGACGTAGGTGAACGAATAGCGCTGTACCGCGATCCCCAGGCCCTTTCCGTTTCCCAATTTACGCCTGCCCCACCCAGCCTTCTCAGCGGCCATCTCAGCAACCCTGCGCAGACGGCCTAAGTCGAGCGGAAAACCGGGTTCCGGTGGGTAGCCGGGAATGTTGGCGTCAAGGATTCGCGCCGGGCCGATTAATTCCAACAGGTACTCCAGGGTATCGCGGCCACAGTTGTGCGCTAGCTCATCTACGAAGGATTGGACAGCAAACGTATGGTAGTTGCTCGCAACCGACCGCAGCCACCCCAGTCGAACATGTGCTTGCGCTGCGCCCACCTCGACGCGAATGTTCGGAATATCAAACGGCACCTCGATCCAGTTACCCTTGAGCTCCCAGCCGCCGTAACGTGCCGAACTGTCGAAAGTCGAATTGATGGGAGGAAAAGCGGAGCGCGCGAGCCAGGAGGTGGGTTTGCCCTTCGAGTCAAGCGCTGCCTTCAGGTATACCGCCGCTACAGGCAAGTAGTAATCAAACTTGATATCATCTTCGCGGCTCCAAACCACCTTGACGGGCTGACCCAGCTTTTTCGACAGAACAGCAGCTTCGACCGCGAAGTCGCCGAAGGATTTGCGTCCGAAGCCTCCACCCAGCAAAGTGACGTGGCAGATCACGTCCGCCTTCCGAAGACCCAAAACCTGGGCAATAGCATCCTGCACGCCTTGGGGATTTTGAGTTGGCGCCCACACCGTCACCTTGCCGTCGCGGAAATGTGCTACTGCGACCGGCGGCTCCATGGTGGCGTGGGCCAGGTGCGGGACGTAAAATTCTGCTTCAAACGTCTTCCCGCCCCTGACAAGATCTGCATCGACGTCGCCTTGATTGCGCACCACCTTTCCCGGCTGTCGTGCGGTTTTCTGCAGATCCTTCTTGAACTCGACTGAGTTATAGCTGGCATTTGGCCCAGGGTCCCACGTGATGTTCATTTTTTTCCGGCCTTGAAACGCAGCCCAAGTGTTATCGGCAATTACGGCAACTCCACCCAGCGGCTGCACGCCGTGTGGCGGCTTGAAAGGTTCCATAAGAAGGGTTTGCCGGACGCCTGGCACCCGCAATGCCTCCCGATCATCGCAGGAGTTCACCTTTCCTCCCAGAACTGGCGGGCGCTCAATCGAAGCGTAGACCATGCCATCGATGCGAGCGTCCATTCCATAGACAGCTTTCCCGGTGCAAATATCCTTCAGATCATACAGGCTCGCGCTCTTGCCAATGTAGCGCCACGCGGTCCGAGGCTTGAGTTGCAAATCTTCTTTCTTCGGGACCGCAAGCTTCGATGCGGAGATCGCGAGTTCCCCGTATTCTAATTTGCGATGCGTCGGGACGTGCTCGACAACATGAAGGCCCGATTGGCATTGAGACGCCGGGACCGACCATTCGATGGCGGCGGCACGGATCAGCATCAGCCGCGCCGTGGCCCCTACTTCCCGCATGACGGTAAAGAACTCGCGAATAGAGCGCGAAGCATCAGTATCCTGCGACCCATATCGAGAATCTCCGATTGCCTGGACGATTTTCACGCGGCTCCAGTCGGCGTCCATTTCGTCCGCCACCACACGAGGCAACATTGTGCGGCTTCCGTTTCCCATCTCCGATCGGTGGGCAATGATATAGACGGTACCATCGGTTTCCAGCCCAAGGAATGCATTCGGATGGAAAGTCGCGCGAACAGCGGGCGTACCTGCCGTGGTGTCCGCACGAAGGACGGACGGAAGGTAACAGGCCCCCAGCACGAAGGCGCCTCCCGACAACACATCCTTCAGAAATCCTCTCCGGCTCACATTCTGAATGCGAGTCATGGTTCCTCCGTCGCCTGCGAGGCAGCCTTAATCGCGGCGCGAATTCGCTGGTAGGTGCCGCAGCGGCAAATATTGCCGCTCATCAATTCATCAATGTCCTGATCGCTTGCCAGGGGTTTGCTCTTCAACAGCGCAATGGCCTGCATGATTTGTCCTGCCTGGCAGTAACCACATTGCGGAACGTTGTGTTCCATCCAGGCGCGTTGGACAGGATGCAGACCGTTCAAACTGATACCTTCGATCGTCGTGATTTCTGCACCTGCCACTGCTTGGACCGGAACTACGCATGACCGAATCGGCTGACCATTCAGGTGGACGGTACATGCGCCGCAAAGGGCTATCCCGCAGCCGAACTTTGTTCCCGTGAGCCCCAGGACGTCGCGAAGGTACCAGAGCACCGGCATATCCGGATCGCCATCGAAGGAGCGGTCAGTTCCATTCACGCGAAAGCGAATCAAGCGATCACCTCCTTCCGCTCTTCTCTTCAGAAGCGCCGAGAGCGGCGGCCAGCGGTCGAATGCCCTCAGCCTTTGGCTAAGGCAAGAATCGCCTCCCAGTCCTTCTCAGAAACCGGCATCACTGAAAGGCGCGGCAGCCGGACCAACTCGAAATCCTTCAATCCAGCCTGCTTCTTGATTTCGTCCAAGCCAACAGGCCGCGGGAGGGTTCCGCGCGCGGCAATGTCCACGACCACCAGCCGAGCATCCTTGCTCTTCGGGTCGGAATAAGGATCGCTCAGCACCTTGGCCAGACCTACTACGGCTCGCTCAGTGCCCGAATGATAGATCATCACGTCGTCGCCTTGGCGAACATTGCGCAGGTTCTTGAGGGCGAGATTGTTGGATATCCCGTCCCAAACTGTTCTCCTGTCGTGCGCGAGGTCCTGGTACGAGTAGTGTTGCGGTTCGGATTTAAAGAGCCATTTGCTCGCCATTCTTTTCTCCTTCAGCGCCGGGGGGACCGCCTACCTAAGCTATTGAAATCCCGTGATCTTTACGACGTTATCGCTGGCGCTGCAACCCGCTCCCTTTGAAACTTTTCTCCTCCGCCCGCATCAATTAAGTAGCTTACTTTGGAGGAGACAGGATTACATGGGAAACATTAAGCATGTGGATAACGAGCAGTGGAAAGCACTTGAAAAAGACCCAAAGCCGACGTTCGTGGACTTCTGGGCCACGTGGTGCGCGCCTTGCCGTGCAATGGAACCTGCGTTTGAAAAGCTGGCAGAGAACTATTCCGGCCAGTTCAACTTTGCCAAGGTGAACGTCGACGAGGCCCCCGAGCTCGCTGCTAAGTTTGGGATCCGTTCCATCCCCACGCTCATCCTCGTGAAGGATGGAAAGATTGCTGAACAGTTGATCGGCACCCGCCCATACAGCGAACTGGCCAAGGTCCTCGATGCCCACTCAACGGTTGCCGCCAAATAGCACCGCTCGTTAAGCCAGGCAGGCGTCCGCTCAACACGGGCGCCCGCGGCCTTCGTACCTCGAAATTGACCCGCAATTCCCTCAGCGGTCAGTACCTAGCTCGGTCGAGCCGTCAGCACATTCGGAGTGTTCGCCATGAAGCCCTTCGGCGCGCTGATATACCCGCTGACCGTATCCTTGTCCAGCTTGTTCACCACCAATTCCAGTGCGGTGGACGCTCCCTGAACGTAGAAATAGACCGGTGCGCCCAGCGCCTGGTCTTTGCGTTGGGTGCGTTTGTCATCGAAGAAGAGATCGATCGTGTAAAGGTTCTGCTTACGATTCGTCTTTAGCAGTTCGATCATGATGCTCCCGATCTTCTTGCGATCGTGCCGCCGCTGCAGGTTGAATTCAAAGTAGTCACGATCCGTCCGATGAGCGAGCGCCACCAGTTCATCGTGGGTCCGGGCAATCGCTCCGGAGAGTTCTCCTTTGGCGCCCGTCAGCGCATCTTTGGTCGCTTCAAGATCCTTCTTATTGCCTGCGATGTCACCCGACATGCTGCCGAACTTAGAGTTGGCATCTGTCTGGAACTTGCTCAGGTCCTGTGTGCTTGCCTTCTGCTCAATCGCCGTGTTCAGTTGATCGACAGCGGCGCGCTGTTGTTTCTGAATGGTTGCACTCAATTGTCTGGCGCGCGCCAGTTCCTGCTGCGTCATGCCTAGCTTTTCGCTAGTGACGTCAAACTGTCCCTTTAACTGCGCATAGCGATCGTCGCTCGCGTCCATCCGCCGGGTTAGCACGGTCAACTGGGCTGAGTCGTTTTCGAGGGCCTTGCCGAACTGTGATCGCTGGCTCAGCGCCAGATAGAGGTTCACTCCGGCAAGAATCAGCAGAAGAACTAGCAACCCGACCACAAGCTTGCTCGTTGGCCGGGCTTCTTGCGTGACCGGCAGCGGCGCCGATGGTGGCGCCTGAACATAAATGTATTGAGGCTGCCCACCCGGCGGAGGCTGACCTGGCGCTGGAGGACCCTGCGTGGGCCCGGCCTGCGGCGCCGGTGGTTGCTGACTGGGATCGCTCCTGGACGCGCGTGGTTCGTTAAACCCAAACATGGCGTGCCCGATGTCGCGTTTGTCTTCCTTGTCCGGCATATTCTAGTCTCCTCTTCACCAGCTAATGGTCAACCGGGGACTGCATCTCCATATTCAGTGGTAACCCCCTGCCCCTCAGCGGTCTTAGACGTCCGCCGCGCCCGCCCGGTCGCATCGAGAGCCCGGGCAAGGCGGCCGTTAAGGGTAGTATCACCTTGAATTAATTTTTAGGCAAGAATCAGGCGGAGGTTGTCGGTCACGCCCCGAGTACCAGGACGGAAGTGGTGATTGGCCCCTGTTTCACCCTTCATCCTTCAGTAGTATCCCGGGCCAACCAAGCGCTCGATCCGCTTTTTGATAGGCGGGTGAGTGGAAAAGAGGTTGGAAAACATTTCGCGCCCGGTCAGCGGTGCGCAGATAAACATGTGCGCCATGGACGGCGAAACCCGCATCGGCACGCGCTTAGACCACTCGTCGATCTTTCTCAGCGCCCGCGCCAGCCCCTGAGGATTGCCTGTGATGTGCGCGCCGGTGGCATCCGCCTGGTACTCGCGGGAGCGCGATATCGCCAGTTGAATCAGGACCGCTGCAATGGGAGCCAGTACCATCATCGCGAGCGCCGAAAGCGCGCCGCCTTCGCGGTCATTCCCACCGCCGCCAAAGCCGAACATCTCTCCCCAGAAAACCATTCTGGCGATGAAGGTGATTGCGCCGGCCAGCGTGGCGACGACGGCGCTGGTGAGAATATCCCGATTCCGCACATGCCCCAATTCGTGCGCAAGCACTCCCTCAATCTCTTCGTCATCGCACAGATCGAGAATGCCGCGCGTCACTGCCACCGAGGCGTGATTGGGATTGCGCCCCGTGGCAAAGGCGTTGGGCGAATCGGTGGGAATCAAATAAATCTTCGGCACCGGTATGTTCGCCTTGCCGGCAAGCCGCTCGACAATCTGGTAGATGCGTGGGCCTTCCTCGCGCGGAATGGGTTTCGCTCTCGACATGGAAAGCGCGATCTTGTCGGAAAAGAAATAGCTGCCAAAATTCATGACCGCCGCGAGCACCAGCGCAATGATCAAGCCGCTCTGTCCGCCCCAGATCTCTCCGATCACCAGGAGTACACCGGTCAAGAGTCCCACCAATGCTGTTGTCTTAACATTGTTCCACATACTTTTTGAGGTGGGCCGGAAGCCCTTCCTCCCCCTTACTTCTTAGATGCCGATTGCGGTCCCGCCGTTCTATAGGCGCAGGCATCTCAAGCTCTACTCCTCCCTGCTGACAGGATAGCCCTTCGCGGCCCAATCTTTGCCAAAGTCGTCGGCAATGTGCATCACCTTGACGTCCTTGAAGCCCATGGCTTTGAGAGCCTCAAACGCCGGGCGTATGTTCGGGCACCGCTCCCACGGGCAGCACCCGCAGTAAAGAACGATTGCCCGCGTCTGCGGAACACCCTTAACGCACGCCTTCAGCCGCGCAATGCCCTCGGGACTTCGGCCCGGGCCGCAGTATTTCGATCCCGGAATATGTCCCTGCCCGTAAAGTCGCTCGAAGCCCACTTGCAAGAGCAGCGGTTTGGCGCCGGAATTCTGAAGTTCGTGAGCCAGGCCGGCGGGTTGAATCACCTGTTTCCGGCTCCAGGGATTCGTGGCGGAAAAGGCGCATGCGCTCAAAGCCAGAAACACAGCAGTTGTCGCCCCAGCAATAGAAGAGCACCTGCGAATGCGACCGCAACATGACAAAAGCGTTTCTCTCACGAATAAGATACTACCACGTGCCAGAGATGCCCGCAGCAATCCGCCCGGACTCGACGAGAGGCCGCGGCAGGTCCCACAGTGCGGGAAAGCCGCTCGGGACCGAGATGGTATAATTTTCGAAGGTGAGCGCCGACAGGACAGCGACCCTATGAAATCGCTTGAGGAATATCTCAGCCTGGCAGCCCGCGACCACGGCCATATGTGCCCGGGGCAGGTCCTGGGCGTGCGAATGGCTATGCTGGGCCTCGAGAAACTGGGGATCGAGGACCCGGTCAGGCACCGCAAACGCCTGCTGACCTTTGTTGAAATTGACCGTTGCGCAACAGACGCCGTGAGCCTGGTTACGGGATGCCGCCTGGGTAAGCGGTCGCTGAAATACCTCGATTACGGAAAAGTTGCGGCCACTTTTGTCGATCTCGAAACGGAACGGGCGGTGCGTATCGTGGCGCGCGATGATGCCCGTGAAAAAGCCAAAGCGTTCGGCGGAAATCCCCGTGATCCGTACAGCCAGCAGCTTGACGCCTATAAGGTGATGGACGAAGCTGAACTTTTCACCGTACAGCAAGTCCGCGTAAAACTTCACCCGGAAGATCTGCCCGGGCGTCCGCGCAGGCGCGTCAACTGCGAACGCTGCGGCGAGGGCATCAACGACGGACGCGAGAGCCGAGTGGACGACCGCGTGCTCTGCCGGAACTGCGCCGGTGAAAGCTATTATGAAGTGCTCGACAGCCGCTAGTTTGTTGAACATGCCTTACCGGAATTAAACCAGGTATGGGTAATCGCCTACAACTCAGCAGGCCTAAACGGATGGATCCTCTGCCATCCGTTTTCCTGAAGCAGGAGCGTTACTGGCCCGTGGCAACGCTGGCCCTGATCGCACCGTGCATCGTGGTCTTTATCCTGATGACACTGGCGGGCGGCTCAAAAGACACCGAAGTTCTGTTGAATTTTGGCGCATCCTATGCGCCTTATTTCCACCGGGGCGACTATTGGCGGCTTGTGATGCCGATGTTTCTGCACATCGGTTGGTTTCACCTGACCGTCAATATGTATGCACTTTACCTGCTGGGGCCCATCCTTGAACGCATTTACGGCTATACCCGCTTCTCGCTGATCTACGTGGGAGCGGGCATTGCGAGTTCCTGGCTCTCGATGGCGAGAT
>Ga0079221_10000188_pt1 | contig 14848 bp, 14 predicted proteins | sample GAAS200_FD_75069 | JGI IMG/M metagenome (GOLD analysis project Ga0079221, IMG submission 75069) | Agricultural soil microbial communities from Georgia to study Nitrogen management - GA AS200 | ecosystem: Environmental > Terrestrial > Soil > Agricultural land | place: USA: Georgia | collected... | reverse complement strand
GACATCAACGACCTCGCCGATCACTCCACCTTCGAGGAGACCGCCTACCTCCTTCTCAAGGGCGATCTCCCCGGCCGCGCCGCGCTCAAGGCCTTCACCGCGGAGCTCAAAGGCGCGCAGAGGCTGGACCGCGTGGTCCTGCGGGTGATCAAGGACGCGCCGGCGGACGCCAAGCCGATGAACGTCCTCCGCACCGCCGTCTCGGCCGCCGTCTTCACCGATCCCGACAAGAACGACAACACGGCCGCGGGCGAGTACCGGAAGGCGGTGCGCCTCATCGCGCAGCTGCCGACGATCCTCGCCACCTTCCACCGTCTGCGCACCGGCGCCAAGCCCCTCGCGCCGCGCCGGGGCCTTTCGCTCGCCGCCAACTTCCTCTATATGCTCACGGGCCAGGTGCCGGAGGCGGACGTGGAGCGCGCCTTCGACGTGGCGCTGATCCTTCACGCCGATCACGAGCTCAACGCCTCCACCTTCGCCGCCCGGGTGATCGCGGCGACGCTCGGCGACGTGCACGGCGCGGTGACCGGCGCGATGGCCGCGCTCGCCGGGCCGCTGCACGGCGGCGCCAACATGGAAGTGATGAAGATGCTCCTCGAGATCCAGTCGCCGGACCGGGCGGACTCCTGGATTCGCGAGGCGCTGGCGCAGAAAAGGAAGATCATGGGGTTCGGGCACCGGGTATACCGCACCGAGGACCCGCGCGCCGCCCAGCTGCGCCGGCTCTCCGAGGAGCTGGGCCGCAAGATCGGCCAGGCGCAGTGGTTCGCGATCCAGCGGGTGATCGAAGAGGTGATGAAGCGGGAGAAGGGACTCTACTGCAACGTGGACTTCTACTCCGGCTCGCTCTACTACGAGATGGGTATCCCCCTCGATCTCTACACGCCGATTTTCGCGCTTTCCCGGGTCTCCGGGTGGTGCGCGCACGTGCTGGAGCAGCACGCCGACAATCGCCTGATCCGTCCCCGCGCCGAGTATACCGGCGCGATGGACCGCCGCTGGGCTCCCCTCAGGAAACGGGGCTGAGGGTGGGCGGGGCGGGCGGGGAAAAGATCGGATATCGGGACGGGCGCTGGATCGTCCCGCCCCATCCCATCATCCCGTTCATCGAAGGCGACGGCACCGGCCCCGACATCTGGCGGGCCGCGCGCCGCGTGTTCGACGCCGCGGTGAACAAGACCTCGAGCGGCGCCCGCGCCGTCGCGTGGCGTGAAGTCCAGGCCGGGGAGAAGTCGTTCAAGGCCAGCGGGAGCTGGCTGCCGGACGAAACCCTGGACGTGATTCGCGAGCACCGGGTGGCGATCAAGGGTCCCCTCACCACGCCGGTGGGAGGCGGGATCCGGTCGCTCAACGTCGCCCTGCGGCAGATTCTCGATCTCTACGCCTGCATCCGGCCGGTGCGCTGGTTCGCGGGCGTGCCTTCGCCCGTCAAGGCGCCCGACAAGCTGAACGTGGTCATCTTCCGCGAGAACATCGAGGACGTCTACGCCGGGATCGAGTACGAAGCGGGGACGGAGCCGGCGAACCGGTCCGCGAGTTTCTCGCCGGGCTGGGCGCGAAGATCCGGGAACAGAGCGCCATCGGGATCAAGCCGATGTCGAAGTTCGGCTCCCAGCGCCTGGTGGTGAAGGCGATCCAGTACGCGCTCTCGAGCGGCCGCCCCTCGGTGACGCTGGTCCACAAGGGCAACATCATGAAGTTCACCGAGGGCGCCTTCCGCGATTGGGGCTACGCGGTGGCCCGTGAAAAATTCGGGGACGGGACGGTTACCGAGGCGGAGGCGGGCGGGAAGCCCGGCGGCAAGCTGGTGATCAAGGACCGGATCGCGGACGCGATGTTCCAGCAGGTTCTCCTTCGTCCGGACGAGTACTCGGTGATCGCGACCCCCAATCTGAACGGCGACTATCTCTCCGACGCCTGCGCGGCGCAGGTGGGGGGACTGGGCATGGCGCCGGGCGCGAACGTGGGCGACGGCTACGCCGTCTTCGAGGCCACGCACGGCACCGCGCCCAAGTACGCGGGCCAGGACAAGATCAATCCCGGGAGCGTGATTCTCTCCGGCGCGATGATGTTCGAGGAGCTGGGCTGGACCGAAGTGTCCCGGGCGATCATCGGCGGGATCGAGGGCGCCATCGCCGCGAAGCGCGTCACCTACGATCTCGCACGCCAGATGCCGGGCGCCACCGAAGTCTCGACCTCCGCCTTCGCCGACGCGATCATCGCGCACTTGCCATGAAATTCACGCTCTCCACCGATCCCATCGCCAAGGTCGCGACCCCGCTCACCGCGGTCGCCGTCCTCCAATCCAAGGATCTCGCCGCCTCAGTGGCGGACGTCGACCGTGCAACGGGCGGTGCGCTCGGCCGCGCCATTCAGTCGGGCGACTTCAAGGGACGGCGGGACGAGGTGCTGGTGGCCTACGGAACGGGGCCGGTCCAGCGCGTCCTCCTGGTCGGGATGGGAAAGCCGGCCGACGCGAGCCGGAACGCGATTCGGCGCGCGGCGGCCGTGGCCGCGAAGCGGGCGCGGGCGCTCGGCACCGGCGGGTTCGCCTTCTCGGTCGCGGACCCGCGCGGGGTGAGCGCGGGAGACCTCACGCAAGCCGCGGTCGAAGGCGCGGCGCAGGGCGCGTGGGCGTTCACCGAGCTGAAGCAGAAGCCGGAGGAGCCGAAGCCTGAGGTGGCGGCGGTGACCGTAGCCGTTCCCGCGGCGGACGCGAAGGCGGCCGAGGCGGGGCGCTCGCGCGGCGCGGCCATCGCCGAAGGCTACGCGGTCGCCCGGTGGCTGCAGATGCAGCCCGGCAACGTCTGCACCCCCAGCTTTCTCGCCGAGCGCGCGAAGGAGATCGCCACGGCGAACGGCTTCGGCGTGACCGTGCTCGACCTCGCCGCCATTAAGAAGGAAGGGATGGGAGCGCTCCTCGCCGTGGCGCAGGGGAGCGTGGAGGAACCGCGCTTCATCGCGCTCGAGTACAAGGGAGCGGGGGACTCGAGCCCCGTGGTCCTGATCGGGAAGGGCGTCACCTTCGACTCCGGCGGCATTTCGATCAAGCCGGCCCAGAACATGGAAGAGATGAAGTACGACATGTCCGGGGCCGCGGCGGTGCTGGGGACCTTCGTGGCGCTGGGAGAGTTGAAGCCGAAGGTGAACGTGATCGGCCTCATTCCCTCGACCGAGAACCTCCCCTCCGGCACCGCCGTGAAGCCCGGCGACGTGGTGAAGAGCCATCTGGGGAAGACCATCGAGGTCATCAACACCGACGCCGAGGGACGGCTGATTCTCTGCGACGCTCTCTCCTGGGCGCGCCGCTACCAGCCCGCGGCGGTGCTCGACGCCGCCACCCTCACCGGCGCGGTGGTGATCGCGCTGGGCCATCACGCCATCGGCATCATGGGCAACGACGACGGGCTGGTCGAGGAAGTCCGCTCCGCCGGGGACCGGGCGGGGGAGCGCTGCTGGCCGCTGCCGCTCTGGGACGAGTATCGCGATCTCATCAAGTCCGACATCGCGGACGTGAAGAACTCCGGGGGCCGCGCCGCGGGAACCATCACCGGGGGCTGGTTTTTGAAGGAGTTCGTCGACGGATTCCCGTGGGTGCACCTGGACATCGCGGGCACGGCCTACACCGAGTCGGAGGGCGCATCGCAGGCCAAGGGACCCACCGCGAGCGGCGTCAGATTGTTCACCGAGTTTCTGCTGGCGCGCGCGCGCGCGTGATCTTCCGCGGGTTCCTCGTGGCCGCGGCGCTCGGCGTCACGGCGGCCGGAGCCCGGGCGCAGGACACGACGGCGCACCCGCCTCCGCGCCCCCCGGTGCTGCAGCCGCCGCCGGGGCGCGACACCACGATCCGCCCCCTCGCCCCCCCGGGCCCGCCGGACACCACGCGCCGCGACACCACCGCGGACACGCTCCCCGCGTACCTGCCGCCCTACCCGCGCGCGGTGCCGCCGGGTCCCCTCCCCACCGGGGAGCGCTACACCTTCACCGCCGACAGCTTCGCGTTCTCCGACGCGCTCACCCTGGCGGATCTCCTCGTGCACGTGCCCGGCGTGTTCGTGGCGCGCGGCGGCTACTGGGGCCAGTCGGAGACCGTGTTCTACGGCGGTCGCGGCGCCTACGGGCTCGAGATCTACTGGGACGGGGTGCCCTATCTCCCCCTCGGCCGCGATTCGGTGTACGTGGACGCGGGACGCATTCCGCTCGCGCCGGTGGAACGGGTGGAGGTGGTGGTGCTCCCCGGGACCCTGCGGGTGTACCTCGTGAGCGCGCGCCAGCGGTCCACCGTCGCTTCGACCCTGGTGGGGGTGGGAACCGGCGACATGAACATCGCGCAATACCGCGCCGGCTTCGCCAAGCGCTGGCGGAACGGCGTCGGCCTGTCCCTCCTCGCCGACTGGGACAACCTCAACGGATCCGCCGGCACTTCGACCACCGCGTTCAACAGCGTGGACCTCTGGCTCGACGCGGTCTACATTCCCACGCCGCGCGCCGGCGCGTCGTACCAGATCCTGAGCTCCACCTGGTCTCGATCGGGCGAGACCGGTCTCGTGGACCCGTGGAAGTACAAGCGCCAGGACGGCATCCTCCGGCTCTTCTTCGCCGCGCGGGACGACGGGCTGGGTCCGCGGTTCGATCTCACGCTCGCGAGCGCGACCGCCAGTCGCGACAGCGCGGTGGGCGAGCGCGGTCTGCGCCAGGCCCGGGTGGCGCTGAGCGATCAATGGGCCCGCGCGTCGGCCAGCGTGGGCGCGACCTTCGCCTCCGAGCGGGTTCCGCTCCAGCTCGAGGCCCAGGGCGCGTGGATTCCGCTCCGGCCCCTCACGCTCGCGGCGGACGCCCGTCTCGACCGCTACGAACAGGACCGGCGGGGACATCGCGTCCATTTCGCCGCCGGGCTGGCGCTGCCGCTCGGACTCTCGATTCACGGGGACCTGGTGCAGGCCCGGGAAATCGGGTCGCCCGCGCTCTCCAACGATTCCCTCCAGAGCGCCGCGGACGCGTCGGTCGCCATCCGGTGGGCCGTCAAGCCGCTGACCATCGAAGGCGGCGTGGCGCGGCGCGGCGCCTTCGACGCCATCGGGGACCCCAAGGGGCTCTCCACCATCGGCGGGATCGGACCCACTCCGCGGACCACGTACATCACCACCCACGCCAGCCTGCGGCCACTGCCCGGCCTCGAGCTCTCCGGGTGGTTCTTCGATCCGCGGCAGGGAGGCGGGGACTTCGAGCCCCCCTATCACGCGCGGCTCTCGGCCACCTTCTATTCGAAATTCTGGCGGGTCTACAAGAGCGGCGTCTTCGCCCTGCGGGGGGAGGTCGCGTACGAATCGTGGAGCCGCGCGCTGGCCGGGCTCGATCCGTCGGCCACGTCGCAGCAGTTCCTGGGCGGCGCGAGCTTTCTCGAGACCAACATCGAGCTCCGGATCGTGGGCGTGACCGCGTTCTGGATGATGCGGAACAACAACGCCACCAAGGCCAAGTACGTCCCCGGCCTCGAGTATCCCAGGCATCCGCAGTTCTTCGGAGTGCGCTGGGTCTTCACCAATTGAATCGCTGGTTGACCTAAGTCGTTCCAACGGCTAAGCTTAAAGTCTTGTGCCGCGCAGCATGACGGGCTTCGGTGCCGCCGAAGGCGAGGTCTCGGGGGGACGGTTGCGGATCGAGATTCGCACCGCCAACCACCGGTATTTCAACCCCCAGTTCAAGCTGCCGTACGAATTCGCGGGCATCGAGGGCGAGCTACGGGAACGGCTGCGGCAGCGTCTGGAGCGCGGGCACGTGTCCGTGTCCGGCCGCTGGGTGTCGGTGTCGCAGGCGTCGAGCGCGGTGTCGGTCGATCTCGACCGCGCCCGGGAAGTGGTGGCGGCGCTCCGCCAGCTCAAGAAGAAGCTCAAGCTGAAGGGCGAGCCCGATCTCGCCTTCGTCGCCCGCCACCCCGACGTGCTCACCATTTCGGGGAACGGCGTGACGCCGACCTGGGCCGAAGTCGAGTCCATCGTGGAGGACGCCGCGCGCGAAGTGCTCACCATGCGGGAGCGCGAAGGCCGGGCCCTCGCGCAGGACCTGCTCGCGCGGCTCGACGCCCTGGACGCTGGCGCGGCGGCCGTCGCCGCGCGGGCGCCGGCGCGGCTCGCGGCGGAGTTCGAGCGGCTGAAGCGCAACGTGGCGGAGCTGGCGCAGTCGGCCAAGGTGGACGAGCAACGGCTGGCGGTGGAGATCGCGATTCTCGCCGACCGGGTGGACATCAACGAGGAGCTGGTCCGGTTCCGCACCCACCTCGCGGCGTGTCGCGAGGCGCTCCGCGGGAGCGGCGCGGTGGGGAAACAGCTCGGCTTCCTGGCGCAGGAGCTGCTGCGGGAGACCAACACCATGGGCTCCAAGGCGAATGACGCGGCCATCACCCAGGCGGTGATCGCGATGAAAGGGGAACTGGAGAAGTTCCGGGAGCAGCTGGAGAACCTCGAGTGACGCCACTCGTCGTCGTGCTGTCCGCACCATCGGGGGGCGGCAAGACGACGATCACGCAGGCCCTGCTCGCCGGGCGAAAGGACATCGGGTATTCGGTCTCGGCCACCACGCGCACGCCGCGGCCGGGCGAGCGGGACGGCGACGCGTATCACTTCCTCTCGCGCGAGGAGTTCCAGCGCCGCTGGGATCGGGGAGAGTTCTTGGAGTCGGCGGAGTACGCCGGCGAGCGCTACGGCACGCTGAAAAGCGAGGTGGACCGGGTGCTGGCGGCGGGCCGGCACGTGGTCCTGGACATCGAAGTGCAGGGGGCCCGGGCGGTCCGGCGCGCGTACCCGCCGCCACGCTCCGTGAGTATCTTCATCGTCCCCCCGTCGGCCGAAGTGCTGATCGAACGGCTGCGGGGCCGGAACACCGAGACCGGCGAGACCCTGGCGCGGCGCCTGGACCGGGCCATCTGGGAGGTGCAGCAGGCGTCCGAGTACGAGCACCTGGTGGTGAACGACGTGCTCGCGGACGCGGTCCGGGACGTGGGAACGATCATCACCGAAGGCGGGCGGGTGGCGCATCGTGGGCCGCCCGGTCTCGCCGGACGGATTCTCGAAGGACTGACGCGGGAGGCCGAGCGCCTCCGGCGAAACTCATAAGCAGGGAGCACCGCATGCGCATCGTCACCCCCGCCGAAGTCGCGGCGCAGACCCAGAACAAGTATCTGGGCGTCCTCGTGGCCGCGAAGTTCGCGCGCTTCGTCAATGATTTCCCGCGCGACCGCTCGGTGAGCTTCGAGAAAAAGCTCACCACCCGCGCGTTCGAGGAGCTGGTGCAGGGCCACCTGCAGTACAAACTCGTGCGCCGGCGGCGCGCGGAGGCCTGATGCCGTTCGCCGGCCGTCACGTCGTCCTCGGCGTGTCGGGCGGAATCGCCTGCTACAAGAGCTGCACGCTGGCGCGGCGGCTCGCCGAAGCCGGCGCCACCGTGGACGTGGTGCTCACCGCCGCCGCGGCCGAGTTCGTCCGGCCGGTCACCTTCGAAGCGCTCACCGGCCGTCCCCCGGTGACCTCGCTCTGGGACTCAGGCCGCGCGCTCGCCCACATCGCGCTCGCCCGAGAGCCCGATCTGGTGATCCTCGCGCCCGCCACGGCGAACGTGCTCGCCCGGGCGGCGATGGGCGTCGCGGACGACTTCCTCACCTCGCTGCTCTTGGCGCGCGAAATCCCGATCCTCGCCGCTCCCGCGATGAACGACGCGATGTACGCCCATCCCGCCACCCAGGCCAACCTCCGCGCGCTGGCCAAGCGGGGCTGGCGTTTCGTGGGTCCCGAGGCCGGCGCCCTGGCCGAGGGTCCGAGCGAGCGGCCGGGGCGGATGAGCGAGCCCGAGACCATCCTGGCGGCGGCGGCGCGACTGCTTGCCGGCTCGGGACCCTGGGCGGGGAAGCGGGTGCTGGTGACGGCCGGACCCACCCGGGAGCACCTCGACCCGGTGCGGGTCATCACCAATCCCTCGAGTGGTCGCATGGGCTACGCGCTGGCCCGGGCGGCCCTGGCGCGGGGGGCGGAGGTCACGCTGGTCTCCGGTCCCACGGAGCTTCCTCCGCCCGACGGCGCGGCGATCCATCGGGTGGAGACCACCGCGGAGCTGGAGCGAGCGGTCCGCTCGCTGGTGAAAAAGAGCGATGTCCTGCTGATGGCCGCGGCACCGGCCGATTTCCGTCCCAAGGCCGCGGCGAAATCCAAGCGCCCGCGCGGGGACGGGAAGCTCACCCTCGAGCTCGAGCCCACGGCGGACATCCTGGCCTCCCTGGATCGTCCCAAGGGGTGCGTCCTCGTGGGGTTCGCGCTCGAGACCGGGAACGGCATGCCGCGCGCCCGGGAGAAGCTCGAGGAGAAGCAGCTCGACTTCATCGTGCTGAACGACGCGCTCGAGCCCGGCGCCGGGTTCGAGGTCGAAACGAACAAGGTGACGGTGATCCCGAAGCGCGGCGAGCCGGTCGCGCTGCCGCTTCTCACCAAGGACGCGGTCGCCGGGCGCATTCTCGATCTGATCGAGGGAGCGCTGGCGTGAATGACGCCCGCCCGCTGGCGCGCGAGTATCTCGCGCAGCAGCGCGCCCTGGGCGGCGACGCGGTGATCCTCCCGCCCGAACCGTCCGTTCCGGTGGCGGCGCCGGGGCCCGACGCCGCGCCGGGAGAAGCGCTCCCGCCGCCCGGGATCTCCTACGATCCGCCCAGCGGCGATCTCTTCTCCAACGACCCGGTCCCCCGCGCGCCCACCCTCGTCGCGATCGCGGAGCTGGTGGCGGAGTGCACGCGGTGCCGGCTCTGCGAGGGCCGGACCCGGACCGTTCCCGGTGAAGGGGCGGAGAAGGCACGGCTGGTGGTGATCGGCGAAGGCCCGGGGCAGACCGAAGACGAAACCGGGCGGCCCTTCGTCGGACGGGCGGGGGAGCTGCTCACCAAGATTCTCGCGGCGATCGACTTGCCGCGGGAAGCGGTGTTCATCTGCAATATCGTGAAGTGCCGGCCGCCGGGAAACCGCACGCCGCAATACGACGAGGTGGCCGCCTGCATACCTTACCTGCATCGCCAGATCGACCTGATCCAGCCGAAGGTGATACTGGCGATGGGCGCGACGGCGGCGCAATCTTTGTTGAACACCAAGCAGGCGCTCGGGGCGCTGCGGGACCGCCTGCATCGCTTTCGCGGGCTCCCGGTGATCGTCACCTACCACCCCGCAGCGTTGCTCCGCAACCCGAACTGGAAGAAGCCGACCTGGGATGACGTCCGTATCGCCCGCCGCCTCCTCGACAGCTGACCGCAGCTTCGCGGGCCGCCAGGCCCCGTGGAGCAACGAAGCCGAGCAGGCCGTCCTCGGCGCCATGCTGCTGGATCAGGACGCGGCGCTCAAGGCCGCGGAAATCCTCGACGACACGATGTTCTACCGGGAGGGCCACCGCGCGCTCTTCCGGGCGATGATCGCGCTCACCGAGCGCGGCGACGTGATCGACCCCGTCACCCTGCGCGACGAATTGATGCGCCGCGGCGACCTGGATCGCGCGGGCGGCATGGAATACCTGGGCTCGCTGATCGACGTCGTCCCCACCGCGGCGAACCTGGACTACCACGCGCGCATCGTGCGCGACAAGGCCGTGCTCCGCCGCCTGGTCGAGGCCGCGACCAGCGTGATTCAGGACGTCTACGACGGCGGCACCTCGGCCGCCGAAGTCCTCGACAACGCCGAGCACCGCGTCTTCCAGGTGGCCCAGCTGAAGCGCGCCGAGGAATTCACGCGCCTGAAGGAGCTGATCTGGCCCACCATGGAGCGCATCGAGCAGCTCCAGGGCGGCCACGGCGCGGTCACCGGCGTCGCCACCGGATTCGTAGACCTGGACCGGCTCACCGCGGGATTCCAGCGCTCCGACCTGGTGATCATCGCGGCCCGGCCCTCGATGGGAAAAACCGCGTTCATCCTGAACGTGGTCCAGCACGCCGCCATCGAGCACTCGGTGGGCGTGGGCTTCTTCTCGCTCGAAATGTCGAAGGACCAGCTGGTGCAGCGGCTCCTCTGCTCCGAGGGCCTGGTGGACGCCCAGCGACTGCGCCGCGGCCAGCTCCGCGACGACGACTATCCCAAGCTGGCCCGCGCCGCCGGCCTCCTCGGCACCGCGCCGATCTGGATCGACGACTCCGCGGCGCTGACGCCGCTCGCCATGCGGTCGAAGGCCCGCCGGCTCAAGGCCGAGCACGACATCGGGATGATCGTGGTGGACTATCTCCAGCTGATGCAGGGCCCCACCGACGTGGAGAGCCGCCAGCAGGAGATCTCCTACATCTCCCGCTCCCTCAAGGCGCTCGCCAAGGAGCTGGGGATTCCGGTGATCGCGCTCTCCCAGCTCTCCCGCGCGCCCGACCAGCGCACCGGGGACCACCGGCCCCAGCTCTCGGACCTCCGCGAATCGGGGGCGATCGAGCAGGACGCCGACGTGGTCTGCTTCATCTATCGCCAGGAGATGTACGACGGCCCCACCGACAAGGACGGCAACAACATCGAGGGGCTGGCGGAGCTGATCGTCGGGAAGCAGCGCAACGGCCCCACCGGTCTCGTGCCGCTCTACTTCAAGAAGGAATACACCCGCTTCGACAACCGCTCGCTCCGGGACGCGCCGCCCGAGACGTCCGGTGCCTAAAGGCCGCTCCGTCTTCCGTTGCACCGAGTGCGGAGCCGACCAGCCCAAATGGGCCGGGCGCTGCGACGCCTGCGGCGCCTGGAACTCCCTGGTGGAAGAAGCGGCGGCGCGCCACCCGCGCGCCAGGTCCGCCGGACCCTCCGCGCCCTCCCTCTACCCGCCGACCCGGCTCTCCGCGCTGCAGGCGACCTCCGTCGCGCGCTGGAAGACCGGACTCGCCGAGCTCGACTTCGTGCTCGGCGGCGGGATCGTGCCGGGGTCGCTGGTGCTGGTGGGAGGAGAGCCCGGGATCGGCAAGTCCACGCTCCTGCTCCAGGCCGCGGCGCGGCTCGAGGCCGCGGGCGTGCCCACCCTCTATGTATCCGGTGAGGAATCCCCGGACCAGTTGCGGCTCCGCGCCGACCGGCTCGCGGACGACGCCGGCAACGTCCACGTCCTCGGCGAGACCCGGCTGGAAGCGATAATGGAGCACGGCGCGGGCCTCGAGTCCCGGGTCGTCTTCGTGGACTCGATTCAGACCACCTACACCGAGGAGCTCGAAGGCGCGCCGGGGAACGTGGGGCAGGTGCGCGAGTGCGCTGCCCGCCTGATGCGCTTCGCCAAGGAGACGGGGCCCGCGGTCTTTCTCGTCGGCCACGTCACCAAGGGCGGCGGAATCGCCGGGCCCAAGACCCTGGAGCACGTGGTGGACACGGTGCTCTACTTCGAGGGCGAGCAGACGCTCGACCACCGGATCCTGCGCGCCGCCAAGAACCGTTTCGGCTCGGTGGACGAAATCGGCGTGTTCCGGATGACGGGGCAGGGGTTGGAGCCGGTCCCGGACCCCGCGGCCACGTTCCTCGCGGGTCGCGCCACCGGCGTCTCCGGCTCCGCGGTGACCGCGCTGATGGAAGGCACCCGCCCGATGCTGGTCGAGATTCAGGCCCTCGCGTCCAAGAGCGGATTTGGAACGCCGCAACGCGTCGCCACCGGGCTCGACCACCGGCGGCTCGCGGTCCTGCTCGCGGTGCTGGAGCGGCGCGCGGGCCTCTCCTTCGGCGATCTCGACGTCTTCGTCAACGTGACGGGCGGCGTGCGGCTGGTCGAGCCCTCCACCGATCTCGCGGTGCTCGCGGCGCTGGTCTCGAGCGTGGAGGACCGTCCGGTTCCGGCGGACGCCCTCTTCCTCGGCGAGGTGGGACTGGGCGGCGAGCTGCGGCCCGTCGTCGGGGTGGAGCGGCGGCTCGCGGAAGCGGGGCGTCAGGGATTCCGCCGCGTGTTTCTCTCCGCGCGCTCCCGGGTGACGTCACCGGGCATCGAAATCGTCGGTCTCGAGGGAATCGGTGAGCTCGCCCGCCGCCTCGCGGCCTGACGTCGGCGTCGTCATCGTCGCCGCCGGGGCCGGGGTGCGCGCCGGTCCCGGGGAGCCGAAGCAGTTCCGCTCCATCCTGGGCGTCCCGATGCTGCTTCGCGCGCTCCGGCCCTTCACCTCGCATCCCGACGTCCTGCAGGTGGTGGTGGTCCTGCCGCGCGCCTACGCCGAGCGTCCGCCGGAGTGGCTGGGGAAGCTCGTGGGCGAGCGGCTCTCTCTGGTGGCGGGAGGCGAGCACCGGTTCCAGTCGGTGCGCGCCGGCGTGCGGGCGCTCCCGGCCGGCGCGGCGGTGGTGCTGGTGCACGACGCGGCCCGGCCCTTCGTGGTGCGCGGGACCGTGGATGAAGTGATCGCGCGGGCGCGCGCCGGCGTGGGGGCCGTCGCGTCGGTGCCGATGGGGGACACCGTCAAGGAAGTGGTGGACGGAAACCGCGTGGGCCGGACCGTCCCTCGGGAGCGGCTCTGGCGGGCCCAGACGCCGCAGGGTTTCCCCCGCGCCATGCTCGACGCGGCGTACGCCACGGGCGACGGAGCGCCGGTCCCCACGGACGACGGCGAGCTCTGCGAGCGGGCGGGGTTCCCGGTCGAGGTGGTGGCGGACTCGGTGCTGAATCTCAAGATCACGACGCCGGACGATTTCCGGATCGCCGAGGCGCTCGCGCGTGAGCTCCGGTGACCGCGCTGCCGTTCCGCACGGGGCCCGAGATCGCGGCGGCCGCCCCGCGCGCCGCGGCGCACCTGCGCGCCGGCGGCCTGCTCGCGTATCCCACCGAGACGGTGTACGGACTGGGCTCCCGCGCCACGGCCGGGGACGTGGCCCGGCTCGCCGGCCTCAAGGGGCGCGATCCAGGCAAGCCCTTCCTTCTTCTGGTGAGTGACCGCGCGATGGCCGAAGCGCAGGGACTCGCCTTCAACGCCTCGGCCGACGTCCTGGCGCGCGCGTTCTGGCCCGGCCCGCTCACCATCGTGTTGCCGGGCGGCGGCGGCCGCCTCCCCGATCTCCTCCGGGGCCCCGAGGGCGGGATCGCGGTGCGCTGGACTTCGCATCAGGGCATGGCGCGCCTCATCGCGGAGCTGGGCGAACCGATCACCTCGACTTCCGCGAACCTGAAAGGCGCGCCGCCGGCGCCCGGCGCCGACGCGGTGGAGCGCGATTTCGCCGCGGCCGTGGCGACGGGCGAGTTGATGGTGCTGGACGGCGGCGTGCTCGGGAACCGACCGCCCTCGACCGTCGTTGACTGCACCCGGACCCCCGCGCGCCTCGTTCGCTCCGGCGCCATCGCGACCGACGCCCTGCGGCGCGCGGCGGGCCATCTCGCCCCATGACCACCCGCGTGCTCCTCGTCTGCACCGGCAACATCTGCCGCAGTCCGCTCGCCGAGGCGCTGCTCCGCCGCGCGCTGGAAGAGCGGGACCTGAAGGGCGTGGAAGTCCGTTCCGCCGGCACCGGCGCCTGGGACGGCGCGCCCGCCTCCGAGGGCGCCTACCTCGTGGGTCTCGAGCGCGGGCTCGACCTCTCCGCTCACCGCGCGCGGCTCCTCACCCGGGAGCTGGTGGAGGAGGCGGATCTCATTCTCACCATGGCGCGCCACCACCGCGCCCGCGTGGACGAGCTGGGCGGCGAGGGCCGGGTCTTCGTGCTCGGCGAATACGCCGGCCGGGAAGGGGACGCCGCCGAGGTGAGCGATCCCTTCGGTGGCGATCTCGAGATCTATCGGGAGACCTGCATCGAGCTGGAGGGGCTGGTAGCGTCGGTGGTGGAACGGCTCGAGAAGGAGCGCCAGGGTGGAGATCGGCGCTGACGCGCGACTCCTCGCGGTCCTGGGCGATCCCATCGCCCACTCGCTGTCTCCCGTCATGCAGAACGCCGCGATCGAGGCCCTCGGGCTGCGCGCGGTGTACGTGGCGATGCGGGTCCCCGCCGATTCCCTCGGCACCGTGTGCGCCGCGCTCGCCGCCGTGGGCGCCGCCGGCAACGTCACCGTGCCCCACAAGGAAGCGATGGAAGGATTGGTCGCGCGGAAGACGGATACCGCGGCGCGGGTCGGCGCGTGCAATACCTTCTGGACCGAAGGAGGCGCGCTGGTGGGGGACAACACCGATGTGCCGGGAATCGCCGCGGCGCTGACGGAGCTCGGAGCCGGGGGCGCGGGCCGGTGGTTGCTGCTGGGGACCGGAGGGTCGGCGCGGGCGGCGGTGGGCGCCGCCGGCGCGGCGGGAGCGAGCGTGATGGTCCGTTCCCGGGATCCGGCGCGGGCCCGCGCCTTCGCCGATTGGGCCAACAGCCAGATGCGCGTGCACACCGACGTCGCGCACGGGCCCCTCAAGGCGGACGTGGTGCTCAACGCGACTCCGCTGGGGCTCGACCCGCAGGATCCCCTGCCGTGCCCCGTCGCGGACCTCCGCGGCGCCCGGGTCGCGCTCGATTTCGTGTACGCGCGGGGCGAGACGCGCTGGGTGCGCACGGCGCGCGGCGCGGGAGTCGTCGCCGCGGACGGTCGCGAGCTGCTGGTGCGCCAGGGTGCGATCGCCTTCGAGCGTTTCTTCCCGGGGACCCGGGCGCCGGTCGACGTGATGCGCGCGGCGGTCGCCCGCGCGCTCCGTGCCTAGCACCGCGGCGCGCGCCCTCGCGCATCTCCTGCTGCCGGCGGAGTGTCTGCTCTGCCGAGCGCTGCTCTCGTTCTCCGACGCCGATCGCCTGGTGTGCCGGGTCTGCCGGCATCGCTGGCGGCCGGTGACCCGTCCCTGGTGCGAACGCTGCGGCCAGCCGGAGCCCCTCTTCGGCGCCTGCCGGATCTGCGCCGAGTGGCCCGCGGCCTTCACCCGCGCCCGCTCGGCGGTGTGGCT
>Ga0079221_10000187_pt1 | contig 14869 bp, 14 predicted proteins | sample GAAS200_FD_75069 | JGI IMG/M metagenome (GOLD analysis project Ga0079221, IMG submission 75069) | Agricultural soil microbial communities from Georgia to study Nitrogen management - GA AS200 | ecosystem: Environmental > Terrestrial > Soil > Agricultural land | place: USA: Georgia | collected... | reverse complement strand
ACGGGTACACGAAGTTTGTTTGGCCATCAAATGAGGCTTGATTTACAAAAAGGATTCCCGCTTGTCACCACCAAAAAACTTCATCTTAAAAGTATCATTTACGAACTTTTATGGTTTTTAAAAGGCGATACGAATGTAAAATATTTGCAGGAAAATGGTGTGCGGATTTGGGATGAATGGGCGGATGAAAATGGAAATCTCGGGCCGGTATATGGCAAACAATGGCGAAGCTGGGAAGGAGCGAACGGCAAAACTGTTGACCAGGTGTCTGATTTAGTAAAAGAACTGAAAACAAATCCTGACAGCCGCAGATTAATTATCAGTGCATGGAACGTGGCTGATTTACCGGAAATGAAATTAATGCCTTGCCATTGTTTGTTCCAATTTTATACTGCGCCTACTGAATCGGGAAGAAGAAAACTTTCCTGCCAATTGTATCAGCGGAGTGCTGACGTTTTTTTGGGAGTGCCTTTTAATATTGCATCGTATGCATTACTTACAATGATGATTGCACAGGTATGTGATATGGATTTGGGAGAATTTGTACATTCGTTCGGCGACGTTCATTTGTACAAGAATCATTTTGAGCAGGCGCAATTGCAACTAACAAGAAGTCCTTTTCCGCTTCCGCAAATGAAACTGAACCCGGAAATAAAAAATATTTTTGATTTTAAATACGAAGATTTTGAGTTGGTGAATTATCAAAGCCATCCTTCTATTAAAGCGCCGGTAGCTGTGTGATTGGTTAATTAGTTAATTGGTTAATTAGTTAATTAGGGAGTTCTGATAAGTATATAATTATTTGTTGTTACGGAGTATTTTACTGGCTTGGATTGAGATCTTTAGTGCTACATTAGAAGGTAGAAAGAATTGCACATAAATTACCTGGTTATGGAATTTACTTTAGAAAAGCTCGAAGTTTATAATATCGCTGAAAAATTCTCAGATGATATTTGGGATATTGTTGTTAAGTGGGATTATTTTAAGAAAGATACAATTGGGAAGCAATTAGTAAGAGCTGCAGATTCAATCTCAGCTAATATTGCAGAAGGTTATGGACGCTATTTTTATAAGGAGAGTAAGCAATTTTATTTTTATTCGCGCGGTTCCATTCAGGAAACAAAATCCTGGCTCTCAAAATGTATGAGAAGAAAACTTATAGCTACGGAAATCTGCGAACCGTTAATTGAACTTTGTAAAAAATTGCTGTTGATGTTGAATGCTTTTATAAAATTTGTGAGAAATTCTCAAAAGAAAGAGTCGAAAATAATCCCCGCAAAGACTGATAAACCAATTAACCAATAAACCAATTACCTTCTCTCATGCTCTCTCACATCGTTGCCGCTTCAGAAAATAATATCATTGGGGTAAAGAATGGTTTGCCCTGGAAATTGTCAGCCGACTTCAAATATTTCAAAAATAAAACATGGGCAATGCCCGTGATCATGGGAAGAAATACTTTCGAATCAATGGAAAAAGATTTGCCCGGAAGAATCAATATTGTAGTTACCTCAAAAAAAGACTGGAATGCTGAAAATGCATTCGTCGTGCATTCTATTAAGCAGGGCATTGCCAAAGCAAAAGAAAGTGACGCGAAGGAAATTTTTATCATAGGCGGGGGAGAGATTTTTAAGGAAACGCTCGGTATGGTAGACAGGATTTACCTTACGCGCGTTCATGCAACCCTCAACGGCGATACTTACTATCCCGAACTATCCAAATCGGACTGGAAACTTGTAAGCGCTGAGTCCCATCCTGCGGATGAAAAAAATAATTATCCCTACACTTTTGAGGTTTGGGAAAGAAAATAAAAAGGAAAGTTTTTTGTTGCTTTGCTGTTCTTGTTTGCTTCCGTTAACGGCAATAACGCAGCAAACTCCAAAGGATTCACCAGATGTATTCACACTATCAACTCGCAAAAAAATATTTACGTTATTTTTTTACTGCTCAAAATGGCAAAGGCCACGGTGTGCATTCGCCTTTTGTTTTTGATTTTATCATCCATGTATTGAATGATAAAAAAAAATATGATTGTTATTCAAAAATCGAATCGATCCGCAAAGAACTTTTGATAAATAATAAAGTGATTGAAGTGGAAGATTTTGGCGCAGGCTCCGCAAAACTTCCTTTTAAAAACCGCGTGGTGAAAGACATTGCGGATTCTTCTTTGAAAAGCAGGAAATATGCGCAACTGCTTTTCAGGATTTCAAAATACTATGGTGCACAAACGATTGTCGAATTAGGTACCTCTTTTGGAATCACAACTTCTTACTTCGCTTCAGCAAATTCTGATTCAAAAATTTTCACCTTTGAAGGTGCAAAAAATATTGCGAAAATTGCAAAAGAAAATTTTGAAAAACTGGGTTTAAAAAATATTGAATTTTTTGAGGGAGATTTTGCGAAAACGATTGCGGCCAACAAAGACAGATTGCCAAATATTGATTTGCTTTTCGTGGATGGTAATCATAGGAAAGAAGCAACACTGGAATATTTTAATTTCTTTCTCAGCAAAGCAGGAAATAATTCGATTTTTATTTTTGACGACATTCACTGGAGCGAAGGAATGGAAGAGGCCTGGAAGGAAATACAATCGCATGAAGCCGTTACTTTGACGATTGATTTGTTTTTTATTGGACTGGTTTTTTTTAGTAAAGATTTCATTGTTAAGCAGCATTTTAGCATACGGTTTTGAAATATATGTTTGTGCAATTCAAAAGATTGGCAACCTTTATAGAAAAACCTATTTTTGAATTATGATAATTGGCGTTTTGAAAGAACCACTTCACGAAACTAGAGTTTCACTTTTACCGGAACATATTGCTCTTTTAAAAAAAATGAACTGCTCCGTTCTGGTTGAAAAGAATGCCGGAGCAAATGCATTTGCTTCAGACGAAAAATATACGGAAGCCGGCGCCAGTGTGCTTTCACGCGAAGACGTGCTAACGAAGTCAGAAATTATTTTATCTATAAATCTGCCTGCTGAAAATGAAACTTCATTGCTTCAATCAAAAATAATTCTTGGAATTTACCAGCCATTGTATCACCACGATGACATTGAAAAATTTGTTACGAAAAATATTACCGTATTTAGTATTGATATGCTGCCCCGCACTACCCGTGCACAAAGCATGGATGTGCTGAGCAGCCAGGCAAATATTGCGGGCTATAAAGCGGTGCTGGTTGCGGCAAATAAATATGGCCGGTATTTTCCCATGTTTATGACTGCCGCCGGAAGCATCCGTCCGGCAAAGGTTTTAATACTTGGCGCGGGTGTTGCAGGATTGCAGGCGATTGCCACAGCACGCCGGCTGGGAGCGGTTGTGGAAGTTTTTGATACACGTCCGGCGGTAAAGGAAGAAGTGATGAGTCTGGGTGCCAAATTTGTTGAAGTAGAGGGCGCGGCAGATGCCAGTAAGGCCGGCGGTTATGCCGTTGAGCAAACAGAAGAATTTAAAGAACGGCAAAAGCAAAAAATAGCAGAACATGTATCCAAAGCCGATATAGTGATTACAACAGCCCAGATTTTTGGGAAAAAAGCACCCATCCTGGTAACCAAGGAAATGATTGAAAACATGAAAGATGGTTCAGTGATTGTTGACATTGCTGCGGCTACGGGTGGAAATACGGAAGTTACCAAAAATGAACAAGAGGTAAATTATAAAGGCATTACCATTATTGGCAATTCAAACCTTTCAGCTACCATGCCGTCCGATGCCAGTAAATTGTATGGAAAAAATATTTGTAATTTTTTAGAGTTGATTATTGACAAGGAAGGTAAATTGAATCTGAATCTGGAAGATGAATTGGTAAAAGGATGTTTAATTAGCTGAAGCTAATGTGCTAATTTGCTAATGTGAAAATATGGAAATGGGAAAATTTGAAAATATGAAATGAAATATTTCTTTTTTTCGGAATCCCGATTTCTTGCGGAATGGGCCAAAATAAAAAATCTTCAATAAATGTTTGTTTACTGTATTTATGTAATGAGTTAAAACTAAGAACTATGAAAGAAATCATCTCTTTTCTTGAACAAAATATTGAGACGGTCTATATCGTAGTCTTGATGATTTTTCTCGGAATTGAAGTTATCGGAAGGGTGCCCAGTGTATTGCATACGCCTTTAATGAGCGGTGCCAATGCCATTCACGGAGTAGTAATTGTTGGTGCTATCATCGTCATGGGTAAAGCCGAAAGCGGAAATTATTTAGCCCTCATTTTGGGCTTTCTGGCAGTGGTTTTAGGAACGTTAAACGTGGTCGGAGGATTTGTGGTAACAGACCGAATGCTGGAAATGTTCAGGAAGAAGAAAGTGAAAAGTAAAAAGTAAAAAGTTGAGGACAATAATTTAATAATGCAATAATCGATAAATGATCTTATCCATACTCCCTGTTCTTTATCTCCTTGCTTCCATCACCTATATTATAGGCCTTAAAATGTTGTCAAAGCCTTCCACGGCGCGGGCCGGAAACCTGATTGCGGCGGGCGGTATGATCATTGCAATATTTGCCACTATTTTTTTATACAAATTCAACGGAAAAAGTCTCGGAAATTATCCCTGGATTTTTTCGGCAATGGTCATCGGGTGTATCATTGGCTGGCTGGTGGCAAAAAAAGTGAAGATGACTGCCATGCCGGAACTTGTAAGTTTCTTTAACGGCATGGGCGGCGCCTGTGCGGCATTGATATCTATCGTGGAATTTGATTATTTGTGGAGAGAAAGCCGGATAGACAATGCTTTATTTTCTGAGGTGGCGCACGGAGGCCATTACCTGGCCATCATCGCAGGCACCATCATCGGCAGCGTTTCTTTTATCGGCAGCATGATTGCATGGGGAAAGCTCGCAGGCAAATTCAAAGATTTTTCTTTTAAGGGACAGCATCTTTTCAATTCTATTATCTTGCTTTTGGTAGTAGCATCGGCCATTTATACATGGTTTTCCCACGTAAACGATGCCAATATTTATTTTTTTATTACGGTTGGGCTGGCGATATTATACGGATTGTTCTTTGTGCTCCCAATTGGTGGCGCTGACATGCCTGTCGTTATTTCGTTATTAAATTCCTTTACCGGGGTGGCCGCTGCATGTGGTGGATTTCTGTACGACAACAAAGCCATGCTCACCGGCGGAATTTTGGTAGGAGCGGCGGGTACGCTGCTTACGATCTTGATGTGCCAGGCTATGAATCGTAGTTTGTTAAATGTATTAATCGGTTCTTTTGGCGGAAATGCCAAAGGCGCTTCTGCATCTAACCAGGCGCAGGGAAATATAAAAGAAATCTCCGTGAGTGATGCTGCCATGCTGATGGCCTATGCAAAAAAAGTGATGATAGTTCCGGGATATGGATTGGCGGTCGCGCAGGCGCAGCATACATGCCATGAACTGGAAAAAGCGTTGGAAGAAAAAGGCGTTGAAGTGAAATATGCAATTCATCCGGTGGCAGGCCGCATGCCCGGCCATATGAATGTATTGCTGGCGGAAGCAGATGTAAATTATGATAAGCTTTTGGAAATGGAACTTGCCAATGAAGAATTAAAATCCACGGATGTCGCATTGATTTTGGGGGCTAACGATGTGGTAAATCCGGCCGCTAAAAACGACCCTTCTTCGCCTATTTATGGAATGCCAATTATCGAAGTAGAACTGGCAAGGCAGGTAATCGTGAATAAGCGCAGTATGAAGCCCGGTTATGCAGGCATCGAGAATGAACTTTTTTATCATCAAAAAACATCCATGCTATTTGGAGATGCAAAAAAGGTTTTGCAGGAATTGCTGGCAGAGCTGAAAAACATTTAGTTTTTTTGTAAGAGAAAAAACGTTCTTTTTTTTAAAATAGTTAACTGTCAAAATATAAATCCATTCTATTTCTTCGTTTACTGTTTATAGAAAAGTACAATTTTATCGATCCTGAATTATTTGTAGCGTGAAACGCTTATTGAATCCCAAATTAATTGATAATGTTTATTGTCTCACAATATTTATCTTAATAAATCGTACGATATTTGCAATAAAATTATTGCTGTTTAATAAAAATTTGTTTCTTCTGAAAGAAATTTCTCAAGAGAATGTTCTCAAAATCCTGTCTCGTCATGAAAGATTTCTCGTATATCACCAGTTCCCATCCCGCCTATATTGAAAATTTGTACTCGGATTTTAAAAATAACCCGGATAGCGTAGATGCGGATCTTCGTAAATTTTTTGAAGGATTTGACTTTGCGGTTTCGTCGCACAATGGCAACGGAAAAGCCACCGCTGTGGCTGCGGTAAGTCCTGTTTCAGTAGCAAACCTTCAAAAGGAATTCGCGGTATATCAACTGATTCTTTCATACAGAGATAAAGGCCATCTTCTCTCAAAAACCAATCCTATAAGGGAACGAAAAGATAGAAATGCAAATCTCGGGCTGTCGTGGTTTGGTTTGGATAATAGCGATTTGCAAACAAAATTTGAGGCTGGCAAATTTGCAGGATTAGGAACTGCTACTTTGCAGGAAATACTTGATCATCTAAAAAAATGTTACACCGGTTCTGTTGGCGTTGAGTTCAGTTCGCTGAATGATCCGAAAAAGACTGAATGGATTATTAACGCTGTTGAACATACTTTACAACAACCCGTTCCTTTGACGCAAAAAAGAAGGATTCTTCAAAAACTGAATGAAGGGGTAATGTTTGAGAAATTTTTGCAAACAAAATACATAGGACAAAAAAGATTCTCACTCGAAGGCGGAGAGAATACAATTTCAGCGTTGGATGCCATCATCAATACCGCCGCAGAAAACGAAGTGCAGGAAGTAGTGATAGGAATGGCGCATCGTGGCCGCCTGAATGTGCTGGCAAATATTTTGGGCAAAACGTATGAACAGATTTTTACTGAATTTGAAGGCAGCGCACCTACTGATTCTACGATGGGAAGCGGCGATGTAAAGTATCATAAAGGATTTAGCAGCGACGTAAACACTCCCGAAGGAAAGTTGGTACATCTTAAACTAAGCCCTAATCCTTCACATCTTGAAGCAGTAGATCCTGTGGTGCTGGGGTTTGCCAGGAGCAAAGCGGATGTGATATACAATAGCGATTATGATAAAATTCTGCCTATCTTAATTCATGGCGACTCCTCCTTACCAGGCCAGGGTATTAATTACGAGGTGTTGCAGATGAGCGGTTTAAAAGGATTTTGCACGGGTGGCACGTTACATTTTGTAATTAATAACCAGGTCGGTTTCACTACTGATTTTGATGATGCGCGCAGCTCGGATTATGCTACCTCTATAGCGTCAATTGTAAAAGCCCCGGTGTTCCATGTTAATGGCGATGATGCCGAAATGGTAGTGAAGGTGGCACAGGTAGCCATGATGTACCGGCAGGAATTCAATACAGATATTTTTGTGGATATGGTTTGTTACCGCCGTCATGGGCACAATGAAGGCGATGATCCCAAGTTTACCCAACCGGTTTTATATGCTCTTATCGACAATCACCCAAATCCCAGGGAAATTTATATCAACTGGCTGTTGAAAAACGGAGATGAAGCTACGGCAGGTTTGGCAAAAGAAATGGAAGAAAAATATTGGAAAGATTTGCAGGAAAGGCTTGATGAGTTAAAGCAACATCCGCTTCCTTACAGTTATCAAAAGCCTGAAATGTGGTGGCAGAGCCTGCGAAAGGCAACTCTTACTGATTTTGATTCTTCTCCGGTTACAGCTATTTCTACAGAAAAACTGGAAAAGCTGTTTCACGCTATAATGTCTGTCCCCGAAGATTTCACTCCTTTAAGAAAGATAAACAAGATACTTCACGAAAAAATCAAGCTATTTGAGGATGAGAAAAAATTTGATTGGGCTACCGGAGAATTACTTGCTTTCGCCAGTATCGTGGCAGAAGGAAAAGATGTACGAATGAGCGGACAGGATGTGCGCAGGGGTACTTTCAGCCACCGGCACGCCGTGATAAGGGATGAAAAAACTGATGAGTTTTATAATCGCTTAAGCCGCATTTCAGACAAACAGGGATTATTAAGAATATGGAACTCGCTTTTGAGTGAATATGCAGTTTTGGGATTTGAATACGGATATGCCATGGCGAATCCGAATAACCTGGTTTTGTGGGAAGCCCAATTTGGTGATTTTGCTAACGGCGCCCAGGTTATCATCGATCAATTTGTGGCAGGCGCTGAACAAAAATGGCATCGCATGAATGGACTGGTAATGCTGTTGCCACATGGCTATGAAGGACAGGGGCCCGAACATAGCAGCGGCAGAATTGAACGTTTTCTTCAAATGTGTGCCGAGCTGAATATGGTAGTCACTAATATCACTACTGCTTCCAATTATTTCCATGCGTTAAGAAGGCAACTGGCATGGCCATTCAGAAAGCCTTTAATCAATTTTGCTCCAAAGGCTAATCTTCGTCATCCCGGTAGTTACAGCAAAATGGAAGAATTTACTCAGGGCGGATTTAAAGAAATTATCGATGATGCCTCGGTGAGCGATACATCAGACATAGATAAGGTACTGTTGTATTCAAGTAAAATATACTTTGATCTTGAAGAGAAAAGACAAGCAGAAAAACGAAATGATTTTGCAATTATAAGAATGGAGCAACTCTATCCATTGCCGCTAAAGCAATTAGAAGCGCTTTATGAAAAATATCATAAAGCCATCTGGTACTGGGTACAGGAAGAACCATTAAATATGGGCGCGGCATCTTATCTAAGGATGAATCTGACTTCCATTAATTTTGGAATAATCAGCAGGCAGCCCAGTGCAGCCATTTCTTCAGGCTTTTCAAAAGTGCATAAAGAGGAGCAAGATGAAATATTAAACACTGCTTTTTCAATTTAAAAAAACAAATGCGCTCGGTGTGTTGAAATGGGCCCAGGAATTATTTTAACTGGTTCATCATTTCATACCTGTTTTTCGGCGGTAGATAATTTATAAAAGTCGATTATTTATTGGTTTACTGTTTTAACTACCTTCCAAAGCTTTTTTGTAGACTTCAAGTGCGCGTTTTCTCGCAAATTCATGATTGACAATCTCAGGCAGGTATCCGGGCCTGAAATTTTTAATCCATTGTTTGATGTAGATGAGTTTTGGATCAAACTTTTTTAGTTGCTCGTTTGGATTAAAAATTCTGAAGTAAGGAGCAGCATCACAGCCGGTACCGGCGGCCCATTGCCAGTTTCCATTGTTTGAAGAAAGTTCATAATCAAGCAGCTTTTCGGCAAAATAAGCTTCGCCCCATCGCCAGTCAATCAGCAAATCTTTACAAAGAAAACCTGCAACAACCATACGTACACGATTATGCATCCAGCCCGTTTCATTTAGTTGTCGCATTCCCGCATCCACGATCGGGTATCCTGTTTCTCCTTTGCACCACAGTTCAAATTCTTTTTCATCATTTCTCCATTTTAAATCGTCATATTTCTTTTTGAAATTTTCGTTCACCACATGGGGAAAATGAAATAAAATCATCATAAAAAATTCGCGCCAGATTAATTCGTTTAGCCATTTTTCATTCAGTTTACTGGCGAGCTTTGCGAGCCGGCGTATGCTTATTGTTCCAAATCGCAAATACATTCCGGCGAAAGATGTCCCTTCCAATGAAGGAACATTTCTTGTTTCTTCATAATGACGGATAAGGTCATCTGACAGGTCAGGCTTTTGAAATTCAAAAGTCATTTTTTCAAAGCCAATTTCATTCAACGAGGGAAAGTGAAAGGGTTTAGTTTTAAACAAATTACCCAGGTTTTTTTCTGACGTAAACTGCTGGATATTTTCATGATTAAATTTATCTTTCCAGGATTTGGAGTAAGGTGTAAAAATCGTGTAAGGCTCGCCGTTAGCTTTTATAATTTCAGATTTTTCATAAATCACCTGGTCTTTATAACTGTGAAATGAAATCTTTTTATCGGCGAGAAAATTTTTGACTTTTAAATCCCTTTCTATGGCATAAGGTTCGTAGTCGTGATTTGTGAATACCTGCCTTATATTAAACTCCTGGCAAAGTTGCTCAAACGCCTGCAGCGGCGTAGTATGACTAAACCAAAAGGAGGAATGATACTTGTTAACCTTGCTGTTCAGGTCTTGAAGCGTTTCATGAATAAATACAACCCGTTTATCTTTTTTATTTTCAAGCTTGTCCAGGATATAAGTATCAAAAATAAATACGGGCAATACCGGTAGATCACTTTTTAGTGCATGGTATAATGAGGCATGGTCTTCTAATCTTAAATCTCTCCGAAACCAACAGATATTTATTTCCGGCTTGTCCATCTTTCTTTCACTATTTCTTGTATTTTTCAAATTGATTTCCAAGGAGAAGATGCCCTGTTTTTATAGGCATGAATGCTGGTGCTGATAAATAAAATCGCGGCGACCGCTATGGCGACAGATTTAATATAGTTTTCGGAATCCCAATTAGCAATGGCAATTGCTACCAATGCCCAGGCTCCCACTAAAGCAAATTCTCTCATATTCCGTTTCCAGGTGATGACCAGGTTAATGATTCCTGCGATAAGGATCATAATGATTGCCCACGAGATTTCGGAAATACCGAATCCGTTCCAATTCAGTTTAGTAAGCCATGCGGAAAAATTCGCTATCAGCGCAACCGTAATCCAGCCTGAGTATAAACAAAATGGCCACCACACGAAAGCTATTTTTTTTAAAGGCAAATCATCCAGCTCCATTCGCGTAGCATAAATTATCCTTATAAGAGAGACAAGTAACACTATCATAAGTATTACGGAAACTCCAATAAAATCATATAACCAGGCAATAACCCATAATGAATTAGCAACGCAGGAAATAATAAACCACCAGCCAATCTTCTGAACCGGCCAATCCTCCTGCCCGTTTTTAAAAAGGCTTCGCGCCTGGTAAATTACAAATAACAATAAACCCAGGTAAATTAATCCCCAAATTGAAAACGCGTAACCTGCTGGTGTAAAGTAGTTATGATATCTGTCCGACACCGTTGCCATTGTGTTACCATTGAAAATTCCTGTGTTCGACAAATAATTAATGACAATTGTAATGATAAGTGCTACAATGTTGAGAACCTGCAGAGATTTCTTCATGGTATTTATTTATGAATTAACGCCTCCCGATCGTTGGGCAATGATCATTTTTGCAAATAGTAAACCAATAAATAAGCGGGATTTTTATTTTAGTCCTGCAAGCCGGTAAAAAGTTTCCATATTTAATTCCTTCACTTTTCCGGGGCCGATTCCATCAATAGTTAGATTTTCAATGCTCAACCGGATGAGCCTGAGACAACGATACCTTAGGGTCAGCGTCATTTTTCGCACCTGGTGATATTTTCCCTCAGTAAGCGAAATCAGTAGCCAGGTATGTGGATAAGCTTCCCGAAAATCGGCAGACCAGGGGTATAAACTAACCGGGTCGGCTATACGAGATAAAGAATGAGTCTTTGCAAGATAGTCCTGCCCGTTTTTAATCTTAATAACCACACCGCTCTTTAAAAGCTGAAAGGTCTCTTCGTTTACATAATTGCGCACCATTACGAGATAGGTCCTCATATGTTTTTTCTCTTTTGAAAAGATAAGGCGTGTAATTTTTTTGTCTGTAGTTAATAATAGAAGCCCTTCTGAATCTTTATCCAGCCTGCCAATGGCATGAGTGCCTTCGGGAAATGAAAAATCAATTTGCGAAAGCAAATTAACTTTATCGCTGCTGACAAATTGAGAAACCATGTTAGCCGGCTTGTTCAAAATGAAATAGCGATGAGGCATTTGTGATTGCAAATTAATGGTTCAAGGCAATTTTTTCGATGTATTTTGTGATACCGGAATCGAGAAACAAAATACAGAGCCTTTGCCTTCAGCGCTTTTTACGTTAATTGTTCCTGAATGCCGTTTGATAATTTCTTTTGAAATATAAAGCTCAAGGCCAAGTCCCGGATAGGTGTTTTCGCCTATTCTGGTAAAGCGACTAAACAATTTTTCCTGTTCTGGCAGAGGAATACCTATTCCAAAATCCTCTACACATAATTTTACTTTATGGTCAACGATTTCAGAACTGATAATAACCCGGTCTGCAGTGGGCGAATATTTGATTGCATTGGAAATCAGGTTGATAATTACCTGGCCCAGCCGGTTTTTATCTGCTTCTACCTTCACTGAGCTTGTTAAATTCATCTCCAGCTTGTGTTTTGTGGTCAATTGAATTACGCTGATAGTTTCCCTCACAAGTTCGTTAAAATCAATTATTTCAAAATTATAAGTGAGTTCGCCGGCATTTGCTCTTGAAACGTCCAGTAAGTCGCCGATAAGCTGCGTCAATTTGTTGAGTTGTTTTTCCATTTTTTTAAGCATAGCCAACTCTTCCTTATTTCCATTAATCATGGCGTCCATCACCATGATTTCTGTATAAGCCTTCAGGCTGGTAACAGGCGTCTTAAGCTCATGGCTTGCCATACTTATAAACTCGTCCTTCTTTTGAAGGTTCTTTTTTTGCTCTTCAATATCGGTGGATACGCCAAACCAGGCCACCACTTCGCCGTCATTATTTTTAAATGGCAAGGCATTTATCAGGTGCCACCGGTAGGTACCATCAGCGGCACGCAAGCGAAGATCCATTTTAAACGGCACGCTATCTCTGATTGAATCTTTCCACTTAGCTATTGTTTTGGCCAGATCATCAGCATGTATAGCGGGTTTCCAATATTGTTTTCCTGACTCTTCAGGTGAAAAACCTGTGTAATTGTACCATTGCCGGTTAAAATAATCGTATTCTCCCTTGGCACTTGCTGTCCATACAATCACGGGAATTGTATCGGCCAGGAATTTAAAATGCTCGCGGCTGGTGAGTAATTCCTGCGTACGTTCTGCTACACGGGCTTCCAGCTCATTATTCAGCTTTTCTGCATAAGATTTCGCTGTTTCCAGCAATTTGTTGTTTTCTCTAAGTTGCTTTTCAATATTTTTTTGATCAGAAAGGTCGGTAATGATAATGCTCAATGCCACGCCTTCGTCAAGCTCAAGGCTTGTAAGTGAAAGTAAAACCGGAACCCTCGCTTTTTCTTTCGGGGAAATATTGATTTCTCCTTTGCATTCTTTTTTCCAGCCTTTTTTAAAAAGATTATCGAAAATAGGCATTTCAACTTCTTCCACATAGTCCTTGAAATATGAGCCGATAATCTTCGTCAGCGGCAGATTCACCATCGATGCAAAGCGCGAATTGCTGTATAAAACAACACCCTTGCGATTTAGCGTAACCGCACCCTCTCTCATTTTTTCGATAAAAACCCGGTAAGTCTGATCGGCTGTTTTGAGCGTATAAAGCTGATGCCCCGTAGGACGCTTAACTACCAACGCATCAATTTGTCCTGTTCTGATGGCTTCAATCGTTTCGTTGGCTTCATCCAGCTGGTGACGTAGTTCAGCTAACTGCTGCTCAAGTGCTTCGTTTCTTTTTGATACCATCAGTTTACGAGTTTATTCCAAGGCCTTTTAGAACTTTTTGTGTGTCAGAGAGATCTCCAATAAATCTTTTTATGGGCGGCGGCAAAAACTTTAAGAGCATGGGCAGTGCAATGATTTGTTCTTCCGATGCTTTTGTAGGCTGCTGGTACACATCGATGATTTCCAATTCATATCGGTTTTCAAAATATTTTTCGCAAATATCTTTTAGATTAGAAACTGCTTTTGCAGAATTGGGCGATGCTCCGGTAACAAACAGCTTTAGCGACAATTTATCATCTCCGCTGTTCAATTTAATTTTATTCTTCGCTGACATCGGGGTGGATTAAAGTTATTTTTTTACCGGAACAATATTTAAGCCAACAAGCACTTTTTCCTCATTAGACAAATCGCCGATAATTTTTCTGATAGGTACAGGCACCTTCCTGACTAATGTGGGTACGGCGAAAATCTGGTCGCCTTCTGCTAACTGCGGTTTTTTTAACAGGTCGATTACTTCTATCGAGTACCGGCCTTCTAAATGCTCCCGGCAGTATTTTTTTAAATTATACAAAGCGGTTTCAGATTTTAATGTTTTTCCCGCAATGTAGAGCTTTAGTTCCCATTTTTGTTCCATCTGCAATCAATCGTTTTTATTTTTCAATATTATATTTTGATTCGGGTTATCAACTTATTTTTGTCTTTTTGGAAAGTCTTTTGGACAATTCTTCTTCCTTTGTTGTCAGTGAGAGCTGTTGATTTTTTTTTGAAGTCAATTTCTTGTTGTGTTTTTAAGGATCGACTTTTTCTCTGTTGAATTTTTTTTACGTCTCCTGTCTATTTGCTGCTTCCTTAATAAGCTCATATCTTTTTATTTAGCAGTTGCCGGGTTTTTTGCGCGGAACCCATCACCCACGTCGTCGGGGCCAACAACCAATTCAGCAATTTTAACCCCGTTGTCAGTTATCTTAAATTCACGCACCTGATTAGAGGATTTCATACCCCTCGATTTTAGTACATAAAGGCAACGGTTTCGCTAGCCGTTTAATTCTACCTCCTGGATAGAAATCCAGGTGTCTATTAATGAAGAAACATTTTCATCGGCATTTATACTGCCATTTGAACTGGTAGAAAGTGCAGTAAACATTATCGTGATTTGCTCCTGTTGTAAAAAATCCAGGAGACGAGTCAAAATCGACTTCACTTCATTTTGGTCACCCACCGTAACAAGGTTTGTGATAGGATCAATAATAACAACTGAAGGTTTGAATTTCTTTATTTGCTTGTAAAATACTACCAGGTGCATTTCCAAACCATAAATTGTAGGTCGGGAGGCATAAAAATTCAACAAGCCCTTTTTCTCCCACGGTTCCAGGTCTAGACCAATTGATCTCATGTTTCTGATGATCTGTTGCGGAGATTCTTCAAAAGCAAAGTAAAGGCATCGTTCTTT
>Ga0079221_10000186_pt1 | contig 14894 bp, 6 predicted proteins | sample GAAS200_FD_75069 | JGI IMG/M metagenome (GOLD analysis project Ga0079221, IMG submission 75069) | Agricultural soil microbial communities from Georgia to study Nitrogen management - GA AS200 | ecosystem: Environmental > Terrestrial > Soil > Agricultural land | place: USA: Georgia | collected... | reverse complement strand
TCCGAGCGCAGCGTCAAGAAATTCATCGAGGATTACGCGCTCAGCCCCAATGGCAAGCGCGCGGCGTTCACCGCGCGCGGCGATGTCTTCAGCGTGCCGCTGGAACACGGCATCACGCTCGATATCACCCACACGCCCGGCGCGCACGAGCGCGAAGTGTCGTGGTCGCCCGACGGCAAGCGCATGGCCTACGTCTCCGACGAGAGCGGCGAGGAAGAAGTCTGGGTGCGCGATGCCGACGGTACCGATCCAGTGATGCTGACCAAGGGCGTGATCGGACGGCTCTATCAGCCGCTGTGGGCGCCGGATGGCAAACACATCGCGTTCGTGGATTCCGGCAATCGCATCCACGTGATCGGCACCTCGGCCGGCGCGAAGGACCAGGTGGTCGCCGAGGATCCCGGCGTGTCGAAACGCGATTACGCGTGGTCGCCCGGTGGGCATTACCTCGCGTATTCCCTGACCGACAAGGACACGCAGTTGTCGCGGCTGTTCGTGTACGACCTCGGTTCCGGCAAGGCCGTCGAACTCGGGCGCGAGCACGCCGACGCCAGCACGCCGGCGTTCTCGCCCGACGGCAAATACCTGTTCTTCCTCGGCGATCGCGAATGGTCGCCGCAGTTCTCCAGCGTGGAATTGGACTACGCGACCGACCGCAGCTCGCAGATCCTGGCGTACGCGTTGCGCAAGGACGTCGAGAACCCGTTCGCGCCGCGCAACGACAGCGCGGCGGGCGAGGACGACGGCGGGAAGGACGCGTCGGGGAAAGCCAAGGACAAGGACGATCACAAGCAGCCGAAGCCGGCTTCCGAAGTCAACGACAACATCGACTTCGACGGCATCGAGCAACGCCTGCTGCGCGCGCCAATCGATCCCGACAACATCCCCTGGATGGCGGTCACGCCCAAGGCCATCCTGTACGCGACCGCCGGCGCGCAGTTCCTCGGTCGTGAAAGCGCGTTGCCATTGAAGGTGCACGCATGGTCGTTCAAGGATCGCAAGGACAGCGACATCTATACGTACAAGCCGAAGGGCGGGGCTGGCGGCGACGGTGGTGGCGGCGCGGCGCCGCTGGCCTTGTCCGCCGACGGTTCGACCCTGCTGGTGCACGAGGGCGACGATTACAAGCGGATCGACCTCGATGCATCGAAGCCCGAACCCAAGGACGTAAAGCTGGATGGCCTGTTCATGCGGGTCGATCCCAAGGCCGAGTACGCCGAGATCTTCAACGACGTGTGGCGGCGCTATCGCGATTACTTCTACGTCGCCAACATGAATGGCTACGACTGGAACGCGTTGCGCGCCAAGTACCAACCGCTCTTGAAATACGTCGGCGATCGCACCGACCTCAACTACGTGCTGGGCGAGATGATCGCCGAGCTTTCCAACTCGCACACCTACATCGCGGGCGGCGACCTTGGCCTGCCGGACAAGCCGCACGTCGGTTTGCTGGGGGCCGACTTCAAGCTGGATGCCGCGAGCGGCCGTTACCAGATCGCCAACGTGTTCCCCGGCGAAAACGACGAGCCGCGCTACCGCTCGCCGCTCACCGAAGTCGGCGTGGACGTGAAGCCGGGCGATTACATCCTTGCGATCAACGGCACGCCGCTGACGAAGGACGAAAACCCGTATCAACTGCTCCGGATCGCGCCGGGACAGATGGTGCAACTGCTCGTCAACGCGCATCCGGGTACGGATGGCGCGCGCACGGTATTGGTGAAACCGATTGCCAGCGAAATGGGCCTGCACTATTACGACTGGGTGCAGGCCAACCGCGCGTACGTGGCCAAGGCCAGCGACGGCCAGATCGGCTACCTGCACATTCCCGACATGGGCGTCGACGGCGCGCGCGAGTTCATCAAGTGGTATTACCCGCAGTTGCGCAAGCCGGGCCTGATCATCGACGTGCGCGACAACGGCGGCGGCTTCATGTCGCAGACGATGATCGAACGGCTGTCGCGCAAGGTGCTGGCGTACAACTATCTGCGCGGCACCTCCATTACCGGGACCTATCCGGGCGCGACGTACCTCGGGCACCTTGCCGCGCTCAGCAACGGCACCACCGCGTCGGACGGCGACATCTTCTCTTACATGTTCAAGCAGGCGAAGCTGGGCCCGCTGATCGGCACGCGCACCTGGGGCGGCGTGATCGGCATCGGCGGACTAGGGCCCTTGATCGACGGCGGCGACGTGTTCGTGCCGCAATTTGCGGGCATCGTCGGACTCGACGGCGAGTACACGGTCGAAGGCCATGGTGTCGATCCCGACATCGTGGTCAACGAAGATGTGTCGCAGCAACTGGCGGGCAAGGACCCGCAGCTCGACAAGGCGATCGAGGTGCTGGAAAAGGCAATCCAGGCGCATCCGTTGAGCCTGCCGCCGCAACCGCCGGGACAGGACAAGGCGCCGCCGCACATGCGCCCGCCGTCCGCCGTGGGCACTGCGCCGGCGGGTTGACATCACTACCCGTCATCCCGGCGAAAGCCGGGATGACGAACAAGCCAGAACCAACGTTGAAAACACTGGACGCGCATCACGAGTGCGCGCTCCCGGATTGCTGCATGCGCAACGCTTGCGTCAAGACTTCGGCATCGCGCCAGGTCAGCGGGGGCTGTTTGCGCAAGAGCTTCAACATCCGGCGGGCACGGCGCTGTTTCGAAACGGCGCGCAGCCAGCGCGGATTGAGCGGCTCGGTCGTGAGAGTGTGCAGCATGCGGCCATCACTGGCGAGGTGGCGGCCGAGCCTGTTTGCGAGGACCTGCAGGCTGGCGATCGTGAAAAACCCGACGTGCTGGCCGGTTTCGGGCGCGTAGTAATGCCATTCGCCGGGACGGTTGTGGCGTTCCGGCAGCAGCTCGGTGGAAAAGATCAGGATTGGCGCGCGTGCGATCAGGTGTTCGAAAACCGGCAGCGGTTCGGTCAGGTGTTCGGCGACTTCGAAACACGTGACGAGGTCGAGCGTTGTATTCGCGTCGACTTCGAAGCCCAGCGCGAACAGGTTCTCGCAGTGCGGATCGCTCCAGCGAAAATCGTGGCCGCGATCGCGCATCAGTCGCACGAACAAACCGGTGCCGGCGCCGAAGTCGAGCGCCGTGCGCACCTCGCGAAAGCGCCAGCGCAGCAAGGCATCCACCGCATCGGCCAACCACAGGTTGCGCATCACGATGCCGGTATCGAGCGCGGCGATCGCATGGTCGGCGTACGCTTTTCCCAGCCAGTGCGGATCCTCGACGGCGACGTAACCGCATTCCGTGCAGCGCGCATAACGCGCGCGGTGGCGGCCGAGGACGGTGAGTTCGCCGAACGACTCGGTCGCGCCGCCGCACAGCCTGCACGCGGTCATCTGATTTCGCGCACGGCGTCCGCGGCATCGCGCAGGTGCGCCGCCGCGGACATCGGCGCGATGCCGTGCGGCAGCACGCCGAGGCACGGTGCGGCCAACGAGCGGTTCAGCATCACCAGGTTTTCCTTGGGGTTCAGCATGTCGGGATCGATGCGGTTGCCGATCCAGCCCAGCAGTTCGCAGCCGTCGGCGCGGATTGCGCGCGCGGTGAGCTGCGCGTGGTTGAGGCAGCCGAGTTTCAGGCCCACCACCAGGATCACCGGCAATTGCAGGTGCAGTGGAATCGCGTTGGCGCGCATGGACTCCGAAAGCGGCGCGAGCCAGCCGCCCACGCCCTCCACCACGATCGCATCGCCGTGCATGATCGCGAGCGAATCGTAGGCATCCTCGATCGGCGGCATTGTCACTTCTTGGTCCATTTCCGCCGCGGCGATATGCGGCGACACCGGCGATTTGAACGCGAATGGATTGCAGTGTTCGTAGCACTCGGGTTTCGGATCGCTGGCCGCGATCAGCACCAGCGCGTCTTCATTGCGCAAACCGTCCGGCGTTTCGTCGCAACCGCTCGCGACCGGCTTCATGCCGGTGGCACGGAGGTTCGCGGCGCGCAGCGCATGCAGCAGCGCGCACGCCCCGAAGGTCTTGCCAATGCCGGTGTCGGTGCCGGCGATGAACACGCCTTTGGTTTTCATGGCGGTAGCTCGTGATGAAGCCGTGCCCGATATCGGTCCGCGGCTTGGTGGGTGAAGGCCAGCAATCCATAACTGAAACCGGCCACGGCGATCAACCAGAGTTTTCCGGTGGCGAGGGCGATCAACGCGATCACTGTCGACAGCAACCCGATCGCCGCATAGTACGACCAGACCCCCGTGCTGACGTTCACGAAAATCGCGTCCTCGCCCGCCAGACGGCCATGTCGTGCGCCGTGCCGGAACAGCAGGGCCAACGTGCCGGCCATGCAGGCATAGGACAGGCCATAGCACGTGAACAATGCGGACAGCGCCGACACCGAGGCGCCATGCACCGCGAAATCCGGCGACAACGCACCGCCGGTGATGCCGCTGAAAAAGCTGGCGTAGACCAGGTGCAGCGGAAACACGAAGATCAACGCGAACAGCACCAGCACCAGCGACAGCAGCAAACTGGTGCGGTCGGCCAGACGCACGCTGTCGCGCCAGCGCACGTGTCCGTGCCAGAAAATCGCCAGTTGCCCGAAACAGGCGGCGAATGCCGGAATCCCGCGCAGCGCGTGTTCGAGTGCCGCGATGTCTTTCGGCAGGCTGGCGCCGCTGATCACCAGCAGCGTGACCGCGAACGCGAAGGCACCATCGACGAAGTTGTCCAGGCGTGCGCTTTCGGTGCGCTCGCGGCGCACTTCGGTTTCGCTCGGCACGCTGGGCTCGGGCATTGCGCGATAATAGAGCACTGGCCTTGCATTTTCGTTCAAGCAGACGCGCAAAGGCTGCGCGCCGCCAGACTCAAACCTTTTCATGGAGGGCACCACAGGTGTTCGAAGCCGCTCCCATTGTTGCCACCGACAAGCCCAGCCTGTACGCCGAACTGACACAGCAGGCGCGCGGCCTGCTGCATGGCGAGACGAATCTCGTCGCCAACGCCGCCAATTTTGCCGCGCTGGTCTACCACGCACTGCCCGACATCAACTGGTGCGGGTTCTATTTCCCGGATGGCGACGGGCTGGTGGTCGGGCCGTTCCAGGGCAAGCCTGCCTGCGTGCGCATCGCGCGCGGCCGCGGCGTGTGCGGCGCCGCCGCGCTGTCGCGCCAGACCCAGGTCGTGCCCGACGTCAACGCTTTCCCCGACCACATCTTCTGCGACGGCGCCTCGCTTTCGGAAATCGTGGTGCCGCTGGTCCGCGCCGACGGTTCGCTGCTCGGGGTGTGGGACGTCGACAGCCCTTCGCTCGCGCGTTTCGACGACGAAGACCGCGCGGGGATGGAAGCGCTGTGCGCGGAGTTCATGCGCGCACACGCCTGATCGGTCACCCACCGGTCGCGAACCCCGGATACAGCGTCATGCCGCCGTCGACGTAGATCGAGGCGCCGCAGATGTAGTCGGCTTCGTCGGAGGCGAGCCACGCGGCCACGCGCGCGATGTCGGCGGGCACACCGATGCGACCGAATGGGATCAGTTTCTCCAGTGCGACGGCGGCCTGCGGCGTGTCCCAGGCCTTGCGGTTGATCGCGGTTTCGATGGCGCCGGGGCAAATCGAGTTGACGCGAATCTTTTGCGGCGCCAATTCCTGCGCGATCGATTCCATCAACTGCTTGATGCCACCCTTGGTGGTGGCGTAGTTGCAGTGCCCGGCCCATGGGATTTCCTGGTGCACGGAGCTGGTAAAGATGATCTTGCCGAGCGCGCACGACACATCACGCATGCCGCGCCGGGTGAATTCGCGCGCGGCTTCGCGCGCCACGAGGAAGGCGCCCGTGAGGTTCACGCCGATCACCTGGTTCCACTGCGCGAGCGTCATGTCCACCAGCTGCGCGTCGCGCTGGATGCCCGCGTTGGAACACACGATGTCGAGCGTGCCGAACTGTTCGATCGACGCGGCGAACATTGCCTGCACCTGGTCCTCCTTGCTGACATCGGCCTGCACCGCGATGGCCTTGCCCGCGCCCGCCGCGTTGATTTCGTCGCAGATTTTCCGCGCGGCTTCCGGCTGCACCACGTAGTTGACCGCGACGTTGGCGCCCTGTGCCGCGAGTTCGCGCGCGATGCCTTCGCCGATGCCGGAGTTGGCGCCGGTGACCAGCGCGTTCTGGCCGGCAAGGCGCCGGGGCGAGCGTTGTGCATTCATGGCGATTCCTCCTTGTTGGATGGGCTTGCGTTGTCCAGCCAGCCGCCGGTGAAACCCGCGCGTTGCAGGCCCGTGCGGATCGTGGGGCACCCGCGCATCAGGTCCCAGATCATCCGGCTGCGATGGTTTTCGATCATCAGCACGATCGGACCTTGGTGCAGCGCGAAGTGCCACGGCGACACCCATGCGGTCATGCCGCCTGGATCGCCGTAGTTGGGCTCGGGGTACGACATGTTGAACGAGGCGTGGAAGCCGTAGCCGGCCGGGCTGTGGCCGATCAGCGCTTCGAGGTGACGGATTTCATCCAGCACGATCTTCGGCGCGAACGGCAGCGAGGCGATCGCCGCCCATGGCGAGATCGTGCCGTCGTCCGGGCCGAATGGTGCGCCGCGCGCGGTGTAGTCGAAGAACCGCCGCACGCGTCCGTGGTACGGGGCGTTCACGTTGCCGGGGCCATCGGTGGCCGAGAAGCCCCAGCAGTTTTTTTCGTAACCGACGAAGCGGCGCGGGTTGCGGCGCGCGTATTCGCGCTGGATCTCCGTGGCGACGCGGCTGTTCTCGAAGTAGTCGGTGTGCTTGGACGCCATGAACCGGTCGCGGATGCCGCGCGTGTCGATCCAGATGTGCGAGAACTGGTGGATGAACAGCGGCCCCGCGTAGAGCACGTCACGGCCGTACAGGCGTCGCCATTTGAAGGTGGACGTCCACGCGTGATATGCGTCGGGCGTCACCGGGAATTCGGGTGCGGCCAGCGCCAGCAGGTACAGGATCAGCGCTTCGTTGTAGCCAAACCAGCGGCACTTGAGGAACCCCGATTCCGGTTTCCAGCCCAGCGCCACTGCGTCGCCGCCGTTGCGGGCCCAGCGCCAGTCCACGCGCGCATAGATGGCCTGCGCGCGTTCGCGCACTTCGCGTTCCGCGGCGCCGTCGCCGGAGAAATACCGTGTGGCCACCAGCATCCCCGCCAGCAGCAGCGCGGTGTCGATGGTGGACAGCTCGCATTTCCACGCGCGGGTCGCGCTGTCGGGGTCGAGGAAGTGATAGAAGAATCCCTTGTAGCCGACCCCGTCCTTCGCGCCGCTTTGGTCCGCCGCATCGAAGAAACGCAGCGCGGCCAGCGTATGCGCCCGTGCATCGCGATACGGCATCCAGCCGCGCTCTACTCCGATCGGATAACACGACAACGCGAAACCGACGGCAGCGATGCTGGCCGGCTGGGTAGGGCGGGTGGAATCGAGCACCAGTCCGGTGTGCGGATTGACGTGCCGTTCGAAGAAACGGAACGCCTTGCGTTGCAGATCGTCCAGCACCGCCTCGTCGGTGTGGCTGGTGCGATCGATGTTGCGTCCGGCGGGCGGGGAAGCGACGGACGGAGAAGTCACTTTGGCGGACATGGCGCGCGCAAGCTCGCTGCCGAGGCGTCGGAGTTGCCGGTGAACGTGGTGGACATGGACGAGTCCCTTGCTGTGGAATCCTCCCCGGATTGCGACGGCGTCAAGGACGGCCGGACGGATTTTCCTCTTGCATGGCCGCGACGTTGTCGCGGTGGCGTGAATGCTCGGGCCGGCCGAAGCGCACCAGCACGTCGTGGACGTGACCATCGTCGACCAATTCGATCGCGCATGCCGGCTGCAGCGCTCCATCGAGGCTGACGTCGGCGACGCCGCTGTCGCCGGGCTTGCGCACGAACTCGATGCGGTAATGCGAGCCGCCGTGGCGCCAGTTGGTCGACCAGCGTTCCCAGTCGTCCGGCACGCACGGCGCGAATGACAGCCGGTTGCCTTCGCGATGCATGCCAAGCAGCGATTCGACCAGCAGCCGATACATCCAGCCCGCCGAACCGGTGTACCAGCTCCAGCCGCCACGGCCGCGATGGCCTTCCGCGGAATAGACATCGGCTGCGATCACGTAGGGCTCGAGACGATATCGCTGCAACGCATCCGCGTCGCCGGTGTGCGTCAGCGGATTCAGCATCCGAGCGATACGCCACGCCTCTTCGGCGCGGCCGTGCCTGGCGAGCGCCATCGCCACCCACACCGCGGCGTGGGTGTACTGGCCGCCGTTCTCGCGCACGCCCGGCACGTAGCCCTTGATGTAACCCGGATCGAGCGGTGACTTGTCGAAAGGCGGCGTGAACAGTTTCACCAGGCGGGCGTCGGCATCGGCGAGGTGTTCCAGCACGGCGCCCATCGCGCGGTCACTGCGCGCGGCGTCGCCGATGCCGGCCAGTGCCGACCAGCTTTGCGGCAGCGAGTCGATCCGGCATTCCTCGCTCTGCGCGGAGCCGATCGCGACGCCGTCGTCGTTCCACGCGCGCAGGTACCAATGGCCGTCCCACGCGTGGCGTTCCAGCATGCGTTCGAGCTCGGCGGCCGTGGCCACGAGTTCCGCCGCCACCGCCTCGCCCTCGCGCATGGCCGCGAGCGGTGCGAAGCGCTTCAGCACGTCGTGCAGGAACATGCCCAGCCATACGCTTTCGCCGCGCCCGGCGAGGCCGAGCCGGTTCATGCCGTCGTTCCAGTCGCCGCCGCCGATCAGGGGCAGGCCGTGCTCGCCGAAGCGCAGGCTGCGGCGGATCGCGCGCAGGCAGTGCTCGTAGAGGCTCGCCGATTCGCCGGCGGTGCGCGCGTCTTCATACACCGACTCCTCGTCGGCCGCGAGCGCGCGGCCTTCGAGGAACGGCGCGCTCTCGTCCAGCACGCGGGCATCGCCGGTGACGCGCACGTACTCGGCGGTGCACCACGGCAGCCACAACAGGTCGTCGGAAATGCGCGTGCGCACGCCCTTGCCGGTGGGTGGATGCCACCAGTGCTGCACGTCGCCTTCGATGAACTGGTGCGCGGCGCAGCGCAGCAGTTGCGCACGCGTGAAGTCGGGTCGTGCATTCAGCACCGCCATCGAATCCTGCAACTGGTCGCGAAAACCCCAGGCGCCGCCGGACTGGTAATAGCCGCTGCGCGCCATCAGGCGCGACGCCAGCACCTGGTACAGCAGCCAACCGTTCGCGAGCAGGTCGGTGGCGGCGTCGGGGGTGCGCACGCGCAAGGGCGAAAGCATGTCGCGCCAATGTGCGCACACCCGCTCGAGTTCTTCGCGCGCGAACGTCGCGTCGCCGAAGTTGCGCACCAGCGCGCGCGCGGCCTCCTCGCCGGTCGCGGCGCCGAGCACGATCACCGTCTCGATTTCTTCGCCCGGCAGCAGATCGTACGTCAGGCGTTGCGCGGAGCAGGGGTCGAGTCCCGCGCCTGCCGCACCGTCGAGGGTTTCGGTGCGCATGCCGATGGGCACGTCCAGTCCGCGGTTGCGGCCAATGAAGCCGAGCCGGTCGGCGGTGAAGCCCGGCCGCGCCGCGCCGATCGCGTGGAACGCGACGCGCGAGGAAAACGTGTCGTGGAAGGGATTGTGCGCGAACAGCGCGCCGCACTCGGCGTCGATGCGAGTGGCGACGTGCCGCCCGCTGCGGTCGCGGCGCTCGCCCAGCACCCATTCGACGTAGCTGGTCAGCGAAATGATGCGTGGGCGATCGCTCTTGTTGACGAGTTTCAGAAGCGTCAATTTCACCGGCGCTTCGCGCGCCACGAATACGGTGGCTTCGCTGTAAAGATCGGCGTGTGCGTGTTCGAAGCGGCTGTAGCCGAAGCCGTGGCAGGTCCGGTACGCGTCGCCGCTGGGCGAAGGCTGCGGCATCACCGACCAGAATTCGCCAGTGGCTTCGTCGCGCAGCCACGTCGCTTCGCCGCTGGCGTCGCGCAGCGGATCGTTGTACCAGGGCGTCAGCCGGAATTCGTGCGCGTTCTCGGCGAATGTGTAGGCGCCGCCGGATTCGCTCAGCACCGAACCGAACGATTCGTTGGCGAGCACGTTGCTCCATGGCGCGGGGGTCGGCGTGCCGGGTTTCAGCCAGATCACGTATTCGCTGCCGTCGTTGCGGAAGCCGCCCAGCGGATTCGGCAGCCGCAGGTCTTCGGAAGGCGGCTGCAGCGCGTAACTCGCGGGCAACGGTTTGCGCAGCGCCAGCTTGGGCGGCGGCGCGACGTCGGCAGCCGGCATCATCCGCGCGATCTGGTCGCGCAGGCGGCCTTCGTCGCCGGAAAACACGCAGCGTGCGACCGACAGCATCAACGCGCGGTCGGGTGCAGGCAGGTGTTCGATGCGCCACGCGAACATCTTGCCGCGGCCCTGACCGCCGCGCGCCTCGGCGCCGGATTCGATCAGGTAAAGAATGTGCTCCTGCAGTTCCTGGCGATAGCCGGACAACTCCTCGTTCCAGATCAGAAGGTCCGCGTGCAGGCCGCGCAATTGCCAGTAGCCGTGCGCCTGGATCAGGTGCCGCACCAGGTCGATCTGGCTGGCGTTGGCGATCCGTGCCAGCACGATCGGCAGGTCGCCGGAAATGCCGTGCTTCCACAGTGTCGACTGGGTGGGCAGGCTGTCGTCGATGCCGCGGCGCGCCGCGATCGGGCCGTACAGCAGCGCGCTGGCCACGCGTTCATAGCGTTGCGCCTCGACCGCGCTCATGTTGAGTTGCTGCAGCGCCACCTGGTCGTGCGTCCACGCCAACTGGAACACGCGCTGGTGCAGATGGCGTTCCCGGTATTTCCGGGCCAGCTCGAGCGCGGCCTCGCGATCGGGCGCGACGCCGGTGAGGATGTCGAGGCTTCCGGTGTGGCCGGGCCGGATCTGGATGCGCCGGCGGATCGACACGATCGGATCGAGCACCGCGCCGGTATGTCCGGGGAGGACCGCACCGTCGCCCAGCGCGCGCGCATGGGCAGGGCCACGCAAGCGGCCGAGGAACGCTTCGCGATCCGTTTCGAAGCCGCCACTGCCCAGCGTGCCGCCGCGAGTGGTCATCTGATGCACCAGCCACGGATTGTGCTCGTCGGGGCCGCGCGGTCGGCGCGTGGCCAGCAGCGCATCCAGTTCCGGTGCCGACTCGGTTTCGAGGAACAGCTTGCTGAACACCGGATGCGATGCGTCGGCGTCCGGCGGCGCCAGCACGATTTCCGCGTAGCTGGTGATTTCCAGCGTGCGGGTTTTCAGTGTGCGGTTGGTCAGGCGCACGCGCCTGAGTTCGATGTCGTCTTCGGCCGACACCGCGACCAGCACTTCGGTTGCGATGCCGTGGTCGGTGCGATGGAATTCCGCGCGCGCCTGCGAGAAGGTCGCGCTGCAACTGCCGCCGGCGTCGCCCATCGGCTGGTGCGTCGCCGACCACAATTTGCCCGATTCGACATCGCGCACGAACACGAACGTGCCTTCGTCGTCGCGCACCGCGTCGCCGCGCCAGCGCGTGAGCGCAAGGCCGCGACAGCGGCTGTAGCCCGCGCCAGTCTGGGTCAGCATCACGTGGTAATTACCGTTCGACAGCAGGTGCACTTCCGGCAGCGGCGTGTCCATGCGCGTGATGTCGCGGGTCTGCACGCCCGTGCCCGCACGCGTCTGGCGCGGCTGCTCCACGTCCAGCGTGGCCGGATGCCGCGGGCGTGCCTCGGGAATTTTTTCGCGCAACAACAACTCGTGGGCGCGGAACATCGGATCGTGCATGAAGCGTTGCTGCAGCGGCTGGCCGTTCAGCAGGGAGGACAGCGCGAGGAAGCTCATGCCGTGGTGGTGCGCCATCCAGCTTTTCACCAGCGCGAAATCCTCGTTCTCGCTGACCCGTCTCGCGGTGAAGTCGAGCGCTTCGTAGAAGCCGTAGCGGGTGAGCGCGCCGATACCGGCCAGGCGTTCCAGGTTGTCACAGGCCGCAGCGGGATCGAACATCAGCGCCATCGCGCTCGCGTACGGCGCGATCACCAGATCCTCGCCCAGTCCGCGTTTCAGGCCCAGCCCCGGCACGCCGAACGCGCGGTACTGGTAGGTGAGATTGACATCGGTGGTGTTATAGGCGGATTCCGAAACGCCCCAGGGCACCTGCTGCTGCGCGCCGTACTGGATCTGCCTTCCCACCGCGGCACTGCAGGTGTCGAACAGCAGCGTGTTGCGATAGGCCGGCATCAAGAGATGCGGCATCAGGTACTCGAACATCGAGCCGCTCCACGACACCAGCGTGGGCCGCCCGACCGCGATGGTGAACAGGCGCCCGAGCTTGAACCAGTGGGTCGGCGGCACCTGGCCCTGCGCGATTGCGACGTAACTCAGGATGCGTGCTTCCGAGGCCAGCAGGTCGTAGTGGCTGGCATCGCGCTTGTCGCGTTCGACGTCGTAGCCGATCACGAATTGTTCGCGCCGTTCGTCGAACAGGAATTCCAGATCCATCGTCGCGAACGCGCGGCAGTGCGCAGCCAGCGCCAGCGCATCGTCGTGCTGGCGATTGAGGGTTGCGCGCAACTCCTCGAGTGCGGCGCACACATCGGTGGCGCCTTCATTGGCAAGACGCAGGATCGCATCACCCGCGAGCACCTGCGCGCGGGCACGCGAGGGATTGCGTTCCAGTTCCGCCAACCGCGCGCGCGCGATCTCGTCGTCGCTGCCGCAATCGCCGAGGCCGAGCCATGGCGCCAGTTCGTCCAGTTCCTCGTAGGCGGCCGTGGCCTGACGCGCGAAAACGCGCACCCATTCGCCGAATTCGCCGGCGACGGCATTGTCGGATGCAAGCTGCGCGAGCTTGCCCGACTCGGCCTCGATGCGTGCCAGCAGGCCGTGCAGCACCGGCAGGTTGTCGGCGTTGCCAACCGCGTCGGCGACCAGGCCGTCGAGTTCGGTCAGCGTCGCCGCCAGCGCAAGGTTGGCGTGCGGATCGGCGGCGTCCACGCCGGGCAGGTGGTCGCCCAGCACGCGCGCAGTGTCGCGCAGGCCGTGTGCAAGGTTCACCGACACCAGCGCATCCTCGTCGGCGTGTTCCAGCGCACTGGCCAGCACCAGCAGGCATGCCATCAGGTTGCCCGAGTCGACGCTGGACACGTAGCGCGGCGACAGCGGTTCGAGGCTGAGCGTGTCGTACCAGTTGTAGAAGTGTCCGCGGTGGCGCGGCAGGCGCTTCAGCGTCTCAAGCGTCGCGGCGGTGCGGCGCAGCAGCGCCGCGCGAGTGATGTAACCGAAATCGTGGGCGGTCAGGTTGGACAGCAGCGCCATGCCGATGTTGGTGGGTGACGTGCGGTGTGCGATCTGTTCGACCGGAAACGCCTGGCAGTTGTCCGGCGGCAGCCAGTTTTCGCGGGCGTTCACGAAGGTGTCGAACCAGTGCCAGATGCGCCGCGCGATGCTGCGCAGGAAGATTTGCTGGGCTGCATCCAGTGGCAACGGCGGGCGTTCCGGCGTGCGGCTGATCGACCAGGCCAGCGCCGGCGCCATGAACCACAGCATCAGGAACGCCAGCGCCGCCGGCAGTGCCTCGGGCACCGCGCGGCCGAGTGCGAGGCCCGCCACCACCGCCGTCGCCGGCGCCACCCACATCAGTCGCGCGTATTGCACGAGCGTGTTTGCGGCGCCGCGCACCGCGTCGGTCATCGGTGTCCATTCCAGCAGGTGCCGGCGCGTGAACAGCAACCGCCCCGCGCTGCGGGCAATCGCGTCCAGGTTCACCCAGGTTTCGAACGGCAAGGTCGCAATGGAAAACACGTCGCGCACCAATTCGTCGCGGATCCCGCGCCAGGTGCTGCGCCAGCGCCGGCGGGGCACGCGTTGCTCGATGTTGCGCGCCACCTGCACCAGCGCGATCAGCAGCGGGGCGCCCAGCAGCAGCGCCACCACGATCAGCGTCCAGTACACCGCGGATGCGCTGTGCGTCCAGCCGCGCAGCAACAACGCCAGCATCGCCAGCGGCACCAGCCCGCGCCGCAGGTTGTCCATGATCTTCCAGCGATGGTGCGCCTTCAGCGTGTTGCGCAGCCCACGCCGACGCGGGCCGGGCACGATCGGCAGCAGCCACTGGACGATCTGCCAGTCGCCGCGCGTCCAGCGGTGGCGGCGGCGCACGTCCACGCTGAAGCTGTTGGGCTGATGCTCGATCAATTCGATGTCGCTGACCAGCCCGGCGCGCGCGTACGACCCTTCCAGCAGGTCGTGCGACAGGATCAGGTCGTTCGGAAAGCGCGAGCCGACCGAACGGTTGAACGCGTCCACGTCGTAGATGCCCTTGCCGACGAATGACGCTTCGCCGAACAGATCCTGGTACACGTCCGATACCGCGCGCGTGTACGGATCGAGGCCGGTCGAATCGCTGTACAGACGCGCGAAGCGGCTGGGGCGGTCGGCGCTCCACGTCACCGAAATGCGAGGCTGCAGAAGCCCGTAGCCGGCGACCACGCGGCGCGAACCCTTGCTGAACCACGGCCGGTTCAACGGATGCGCCATGGTTTCGATCAGCTTGCGCGCGGCTTCCGGCGGAAGCTGGGTGTCGGCGTCCAGCGTGATCACGTAACGCGCGGTCTGCAGCGCATCGAGATCGCCGACCGTCACGCTGAAGGCGCGATCCGGATGCGCGCCGCGCATGACGCGGTTCAGGTCACCCAGCTTGCCGCGCTTGCGCTCGAAGCCCATCCACACCGACTGTCGTGCATTCCATTCGCGCGGCCGGTGGAACAGATAAAAATGGGTGCTGCCGGTCAGCGGATATTTCGCGTTGAGCCGATCGACGCCTGCCGTTGCCAATTGCAGCAGCGCGCGATCGCTCGGCATGTCGCGCTCGGGCGCATCGGGAAAATCCGTGAGCAGCGCGTAGCGCAGGTTCGCATCACGATTGCCGAGGTAGCGGATTTCCAGCGCATCGAGTTGTTCGGTCAGGCCATC
>Ga0079221_10000185_pt1 | contig 14897 bp, 10 predicted proteins | sample GAAS200_FD_75069 | JGI IMG/M metagenome (GOLD analysis project Ga0079221, IMG submission 75069) | Agricultural soil microbial communities from Georgia to study Nitrogen management - GA AS200 | ecosystem: Environmental > Terrestrial > Soil > Agricultural land | place: USA: Georgia | collected... | reverse complement strand
GACAACACGAAGATGGCGATCGAGCTGATCACGCCGATCGCGATGGAGGAGGGGCTGCGGTTTGCGATCCGGGAAGGCGGGCGCACCGTGGGCGCCGGCGTCGTCACCAAGATCAAGAAGTAACGCGGACAATCGAGGCCTAGATGGCGCGAGAGAACATCATCATGGAATGCACGGTGTGCAAAACCCGGAACTATTTCACCACCAAGAACCGGCGCAAGCACCCCGAGCGCGCGGAGTGGAAGAAGTTCTGCCCGCGGTGTAACAAGCAGCAGGCGCACAAGGAGTCGAAGTAAGCGTGGGAACGGAGGCCCTGTCGGGCGAGCGGCGCAACTGGTTCGGCCGGACGGTGGAGTTTCTGCGTCTCGTGAACCAGGAGATCAAGAAGATCACCTGGCCCACCTGGACCGAGCTCCGGAAGGCCACGGTGGTGATTCTGATCTTCGTGGCGATTCTGGGCGTGGCGATCGGCTGGATGGACTGGCTGTTCCAGCAGCTGCTGGTGGTGTTCGTCGCGAGAAGCTTCTGATGTCGGAGCACCGCTGGTACGCGATCCAGACCACCGCGGGACACGAGAACAAGGTGCGCTCGCTGATCGACCGCCGCATCAAGGAAGACGCGCGGCCCGACGGGGACAAGCCGATCCGGCAGGCGCTGGTCCCCACCCAGATGGTGGTGGAGATCAAGAACGGCAAGAAGGAAAACAAGGAGCGGAAGATCTACCCCGGCTACGTGCTGGTGGAGATGGTGATGAATCAGGAGACGATTCACACCATCAACAGCGTGCAGGGCGTGATCAAGTTCGTGGGGACCGACCGGCTGCCGATGCCGCTCCGGCCCGACGAAGTGAACCGGCTCCTGGGCATCGAGGAGGCCGCGCCGGAAGAAGAGCCGGCCGACGAGATTCCGTTCCTGGTGGGGCAGGTGGTGGAGATCACCGAGGGGCCGTTTTCGGATTTCAGCGGCACGGTGGAGGAAGTGATTCCGGACAAGGGCAAGGTGCGGGTCTCGGTCTCGCTCTTCGGCCGGCCGACGTCGGTGGAGCTCGATTACCTGCAACTGAAGGCGCACTGAAGGCGGACCGACGAACGGCAGACCCGACCACGGGTGACGTGGGAGTCCGGCGGCTCGGACGCGAGTGAGAGGCACTGATGGCCAAACCGATCATGGCAGTCGTGAAACTGCAGGTCCCCGCGGGGCAGGCGACGCCGGCCCCGCCGGTGGGGACCGCGCTCGGACCCCATGGGCTGAACATCATGGAGTTCGTGAAGCAGTTCAACGCGCGCACCCAGAGCGCCGCGGGGATGATCACGCCGGTCGAAGTCACGATCTTCAAGGACCGGACGTTCACCTTCATCACCAAGACGCCGCCCGCGGCGGTCCTCCTGAAGAAGGAGGCCGGCATCGAGAAGGGCTCCGCCACCTCCAACCGCACCAAGGTGGGGACGGTGACGCGCGCCCAGGTGAAGAAGATCGCCGAGCTCAAGATGCCCGACTTGAACGCCACCAATCTGGACGCGGCGATGGCGATGATCGCGGGCACCGCGCGCTCCATGGGTCTCGAGGTGGTGGACTGATGCGCGCCCACGGCAAGCGGTACCGCGCCGCGGCGCAGACCGTCGAGCCCAAGAAGCTGCACTCGCCCAAGGAAGCGGCGGAGCGGGTGAAGGCCGCCGCCTACGCCAAGTTCGACGAGTCGGTGGACGTGGCGGTGCGCCTGGGCGTGGACCCCAAGCACGCGGACCAGATCGTCCGCGGCACGGTGTCCCTGCCGCACGGCACCGGGAAGACGGTCCGGATCCTGGTGATCACGCAGGGTGAGAAGGCGAAGGAGGCCGAAGCGGCCGGCGCCGACGCGGTGGGGATCGAGTACATCCAGAAGATCAAGGACGGCTGGCTCGACACCGACGTGATCGTCGCCACCCCGGACGTGATGGGCCAGCTGGCGCCGCTGGGCAAGGTGCTGGGTCCCCGGGGGCTGATGCCGAACCCGAAGGCCGGCACGGTGACGATGGACGTGACCCGGGCGGTGAAGGAGCTGAAGGCGGGCAAGATCGAGTTCCGGGTGGACAAGAGCGGCATCGTGCACGCGCCGATCGGCAAGAAGTCGTTCGCCGCCGACGCGCTGGCCGAGAACCTGAATGCGTTCGTGGAAGCGATCGTCCGGGCCAAGCCGTCGGCGGCCAAGGGCCAGTACCTCCGCTCCGTGACCGTGTCGTCGACCATGGGGCCGGGCGTGCCCCTCGATCCCGCGGGGTGGACGGTATGATCGCGACCAAGGCGCAGAAGCAGGAGACCGTCACCGGGCTCACGGCGAAGCTCAAACGCTCGCCCACGGTGTACGTCACCGACTTCACCGGCCTCGACGTGGCCGGGATCACGCAGCTGCGGCGGAAGTTCCGCGCGGTGGGCGTGGAGTACGTGGTGGTGAAGAACACCCTCGCCCGGCGCGCGATGTCGGACGCGCAGGTGCTGGGGCTGGAGTCGCACCTCCAGGGTCCCACCGGGCTGGTGCTGGCGGGGGCGGATCCCGTCGCCGCGGCCAAGGTGCTGGCGGAGTTCGCGAAGGAGCACGAGAAGCCCGCGATCAAGGCGGGCCTGGTGGAAGGGAAGACCGTGGGGCCGGAGCAGGTGCAGCGGCTCGCGCTCTTGCCCTCGAAACAGGAGCTGCTGGCCCAGCTGGGCGGCGCGCTCCAGGCGCCGATGGCGAACTTCGTCGGCGCGCTGAACGGACTGTTGATGAACATGGTGGGTGCCCTCGAGGCGCTCAAGGCCAAGCGCTCCTCGGGCGCTGCTTCCTAACCGGGTAGGAGATCCTATGACCACGCAGACACAGTTGGGGAAGGACGACATCCTCGCCGCGATCGGCAACATGTCGGTCTTCGAGTTGGCGGAGCTGATCGAGGCGTTCAAGGAGAAGTTCGGCGTCACCATCGCCGCGCCGGTCGCGGCGGCGGCCCCCGCGGGCGGCGCGGCCGCGGCGGCGCCGGCGGCCGAGGAGAAGACCGAGTTCACGGTCGTCCTCAAGGAAGGCGGCGCGAAGAAGATTCAGGTCATCAAGGAAGTCCGCGCGGTGACCAGCCTCGGCCTCAAGGAAGCGAAGGACCTGGTCGAGGGCGCCCCGGGCGTCGTGAAGGAGGGCGTCTCCAAGCAGGAAGCCGAAGAGATCAAGAAGAAGCTGGAAGCGCAGGGCGCGGTCGTCGAGCTGAAGTAGGGCGCTCGAGTATGACGCGGCGGGCCACAGGGGCCCGCCGGCGCGCTCGGGTTCCCTTGCAGCCGGACGACATGCGCAGAATCACGACACTTTCGCTCGCCGATCTTTCGAGCCCCGTTCTGCCCCCCCGGCCCGCACCGGGTTTGGGGGGACAGGGGCCTTTTGCGTTGGTTTGAGGGTTGCCCATGACGAAGACTCTGCCGGTGTTGTCGTTCGCGAAGCTGGAGACGGGGATGCCGATGCCGCATCTCCTCGACATCCAGACCCGCGCCTTCCAGACCCTGCTCGAGCCGGACACCAAGGGCGAGTCGCGGGCGGACGTCGGGCTGGAACGGGTCTTCAAGGACCTGTTCCCCATCGCCGACGTGAACGGCAACTACTCCCTCGAGTTCGTGAAGTTCGCGCTGGGGGAGCCGAAGTACTCCGTGGAGGAGTGCATCGAGCGCGACATGACGTACGCGGTGCCGCTCAAGGCCACGCTGCAACTCGTCATCATGGAAGAAGTGGGCGAGACGGTGAAGACCAAACGCCCCAAGAACATCATCGAGAAGGAAGTCTATCTCGGTGAGCTGCCGATCCTCACCCCGCTGGGCACCTTCGTCATCAACGGCGCCGAGCGGGTGATCGTGTCGCAGCTGCACCGCTCGCCGGGCGTGGTGTTCGAAGAAAGCACGCACCCCAACGGCCAGCGGCTCTTCTCGGCGCGCATCATTCCGTTCCGCGGCTCCTGGGTCGAGTTCACGATCGACATTCACGACGTGATCTTCGTCCACATCGACAAGAAGAAGAAATTCCCGGCCACCGCGCTGCTCCGCGCCTTCGGCTACGGCACCAACGCGGACATCCTGAAGCTGTTCTACGCCACCAAGGAGATCGACATCACCGGACGGCTCGAGGGCCGCGCCCAGAAGCGCGAAGTGCTGGGCACCCTCCTCGCCGCCGACGTGCCGGACCCCGAGAACAAGAAGGGCGAGCCCCTGGGCCGGGTGGGCGACGAGCTCACCCTCGACAAGTTCAACACCTTCCGCCGCGCCGGGATCTCCAAGGTAAAGGTGTTCGCGGGCTATACCTCGCTCGACCTGAAGGACGAGGGCCAGCCCACCACCACGAGGGAGCGCGCGGGGAACCCGGTGCTCGCCTTCGACGTGGCGGATCCGGAGACCGGGGAGGTCCTGGCCGAGGGCGGCCGCGAAGTGTCCGACACCCTGAAGAAGAAGCTGATCAAGGCCGGCGTGTCCAAGGTGGACGTCCTGCTGCCGGCGGGGCGCAGCGAGTCGCCGCTGATCAAGAACACCCTGCTCAAGGACCCGACGCACTCCGAGGCCGAGGCGCTGGAGCAGATCTACACCCTGCTCCGTCCCGGCGAGGCGCCGAACCTGGAGACCGCGCGGCAGGCGCTGGAGCGGCTCTTCTTCCATCCCAAGCGCTACGACCTGGGGCGGGTGGGCCGCTACAAGATCAACCAGCGGCTCAAGGTGAACATGCCGCCGGACCACACGGTGCTGACCGAAGAGGACTTCATCGCGATCATCCGCTACCTGATCGAGCTGTCGGAGGGCCGCGGCTACACCGACGACATCGACCACCTCGGCAACCGCCGGGTGCGTTCGGTGGGCGAGCTGATCGCGAACCAGTTCTCGGTGGGCCTCTCGCGGATGGCGCGGCTCATCAAGGAGCGGATGAGCATCAACAACGATCCCGAGCGGATCACGCTCGACGATCTGGTCAACGCGCGCACCGTGTCCGCCGTGATCCAGGCGTTCTTCGGGAGCTCGCAGCTGTCGCAGTTCATGGACCAGACCAACCCGCTGGCCGAGCTCACCCACAAGCGCCGGCTCTCCGCGCTGGGACCGGGCGGGCTCACCCGGGAGCGCGCCGGCTTCGAGGTGCGCGACGTGCACTACAGCCAGTACGGCCGGATGTGCCCCATCGAGACCCCGGAAGGTCCGAACATCGGGCTCATCACCAGTCTCTCCTGCTACGCGCGGGTGAACGAGCTGGGCTTCATCGAGACGCCGTACCGGGTGGTGAAGGACGGCAAGGTCACGGACCAGATCCGCTGGCTCTCCGCCTCCGAGGAGGAGGATTTCTCGGTGGCGCAGGCCAACGCGGCCCTCACCGAGGACGGGCGCTTCGCGGACGACCTGGTGCTCTGCCGCAAGCGGGACGACTATCCGCTGCTCGCGCCCGCGCGGATCGACTTCATGGACGTGGCGCCGGAGCAGCTGGTCTCCATCGCCGCGGCCCTGATCCCGTTCCTCGAGCACGACGACGCCAACCGCGCGCTGATGGGCTCGAACATGCAGCGGCAGTCGGTGCCGCTCCTCTTCCCGGAGGCGCCGCTGGTGGGCACCGGGCTCGAGGAAGGCGTGGCCCGGGACTCGGGCGCGGTGGTGATCGCCCGGCGCGCGGGCACCGTCACCCGCGTCACCGCGGACGAGATCATCATCGACACCGGGGACGAAGAGGCGCGCTCCGGCGACAATCCGCTGGCGCGGCTGAAGCAGCACGACCGCTTCCGCCTCAAGAAGTTCTGGCGCACCAACCAGGACACCGCCATCAATCAGCGGCCCCTGGTGCGGCTGGGCCAGAAGGTCAAGGCGGGCCAGATCGTGGCCGACGGCGCGGGCACCGACCGGGGCGAGCTGGCCCTGGGCGCCAACGTCACCGTGGCCTTCATGCCGTGGTACGGCCACAACTTCGAGGACGCCATCGTGCTCTCCGAGCGCCTGGTGAAGGACGACGTCTACTCCTCGATCCACATCCAGGAGCTGGAGCTGCACGTCCGGGACACCAAGCGCGGGCGCGAGGAAATCACCCGTGAGATCCCGAACGTGGCCGAAGAGTCCCTGGTGGACCTGGATGAGCGCGGCATCGTGCGCATCGGGGCCCACGTGAAGGCGGGGGACATCCTGGTGGGCAAGATCACGCCCAAGGGCGAGACCGAGCTGTCGCCGGAGGAGAAACTGCTCACGGCGATCTTCGGCGAGAAGGCGAAGGACGTGAAGGACTCCTCGCTCAAGGTGCCGCCGGGCATGGAGGGCGTCGTCATCGACGTCAAGATCTTCTCCCGCATCGAGGACCAGGTGGTGGAGAAGGACCGCGGCGAGCGGATCGGCGAAGTGCGCCGGCTCGAGGCGGACGAGAAGTCGCGGATCTCGGAGGCGATGTTCAACGAGCTGGCCGCGCTCCTCACCAATCAGGAAGTGGGCCTGATGCTCAAGTCCGGCACGGTGGAGGAGTACCTGCCGGCCGGCACCAAGCTCACCAGGGAGCAGCTGGCCCAGGTGAACTTCGCCGACGTGGACGTGAAGACCCTGCGCGTCGCCAACAAGTCGGTGAACGAGAAGCTGCGCGCGGTGCTGGACGCCGCCGCGGGCGAGCGGGCCAAGATCGAGGAGAAGTCGGAAGACCAGATCGACAAGATTCTCCAGCCCGACGAGCTGCCGCCGGGCGTGATCCAGCTGGTGAAGGTCTACGTCGCCGAGAAGCGGAAGATCTCGGTGGGCGACAAGATGGCGGGCCGCCACGGGAACAAGGGCATCATCGCCCGGATCGTGCCCGAGGAGGACATGCCGTTCCTCCCCGACGGCCGGCCGGTGGACATCGTGCTGAACCCGCTGGGCGTGCCCTCGCGAATGAACGTGGGCCAGATCCTCGAGACCCACCTGGGGTGGGCGGCGAAAATCCTCGGCTTCGAGGCCAAGACCCCCGTGTTCCAGGGCGCGGACGAGACCGAGATCGGGGTGCTGCTGCGCCTCGCCGGGCTCACCTGGGCGGCGGACGCGCTGCAGCTCGAGCAGCGGCTCGCGGAGACCGACGCCGCCACCGTCAACCGCATCGCGACCGACCTGCGGCGGCTCCCGTCGCAGAACGGCGGCCAGCCGCTCGTCGGCACCGCCGGCTTGTCGCTGCTCGGCTCCCGGGCGGTGTCGCAGGAGACCCGGGAGGTGGGGCACCGCATCACCGACTTCCTGCGCTTCGCGGCGAAGGAGCTGGCGGAGCGGGAGCTGGCCCAGCGCCGGGTGGAGAAGGAAACCCACGAGGCGCGGCTGGAAGCGGCCGAGCTCTCGAAGGCGGAGCGCGCCGCGCTGAAGACGGGCTTGAAGGACGTCGAGAAGTTCCTGGAGCAGGCCAAGCCCCAGGACGTGCTGGAGGCGGTGGGGCTCCCGGGCCTCGCGGCCCTGCTCGGCCCCAAGTCCGAAGCCGACGTGGACCGCGCGGCGGACGAGCTGCTGCGCGTCGCCGGGCTCACGCCCACCGGCAAGTGCCGGCTGCGCGACGGGCGCAGCGGGGAGTACTTCACCTCCGACGTCACCGTAGGCTCGATCTACATGATGAAGCTGTCGCACCTGGTGGACGACAAGATTCACGCGCGCTCCATCGGGCCCTATTCGCTGGTCACGCAACAGCCGCTCGCCGGCAAAGCGCAGTTCGGCGGCCAGCGGTTCGGAGAAATGGAAGTGTGGGCGCTGGAAGCCTACGGCGCGGCGCACACCCTGCAGGAGATTTTGACCGTCAAGTCGGACGACGTGAACGGCCGGAGCCGTGTCTACGAAGCCATCGTCAAGGGGCAGAACCTGCCGAAACCCGGCATCCCCGAGTCCTTCAACGTGCTGGTGAAGGAACTCCAGGCCCTGGGCTTGAAGGTCACCCTGGGCACCACCGAGGACGTTGAGGAGTAGGAGAGACTAGGATGATCGATTTCCGAAGCGGGCGCGAGCCGAAGAGCTCGAGCTTCGATTACATCCAGATCCGGATCGCCTCCCCCGAGGAGATCCGCGGCCCCCGGGACTCGAAGGAGCGCGAGCGCCTCGAGCTGCAGGGCCAGCGCACCTGGTGGTCGTGGGGCGAAGTCACCAAGCCCGAGACCATCAACTACCGCTCCTTCAAGCCGGAACGGGACGGGCTCTTCTGCGAGCGCATCTTCGGTCCGGTGAAGGACTGGGAGTGTCACTGCGGCAAGTACAAGCGCATCCGCTACCGCGGCGTGATCTGCGACCGCTGCGGCGTGGAGGTGACGCTGTCCAAGGTCCGCCGCGAGCGCATGGGGCACATCGAGCTGGCGGTGCCGGTGGCGCACATCTGGTTCTTCAAGACCCTGCCCTCGCCGATGGGCAACCTGCTGGACATGACGCTCCGCGACCTGGAGCGGGTGATCTACTACACCAATTACGTGGTGATCGACCCCGGCGAGCAGGAGCTCCAGGAACGCGAGCTCCTGGACGAGGACCGCTACCTCGAAATCCGCGCCAAGGCCAAGGCCGAGGGCGACACCGCCTTCAAGGCCGACATCGGCTCGCCCGCGGTGCGGGCGCTGCTGGAGCGGATCGACGTGGACAAGCTCTCCGACGAGCTCCGGGAAACGGTCGCGGGCGAAACCAGCCAGCACCGCAAGAAGCAGATGCTGAAGCGGCTCAAGATCGTGGACGCGATGCGGAACTCCGGGAACGCGGGGGAGCAGCGCAACAACCCGGCCTGGATGATCCTCGACGTGGTCCCGGTGATTCCGCCGGACCTCCGGCCCCTGGTGCCGCTCGACGGCGGGCGCTTCGCCACGTCGGACCTGAACGACCTCTACCGGCGGGTGATCAACCGCAACAACCGGCTGCAGAAGCTGATCCTGCACCGGGCGCCGGAGGTCATTCTCCGCAACGAGAAGCGGATGCTCCAGGAAGCGGTGGACGCGCTCTTCGACAACGGCCGCCGCTCCAAGGCCATCCGCGGCCGCGGCAAGCGCCCGCTCAAGTCGCTCTCCGACATGCTCAAGGGCAAGCAGGGGCGGTTCCGTCAGAACCTGCTCGGCAAGCGCGTGGACTACTCCGGCCGCTCGGTGATCGTGGTGGGCCCGGAGCTGCGCCTGCACCAGTGTGGCCTGCCCAAGGCGATGGCGGTCGAGCTCTTCAAGCCCTTCATCATCCACAAGCTGGTGGAGAAGGGCATCGCCGAGACGGTGAAGCGGGCCAAGAAGATCGTGGAGAAGGAGAGCGTGGAGGTCTTCGAGATCCTGGAAGAGATCATCGAAGATCACCCGGTGCTCCTGAACCGCGCGCCCACGCTGCACCGCCTGGGCATTCAGGCCTTCGAGCCGGTGCTGGTGGAGGGCAAGGCGATCCGCATCCACCCGCTGGTCTGCGCGGCGTTCAACGCCGACTTCGACGGCGACCAGATGGCCGTGCACGTGCCGCTCTCCTTCGAGAGCCAGCTCGAGGCGCGGCTGCTGATGATTTCGTCCAACAACGTGCTCAAGCCGTCGGACGGGCGGCCGGTGGCCGAGCCCTCGCAGGACATGGTGCTGGGCTGCTACTTCCTCACCAAGGAGCCGGTGGACTTCGAGGCCCGTCTCGCGACGGCGCCGCGGGTGGGCTCCCTGGCGGAGCTCGAGATGGCGCTCGAGACCCGGCGTCTCGAGCACCACTCGCCGGTGCACTTCTGGTACGTGCCCGGCGCCGGCACCGAAGCGCCCCGCTGGGTGGGCACAACGGCGGGCCGGGTGATCCTGAACAGCATTCTCCCGGCCGAGCTGCGCGCCACCCTGGGCTTCCAGAACAAGGGCATGCGCAAGCGCGACCTCTCGGAGCTGGTGTTCGAGAGCTACCGGCAGGCGGGCCTCGCGCCCACGGTCCAGCTCCTCGATCAGCTGAAGGAGTTCGGGTTCCGGTACGCCACCATGGGCGGCGTGTCGATCGGCGTCGAGGACCTGGAGATCCCGGGCGAGAAGGCGTCGCTGCTGCACGACGCGGAGGCGCGGGTGGAGCGGTTCCAGCGCGCCTACGCCACCGGCCAGATCACCTTCGGCGAGCGCTACAACAAGGTGATCGACGCCTGGACCCACGCCAACAACGACATCGCGGAAGCGATGGTCAAGACCATGCAGCGGTCCAAGGGCGGCTTCAACCCGGTGTTCATGATGTTCGACTCGGGAAGCCGCGGCTCCCGCGACCAGATCCGCCAGCTCGCCGGCATGCGCGGTCTGATGGCCAAGCCGCAGAAGAAGCTGACCGGAGGCATCGGCGAGATCATCGAGAGTCCCATCAAGTCGAACTTCCGCGAGGGCCTCTCGGTGCTCGAGTACTTCATCTCCACCCACGGCGCGCGGAAGGGTCTCGCGGACACGGCGTTGAAGACCGCGGACGCTGGTTACCTGACCCGCCGTCTCGTGGACGTGGCCCAGGACGTCACCATCACGGAAGAAGACTGCGGCACCATCATGGGCCTCGAGATGTCGGCGCTGAAGGAAGGCGAGGACATCATCGAGCCGCTCCGGGAGCGGATCGTCGGCAACGTGGCGCTGGAGGAGGTCATCAATCCCAGCGAGCGGGACGAGCACGGCCGTCCCCGGGTGCTGGTCGAGTCGGGCCAGCTGATCAACGAGGAGACCGCCGAGTCCATCGAGGAGGCGGGCATCGAGAAGGTGAAGATCCGCTCGGTGCTCACCTGCGAGGCCAAGCGCGGGCTCTGCCGCATGTGCTACGGCCGCAACCTCGCCACCATGGGCATGGTGGACCTGGGCGAAGCGGTCGGGATTCTCGCCGCGCAGTCCATCGGCGAGCCCGGCACCCAGCTCACCCTGCGCACCTTCCACATCGGCGGCACCGCGGCGCGGATCGCGGAGCAGACGGTGCGGAAGACCAAGGTCGAGGGCGTCATCGAGTACGGGGACCGGCTCGCGTTCGTCGAGACCCCGGACAATCAGAAAGTGGTCACCAGCTACGAGGGCGAGCTGGTGCTGAAGGCCGCGGCGCGCGGGGAAGGGACGGGCAAGCTCGCCGTACATTCCCGGTTCCACGTGCCGCTCGGCGCCACGCTGATGGTGGCGAACGGGGCCAAGGTGGCCAAGGACGGCGTCCTCTTCACCTGGGACCCGTACACCAACCCCATCATGACCGACGTGGGCGGGATCGTGCGCTTCGTCGACATCATGGAGGACGAGACCGTCCGGGAGGAGCTGGACGAGATCACCGGCCGGCGCCAGCGGGTCATCATCGAGGACCGCGAGAAGAAGCTGCACCCCCACATCGAGATCGTGCAGAAGAAGGGGGAGAAAGAAAAGCGGCTCCGCGACTTCGTCATCCCCGAGGGCGCCCAGCTCACCGTCGAGGACGGCCAGGAAGTGCACGCCGGCCAGACCCTCGCCAAGGTCTCCCGCGAAGCCTACAAGACGCGGGACATCACCGGCGGTCTGCCGCGGGTGGCCGAGCTGTTCGAGGCCCGGCGCCCCAAGGACCCGGCCACCATCTCCGAGGTGGACGGCACGGTGCGGTTCGGGGACATCAAGCGCGGCAAGCGCGAGATCTTCGTCCACCCCGAGGCCGGCGAGCCTCAGCTCTACGAGGTGCCGGCGGGCAAGCACTTGCGGGTGCACGAGGGCGACCGGGTGCTCGCCGGTGACCGCCTCACCGAAGGTCCGGTGAATCCGCACGACATTTTGCGAATCAAGGGTCCGCGCGCGGTGCAGGAGTATCTCCTGAACGAAGTGCAGGAGGTCTACCGGCTCCAGGGCGTGAAGATCAACGACAAGCACATCGGCGTGATCGTGCGCCAGATGCTGCAGAAGGTGAAGGTTGTCGAGCCCGGAGACACCGCGTCCCTCGAGGCCGAGAACGTGGACAAGCTCACGTTCCGCGAAGCCAACGAGCGGATGGTGAAGAAGGGCGGCAAGCCGGCGACGTCGGAGCCCCTGCTCCTGGGCATCACCAAGGCGAGTCTCACCACGCAGTCGTTCATCTCGGCGGCGTCGTTCCAGGAGACCACGCGGGTGCTGACCGATGCGGCGATCCGCGGGGCCAAGGACGATCTCCTGGGCTTGAAGGAGAACATCATCATCGGGCATCTGATTCCGGCGGGGACCGGCGTGTACCGGTACCACGACATCGAGATCACGCCGCCCGAAGGGTTCGAGCCCCCGCCGCCGCCGGTCGAAACGGCGCCCGGCGCGGTGCCGAGTCCGTTCGTGGAGGAAGTCGAGGCGGACTAGCGCAGCAGACGCTAGGACGCTACGACGCTGCGGTGTAAGCCACGGCGCCCGGGGGAACATTCCCGGGCGCTCTGCTTTACACCATTATTCTCCCATGCCGCCCTACCTCTTCTTGGCCCTCCAGACCGTGGTGGCGGCCGTCCCAGCGCCCTCCAAGTGCGACCGGCTCGCCGACTCCGTGGTGGCGACCGCCGATTCCTTTCCGGACCGCGCCGTCAACTTCGCGCGCGACGTAGCGGGGGACTGTCGGGATGATTTCGACGCCCTCTTTCGCGCCGGCCGCGCCATCAATCACGCCGCCACCTTCCGCGGCTCCCAGCAGAACTTCCGCCTCCGCGAAGGCGCTCGGCGCCTCCTCTCCCGCGCCGTGCTCCTCCACCCCCGCGACGCCGTGGCCTGGCTCGAGTACGGCACGCTCCTCCGGAAAATCGGCGGGGTGCAGGTGGACGCCCAGCGAGCGCTCAAGAAAGCGGTCGAGCTGGCGGATCAATTTCCCGACTCCACGGCTCCCACCCTCCTCGCCGGGCTCGATCTCCAGCGCGCCCGCTTCGCGCAGGACTGGGTGGACCGCGCTCGCTGGCTCAAGAACGCCGGCACCATCGGGGTCTCGACGCTCGAGTGCAACGCCATCGGCGCCTTCTGCACCAATTACACCGCGCCCGCGATGTTCAATCAGAGCCTGAAGGACGCCTCCCCGATCGATCCCGATCTCCAGACCCACCGCGAGGAACTGCTCCAGTATTACGAACGGGTCCTGCACTACGACCCGAATCTGGTCGAGGCGGCCGAGCGCTACGCCCGCGAGCTCGCCCTGGGCGACGAGTGGTAGCGCGTCCTCTCCGCCGCGCGGGGATTCGCGGATCGGGGCCTGGAGCCGGGCTTCTTCGGCGCCGTGGCCGCGCTCGCGCTCGACCGGATGGGACGGGACGCCGCCGCCGACTCCGCCTTCCGGGCCGCGCTCCCCCTCCTGCCGGACACCCTGCGGCGCTGGTTCGATCGCCCGCCTCGGGGCCTGGATTCGATTCCCGATTTCTGGACCCGCAGCCGGCCCCTCTGGGTGACGCCCTACAACGAGCTCCTGCTGGGATATCGCGCGCGGGTGGCGTACGCGCTCCTCGTCCTGCGGGACCGGGAGGCCGAGGTCCTGGGGCCCGAGACCCCGATGGGGGACGCGCTGCTCCGGTACGGGTGGCCGACGATGATCACCCAGGTGGACCGGAACTCGGGGGCGGTGGCCGCGGGGATCTCGAGCGCCTTCTCCGCCACCATGCTCGAGAACTGCACCGGGAACGACTGCGGCGCGCCCAGCGAAGCGGGAGACCAGGGCGGGGGCCGCTGGCTCTTCTGGACCTACGCCATGAACCGCCCCAGCATGATCTTCGAGCTCACGCCCGGGATCAAGGTAGCGCGCTACATGCGCGACGCGCCGGCGGAGCAGTACGCCAGCGATCTCCGCGCCAAGGACCCGCTCGTCTTCCAGTCGAAGATCGCGCCCAAGCAGTTCCGGCTTCCGGCGCAGGTGGTGCGGTTCCGGGGCGCCACGGCGGACCAGACGGTGGCCGAGATTTTCGGTCTGGTGCCGGCCCAGCAGATGTCCCTCCCGCCGCAGGATTCCGTGACCACCGGGCTCTTCTGTTTCCGGGATACCACCGGATTCCCGCGGATGGCCGAGCAGCGGGGCGCGTTCGTTCCCGGGCAGGCGCTCGCCTTGAACTACCGGGTCCCGCTCCCCGAGGGGCGTTACTTCTACAGCCTGGAAGCGCTGGCGCCCGCCTTCGGCGGCGCGGCCACCACGCGGGGCGCGCTCCTCGCCCCGCGGTGGAATCCGGACTCGTTGCTCCTCTCCGATCTCCTGATCGCCCACGCGTTACGGGAGCGGGCCGACGGCCCGAGCCTCACCGTGCAGGACCTCACCCTCGACGCCAGCCGGACCCTCACCGTGCTTCCCGGCGCGACGGTCTGGGCGGTGTGGGAGGTCTACGGGATCACCCCGGGCGCGCGGGGGACGGCGCGCTACGACGTGACCCTGACCCTCGAGGACACCGCCTCGCGGCCCCTCGGCGTCCGCCTCCTCGCGCGCCTCGGCCTCGCCTCAGCGGCGGGGACCCCGGCGGTGAGCCTCTCCTGGAGCGCGGAGCGCCAAGAGTCCCCGGACGGCAGGGCCCTGGAGTACGTGGCGGTGGGGCTTCCCGAGGACGCCAAGGGGAGCTACCGGCTGGTGGTGACGGTGCGGGACCCGGCCACGGGCCGCACGGCGAGCACGGCCCGGGTGATCGAGGTCGCGGGTCAGTAAGGAGTGGAGTGACGGTACTGCTGTTGTTGTTGCTGCAGATTCAGGCGCCGATCCCGGGGTTCAGGTGCGGCGCGCTCGCCGATTCCGTCGGCGTCGCGATCGCGTCCACCCGGAACGCTCTCCCTTTCGCGCAGCGCCTGGTTCTCGAGTGTCGCGACGACTTTGACGCCCTGTTTCGGGCCGGCCGGGCGATCAACGGGGTCACCCGCTTCGCGGAAGCGAGCGCGGCCGATCTCCCGTTGCGAGTGCGCGATATCGACGATATCGAAGCGCCCGTTGGCCGTGAAGCGAGCGATGAGGTCGCGGCTCGCTTGGCTGCGGTCGAGATCGAGCACGGCCGTCGACACGTGGCTCACGGTGAACGTGGCCGCATAGCCGTAGACGAACACCTGCAGCACGAGCGGCACGACGAG
>Ga0079221_10000184_pt1 | contig 14903 bp, 8 predicted proteins | sample GAAS200_FD_75069 | JGI IMG/M metagenome (GOLD analysis project Ga0079221, IMG submission 75069) | Agricultural soil microbial communities from Georgia to study Nitrogen management - GA AS200 | ecosystem: Environmental > Terrestrial > Soil > Agricultural land | place: USA: Georgia | collected... | reverse complement strand
GCCATCACCACGCTGAGTTTTTCCGCAACCAGCGTGGTTTTGCCTTTGCGGCGAATTCCCGCGGTGTCCACAAAGCGATAGTCGCGGCCGCCACGCGTCATTTCGGTGTCGACATTGTCCATGGTGGTTCCGGGAATCGGTGAAACGATGGAGCGCTCCTCGCCCACGAGGCAGTTCAGCAGCGTGGATTTGCCGACGTTGGGACGGCCGATGATGGCGACTTCGATGGGGGCGATTTCCGTTGGCAGCTCGACGGGCGGAAGCTCGGCACCTGGAATCGGCGGTGTTTTTGGCAATGGGAAAAATTGCGCGAGGGCGTAGTCGAGAAGATCATCAACGCCCGTACCATGTTCCGCCGTGATGGGAAAAACGGGAACGCCGAGAGAATGAAACGGCGCGGCATTCGCTTCCTGCAAAAGCGAATCCACTTTGTTGACCGCAAGCACAAACGGCTTTCCGGTCGCGCGCATGAGCCGCGCCAGTTCTTCATCGAGGGGAGTGAGTCCGGCCTGGCTGTCTACTACAAGAACGAGCAGTGCTGCTTTCTTGATGGCGACTTGCGCCTGGCGGAGAATTTCCTGAGGAATGAGGGCCTTGTCGTCCGGAATGATTCCGCCAGTGTCAACCACCTCCAAAGTCTTGCCACGCCATTCGGCTTTGCCATAAATGCGGTCGCGGGTAATGCCGGGCTCGTTGGTGACGATGGAGCGGCGTGTGCGAGTCAAACGGTTGAAGAGCGTGGACTTGCCCACATTGGGGCGTCCGACAATCACCAAAGATGGTAGTTGCTCACTCATAAATTGGGGCTGCGATGCAAACTTCCAATGTACAGGATCCTTGCGTCCGCCGCATCGCGAGCCGGGCTGAAGCCCTGCCTCCACAAAAGTGCTCGAGTTACAGGCCGGAATAAGTGTTGCGACGGAGGAATTGGCCGGAGCCGGGGCGGCCGACGAATTTGCCGGAGTCAATGACGGCGCGGCCGCGCGAGAAAACGCTTTTGGGCGCGCCCTTAATCTTGACGCCCTCGAACATGGAGTAGTCCACGCGCATGTGATGGGTCTTTGCGCTGATGATTTCTTCATGATTGGGATCGAAAAGGACCAGATCGGCGTCGGAGCCAACGGCGATGGTTCCTTTGCGCGGGTAAAGGCCAAAAAGCTTTGCGGGCGCGGTCGAGACAAGCTGCACGAAACGGTTCGGCGAAAAATGTTTGCCGTGAACGCCTCCGGTGTAGACGAGGCTCAAGCGATGCTCGATGCCCGGCCCGCCATTGGGGATTTTAGTGAAGTCGTCCTTGCCTAGTTCCTTCTGCTCCTTGAAGCAGAAGGGGCAATGGTCGGTTGAAACAACTTGCAGCGTGTCCTTCGCTAAGCCCTGCCAGAGTTTTTCCTGATGCCATTTTTCGCGGAGCGGCGGTGTGAAAACGTACTTCGCGCCCTCGAAGCCGGGCGCGTCCATGTTTTCAAGCGAGAGATACAAATATTGCGGACAAGTCTCGGCGTAGGCCGGAAGGCCGCGGTCGCGGGCTTCGCGGACTTTTTCAAGCGCGTCGTTGCAGGAGAGATGCACGATGTAGACGGGCGCGCCAGCCATTTCCGCAAGCGCGATGGCGCGGGCGGTCGCTTCGGCTTCGGCGGTGGTGGGGCGGGTCAGCGCGTGATACTTGGGCGCGCGCTTCCCCTCGGCCAGCGCCTGCTGGACGATCACGTCAATGGCGCCGCCGTTTTCCGCGTGCATGCAGATAAGGCCGTTGTGCTTGGCAGCCTGACGCATGGCTTTGAAGATGGTGGCGTCGTCGAGCATGAACACGCCGGGATAAGCCATGAACAGCTTGAAGCTGGTGACACCCTCGCTGATGAGCTGGCCCATCTCCTCGAGCTGCGCGCTGCCGAGATCCGTGATGATGCAATGGAAGGCATAGTCGGTGACCGCCTTGTCGTGCGCTTTTTTCATCCAGCTGTCGAACGCCTGGCGCAGCGACTGGCCTTTGTACTGGATAGCAAAGTCGATGAGCGTAGTGGTGCCACCAAAGGCCGCCGCGATCGTGCCGGTCTCGAAGTCGTCGGCGCTGGTGGTGCCGCCAAAGGGCATGTCGAGGTGCGTGTGGACGTCAATGCCGCCGGGAATGAGCATCAGGCCGGTGGCCTCAATGATGCGGCCGGCGTTTTCGATGGGGAGTTGCGCGGCGATGGCGCTGACGCGGTCGCCGGAGATGCCGACATCGGCGCGATAGGTATCGGTCGCGGTGACCACGGTGGCGTTGCGAATTACGGTGTCAAAGCGCATCGAGACTCCTCAGGGGCAGCACTATACACCGCGCGACTCGTAATTTGTGACTGGCTTGCCACAAGCCGCGCGATGGCAAGTGAGATGTCAACTCGGGGTAACGGCCTTGCGGGGGTAGCGGCCGCGAATTGAGTTCCAGCGAATTACAAAGACGTCGAGGAACATTTGCAGGCTGTCGCGGAGCATGTTGACTTTGGTGGCGGGGGAATGGCCCCAGCGCACGGGAATTTCCACGACGCGAAAACCGTGATGTCGCGCGAGATAGAGTAGTTCCGGGTCGAATCCAAAACGCTCGATGGTCTGCTGCTCAAAAATGATCTGACAGCGTTCGCGGACAAACGCTTTGAAGCCGCATTGCGTATCCACAAACGGCAGCCACAAAATGAGACGCACGATTTTGTTGAAAATGATGCCGGCGAATTCGCGGAAAGGGGATTCGTGAACAGTAATGAGGCTGCGATTGACGGCGCGCGAGCCGATGGCTACATCAAAATGCTGCAGAGCGTCCACCAGCTTGTCCGCTTCCTCGATGGGGGCGGAGAGATCTGCATCGGTGAACAAGACAATGCGGCCATGCGCTTCGTGCACGCCGTGGCGCACGCTGTAGCCTTTACCGCGATTGCTCCCATTGGGAACGACGCGCAGCGCTGGGATTTTGCCGCGGAAGGATTCAGCGACGGCGGCGGTGCGATCCTTCGAGCCGTCGTCAACGACGAGCACTTCCGCGTCGCGGCGCGAGCCTTGCAGGTATGCGGCGATGCGCTCGAGAGTAGAAGGAAGCCGCAGCTCCTCATTGAACGCGGGGATGACGATGGAAAGTTCAGGATTTGTTGCGCTCATCACTCGGGAGGTTTCTGCCAGGCGTGATGGCCGACGAGCGGCACGAAGCGGCAGCCTTCGAGCATTTTCGCAGAGAGCTTGCCGCCGCGCTTCTCGATCAGCTGCAACTCCTGGTTGTCGGCGTCGCCCACCGGAATGATCATGCGGCCGCCCTCGGCCAGTTGCGCGAGAAGCGGCTGTGGCGGCGCCGGTGCCGCAGCGGCAACGAGAATGGCGTCGAACGGCGCAAATTCCGGGAGGCCGAGAGTGCCGTCTCCGCAATGCACGTGAACATTGAGGTAGCCGAGGCGCTCGAGCTTTTCTGAGGCGGCGGAAGCCAGTTCTGCGCGGCGCTCGATGGTGAAGACTTCCTTAGCCAGGAGCGAGAGAACCGCGGCCTGATAGCCGCAGCCCGCGCCGATTTCCAGCGCGCGGTCGGTTGGCTGGAGATGCAACGCAGCGGTCATCGCTGCGACCATATACGGCTGCGAAATGGTTTGGCCGCTGCCGATGGGCAAGGGGGCATCTTCGTAGGCGCGCCCGCGAAGCTCTCCCGCCACAAATTCGTGCCGGGGAACCGCAAGCATTGCGCCCAGGACGCAGTCATCTTCGATGCCGCGCCGGCGCAACTGCTTCTCGACCATTTCCGCGCGCTGGGGAGCGCAATCGTTGCTCTCAAGCATGCGTGACCGCCGCGCCGTGCTTTTCCCAAGCCCCGGTTTTCAGGATTTCTTCCATTTGCGCGAGCGCGAAGTCGCACTCGTCCTCGCGATTGTAAAAATGGGGAGAGAGGCGCACGCCCGCTTTGGGGCGGTAGTCCACAAGAATTTCGCGCGCGAGCAGTTCTCGGCAAACTTCGTAGGCGTGCGGGCAATCGACGGAAACGGTTCCAGCACGCTCTGCAGGATTCTCCGGCGTATTGACGTGCCAGCCGCGCCCTTTCGCTCCATCGATGAGGCGCGCAGTCATGCGCAGCGACTTCTCGCGAATGGCTTGGATTCCGACTTGATTCAGAATGTCGAGGCCGGGCCGGCACGCAAAAAGCGCAGGAATGTGCGGCGTGCCGTTGAGATAGCGATAAGAATCTTCTCGTGGATCGATCGCGCCGGTCTCAAAAGCAAACGGGCGGCGATGTGCGATCCAGCCCGTAAGCGACGGTTTCAGCGTTGCGCGCAAATCCTCGCGGACGTAAAGATAAGCAACTCCGGGGCCGCCGCAGAGCCATTTGAGCACGCCGCCAACGGCGAAATCTGCGCCGAGGGAGCGAACGTCCACGGGGATAGTTCCCGCGGCCTGGAAGGCGTCGAGAATGACATGTGCGCCGACGCGGTGGGCACGCTCGATGATGGCGCGCGCGTTGACGATGAACGAACTGCGAAACAGAACGAGGGAAATCGGGACCAGTAAAGTGTGTTCGTCAATGGCGGCAAGGAATTTTTCCAGATTGAAGCGGATGGAGTCCTCGGCTGGGATGACTTCGACGCGCGCTCCGTGGCGGCGCTGCTCGTGATAGAAGTATTGGATCGAGGGAAACTCGAGATCGACCATCACGATTTTGTTGCGCGGGCCGCGGAAATCAAAGCAGGAAGAAATCACAGCTTGGGTGAGCGTGACGTTCTGATGCAAAGAGATTTCGCCGGGGCGCGCGCCAATCAGCGGAGCGATCTTGTCGCCCACGCTGACGGCCATCTCCCACCAGCCTTCCTCCCAGGCACGCACGCCGCGCTCAGCCCAGGAGTCGGCATAAGCGCGCATTTCATCGTAGACGCGGCGAGGCATGGCGCCGAGCGAATTGCTGATCATGTAGGTGGTGCGGTCCAGAATCGGAAATTCGCCGCGCCATTTCAGAAGGTCGTCCACGGACTACTCTCCACGGTTAGATGTGCGGGGATAATTCCTTCTCCAAACAAAGTAACACACCGTGAGGAGGGCGAGCCAGGGGACGCCGGCGAGAAGGGTGATGCGGAAGCCGGGAACCCACCAGGTAGAGAGCATCACCGCCAGGACGGCGATCAATCCCCCGAGCGAGGCCCAGGGACCCGCGGGGCCAAGTTGCAAGTAAGGTTTCGCGTGGCGCTGGTGGTGTCGGCGGAACGCGAGGTGCGTCAAGAGAGTCATGAGCCAAGCGAAGAGCGCGCCGAAAGTGCTGAGGCCAATCATGAAAACGAACAAGGAATCCTGGAAGTACCTTGACAAAATCATTGCGGCGACCATGCCGCCGCCGGACGCGAGCACGGCAATCGTAGGCATATCTTTTTTGCTCAGCAGGCCCAGAGCAGAGGGAAGATAGCCGCCGCGCGAAAGCGAAAAAGCGAGGCGCGCTGTGAAATATAAGTTGGCAACGGCGCTGGAAAGCGCCGCGGTCAGAACTACGAAGTTCATGATGTGGCTCGCGGCCGGAATGCCAACGGTTTGGAATACGCGGACAAACGGGCTTGCGCCCATATCGATTTGCTTCCAGGGGACAATGCCAACCACCAAGGCGAGTCCCGCGACGTAAAAAAGGATCAGCGCGGCAACGGTGCTTCGCAACGCTTTGGGAACAGCCTCTTTGGGATTGGCGGCCTCACCAGCGGTGCTTCCAACCACTTCGATTCCAAAAAAGCTGAAGAGCCCCAGGACGACCCCAAGGCCAACACCGCTCCAGCCATTCGGGACAAATCCTCCATGCGCGGTGTAATTTGCGAGACCGACCTTGGGAAACCCGAGACCAAAAAGCAAAGCAGAGCCTAGGAGAAGAAAGGCAAAGATGGTCACGACTTTGATCATGGAGAGCCAATATTCAAACGTGCCGAGATTCTCGATGTTGATCGTGTTGACGTAGAGGACGAGGAAGGAGAAAAGGCTGATCCACACCCACGGCGGAACGTGGGGAAACCACAGTTTGCAATAGATAGAGGCGGCGACCACTTCGCTGCCGACCACGACCATCATGCACAGCCAATAGGTGAGCCGAATAGCGAATCCCGCCCAGGGATGCAGGTACATTTCAGCGTAAAGGCCAAAGGAGCCGGCAGCGGGATGCGCGGCGGACATCTCCGCGAGGGCCCACATCATTGGAAGAGCGATTAGGGCCGCAGCGACGAAACTCAGAACCACTGCGGGGCCGGCAAGTTTCACCGCAATGGCGCTGCCAAGGAACAAGCCGGTGCCGATGGTGCTTCCCAAGCCAAGCATGGCGAGCTGCGCCGGAGACAAGTTTCGCTGCAAACCTGACTCGCGCGCGACGATGGTTATGGACCGGCTGTCTTCTGCGGTGGCTGGAATAACAGTAGAAGGCTCGTTCATGGCGAGGCATCGTAACAGAAACGCGAGCTATGTTCTTCTTTTCGCCTGAACTCATGACCTGAACGATGGGACAGTGAACGAACGGAACACAGACTGTCCTTCGAAAGGCTCGCGCCGGTTCTGCGGCGTTCCTAGAATCAGAGTCGTGGCGCGCGACCAAACGCAGCGTCACGGAGGCGGTCATGAAGGCCCTGGTTGCATTGATTGTCATTTACATCGGCACTTTTTTCCTGGTTATTCAAGGATCGCCGCAAAACTCCGTGCAAGCGTCGCAGCAAAGCTCTCAGAACAACGCCTCCGCGCAGTCGAACCCGAACATTGACCGGGTGAAGGAAGCGGACATCCGCTCCTTAATGGAACTGGTTGGCGCGCGCGACATGGTGCAAGACGGCGCCGACAACGCTATTCAGCAATCGCGCGAAAAGCTCCTGGCCGCGGTGCCGAACAACAACAAAGGCCAGGCCTTTGTGAATGCATTCGCGGCGAGCTACCAGAAGAAATTCGACACAGACCAAATTACCGACCAACTGGTGGGAATTTACGACAAGCACTTTACGGATGACGAGGTCAAAGGGCTCTTGCAATTCTATGGATCGCCGCTAGGCCAAAAGGTGGCTTCGGAGATGCCGAAGATCAACCGAGAAATCCAGGCGGCGGTGCGCCAGGTAACCGGAAAAGCCGCGCGAGAGGCGCTGGCGGAAGTCAAGCAACAGAATCCGGAAGTCGGACAGTCGGCGCGGCTTGGAAACGGCCAGGGACGATTCCAACAACGCCGCGCGCAGCGCCCGCAACTACAGACCGCGCAGCAGGAACCGGATCCGGAATAAACAAGATTTTAGATCTTAGAGCAGAACAAAGCGCTTCTGGGAAACTAGAAGCGCTTTTTGATTTTTATGTCGATGCCGAAGGTGCCGTTCTGATCGCGCAGGCCAACGATGGAAACGTTGCGGTCCACGTTGTACTCCACCTGAATGACCTGTTCTTGCGTTGAACTCGTGTTGGACACGTAGGTGATGGTGAGGTTGCGGGCGATTTGTTGCTCGACGGTGACACGCGCCGCGGCGCTTTGCCCTGAACTGGTGGAACCGACTTCGGTCAGGCCGGGATCCACGCGAAAACGAGTGATGCCAAACAAACGCTCGAGGCGGCCGCCCAGTTGGCTGGAAATGGCCTCGGAAAGAATGGCCGAAGCATTGGCGGTTCCGCTTGAGGTCGTGGCTCCGCCGCGAGCTGTGGCCGAGGCTTCCGAAGTGGTCTGGCCCAGCGCCAACAAGGTAACGATGTCATCCGTAGGCAGCGGAGGATCGGAGCGATAGGCAAGGGTGAGCTTGCTGGCAGGGCCGTTGAAATTCAAAGTGATTTCGTACTGCTCGATGGTGGTGACGGCTTCGACGTTGAGGACGGGATCGAGCCGGAAGGGATTGGCAAAATTCAAATCGCCCCGGGAAACGCGATAGCGATTACCCGCAAAATTCAAATCGCCCGAGAGAATGTGGATATGCCCGAGCAAGATGGGGTGCTCCCAGGTTCCGCGCACGCGAAGATCGGCGGCGGCCTGAAGCTGCGCGCCGGGCCATTCCATGCGGGCATCGGGCGCGGAGAGCGCTTCGACATCGAACTGCAAATTGCGCAGATAGGAAGAGGTGGTCGAGGGACCGGTGATTCCTTCTCTTGCGGAGACCAGCATGCCGGCGACTTGGAGGCCCTGCGTGAGTGTGACGCGCTCGACGATGACGCGGCCGGAAAGGACGGCGTTGCTGGTGGTGCCGCTCAGACGGAGCGTGCCTCCGGCAAGCCAGCTCATGCCCTCGGGATAGCGGATGCGCACGCGATCGGAGCGCACGCTGATGTCATAGCGCAGCGGCGTCTCGGCGTAATTCACGCTGCCAGTGAGATGCAGCGTTCCTCCACCGGATTCCGCGCTTACGTTTTCAAAGTAAAGGCGGGCCGCGTCGAAGACGAGGTCGCCCTGCACGGCGCTGAGCCCCGTGGGGAAATCCGCGACACGGGCGGAAGCGTTTTCGATGTGTACGCGCCCGGTAATGCGGGGGCGGTCCAGCGTTCCCTCGAAAGAAGCATTGATTTGGGCTGATCCACGCGCATCCAAATCCGGCACGTAGCCGCTGAGAAGGCGAAGGTCCAATCCGCCGTTTAGACGCAATGCCAAAGCGCGGCGCCCCACGAATTGGACGGAGCCCGCAACCTGAAGATTCGTGTCCTTTCCCTGGAAAGTGACGGGCTCGATCTCGAGGGAATCGCGCGATGAGCGAAAATGCACTGCGCCGGTGTTTTGTAACTGGACATTGGCGTAAGTCATGGTCATGCGCGAGAAACTCGCGTCCACCACGATGCTCTCCGGGCTGCGAAGCGCGCCATTCAGCGCTATATCGCCATCCGCATTGGCATGGCCGCTGAAACCCTGAAGGTGCAGAGCCGTGAGCAAGAAAGGATCCAAATCGATGTTCTTGATGGAAATCTTTCCGTTCAGGTTGTAAGGCTCGGCCAGAGTGAGCGTATAGCCGCCAGATATTTCTCCTGTAGCCATGGCGGAGCTCAGTTCGAGGTGCGCGGTGGCGCCATCCGACTTCAATTTACCTTCGAAACTGCCAATGACGGACTGACCGACGCGGAGGTCCACCACTCGAAATGTTCCTTCGCCCGTGGGCGCGAGAGTCGAGCCCTCGGCCCTCATCCGAAAACTCAACTGACCTCCCACGGGCAGCCGGCGCGTCTGCAATTTTTCAATGCTTTCCATCGGCAGCCCCGCGCCTACAAGATCAGTTGAAAAGGTTTGGGCATCGAAACGATAGCTCGCTGAACCGGTGACGATTCCGGTGCCACGACCGTTCTCTTTGCCGGGTGAGAAGAACCGTAATTCCGCGTTCGCAATGCGCGCTTCTTCCCTGGAGAGAACGAGCTGTCCGCGGAGGCGGTTGAAAGAAAGGCCATACACAGTGGCGTCGGCAAGATCGAACAGCCCCGTAACGTTTGGCTCGGCCCGCATTCCACGCCCGTGAAATTGACCGGTCAATAGCCCCTTCACGGGATAGGACATGCCGAAAAATTGTTCGAGATTTTCGGTGGGCACTTTTTCGAAGCTTATGTCGGCGGTGAACTGGTTCTTGGGCCGGAGATTCCATTTGGTCAAAGACAGATTGGCCTCGATGACGGCTTGCATTTGACCGCGTCGCGCGGTGGCATTCGCCACCACCAGTTGCGAAGGCGAATAGGTCAGATCGCCTTCGAAGGAATCCAAGAAAACCCCGTCGTAACGGGCTCTTTCTCCTCGGGCGTGGCCTTGGAATGTGGAGCCGGAGGAGGGGCCGGTAATTCTGCCATCCCATTTCACACTGCCGGAAATAGGTTGGGCTTTTTCCGATGGGGAAGCGTCTCGCACGCCATTGATAAAATCCTTATACGGTTCGAGATTCTGCGCTTCAAACTTCACGTTGAGCGCAGAACTGTGGGGAGCGAGAAGGCCATCAACTGTCCCGTGGGAGGAGGGAGTTTCAAATTCTCCGCCGGGAGCGATTGAAAGCGTGCGTGGATCGTAACGGTAGTGGAGCTGCCAGCTCGCGCGGACCGGCTGATGGTGTTCCGCAAGCAGGTCGGGGTAGTCCCAGGAGGTTTTTGCAAAGATTTCGAAGTGGAAGAAGGCCCCGGTCCAGGTTTCAACGGAGTCTGCTGAGATGCGGGAGTCCCAATGCAGCTCGTCCGCTGGGAAATTGCGGTGCTCGATGCAAGGCAGGATGGGCGCTAATTTCATCCCTTCGACGTGAGTCTGGGCGCGGAATCTCAGGCCTTCCCAGACCATGTTTACGCGTCCGGTCACACTACCGCCGAACGCGCCGGCATAAAAATCGGGGATTTCGAGACCGGTTTTGTCCATGTGGTACGTGCCATGGCTGATGAGCCCTTTGGCGTGAAAGATTTCATACGGCAGGGCAATGTCTTGCGAAGAATAATTGCCTGTGCCTTTAAGCTGATCCTTGGACCATTGACCTTCACCGTGAAGATCAACACGCCCGGCAGGCACGTTGGGATCGCGCAGTGTGTCGCGGATGTCCGCGAGCTCGACCCATCCGCGGTAACGGAAAGTCCATTTCGGGTCCGCGAAGCCATTCATCTCCGCAGTGGCATCCACTCGGGAATGACCGGCGCTGAAGACTCCCTGGTCGAGCGCAAAACCATCGCGCCAGAGCGAGAATTTTGCAACAACGCCCACCGAGAGCGGCATGTAACGCTTGGAGTTGAATTCGACGGTCTGCCATTCCAGGTTGCCGCGATACAACGGGCGCTCCGGCGTGCCACCAGCATCCAGGGAGAAGCTCAGGTCTCCGCCGTGAAGCGTGATGGGAGTCTTCACGTCGTTGAAGAGAACCCACCCATTCGCCAGCAAAAGCCGGTGAATGCGCAGCTGGAACAGCGTGTCATTCCACGGCCGCTTCGCGGAAGCGGCACGCTGCGGCGAAGGAATATTGGTGGCTCCGTTTTTTCCCACAATGATGTGAATATTTGGCTGCTGAACCAGAAGCTCATTCAGCGAAACCCTTCTGCCCCAAAAGGAATCGATGCGCAGCGCAGCCTGGACTTCGTCCGCGGAGAAGAAAGGCTCGGTGCCGGCGGGCTCGTTTCCGTGAATGACCAGGTGATTGAAAGTTACGCGCATGGCGAGCCAGTGAATGGACATGGATCGGAATTCGACTTTTCCGCCGGTCGCGCTTTCCAGGCGGGCAATCAAGAGCCGCTGGATGATCGGATTGCCGGCCCCGCTGCCGAAGAAGATCATCACGCCCAAAATCGCGAGAACGGTCAAAACCCAGGGCGTGTGTATGACCCACGTCCAAATCGGGTGGCGGCGCTTTCCGTTCATTTCGCCCCCTCATCGAGGAATTTCACAACGTGGAGGCGCAAGCGGCTTTCTTTGAGCCATTGGTCCGCCTGCTGGTTGATTCCGTTCTGAATGAGAGCTTCTTGAATGGAGTCGCGCGCGGCGTCGAGTGCGGGCGGTTCCTGACCGCGAGCCTTGGCGCGGGGCACGACGGTAGTCTTGTAAAAATCTTCAATTTCTTTTGGATCGATTTGCACGGCCGGGCGGAAGCGGGAATCGAGATAGTTGCTCAAGTAGAGTTGCGAGGCCACCATAGTACGTACATCCTGCCCGCTGAGGCCTGCCTGTTTTCTCCTAGCTTCGTATTCCTGCTCGGAGCCAAAGGAGTCCCGGACGCGGGCCAAACCGCGGTCGATGTCCCCTTCCGAAGGGCGCGGCGAATGAGAGACATCCGCTTCCGTTCGAACGATCCACTGGTCAATGAGGCGGTCAAGAATTTGAGCGTCGGTTTCCGACTTGCCATCGAGGAGTTGCTGGTAACGGCTGAGGGCGCGAACGTCGCTCAACAGGATGACGTCGTTCTCGACGCGCGCGACGATGCGATCCACAACTTCTTGCGCCGCAACCCATTCAGGAGCAATGGCCATGGCAGCTGCAAGGAGAATCCCGCGAATAGGAAGGCCGCGCATCAGAAGGAGGACCCCAAGTTGAAAAAGATTTGAAACCCGGGCAGGCGCGTGCTCTTTTGGCCAAGCGAACCAGTCACGCAAGTGGGCGTATTTGAGGGGCAGGGAATAGGGACGATGAATAAAGGGCGGTTGAGCTGATAACCGAGGTCAATGCGAATGGGGCCGACGGGCGTCTTGTAACGAAAACCAAGGCCGGCGGTGTGGGAGAAGTAGTTCAGCTCATTTGAGCAATTCGTTACGCACATTGGCAGATTGGTGGGCCCAGGAGGCTGTGATGGATTTTGCAGCGCAAGCGTGGGAGCCGGCGGATTGGTTCGAAACGAAATGCGGCCCAGACGGCTGTACACGTTGCCGCCATCGTAGAAGAGCGCTCCGCCGAGAGACGATCCAATGAATGGCAAGCGCATGGGAAAGCGAAATTCCTGGTTGAGCACAAGCAGGGCCTGCCCGCCAACGGGAAAGCCCGTGATGGAATCGCGCGGGCCCGCCTGGTTGAGCGCGAAACCGCGAAGGGACGTTCCGCCACCTGCAAAGAATCTCTCAGGAAGCGGAATGACCGTTGGCAGACTGCAGGTGGTTGATCCTGTCGGGCAGGTCGGCGCCGGAAACGTCAAAGAAACCGTGTCCCGGTACGGCGCGAGAATCCCAAAGCGAATCGAACGCGCAAAACTGAAGCGGCGCTTGATGGGATGATAGGTGGAGTTTTGATAGAAGAAGCGCAGGAAACTTGCGCTGGAACCGAGGTAAGTGTCGGCGACGCCGAAATCGGCGCTGTTGAAGCTGCCCTTGGTAGCGTCCGCGGGATTGTTGCGCGAGTCGCGGAACCACGTCATGCCAAATTGCGAGACCAGCGTGGGCGTGTTGAACAGCGGGATTTCCTGGGCAAGAATTTTGAGGTCGGAGACGCGTACCTGGCGGAAGGCGTAGCGAAAGAGCACGGTGGTCAGCGGAGTGACTTGATCGGTCAACTGCACCGAGCCTTCGTAGCGTTGCTCCGTGAAGGTGTTGATGTCCCGAGTTTTCTCGGCGAACGCGGTGGCCTGAAAACTCAGATGGGGATTTGCAAATGTATTGGGGTCCGAATATCCGAGTAAAGCGCGGCCCTGGAGGGTGCTGCCTCGCAGCTTGAAAGAAAGCGTGTCCGCGCGCCCGGTCAAATTGAGTTTGCTGATTTCTAGAATGCCTCGGGGCGCCGCCTCCACCTGTCCGGCGGTTGGATTCGTTGTGCTAGCGAGGCGCTGCACTTCGAAGCCACCGCCATACGCCAGCGTGTAGCGCTTGGCCTCCTCAACGAGTACCGCGATATCTTTGTCCACATCGGTCCCGGTGGGATTCTGCGGTTCGATGGTGACGCGATTGAAAACACCGAGGTTGTACAAGCGGCGCTGCGATTCGACCACTTCGCCTTCGCGCAAAGGCTCCTGCGGTTTAATGCGCACTTCACGACGAATTACTCCGGAACGAGTGTGTTCATATCCACTGATGAGGATGGTGCGGACGCGTGTCTGCGGGCCTTCTTGAATATGGTACACAAGCCGCACTGCGTCGGCTTGTTCCGCCGGGAGCTTTGCCTCTTTCTTCTGCTCTTCCTTTTTTTGGGTTGCTGAAGACGACCCGTTGTGAGAAGTGGTGGAAGCGTCGCGCTCCGGTGCATTCGGCGCGGCCGGCGGAACGCGTTCCGCGGTCTCTGAGAAGGTCGCTTCGGGAAAGCCTTCGTTGAAATACAGAGCAAGAATGTTGTCGCGGTCCGTAGTGACGCCGAAATCGGAATAGGGCTGCCCGGGAGTGGAACCAACCACGCCTAGCAACTCGTCTTCCTTGAAAGCGTGAATTCCCTCAATCGCCAGGGAAGCAACCCGCGTCTGCTTCCCTTCCTGGACCGTAAAGCCGATGAATAAGTCTCCTTCTTTGCCCTTGTAATTGTCTTCGACTTGCGGTGTAACCTTTGCGTCCAGAAAGCCGTTAGCCTGATAAAGGGTTTGCATGGATTGCGCATCGGCGTCGACGAGACGCCGGCTGAATCGTCCAGGAGAGCCGAACGCTCCCTGGAAGACTTGCAGCCGGCTCTTCAACAATTCCGTGTCGAAGTACTTGTTTCCCGTGATCTCGATGCCCACAAGTTTGTGTTTGTCGCCGCGCTCGACGGTGTAGGTGATCACTTCCTGCGTCCCCTGCCAGGTGCTGGTTTTCACATCGTGCATTTCGATTTTGTAGCTTACGTCGGCGTCGAAATATCCCTGGCGCTCGAGACGCTCGCGAATATTGCGCTTCCCTTCTTCCAGCAGGTCGGGGTCGACCGCGCCCTCCTGGTAAATAGGAATCAATTTTTTGAGTTCGCCGTCCGAAAACTTCGCGCCGCTCACGGATACTTCCACCCGCGGTCCTTGCGTTACCTCGAGAAAAATCAGAGCAGCATTCTTCGTGGCGTCGTAGTCCCCTCGCTGGAACGTGACACGCGCGCTAAGATGACCCCTTTTCGCAAGAAATTTCCTAATGCGATCGGTTCCGCGCTGCAAACGAGCGGAAGTGATGGCCTGCCCGGGCTTCATCTTGAAGCGCGACAAAAAGTTCGTATCTTTGTATGCCGTATCATTCTTTAGTTGAAGGCCGGAAACGTAAGCCCGCGGACCCGCTTTCACGTGAACGATAATATCCATTTGGTGTGTATCGGGATGAGGCAACGTTTCTGCGGAAACTGCCGCCTGGTACAAACCCTCTTCGCGAAGAGTTTCACGCAAGCGTTCCAGCGCTTCATCCACGATTTGCTTTCGGTAGGTTTGACCCAGGCCAATCTGCATGGCGGCCGCCGCGGAAGCCTCGGTGGGTGGGGGCTCCAATCCCTCGATTTGCACCAGGTTGAAAAATAAGTTTTCCCGGGCCACGAAGTCCAGTCGAACACCATCGGTCACCGGTGTTACAACAGCTTGCAGGTCCGCATAGTCCCCAGTTTTATAAAGCGCCCGCAGACTCTCGGCGATTTTTTCACGATC
>Ga0079221_10000183_pt1 | contig 14921 bp, 7 predicted proteins | sample GAAS200_FD_75069 | JGI IMG/M metagenome (GOLD analysis project Ga0079221, IMG submission 75069) | Agricultural soil microbial communities from Georgia to study Nitrogen management - GA AS200 | ecosystem: Environmental > Terrestrial > Soil > Agricultural land | place: USA: Georgia | collected... | reverse complement strand
CGCTCCCAGCACCGCGAAGCCTACCAGTTCCGCGAACTCGGCCAGCCCGGCGGCTACGCCGAAACCGCAACCGCCCGCCGTGCCTGCGGCCTGTTCGCCCTTTCTTCCGGGCAATGCACCTGGTCCGAACAATTGTGCGGCTCCCAGTACGCCCAATTTGACCACCGACGATGCCAAACAAAATCCCGCCGCGCCTCAGCCTAAACCTCCCTACCGCCGCACCGACGACTGAATTGGGAGCCCGATGTCCCTGCGTTGAATTTCGAGTTTCGCGCCTCAGCCGTCAGTGGTCGTGGGACATGCCGGCCATTTCGTGCGTGGGGCGCGACTTGCGGCGGAGGGCGGCCATTTTTGCGTCGTCGTTGGGGACGAAGTAGCCGACGGCGATGCCCATGGCTCCATCGCGCAGCAGCTTGCCGGTGGGATTGTCGTAGGTGGCGGTGGTTTTCAGAACGTCGCCGGCGGAGAATTTGTAGCCGCCTTCCTGGACAAAGAGTTTCACGGGCACGGATTCGAGGAGGCCCTTCTCGTCCACTTTGGCGTCGAGCGTGGCTACCGTGTCCTTGCGCGTCGTGTCTTCGAGCACGATTTCGCGGCCGTAGTCGTGAAGATGTCCGCCGACGCCGAGAAGAATGCCGTCGTATTTCACGGTAACGGTGCCGGATTTTTCGCTTTTTCCGGCGGGAACGTCATAGCCGGAGTTTCCGCAAGACTTTACGTCCATCCACGCGGGATAGACGTCTTTGCGCGGCGCGGCGCTTTCCGTCGCCTCCTGAAAGGGAATGGCCACTTGCAAATACACCTTGTCATAGGAGGTGGCGGTCGGGTTATAGACCATCGTTTCGATGCGAATCTTGTCGCCTTTCCGCACGTGATAGCCGTAGCCGGGAATTTCGGCCCAGTCGGTCATTTCGCTGCCGGCGCCGAAAATGTGCTCTTCCTTGTTGGGGCAAAGAAAGTCGCTGCGACTCTCGTTCCAGAAGGCGGTGTGATGCAGAAGAGTTCCGGGAACGGCGTTGCCGGAGGCATCCACGAGCTTCGGATGATAGGCGAGGAGCCAGCCGTCGAAGGGAATTTGCCAGGTTTGATCGGGAGGCTGCGGCATTTTCATGTGGCCGGTGTGGGCGGGAAGATTCATGGGGCCGACGCGGAGGGTGAAGGCATTCCCCGGGGGGAAGTCAATTTTCGTAATCAGTGTTACGCCCTTGGCGACCGCGTGATGCATGCCTCCCTGCATGAAGCCGCCTTGATGCTCGTGATTCATGTGCTGCATGTCCATGGGCGGTTTGGCGGGTTTTTCCTGCGCCGCGGTTACGCTTGCGGCGAGCAAAGTCGTTATCGAGAAAAGAAACAAGAACTTGAGATCCTTCATAGGACTACTCCAGACCGTGCGTGATCCTGCGCCAACGCATCGCAATCTCCATAATAGCTAAGATGAGTGCTTCTCGGCTTGGAGATGCTCCGGACGCAACGTGTAGAATTTCCGCTAGAAAACGCTACAATCTCGGCGCATGAAAACTTTACGATCGCTTGTTTCGTCCTTCCTTGTGTTAGAACTCGCGCTGCTGGTGGCGAGCTGCCCGGCGCGCGCGCAGAAACCTTCCGCGGCGGACCTGCTGGTTCTGAACAACGTGACGGTGGTGGACGTCCGGACGGGAAAACTGCAACCCGATCAAACGGTGGTGCTGGAGCGTAACCGCATTTACTCTGTGGGACCGAGCAAGTCCGCGAAGTATCCGCGCAACGCGGACAGCGTGAATTGCAAAGGCGGGTACCTGATTCCGGGCCTGTGGGACATGCATGTGCACCTGGCGTTCGGCGACTGGTTCCCCGATGCCAAGGACATTTCGCTGCCGCTCTTTATAGCGAACGGCGTGACCAGCGTGCGCGACATGGGCAGCGACCTGGAGGTGGTTCAAGATTGGCGCAACGAGATTGAGGCCGGGCAGATGATTGGCCCGCGGATCTTCACTGCCGGGCCGATGCTGGATGGACCGAAGCCGCGCTTCCCGAGTTCGATTGCGATTGCTACTCCGGAAGACGGGCGGCGCGCCGTGAATAATTTGAAGGAACGTGGTGCGGATTTCATCAAGCTGCAATCGCTGATCCCGCGCGAAGCGGTGCTGGCCATTGCCGACGAGGCGAAAAAACAAGAGATTGCTTTCGAGGGACACGTTCCGGACGCGATGCGCGCGAGTGAAATGTCCGATGCCGGGATGAAGAGCTTCGAGCATTTGATTGGGATTTTCGAGGGGAGTTCGCCCGTGGAAGATGATTTTCTGAAGGGAGGCAAGACTGAAGGAAAGTTTCTGGCGACTTACGACGAAGCGCGCGCAGCTTCGCTGGCCGCATTACTGGCGAAGAATCATACCTGGCAGTGCCCGACACTGGTCTGGGAACGCGGAGGAAATCTCCTGGACGTGAGCGATTTCAGCGCGGATACGCGGGTGAAATATGTGCCGGGGCCGTGGAAGAACAAGACGTGGAAGCGATTTACCGACGAAATCACCCAGGGATATGGCGCCGACGATCTTGCCACGCGCAAGAAATTCATCGAGAAAGAACTAGAAGTTGTGCGGATGCTGCACAAAGCGGGCGTCGAGTTTCTTGCCGGAACGGACACGCCCGCGGGCGTTCACATTTTTCCAGGATTCAGTTTGCATGAAGAATTGCAGCGATTCGTGGCAGCGGGATTCACTCCGCTGGAAGCGCTGCAGACGGCGACGCTCAATCCCGCGCGCTTCTTTGGAATGGAAGAGCGGTTGGGCACGATTGAAGAAAGCAAGATTGCGGACTTGGTGCTGCTCAACGCGAACCCGCTGGAGGATATTTCGAATACGCAAAAAATTGCGGGCGTCTTTGTGAACGGAAGATATTTCTACCACGCGGAAATCGAAAAGATGCTCGCGGGAGTGGAGTCTGCCGCCCGCCGGGAGCCATGAAGACGGCTTGGCTGTGCCAAGGCGGAGCCGTAAGCTACTTTGCGGGATAAAGTCTAAAGCAAAACTTTAAGTCGGGCGCTAACCTACTGATTGGAAAAGACTTCTCGCTAGAACTGGACGGATTTTCAGGTTTTCCACTGTGCCGCGCTGACTCCATATCACTGAACGGACCCGATGAAAACGCCAAGTGGGGCAATTTTGAGATCTGCGAGAGGCACGGCTTTCTCGATTTCGGGTGAAGAAAGAAGGGGCTTCGCAGAACTGGCTTTGATGCCGAGTGAAGCTAGATCAAACTTCACGGAGCGTTCTTGCGCGCTCATGTTGAGTACGACCAGGACGGAATCGCCGTTGCCGGGACTCTTGCGCAGAAAAGCTAGGACATTCGGATCATCGCGGTCCAAAGACACATAGCTCCCGTAGTGCATATTTCGCAAAGCGGGCTCGCTCTCGCGGAGGGCGAGCAAGCGTTTGTAAAACGAAAGAATGGAATTGGGATCTTTTGATTCGACGCTGACATTATATTCCGCGGCGCTTGCAGGTATGGGAAGCCAAGTGTGGTCCGCGGTGCTGAACCCGGCGTTCTTCGAGTTGTCCCACTGCATCGGAGTGCGCTCGCCGTCGCGGCCTTTTTCCTCCGGCCAGCCGATTTTCCCGATTGGATCCTGGACGTCTTCCTTCCGCGTGGGCGTCGTGGTTCGCATGCCAATTTCTTCGCCGTAATACATTAGCGGCGTCGCGCGCGGTGTAAGTAGAAGAGCAGCCATCAGCTTGGCGATTTGGTCGTTGTGGACGCCGTCGCCGTAGCGGTCCCAGGTACGCGACTGATCGTGATTGCTGAAGAAGTAGTGAGGCTGCCCGTGCGCGAGATTGTTCTCGACCTCATCCAGAAGCCTGCGAAAATCGGGCGCGGAGAGTTTGTTTACGTCGGCAATCTGAAAATCCATGGGCAACTGCACTTCGTCGTTATGCGCGCCGTACATTTTGGTGAGCTCTTTGATGTTCGGCTCGTCGGCTTCGCTGATCAGGACCGGATTCCCCGGATAGGCATCCACGACCTTGCGCATTTCCCGAAGCACTTCGTGAATTTCCGGCAAATTGTCGGTGTATTTGTGCTGGATGTTCGGATCGCCGTAGGCGTTTTTGCCGGGAAGAATCGGGTCGTCGTGCAGGTTCGGGTCTTCGAAGAGTCGGGAAACGGCGTCGAGTCGAAAACCGGCGACCCCGCGGTCGAGCCAGAAGCGCATGGCGTCGTACATGGCTTTGCGCACTTCGGGGTTGCGCCAATTCAAGTCGGGCTGCTCGACGTAAAAGTGATGGTAGTAATACTGGCCGGTGGTGGGATCGAATTGCCACGCGGAATGGCCGAACCACGACTGCCAATTGTTTGGAGGCTGGCCGGGGCCCTTGCCGTCGCGCCAGATGTACCAGTCGCGCTTGGGATTCGTGCGCGAGGAACGCGACTCCTTGAACCAGGCGTGCTGATCCGAAGTGTGATTGGGAACGAAATCCATAATCACGCGGATGTTTCGTTTCTTCGCTTCGGCCATCATGTGATCGAAATCCGCCAGCGTGCCGTAGAGGGGATCGAGCGCGGTGTAATCCGCGACGTCGTAGCCGAAATCAATGAGTGGGGAAGGATACATCGGGGTAATCCAGATGACGCCGATGCCGAGGTCGTGCAAATAATCGAGCCGCGAGGTAATGCCGTTGATATCGCCGACGCCGTCGCCGTTCGAGTCCTGGAAGCTGCGCGGGTAAATCTCGTAAATCACCGCGTGCTTCCACCAAGGATCTTGCGCCGTCTGAGCGGCTTGCTGGACGTGCTTGTGCGCGGCTTGCGGAGAGTGGCTCTGCTGCGCCAGAGCTGAGGTTGCAGCGAAGCAAAGGCCGAGTGCTAGAGCGAGATGAGAATACTTAGCGAGCTTCGACACGGCTTCTCTCCTGGAATGCTACTAGTTCAAAGTTTCCAGCTACGGCTTTGCTTCCCCGCGGCTCTGCAACTGTTCCGACAACTTGAGTTCGCGCTCGGCGTCGTCTGCTCGGCCCAACTCGCGATACGCCAGTCCGAGCAGATGATGGGGAATGGAATTATTGGGGTCCATGGCGATGGCGCGTTGCAAGGCGCGAGCGGCAAGGAGCGGCTCGCCTTTTTTCTCCAGCACCTTGCCCATCAGGATGTACGGGCCCGTGGACGTGGCGTCGAGCCAGATCGAGCGCTGCAGAAGCTTTTCCGCTTCTTCGTACTTCTGCGCGCGCGAGTAAGCGTCTGCAAGCTTGTAATATGCGGCGGCGTCACCGGGATTCAGGTCCAATTCCTTCTGAAACTGTTCGGTGGCCTCCGGGATGCGAGACTTGTACAGATAAATCTCGCCCAACAGCATGTGCGCCAGCGGCAGTTTGGGATCCAGCTCCACGGCCTTTTTTGCATATTCCTCGGCGGGCACGTCGAAGTCGAAGCGCAACATCATCCGCGCCGTGAACAGATAACTGGCAGCCGAGTCGGCCGGAACGGCGAACATTTTCGTGAAAGCTTTGCGCGCGTTGGGGAAATCCTTGGTCTGCATGTAGCAAATCCCAAGAATGTACGAGGCATCGACGTTCGCGCTGGGAAACCAAGTCTGAACTCTTTCGAGCGGAGCAATGGCTTCGGAGGGCTGTCCCGCAAGGTAGTAGGACAAGCCCATTAGTTGGAGGGCTTCGCTGTCGCCGGGATTCTCGTCAAGGGCTTTCTTGAAGTTTGCGACGGCCTTGAGGTATTCGCCCTTCTTGTAATAGACAATTCCCAGTTCATGGGCGAGTCCCTTCGTATCGGGCTGCTTGGCAGCCAACGCATCGAGCTGCGCTATCGCTTCGTCAAATTTTCCTTGTTGCGCTAAGCGCTGTGCTTCGGCAACCACCGATTGCGGCGCGACTGTATCCTTGGGTGTGGGGGCTTCGATTTGCTGTGCAGGTTGCGGTTCTGGCGGCGTCTGCGCGAGGCAATCCGTGAGGGGCAAAAGGGTACTGGTCACAGCGAGTGATGGCAGGAGCAGCCACCTTGTTCTTTTCGCACAGTTCATCCTTGCACCAGGATATCGGAACTCGCTCGATTCAAATAAGCGCTCGCGGCAACAAAAACGGGGAGCCCGTGAAGGCTCCCCGTCGGGGTGGTGGGGTGTCCGTACTTTCGGTTAGAAAGTGAACCGCAACGCAAACGTCAGCAGGCGCATCTGCGTGTCGGCCTCGATGTCCTGAATCTGACCGGCGGTGCCGCCAGCGGCCGGACCAGTGCAATCGATGCAGGTGTTGCCCTGGTTTGCGTTGAAACCGAGCACCTTGTGGTTAAACACGTTGTTGGCATCCATGCGGAACTCGCCACGGAAGCGTTCTGTAATTCGGAATCCCTTTGCGAGGGACATATCCGAAGTAAAGAGGTGAGGGCCGCGGAACGAATCGAACCCAATGTTGCCAAGAGTTCCCGCCGCGGGACGAGAGAATATCCCGCCTGATCCTCCGACTGCCATCTGTGGAATCGCAGTGAACCACAGTAGCTTGCCGGTTGTGGGGTCTGTGTGCGCACCAATATTGAAGGAGCCAGACGCCCGATTGGGGCGGCAAACACCGACGTCCTGGTCAGAGCTGCACTGGTTGTAACTAGCTGTCCAAGGCAGACCGCCGCTCCAGTTCGTGGTGCTGGTGAGTCGCCACCCGCCGATGGCGTAGTCCATTAGCGTATTTGCGTCGCTCATGTACTTCTTGCCTTTGCCAAATGGCAATTCGTAAACCACGTTTGTTATCCATGCGTGTTTCCTGCTCTGGTCATCCGGGCCATAGGCGATTCGCGGGTCGACGGCGTAGTAGTTGCCATCATAGTGCTTCGTATCCGCAAAAGTGTAGTGGGAAACGAATTGGAGTCCACTCGAGAAACGCTTGTCCACCTTCACTTGCAAGGCGTTGTAGCGGCTGGTAGCGTCCATTCCGAAGTAGTTGCCCATGTCCACGGAGCAGCAAACCAGCTGGTCGCTGGTCGGGTAAAAGGTTCCCGCAGTACAGGCACCCAAAGAAACGGAACAGTTAGGGTAAACAAACTTGTTGAACAACAACCGCCGCTGAGCCTGACTGAGACTGCCGAAACCTACGATGGAAGGCTGATTAATGTTGTAAGTAGGGCCATCGCCAACGAAGCCGTGCGTGCCCTTGTTGCCGAGGTAGGCAACTTCCACGGTCATGGTCGAGGTTAGCTGATGTTGGACCGTCGCATTCCACATATCGATAGTCGCGACCCGTTGCGTTGTGGGACGGATCCTGGGGTCCACGTTGTTTTGTGGGCCTTCTATCGGCAAAGCTCCATTGACGATAGAGCTCGTGGGGAAAACGACAGCCTGTGGCGCCGAGTCCATTTGATAGGCCGGGACCACATTGGAGGTAGCGCAGCCGACGGTATTTACGCAACTGAGCGTCTGGTGGACGAGTACGGGCAGGTTTTGGGTCACCACGTGTCCGAAGTTGGAGCCGAAAACTCCCATGTCAAAGCTACGTCCGTAGCCGACGCGCACCACCGTCTTCTGTCTGAGTTGGTAGGCAATGCCTATCCGCGGAGCGAATGCGCCCAAGTTGCTGTTGATGTTTCCGTTTAGTCCGTAAGGTCCCTCGCCTGCTACGCGGATTATACCCTGGGTGATGTTGGCAAAACCTCCAAGGTCCTTGCCAGCCATCACTTCAGGGGCATAGTCTTCCCACCGGATTCCGTAAGTAATTGTCAACTTTGGCGTCATCCGGAAGCTGTCTTGGGCGTAGAAGAAAAGGCGCTTCTGGTCTTCTGTGGCGTTGGAACTCAAGCTGTCGAACCGCTCAAAGAACGAGACGTCGCCAAGAATGAATGAGGCGAGGTCGAGTCCGCCGAACTGGCCAGTTCCATTGGGATTGCCCGTGGTTTTGTCAAACGTGGTGAAAGTAGCCGCCGTCTGAAGATGGCTGAAGTTCAGTTGGCCGGTGCGGTTGGCGTCACTGGGGAACCGGAAGTTGTGCGCAAACCGGATGTCCGCGCCTACTTTCATGGCGTGGTTGCCGCTGATTTTCGTCCAGTTATTCACAAACTGGTATTGGTGTTCATTTTCGATGAGTGGGCAATTGCAACGCGAGGGCCCAAGCCCATCCCCGAAATTCGTGAGAGTGCCGTCAAAATTGAAAGCCGGCAAGCCCCCCGTTGAGGGATCACTGGTATTCAGCCCGGGCAGCCCTAAAGCGGTGGCGGCCGCAGTAGTGGCGTCCGGCTTGATTGAATGCGGATTGTACTTGAACCAGCCGAAGCGGAAGTCGGTGAGAAGTGTGGAACTGATGGCTTTGTCAAACCCTGCTGCCAAACTGTGGTTGTGAATATTGGAGCTGCCACTCAAGCCAAGCACGCCGCTCCCGGGGCCACCCAAGCCAATCCCCAGGCTGGGGCTCCCTGTCAGACTGAAATAAGCCAACGTGTAGCGGCCAAAAATGTGCAAATTGCCGGGCGCCTGGTAGTCTGCGCGGCCATCGAAGGAGTTCTGGTGGAAGGGGCCGGAACCGTTTCCTACAAAATTGTTGAACAGTTTTGTAGAGTTCGGACCTACCGGAGCCGGAAATAGCTTGAATATATTCTTCGCAGCAGCGGAAAGCGCAGTGGTAGGAATTGCAAACGGCGTGGCGCAAGCTGCAACGTTTGCGGCAGTGTGTGCCGCATTGACGGCGCCGCCGCTGTTTCCTGGGAAGGTCGACGGTAGATTTGTTGGTTGAACCGTGAACTCAGCGCCTGTGCCGCAAAACGCAGTGCGTCCAGCGCCTGTAGACGCTGTACCGGTTGTCGGGTCATAGAGGAAATTACTCATGTCCCCCGCGGTGCCGTTGCCGATTTGTGCGGCATACTGGCTAAGATCGCAGACAGCTCCCGTGGTGCAGGAAGAAATAAGGTTTTGTGTGGGAATCGTGATTTGGTTGCTGACGCCGTTGGCCTGACGCGTTCCCTGGAAGTCGCCAAAATAGAACAACTTGTTCTTAATGATAGCCCCGCCAACCGAGCCGCCAAATTGATTCCATTTTGCCGAAGGAAGCGGCCTGCTGGGCGACTGCGTGAAAGGATCACGCGCCTGAGTGGCATCGGAATTCCTGTACCAGAAGGCACTGCCATGAAGCTCGTTGGTTCCGGATTTTGTGGACGCCACCATTAACCCAGCGATAGCCTTACCGAATTCCGCGTCAAAATTTTGAAGCATAATTTTCGTCTCGCCTACGGAATCCAAGTTGGGGTTGATGACGATAATGCCCAAGATTGGGTCTTGGTTATCGGTACCATCTAATTCGTAACCCGTACCGCTGAAATGCTGCCCAGCCACAAAAGTCTGCTGTGAGCCTTGAGGGTTCTCTGTGGCTGCGTGACCCCAGCCCACTAGTTTCTGTGCTCCTGGCGAGTCCAGCAACAGGGTTGTAAAGTTCCGATTCAAAATAGGCAAATTCTCTACATATCTAGAGTCAAGATCAATGGACACATCTGCGCGGTCCGTTTTGAGTTGCGGAACTTCTCCAGTTACCTCCACGGACTGCGTCACAGCTCCGACTTGGAGTTGAGCGTCGACGTGGGATTGCGTGTCGACCTGTACCAAGACACTCGCGACGTCGTATGCCTTGAAACCCGAGGCCTCGATATGTACTTTGTACGTATCGGGAATCAAGTGCAGGACGGTATAGTTGCCGCTCTCATTCGTCGTGGTTTCCTCGCTCGTATTCTTGGTGACCGAAGTTACCGTGACTTTGGCGCCAGCGACCGCATTTCCCTGCGGGTCGGTTACGGTGCCGGCAATGCTCCCGTACACCGCTTGACCCGAGGCGGTGCTGGTGCACAGCAAGAACGCCAAACAGCAAACTAAAACAAACCCCAAACTAACTTGCCTTCTCATTACACCCCTCCTGAACACGCGCATTCTTCCTGAAATGTCTGCGACTGAATGCAATTGCCTGCCTCAAAGCTGCTGATCGCTGCATGGACCGGTTCTGATGCGGCGACGACAAGAAATGACCGAATGCTCCGGTGTGTTCGCACGCCAACAGTTTCAAAATGAAAATGGTTTACACGGCAACCTGTCGAACCGGTGCGTTCGCAGTGAATAGCCCCCAAACTCCTCGACCCGTGCCAACGAGCAATTCGCCAGACCTGCATTACGATTGGGAGAGCATTCTCGCTGAAAGAGAAAACACTTTCCCGTGCACCCAAAACTGGGCCCGACGAACAATTGTGATGGCTTCTATCAGTTTTTTAGGTAACCGGTATAGTCTCTAGGGGTCTGATACGGTTACCTCAGCCAAGTCGCGACCTTTCAATGCGCTACGAACGTTGTTACTCGTGTAGTGTTACAATGTCGGAGCCAGGGTGGTGGCGGAAGTGGCAGACAAGGCTCATTACCGGGGACAGATCGAAAAACTTCTTAGCAGCCATGCCTTGCACGGCTCGGAGTCTTTGTGCAAGCTGCTGCGCTATTTGGCGGATCACGCGCTTGACCATCCCGGCGCATCTCCCAAGGAATATCAAATTGCGACGGAAGTCTTTGGGCGGCCGAGTAATTTCGACCCGCACTTGGATTCTACCGTTCGCGTCCAAGCGGGCCGGCTTCGCGGCAAATTAGCCGAGTACTACGCAACTGAAGGAGCTGAGGATTCCGTCCTGGTGGATTTCCCGCGAGGAACCTATGCTCTGGCATTTCACGAGCGCGCCGCCGGCGCGGGGCGAAACCATGGGAGCGTGTCCCACGACTCATCGCTGGAAGGATCCCAAACGCGCCGGACCTGGCTGGCTGCGATCATACTTTTGTCCGTGATGCTGTCTGCTGTCGTCGCAGTCACCATGGACCGCTTCCTCAACCGCCGCACCGCCGAAGCGCGGCTCGACCCGGAAAGCGCGGAGGTACCAACTGTTCTCAAGGTTTTCTGGAAAGGCTTTCTCACCGCGCCTCAGGAGCCCTGGGTCATTTTCAGTAATGCCGCTTTCGTAGGCCGGCCGGACAGCGGAATGCGCTACTACAAATCTGCCCGCGACGGGCAAGCGCACATTCTCGATCACTATACGGGAGTCGGGGAAGTTCTGGCCGTGCACGCTTTGGACAACGTTTTTGTGAAATTGCATCAGCCCATTCGCGTCAAACGGGGAAGCTTGTTCTCCCTGGATGACGCGAAAAACAATGATCTGATTTTCATTGGGTCGCCATCCGAAAACCTTACGCTCCTGGAGATTCCCGGTACCAAGGAATTTGTCTTTCGGCAGATTGCTTCCGGACCACGCGCCGGCAACGTCGAAATCGTGAATGTTCATCCTGGGGCGGACGAGCCAAAGTCCTTCCTGGCCACTCCTTCGGATGAGACCCTTGCGGACGACTATTCCGTTGTTGCGCTTGTAAAGGGTCTGAACCCCTCGCGCTCGGAACTGATCCTTGCGGGAACAACAACGATTGGGACGCAGGCTGCCGTCGAGTACGTGTGCCAGCCGGACTACCTCCAGCAACTGCTACTTCGTCTATCCGTTTCCAATTCCGGGGAGTTGAAGCCGTTCGAAGCGGTGATTCACGTGAAAGTGACGCGTGGCGTGCCGGTAGGATCGGAGCTTGTTGCGCTGCGCAAAGAGCCCACTTGATTCTCCTTTGGATTACACGGTTAAGGCGCGGGTGACTTCAAGCGCGGATCAAGTTTGGCTGCTGCTTTGAATTCCTCGGCCGCGCCCGCTTTGTCTCCTTTGCGCTGCAGAGCCAATCCGAGCTGGTAATGCGCGGGAGCGTACCCCGGCATCGATTCAATGGCGCTGCGAAATTGCGAAATGGCACCGTCGAGATCGCCCGCGTTGAACAGACGGCGTCCTGAATTAGTGGCAAAAAGCGCTGCTTGTTCGCTGGTTTTCTGTTTTGCGATTTCCGAACCTGCCCGGCCCTCGGCGGCGGCGCCTTCGTTGTCGCCGAGTTGACGCAGCACGGCCGCGAGCGTGGTGTGTGCGCCGGCGAACTCTGGCTGCAGGCGAACCGCTTCGCGCAACGCTTTGGCCGCTTCCTGTAAGTCGCCCTTCTGCTTCAACACCGTGCCCAGCGTGTAGTACGCTTCCGCGTAATCTGGTTTGGCGTGAATCGCGGCGGTCAGCTCTTCGGCGGCTGCGGCAAAGTCTCCTTGCTGCCACAGAGTCACCCCGAGTGTGTAGTGTGCGTCGGCCTGCTGCGGATCCAGCTCCGCAGCCCGGCGCAACTCGACAATGGCCTCGGGCAGTTTATCTTTTAATTTAAGCGACAATCCCAGGTCATAGTGCAGAGTGGCGTCCCGCGGAGATAGTTTCAGCGCCTGCTGAAAAGTGGCCATGGCGGAATCGAAGTCCGCAACCTGCAAATACGCCGCTCCAAGATTCCCGATATAGCCGCTGTCTTCCGGCTGCAAGCGAATTGCTGTCTGGAATTCCGTGACGGCGCCTTGGGCATTTCCGCTTTGCAAGTAGGCGAGCCCTAAATTGTTGTGAATGTCCGGATTGTCCGGCTGCGATTTCAATGCCTGGCGAAAGGCCGCGATGGCTCCCTCAGCATCGCCATTGTGCTGCAGCAGCAAGCCCAAGCTGTTTTGTGCGTCCGGATAACTCGGATTCAGTTTCACGCAGGCTTGCAATTCGTTGATTGCCGCGGAAGCTTTGTCTTGTGCCTTCAAAACCTGCGCGTAGTAGTAGCGGGCGCCGGGATCAGAAGGATCCAGTTGGGCCGCTGCTTGCAGGTGTTCGGCAGCTTGCGACATCAATCTCTCCTGATACTGCAAAACGCCCAGATGGAAATGAGCTTTGGCGAAATTGGGCTGCAGCCGGAGCGCCTCGGCGAATTCTGCTTCCGCATTTTGATTGTCGGATTTTTGCGCAAGCACGGTTCCAAGATCGTCATGCAACTCCGCCCGCTGCGGTTCCAGTGCGATCCCCCGGCGAAATTCTGCGATGGCGCCATCGAAATCTTTGGAAAAATCAAACGCGCGCCCTAGTGTGCGATGCGTCTCCGAATCGTTGGGAGCCAGTTGCGTGGCTTCCCGCGCCTCGCGTAGAGCGGCGGCAAGGTCTGGTTTGCGGATGAGAGCGTTCGCGAAATTGATATGCGCCTGCACAAAATCCGGCTTCAGTTTCAGGGCGCTTTGAAACTGTTTGATGGCGGAATTCACATCATTTTGTTCGAGCAGAACCCAGCCCAGCGAGTTATGCCCTTCGGGGCTTTGCGGTGCGAGGAGAACGACCTTTTGGAACGCGGTATGTGCGGAATTCAAGTCGCCCTTTTGCAGCGCGGCCATGCCTTGGTTGTAAAGTGCGGTTACTCTGGATGCAGATTCAGCCGCGGATGCCGAATTGGCTATTTGTCCTCTGCAGGCGTTCACTGTAACGAACGAACACAAAAGAAAAAGCGCGCAGCATTCAACCAAAAGCGCGCGGCGCCAGACCAAAATCGATTTCGATGGAAGCGTGTTCATTGTCCCAGCAACAAAAATCGTAGCATGATTACAGAATGTCATTCTGCCTCAGACCGGCCGATCGATCGCTTTTCGCGTTGGGTTGACCCCATTCTGCCCTCACATTACTATTCTTAAGGATTGATGACTCTCCATTTCCCTTTTCTCCGACCGCTTTTTCTCCTGGGGCTCTGTGCTTGCCTTTCCCTGCAACCCGGGCGATCGGCGCCGCAAAGCTCGGGGCAGGGCCAGGCAAAAGCTCCCGCGCCCATCGTGCACTTCACGGATGTTGCCGCAAAGGCAGGACTCACCGCGCCCGTTGTTTTCGGTGGAGAAACCACAAAGAAGTACATCATCGAAACGACCGGTACGGGTGTTGCCATTTTCGATTATGACAACGACGGCTGGCCTGACATTTTTATTGTGAACGGCACGAAGCTCGAAGGCTTTCCTAACGGCAAAGCGCCGACGAGCCATCTCTATCACAATAATCATGACGGCACGTTCGCCGACGTCACAGAAAAAGCGGGCCTGACCCACACGGGCTGGGGCCAAGGCGTTTGCGTGGGCGACTACGACAACGACGGATTCGAGGATCTCTACGTCACCTACTACGGAAAGAATGTCCTGTACCACAACAACGGGAACGGTACATTCACCGACGTCAGCGAAAAAGCGGGAGTCGCAGGAAACGGCAGGAATTGGGGTACAGGCTGCGCGTTTGTGGACTACGACCGGGACGGCAATTTGGACCTGATGGTTGCGAATTACGTGGATTACGACTCGGCCACGGCTTTCGCTCCCGGCGACAAGCCTTCCTGCATATGGAAAGGCGTGCCGGTGATGTGCGGGCCGCGCGGATTGCCGTGGGCGAAAAACATTCTCTACCACAATCGCGGCGACGGCACGTTTGAGGACGTGACGAAAAAAGCAAAAATTGACCAGACCAACGGCCACTACGCGTTCAGTGTTTCCACGCTCGATTACGACGACGACGGCTGGCCGGACATTTTTGTGGCGTGCGACAGCACGGCCAGCATTCTCTACCACAACAATCGCGACGGCACGTTTACCGACGTCGCCGTCATTTCCGGCGCTGCTTTTAACGACGATGGCCGCGAACAAGCGGGTATGGGCTCGACGGTCGCCGATTACGACGGCGATGGGAGGCTCGATATTTTTAAAACCAATTTTTCCGACGATACTTCCACGCTTTTGCACAACAACGGCGACGGCACGTTTGACGACAAAACCTTTCCCGCGGGCTTTGGATTGAATACCCAATATCTGGGCTGGGGAACGATGTTTCTCGATGTGGACAACGACGGCTGGCCCGATCTTTTGCTTGTCAATGGCCACGTCTATCCCGAGGTGGACAGCCAGCATCTCGGCAGCAGTTTTCTTGAGCCAAAAATTCTTTATCACAACAATGGCAACGGAACGTTTGCGGATATTTCCGCCAACGCCGGCCCGGCAATTAAGGCGGAAAGCTCTGCGCGCGGGCTGGCGGTTGGCGATCTGTGGAATGACGGGCGG
>Ga0079221_10000182_pt1 | contig 14927 bp, 6 predicted proteins | sample GAAS200_FD_75069 | JGI IMG/M metagenome (GOLD analysis project Ga0079221, IMG submission 75069) | Agricultural soil microbial communities from Georgia to study Nitrogen management - GA AS200 | ecosystem: Environmental > Terrestrial > Soil > Agricultural land | place: USA: Georgia | collected... | reverse complement strand
GACGACCCCAGCATCGAAAACATGAAGCCGACGTACACCGACGGCCTAGCGCAACTCGTTCCCGTGTTTTTTCCGGACATCCTTGACCGGCTTACCCGCGACGGCCAGCCGCAATTCCCGGAGTTTGCCGCCAAAATCAAGCCGACGGAATTCGCGCCGGGAAAGACCCTGGGCTCCGGCATGATGAAGCCCATTGACTACTTCCTGGATCTCGCGGAAGGACGCGTGCCCATCCCGAAAAACCTGAACGTGCGCGCCATCGAAGAGGAGGTGGAATCGAACGCCTTCACATTCCACTTCAATCAATACGCCATGCGGCGCGCCGCCGATTGGAAAGAGCGCGGCTTCCTGGAGACGCTGATTGATTTCCACGCTCTCAATGCCCGCTCGAAATTCTGGGGCGACGATCAGCGCGCCTCATTCAAGAATTGGGAAGAGATGGAAGACATGCGCAACACCGGGACCCGCCAGGGCATCGACGAGCACATCATGATCCGAGAACTGCTGCGGCGCGTGGAGATGAAGGTGATGTACGAAAACCGCCTCGATGCAGTGGTGCGGCTGCACTATTCGCTTCCCCCCGGCAAAATCGGTCTGGCGCCGCAGCCCGAGCCGCGCGGCGATATTCGCGGCGAGCTGCGCATGGGCCCGTTTGCCGGCCTGACCGAGGTGCTCATTCCCGCGGGCTACGTGACCACGGTGTACGATCCGGTCTTCACGTTGAGTCCGGACAAGAAAAGATATATTCCGACAAATAACAATACGCCCACTACTTTGCCCGCGCCGGGACTTCCCTTCTCACTGGTGTTCAGGGCCGAACCGGGCAAAGAGGACGTGATCCTCAAGGTCGCCTCGGCCTATCAGGCCGCTTCCAAACGCCGTGTTTCGCCGCCGCAATTCGGGCCCGTCACGGGCGAACCTTGAAAGTGTGCTGGATTATGATCGCGGCATGCTGCTCGGGCCGAAAGATTCATTCAGAGAATCGATTGGACCGATAGAATTAATGCGTTGGACTCTTTTTCCACATGATTGTAGCGTCTTATGCAATCTTCAGTAGAAGAGTGAGGAATACGCCATGCTTTCACGTTGCGCAAACCCCGATTGCGGAGCTCCTTTCGACCATGGGCGGGGACGATTCTTCCGCTTTCGGCGGACATCGCCGCAGGCTGACTCTGCGCCCAATGCGCACTCGGTGCAGCATCACTGGCTGTGCGATTCCTGCTTGAAAACCTACACGCTCGATTATCGCGCGGCCATAGGGGTATTGCTTGCGCTGCGTTTGCGACTGCCGGATGACGGCTACATACCGCTGCTGATCGCGGAAGCATAGCGCATGCATTCCGTTACCGGGCGGCGACAAGCGACCTCGTGAGCCGGGACTTCGAAGCTATGGGCGAATCGGCAATTCCGTACGCGCGCGATGCGGCATTCGAGCAGCTGCTTCGGCAGGCAGCTTTGTATGCCTCACGGCAAAAGTGCTCAGCAGAGGGCGCCGGTCAGCGCCACGTAACCAGAAACCCGCGGGATGAAGAAATTGAGCGCCGTGCCTACCAGATTTACGTCGGGCGAGGCGGCAGCGATGGGCATGATTTGGATGACTGGCTGCAAGCGGAACGCCAGGTAGCCGAAGAGCTAAAGACAAAACGATAGCGATTGCGACAGCCCTTCGAGGGCGCTATGCTGAGCAAGTAAGCATGGGCTGCCCATGATCGAGCCGGCAAAGCGCCTTCCCGCAAGGTCATTCTCAGCAGCGAAATTTCGCCTGGCAGCTTGCCTGGGCGCTGTAATTTTTTTGGGGGGCATTTGCGCGGCGCGGCAAGCCAGCGCATCGAGTTTCGCTCCTCAGGAACAACCGTCGCAGCAAGCCGGCCAGCCAGACGCGCAGCAGGGCGAAATCGCCGTTCCGCTTCCCAAGGGCAAGAAGCTGGTGCTCGCCGACGGCAGCTTCCAGGTTGTGCGCGAATATCATCGCGAAGGCGACCGCGTGCGCTATTACAGCGTGGAGCGTTCCGCCTGGGAGGAGATCCCGGCGGCGCTCGTGGACTGGACGGCCACCGAAAAAGCGGAAGCCGATCAACAGGCGCAACGAAAAGAATTAGACAAGCAAATCGCCGAGAGTGAACGCGCCGCGCGATTTGCGGGCCTGGATGTGGATACCAGTTTCGAGGTTCGGCCCGGCACGTTTTTGCCCGACAACGCGGGATTTTACGTTCTGGACGGCAACACGATTTCCAACATGCAGCAGGAAAAGGCCGAACTGCACACCGAAAAGGGCCGGGCCGTGGCCAAGATCGTGACCGGCATGCCTTTGATTTCCAGCAAGCAAGACATGGAGATTGCCGGGAAAGGGGCCAAATTGCGCCTCCACACCGGCGACGCCGAATTTTATTTCCGCACGGCGGACAAGCGCGAGCCGCACCTCACGCTCTTGCGGGCGGAAGTAAAGGGCGAGAAGCGCACGGTCGCGGTGATCAGCACGAATATCGCGGGCCAGCAAACCTTCAAGAATCGCGAAGTCTCCCTGCTGCAATGGGACGCCGCGCGGGGTCTTTATCGTTACACGGTGGACCAGCCGCTGGAGGCCGGCGAGTACGCCATCATCGAGACGACGCCAACCGAAGGACAGAGCATGTACGTGTGGACCTTTGGCGTGGACCTTTCGGAGAATCCCAAGTCTGCAGGCGCAAAGCCGGCGGCGAAACGTTGAATGGCCCGGAGAGACAACTCCAGCAGCTAATTCACGCGGGTAAATTGCGGCGTGCCGGCGGAGGACTTGCCCAGCGCACCCACCAGGATAGCGATCAGATCGGAAATGCGAAAAGGCTTCTGAATCGTTTGCGCGCCCGCCTGAGCCAATTGCTCGGTGACCGCCGGCGCCGCCAACTCGCCGCTCATAAACAGGAAAAATGGACGGAGATGGCCACGGGGTGTGGCATTGGTGACCGCCGCATAAAGACCCAGTCCTGAGTTTTCCGCACCGCCGCCGGCCCGCAGGTTCAAGTCACAAAGCACCGCATGGAAGTGGCGGCGTTCCATGACGGCAAGGGCCTCTTCCACGCTTGCAGCGCCTTGCACGTAAAAGCCGCGAGCGGAGAGGCCTTCGCGAATCATTTCGCGGATGCTTTCCTCGTCATCCACGACCAGGACAGAGTAGCCGGCCGCAGCTTCCTTTGTGATTTCTTGCGAGGTCGAATCCGCCGCGCCATCTCTGGGCTCGGCCAGGAACAAAGCGGTGCCCCGGGCGATGGGCAGCCAGGTGGTAAACAGGGATCCGCCTTGCGGGAGCGACTGAGCTTCGATCTCGCCGTTATGTTCGCGAAGAATCGCCAGGCAAATGCTGAGGCCCAAACCGGTGCCGCGGCCCGGCCTTTTCGTAGTGAAGAAAGGATCGAAGATCTTCGGCAGAATTTCACGGCTTATGCCCGCGCCATCATCCTGGAAAGTGGCGACCACACGATCTGCGGCGCGGCTGACGCGAATGCGAAGCGTGCCGTGATCGCGAACTTCGCGAATGGCCTGCTCGGCATTGGCGATGAGGTTCAGGAAAACCTGGGTGAGCTGGCTGGCGTCCCCCAGGATGAGGGGAAGGTCAGGCGGAGCGGAGAAATCCACGGTGATGCGGTTGGAGCGCAAGGAGTGTTCATGAAGCTGCAGGCTGCGCTGGATCAATTCACTCAAATTGAGGCAAATCTTGCGCGGCTGAGGCGGCCGCGAAAAAGTGAGCAGACTTTGCACAATCTGGGCGGCGCGGCGGGCCTGGCGATGGGCGATCTCGAGCTGGCGGCGCGCGGAATCGTCGCCGGTGGAATCGCGGAGGAGTTCGGTGACGCCGAGCACAGCGGTGAGCGGATTATTGAGCTCATGGGCCACGCCGGCGATCATCTGGCCCATGGCCGCAAGCCTTTCGTTCTGAATCAGCTGCTGCTCCATGCGCTTGGAATCGGTGGTGTCACGGGCGGCCGCGATGACGCCGGCGATTTGACCGGAAAGATCCATGAGAGGGCTGGCGGTGGCGCGGAACAATCGCGTTTCGCCGTCGCCGCGGCGGGCCAAGAACTCAGCGCTGCCGTTGGAGCACTGTCCGGAAATGATGGTGTCCAAGAACGATTGAACTTCTCTGCGGCTGTGCGCCTCCAAGTGTTCGATGAACGAAGAGCCAATCAACTCTTCCGGCGCGAAGCCCAGCAGTTCCTTGGAACGCGGGCTGACAAAGGTGTAGCGCCCCTTACGATCGAGAGCGATGACCAGATCGGGGAAGCTTTCCACCAGGCGCCGCGCGAATTCCTGTTCCCGCTGCAAGCGCGTCTCGATTTGACGCCGTTCGGTGATATCCACAAGAGTTCCCTGACGGCGGCGCACGCGCCCGGCCGTATCGCGAATCAGGGCCGAGGCGTGGATCGCGGCGAGGGCTGAGCCATCGCTGCGCCGCAGCATAGCTTCATGGCCATAGACGACGTCCGATTGAGCCAACTGGCGTCGTTCGACCTCCCACTCTTGAGGCTGGAGAAAAAATTCGGAGAGCGGCCGGCCCAACAACTGCGCGCGATTTTCGTAACCCAGCATGCGCACAAAGGCGGGGTTAACATCTTCCAATTGACCCTCGGCGTCAGCCAGATAGACGCCTTCCTGCAAGGTTTCGAACAGATCCTTGAAGCGGGCCTCGCTCTCGCGTTCGGCGGTGATATCGCGTGCAAGGATGCAAAAACCCTGTTGGGCGCCCTCACGAATCAGCGCATGGGCGGTGCATTGGAAGTATCTCGAGGCCGCTTCCTGCTTGAGGCGAATGCGTAGAACGCCGGAGCGATTTCGCCGTTCCAGCAGGGAAGGCAATTCGAGCTGCAAGCAGGCGAAGCTCTGGCCGTCCGCTAATTCCAGAAATTCATCGATCCGGTGGCCCACCACTTGCTGAAAGGGGCGGCCCAGCAGGTCCGCGAAGCTGCGATTGGTGGCGAGGATTTCTCCCTGGAGGGAGAGAGAGAGCAGAACATCGTCAAACGTGTCTATCAGGTCGCGAAACCCGCGTTGCGAGCGCTGCACAATTTCGAAGAGCTTCTCCACTTGCGCATCGGCGGGCGATTGTGGCTGGTGGGAGAGATCGTGCACCAGGCCGCGCAATTGGGCGACTTCGCGCCAGCGGGAAATGGCGTAAGCGCCAAAAAGACTGACCAACAAGACCAGGCCGAAGGGAAGGGCGTCCAGTCTCCACGGCAACAGATGAAGAGGCTGCCAGGAAACGAAGGCCAATCCCACCGCCAAGGACACCAGCAAAATAACTGCAAGCAGCCAAAGACGGCCTTCGCGGGCCGTCAGGCGATCCGGCGAAACAGCGGCGGAATGGGCAGGAAGATCGGTATCCACATCGGCGGCGGAGCGTTGGCTAGTCGTCGTGGACATGAACTTGTTTGTTCGATCTCCCGGAAAAGGAGAGGCAACTTGCGAGCAGACAGTCTATGTCCCGGCTGGGAGGGGCGCAACTGCATCAGTGCACGAGTATTACCTATTAATTAAGGATGCCGAGGGGGAGCAACCTTTAACGAACACAACCGACATCGCTCGACGAACAGAATCCAAAGGGTGGCGCTCCGGGCAGCGGTCGCCGGAGCGCCAAACCCCTAGCATAAGATTTGAAAGCCTTAACCCTCCGCGATGGCGTCGGCATCCTTGCGCAGGAAGTCCAGTGCAGCGGCTTCCTCGGGAGTGAGTTCCGGCGCCACGACCTCGGCCTCCGCGGGCTGAGGCGGAGGAACCTCGACCAGGAGCTCGATATTGCGATAGCGCTCGAGCCCTGTGCCGGCCGGAATGAGCCGACCCATGATGACGTTTTCCTTGAGGCCGCGCAGGTAATCCACCTTGCCGGCTACGGCCGCCTCGGTGAGCACGCGCGTGGTCTCCTGGAAGCTTGCGGCGGAGATAAACGAATCGGTGGAGAGCGAGGCCTTGGTGATGCCGAGCAACAGCGGACGACCGGTCGCCGGGCGCCCGCCCTCGCTGATGATGCGATCGTTCTCTTCGCGGAAGCGGAATTTATCGACTTGCTCATCCAGCAGGAAGCGGGTGTCTCCCACGTCTTCGACTTTCACCCAACGCATCATCTGGCGAACGATGGTCTCGATGTGCTTATCGTTGATGTTGACACCTTGCAGGCGGTAGACCTCCTGGATGGAGTTGACCAGATAGGCCTGGGTGTACTTTTCGCCGAGCACGGCGAGGAGGTCATGCGGATTGAGCGGTCCATCGATCTAAGGTTCGCCGGCATGGACGTGCTCACCTTCCTGCACGTTGATATGCACGCCACGGGCGATGGAGTATTCCTTCTGAGTTCTGCCGTCTTCGCTCTCGACGTAGATCTTGCGCATGCCCTTGCTGATCTCGCCGTACTTGACGACGCCATCGATTTCGCTGATGACGGCGGGGTCTTTGGGCTTGCGGGTTTCGAAGAGCTCGACCACGCGCGGCAGACCGCCGGTGATGTCCTTGGTCTTGGTGGTTTCCCGCGGGATCTTGGCCAGGACGTCGCCGGGCTGGACTTCGTCGCCATCGGTGACCATGAGGTGGGCGCGCGAGGGCATGAGGTATTTCTTGCGACTGCGCCCGGCGGAATCGCGGACCTGAATGGTGGGCTGGTGCTTCTCGTCGCCCGGTGGCAAGGTGACGACGAGCTGAGCCAGGCCGGTGACCTCGTCCACTTGCTCTTCGATGGTAATGCCGGGCTGCAGGTCCTTGAATTCGACCGTGCCTCCGACTTCGGTAAGGATGGAAAAGGTGAAAGGATCCCATTCGGCGAGGATCTGGCCGACATTGACCGATTGTCCTTCGTCTACGCGGAGGCGCGCACCATAAACGACGTGGTGGCGCTCCTTTTCGCGGCCTTTCTCGTCCACGATGGCGATCAATCCGGAGCGATTCATGGCGATGAGCGCATTGTTGCGGCCATGAACTGCTTTGAGGTCGAGGAAGCGAATGAAGCCATTGCTGCGGGCCTCGACCTTGGATTGTTCGGCCACGCGGGTGGCCGTACCGCCGATGTGGAAGGTGCGCATGGTGAGCTGGGTGCCGGGTTCGCCGATGGACTGAGCGGCAATAACGCCGACCGCCTCGCCGAGTTCGACCATGCGGCCGGTGGCCAGATTGCGGCCGTAGCAGCGGGCGCAAACGCCGCGCCGAGACTCACAGGTGAGCACGGAGCGAATCTTGACGCGCTCGATGCCGGCGGCCTGAATGGCGTTGGCCAGTTCTTCGGTGATCTCCTGGTTGATGTCCAGGATGACGTTTCCTTCGTAATCTTTGATCTTCTCGAGCGAAACGCGGCCGACCACGCGGTCGCGTAGCGGCTCGACTTCGATGCCAGCTTCCAAAATGGGCTCGACGTAAATACCATCCTGCGTGCCGCAATCGATCTCGTTGATGATGACGTCCTGAGCAACGTCCACCAGGCGGCGCGTGAGGTAGCCGGAATCCGCGGTCTTCAGCGCGGTATCGGCAAGACCTTTGCGGGCGCCGTGCGTGGAGATGAAGTATTGCAGCACGGTGAGGCCTTCGCGGAAGTTGGAGGTGATGGGCGTCTCGATGACCTCGCCGGAAGGCTTGGCCATCAGGCCGCGCATGCCGGAGAGCTGGCGGATCTGCTGTTTCGATCCGCGAGCGCCGGAATCGGCCATGACGTAAATGGGGTTGATGATGCCTTCCTTATCCTGCTGCTCGAGGGCTTTGAACATCTGCTCGGCGACTTTTTCGGTGACGTCGCTCCAGATAGCGATGACTTTGTTGTAGCGTTCGCCATTGGTGATGGCGCCGTCGAGATACTGCTGCTGCACCTTGACGATCTCACGCTCGGTAGCTTCGACCAGGGAAGCCTTGTCGCCGGGAATAACCATGTCTTCGATGCCGATGGAAATACCCGAACGGGTAGCGTAGAGAAAGCCAAGTTCCTTGAGGTGGTCGAGTGCCTGAACGGTGCGCTCGAGACCAAAGCGCAAGTAGCAGTAGTAGACCAGCTGCTGGATGCCCTTCTTCTTGAGCAAGCCGTTGATGAAGGGCATCTCCTGCGGCAGGTGATCGTTGAAGATGACACGGCCCACCGTGGTGGAGATGAACTGGCGTTTGAGATTGACCACTTCGGTGTGCGGAACGTCCTGATCGTCGTAGGCGGTGGTGAGGTCAATCATCTCGCCGGTGTAGCGCAAACGAATCGGCGTCAGCAGTTCGACTTCGCCGGCTTCGAGAGCGAGTATAACTTCTTCCACGGAACCGAATGCCCGGCCTTCGCCTTTGGCTCCCGGCTTGGCCTTGGTGAGGTAGTAGATGCCGAGCACCATATCCTGCGTGGGCACGGCCAGCGGCAGTCCGTTCGCGGGGGAAAGAATGTTGCGCGAAGAAAGCATCAAGACGGCGGCTTCAATCTGCGCTTCGGGAGAGAGCGGAATGTGCACGGCCATCTGATCGCCATCGAAATCGGCGTTGAAGGCCGTGCAGACCAGCGGATGAATGCGGATGGCCTTGCCCTCGACCAGGGTAGGCTCGAAGGCCTGAATGCCCAGCCGGTGCAGCGTCGGAGCGCGATTCAAAAGCACGGGATGTTCGCGAATGACCTCTTCGAGGATGTCCCAGACGATGGATTCTTGCTGTTCCACCATCTCTTTGGCCTGCTTGATGGTGGTGCAATGGCCGGCGGCTTCCAGCTTGTGGTAGATGAAGGGCTTGAACAGCTCGAGAGCCATTTTCTTGGGCAAACCGCACTGATTGAGGCGAAGTTCCGGACCCACCACGATGACGGAGCGGCCGGAATAATCCACGCGCTTGCCGAGCAGGTTCTGGCGGAAGCGGCCCTGCTTGCCCTTGAGCGTATCGGAGAGCGACTTGAGAGGCCGATTATTGGTACCGCGCAAGACGCGGCCGCGGCGGCCGTTATCGAAGAGCGCATCCACGGCTTCCTGAAGCATGCGCTTTTCGTTGCGCACGATGACGTCGGGAGCGTGCAGCTCCATGAGCTTCTTCAAGCGATTATTGCGGTTGATGACCCGCCGGTAGAGATCGTTGAGGTCGGAGGTGGCAAAGCGGCCGCCATCGAGCGGCACCAACGGGCGCAGTTCGGGCGGAAGCACGGGGATGACGTCCAGGATCATCCACTCGGGCTTATTGCCGCTCTTACGGAAAGAATCCACAACGCGCAGGCGCTTGGCGTACTTGATGCGCTTCTGCAGGCTGGGATCGCTTTTCATCTTCTCGCGCAGTTCGTCGCTGAGCTTATCGACATCGACTTGGCGCAGGAGTTCCTTAATGGCCTCAGCGCCCATGACGGCGCGGAACTGGCCGGCGTATTCGGTCTGCAGCTCGCGGAACTTTTCTTCCGGCAAGAGCTCGCGTTGCTTGATGCCGGGCACTTCCATGGGATCGACAACGACGAAAGCTTCGAAATACAGGATGCGCTCGAGATCGCGCATGGAAATATCCAGCAGGTAGCCAATGCGCGAAGGCAGGCCCTTGAAAAACCACACGTGAGAGCACGGCGAGGCCAGTTCGATGTGGCCAAGACGCTCGCGGCGCACCTTGCTGAGGGTGACCTCGACGCCGCACTTATCGCAGATGACTCCGCGATGCTTCATGCGCTTGTACTTGCCGCACAAACACTCCCAATCCGTGACCGGGCCGAAAATCTTGGCGCAGAACAGGCCGTCGCGCTCGGGCTTGAAGGTGCGGTAATTGATGGTCTCCGGCTTGGTCACTTCGCCGTGGGACCAGGACCGAATTTTTTCCGGACTTGCCAGGCTGATGCGAATGGAATCGAAATCGGCGATCAGGCTGGCGCGGTCATAGGGGCTGCTACGATACAAGGTTTCCTTCCTCCCTGCCGCGGCTCACGCCGCGGCGCTCCCGGTTGCCCGGGAGGTGGAACTTGCTGGCACAGGACTACAGCTAATCCGCCGCCGCTTCGGTTTGCGGCTTCTGCCTCTTCATCAACTCGACGTCCAGGCAAAGCGACTGCAATTCGCGCACCAGGACGTTGAACGATTCGGGCACGCCCGGCTCGATGCCGGGCTCGCCCTTGACGATGGCTTCGTAAATTTTGGCGCGGCCATAGACATCATCGGACTTGGCCGTGAGCAACTCTTGAAGGATGTGCGCGGCGCCGTAAGCTTCGAGCGCCCACACTTCCATTTCACCGAAGCGCTGGCCGCCAAACTGGGCTTTGCCGCCCAGGGGCTGCTGCGTGATCAACGAATACGGACCGATGGAGCGAGCGTGGATCTTGTCGTCCACCAGGTGCGAGAGCTTGAGCATGTAGATGTAGCCGACGGTGATCTCCTGGGCGAAAGATTCGCCGGTCATGCCGTCGAAGAGAGGCAGCTTGCCGGATTCCGGCAAGCCGGCGACCTCGAGCAAGTGGCGAATTTCGGATTCGCGCGCGCCATCGAAAACCGGCGTAGCCATGGAGATGCCCTCGCGGAAGCTATCGGCGAGTTCGAGCAGGTGCTCGTCTTCCATCGCGGAGACCGAGCGCCAGATGGCCGTATCGCCGAAGACTTCGCGGAACCAGCGGCGGGCCGCTTCGGCCTTGGTGGCTTGATTGAAGATGCGGCCGATGCTGCGGCCGAGTTCCTTGGCGGCCCAGCCGAGGTGCGTCTCGAGAATCTGGCCGACGTTCATACGCGAAGGAACGCCGAGCGGATTGAGGACGATCTCGACGGGAGTGCCGTCGGGGAGATAAGGCATGTCTTCTTCGGGCACGATGCGGGCGATCACGCCCTTGTTGCCGTGGCGGCCGGCCATCTTGTCGCCAACGGAAAGCTTGCGCTTCATGGCGATATAGACTTTGACCAGCTTGATGACGCCGGGCGGAAGTTCATCGCCCTTCTTCAACTTTTCCTTGCGCTCGTCGGTGATCTTGCGCAGAACGTCGATTTGCCGCGAAGTCATCTCCTCGATCTCGTCGATCTTTTCGATGAGCAGGGGGTCTTTATCCGTGAGGCGGAGGCGCTTCAGGTTGCGCGTAGAAATTTTTTCGATAATTTCGCGGGTAAGCGCGGTGCCCTTGGTGAGCAGGCGCTTGTTGGTCTTTTCGTCGTGCAGGTCGGCGACGAGCTTCTGATCGTTCAGCAGGCTAGTCAAGCGCTTGAGGCGCTCGTCGGTGAGGATGCGGATCTCGTCGGCGAGGTTGCGCTCCAGGCGGAATACCTGCAGAGCTTCGATGGCCTTGTGGCGTTCGTCTTTTTCAGCGCCCTTGCGGCAGAAGATTTTGACATCCACCACGGTGCCTTCGATGCCGGGCGGGCAGTAGAGGGAAGCATCGCGAACGTCGCCGGCTTTTTCGCCGAAGATCGCCCGGAGCAGTTTCTCCTCCGGCGTAAGGGTGGTTTCGCCTTTGGGAGTGACTTTGCCGACCAGAATGTCTCCGGGACGAACCGTGGCGCCGATGCGGATGACACCGCTCTCGTCGAGATTGCGAAGGAACGTTTCGCTGATGTTGGGGATATCGCGGGTGATTTCCTCGGGGCCGAGCTTGGTATCGCGCGCCTCGATTTCGAATTCCTCGATGTGGATGGAGGTGTAGTAATCCTCTTTGACCAGCTTTTCGCTGACCAGGATGGCGTCTTCGAAGTTGTAGCCGCGCCAGGGCAGGAAGGCGACGAGCACGTTACGGCCGAGCGCGAGTTCGCCGCGATCGGTGCAGGGACCATCGGCGAGCACTTGTCCCTGGCCGACGCGGTCTCCCACACGGACCAGAGGCTTCTGGTTGATACAGGTATTCTGGTTTGAACGCTTGAACTTGATGAGCGAATAAATATCCGCACCGACCTCGCGGCTGAGCACGCCGGAGTGGTCGGATTCCACGCGAACGATAATGCGTTCGGAATCGACCTGATCGACGATGCCATCGCGGCGGCAGATCACCACGGCGCCGGAATCGCGGGCCGTGACGCGTTCCATGCCCGTGCCGACCAGGGGCGCTTCGCCGCGAATGAGCGGCACGGCCTGGCGCTGCATGTTGGAACCCATCAGCGCCCGGTTGGCGTCGTCGTTTTCGAGAAACGGAATGAGACTGGCGGCTACGGAGACGAGCTGTTTGGGCGAAACGTCGATGTAGTCCACCTCTTCGCGCTGCTTCAGGACGAAGTTGCCGGCCTGACGGCAATTGACGAGCTCGGTGGTAACGCGGCCGCGCTCGTCGAGAGGCACGTTAGCCTGGGCGACGACGTAACGGTCTTCTTCCCAAGCGGAAAGATAGAAGCAATAGGGCTCGGCGGTGACGCGGCGGCGCTTGAGTTCTTCGTTTACCGCATCCACTTTGTCGCGTTCAATAATTTCGCCGGCCTTGAATTCGCTGTCTCCGGAGTTGACCACCTGGACGTAATCGATGACGCGGCCGCCCCTTACCTTGCGGTAGGGCGATTCGATGAATCCGAATTCGTTGATCCGGGCGTAACAGGAGAGCGAGCTGATCAAACCGATATTGGGGCCTTCCGGCGTCTCGATGGGACAGATACGGCCGTAGTGCGTGGGATGGACGTCGCGGACTTCGAACCCGGCGCGCTCGCGAGAAAGCCCGCCCGGGCCCAAGGCGGAGAGGCGGCGCTTGTGGGTGATCTCGCTGAGCGGATTGGTCTGGTCCATGAACTGGGAGAGCTGGGAGCTGCCGAAGAATTCGCGAATGGCGGCCATGACTGGTTTGGCGTTCACCAGGTCGTGAGGCATGGCCGTGGACATTTCCTGGTAGACGGACATCTTCTCTTTGATGGCGCGTTCCATGCGCACGAGCCCGATGCGGAACTGATTTTCCAGGAGCTCGCCGACGGCGCGCACGCGGCGATTGCCGAGATGATCGATATCGTCGACGCTGCCGATATTCTTGCGCAGCTTGAGCAGATAACGGATGGCAGCGACGAAGTCCGTCGAGTCCAGCGTGCGCGTTTCGAGCGGAGTCTCGAGACCGAGCTTGATATTGAATTTGAGCCGGCCCACCTTGCTGAAATCGTATTTGCGGGGATCAAAGAACATGCCGTTGAAAAGGGCGGTGGCTGTCTCCAGCGTAGGCGGATCCCCGGGACGCAGCTTGCGATAAATCTCGATCAGAGCTTCGCGCGAAGAGCGGATGGCGTCTTTATCGAGCGTGCGCGAGACGACCACACCGGTGTCATCGCGATCGGGGAAGAAGATATCCACGCTGGTGATGCCGGCCTCGGGCAAAGCCGCCCAGATTTCCGGCGTGAGGGGCTTATTGGCTTCGAGGAGCACTTCGCCCGTCTGGCGATTGACGAGATCGGCAACAGTGAAGGCACCTTCCAGGTCGGCGAGGGAAACGCGCACCTGGCTGATCTTGGCCTTCACCAGCTCCTTGTAGAGGGGCTCGGTAATGCGGCGGTGCGCCGCGACCAGCAGTTCCTCCGAGCGGGGTGTCTTGATATCGTGAGAAAGCTTGCGATCGATCAAACCTTCCGAGAGATTCCAATAGTATTCGGCGTCGCGCAGGTTGATGCGCTCAACCTGGAAGAAGGTGCGCAGGATCTCTTCATTGGACTTCATACCGAGTGCGCGGAGAAAGATCGAGCCGAGGAACTTGCGCTTGCGATCGATACGGACGTAGAGAACGTTCTTGGTGTCGTATTCAAATTCGACCCAGGAGCCGCGATAAGGAATGATCTTGCCGAGGAAATAGCTGCGATTATTGGCGGTTTCATAGAAAACGCCGGGCGAGCGATGGAGCTGGCTGACGATGACGCGTTCGGTGCCGTTGATGATGAATGTGCCGTTATCGGTCATCAGCGGGATATCGCCGAAGAAAACTTCCTGTTCCTTGATGTCGCGGACATTTTTCGCGCCGGTATCCGGGTCCTTGTCGTAGATAGTGAGGCGGATGGTGACCTTGAGCGGCGCGGCGTAGGTCATGCCGCGTTCCTGGCACTCGTTGACGTCGTACTTGAGCTGCATGGCGACCGGATCGCCGCACTTATTGCAGAAGGTGGGCGTATTCTTGTTGAAGGTGCCGCACTTGGGGCAGATCACGTCGCCGGTCTGATAGGGATTGGTGACCACAGAGGCGCCGCAATTGCGGCAGGTGGCGCGCAGATGGTGCAGGCCCTTCAGGTTGCCGCACTTGCATTCCCAGTTACCAATCGAATAATCGACAAAATCGAGCTGGGAGAGCCCGCGAAAATCCTGAATCGGAAATACCGAAGTGAAGACCGATTGGAGGCCGGTGTCTTCGCGCTCGGAAGGCAGCAGGTCCATCTGCAGGAAGCGCTGATAAGAGAGCCGCTGGACTTCGATCAGATTGGGAATCTGGATCGAACTCTTGATCTTGGAAAAGTCCAGGCGCTCGCGCTCCCGCACGGCACTATTTCCATTGCGATGATTTCCATTCTCCATGCTATTCCCTCACGATACCCAGAAGGGTCAGGCCGGGACGCGCGGCGACACTTCGGCCCGCGGTCCGGATTGGACACGATTGAAGTTCAAATTCCCGAGAGTTCCGCTTCGTACGAATTCCTTTGCGCGCACTGTGACGCGCGGGCCGGGGCGCTCTGCTTCTTTACTTGACTTCCACCTTGGCGCCCGCATCTTCAAACTTCTTCTTGATGGCGGCGGCTTCGTCCTTGTTGACGCCTTCCTTGATCGGTTTGGGCGCGCCGTCGACCAGGTCCTTGGCTTCCTTCAAGCCCAGGCTGGTGACTTCGCGGACGGCCTTAATGACATTGATTTTGTTGGCGCCCACCTCGGTAAGGACAACGGAGAACTCCGTTTTTTCCTCGGCGGGAGCGGCTCCGGGCGCAGCGCCCGCACCGGCAACCATCACCGGCGCGGCGGCCGCGGCAGACACGCCAAAAGCCTCCTCCATTTTCTTGACCAAGTCAGCGGCCTCGAGCAGCGTTAGCCCCTTGATCTCTTCCAGGATCGACTCCACTTTGCTAGCCATTGCCTCGTTTTCCTCCTCG
>Ga0079221_10000181_pt1 | contig 14956 bp, 24 predicted proteins | sample GAAS200_FD_75069 | JGI IMG/M metagenome (GOLD analysis project Ga0079221, IMG submission 75069) | Agricultural soil microbial communities from Georgia to study Nitrogen management - GA AS200 | ecosystem: Environmental > Terrestrial > Soil > Agricultural land | place: USA: Georgia | collected... | reverse complement strand
GTCGCCGCGGTGAACGAGGCCGCGAGGTTGCCGGCCGCGGTTGTCGCCGCTGCGGCGGTAAATGTTTCCATCGCGGTGGCATAAGTGTTTACCGCGTTTATCACAGCCTGAATGTATTGCTGGTCTCCGCTGGTCATCGCCATTCCGGTATTCCCTCCTGCTATTCCACCGTTAAACCGCTTTAGTGCGGTTCCCTTTCCCGTCCGTAAACGGGTACGTTAACCATGTCCGCTGCCCGGCAGTATGCGTGGTTAAGCTCGCTCATTACCCGGCCGGAATGCAGGAGGAACTCGTCCGCGTGGTAATCGCCGTAGTCACCTTGCCGCATGGCGTTGCCTACCATGCTGGTGGTGAGCGCTACATCCTGGATGGCCCGCCTGAGCCTCCTGAGTGCCTTTGCGCGTTGCCTCGCGGCCCTGCGTGCTGCCCTGCTGGCGGGGCCTCCCCGTTGCGTTTGTCCCATGACCGCCAGGATACCGGGCATGCTGCCGGCCTGCTGGCGGTTTACACTCGGCTTATGACTGATTACCCCGACTGGCAGAGTTTCCCGTCCGCGCAGTCTGACAACATCGCGACCGTGCTTGACCCGCCGCTGGCGCCGGGGTTGCATTCGACTCCGGTTGTCCCGGTCACTAGCTGGTCGTCGGTTACCCTGATTGCCCAGCCGACGGCCGGGGCGGGCGTCGTTAAGATAAACCATTTCGCGGACGCCGCAGCCACGCAGCTGGTCGGGTCTGACAGCTGGCCTATTAACGTGGCCGCGCACCTGGCCGTGCGGACGCCGCTGCGTGGCAAGTTCATCCGCATTGACGTGAACGTGACCAGCGCCGTGGACATGGACTGCCTTTTCTGGGCTTCACTCATGTCGGCGGCCTCTGACCGTATTAGCTTCCCGGTCGGCCACCAGGGTAGCAGCGACTTTACCCATGCGCTGGCGGCTAATGCCACGGCAACGTACAACAATGGTGCCATCGTGGGTGGTAATGCTTTCTTCTACTTCAAGCCCTATGACACTACCGGGAAATTGTACGTGTACATAGCGACGATCAACGAGCTAGGCGTTAAAACAGGGGCATGCGCTGACTTCGCCACCCCGACTGATACCATCCGCGAGCAGATTTACGTTCCCGACCAGATCACCCAGGTATGGGTCGTGAACACGGATGCCGCGGCGGCCCACACCTACGATTTCAACCTGGTGATCCCGCCTCAGTGATCCCCGGGCGGTGGTAGCGCCCTGCTGCCCGCCTGGGGGCCGGGTAGCGCCGTGGTGGCCGTGGCGGTGGCTGCCGGGGCTGGTGGCCGCCGTTGCGCGGGCTGGGTGTCGGGCTGCTGGCCGACGATCAGCATGTGGGCCATGAACGCGACGGGCAGGGCGATCAGCACCGCCCAGATCGCCCACCCGTACCTCGCGGACCGCATCCACTGTCGCATCTGCTCGGTGAGGTAGGGGTGGCCGTGCTGGTGAAGCCAGATGTCGACGGGAATCCAGCCAAGGCATGCCCATGTGGCGACCCATAGCCATGCCCAGGCGGTTACGTGATCCGTGTGCATGCCTACCATTATCCGGCGCTGGTGCCCGTGCTACCCGCGTCGGCGGCCTTCTTGATTAGGGCGAGTCCCAGGTCGAATGTGGGTGAGTCCACGTCGTGCATGCGCTGGTAGTCCTCTAGCGCTTTGATGCCGTCGTGCAGCATTTCCAGCTGGCCTTTGTCCAACGTGTCCTACTTCCCGGTTAGCGTTGCGAGGGTGGCGGGCTGCCCGGGGGCCAGGCGGTCCCCGCGTGCCGCGTAACGTGTTTCGCTATACGGCACGAGCTCCGGTTGCCCGCCGGGGCCGGTGCGGGCCTCGGGGGCGACCACGGTACCGTCCGTGAGTAGCCATCCGGGGGCATATGAGGCGGCTAGCCGGTAGGTCTGGACGACCCTCGTGTAGCCGCGGGGGTCGCCGTGTGTCATCTGCCAGGCGAGTTTCGGCCAGGTCATCGCGGTCCATGACCCGTCCGCTTGCCGTTCGACTGAGCCTGGTACGCCGGACCAGCGTTTCCGCCCGTCCAACGTCAAGTGCTGGGGGCCGATGACCTCCAGGGTTCGGTATGCTGTCTTCGCGCGCAGCCGCAGTGGCCACGTGACCGGTTCCGTGGCCGCTAGTGCTGCATTGAAACGGGCGCCGGCCGGCCCCAACTCGCCGGCGCCCGTCTCCCCCATCGCCCTGGCGGGGGCCAGGGTGGTGGCGTCCACGATCATGCCGTCCGTGTCGCACTGAACGACCTGGCCGGGGCCGAGCTGGTCGATGGCCCGTCCCAGGGCGACCCGGACGTAGGCTTCGATCCACGCCAGGACGGCCGGGTAGGCGTTGTCGCCGTCCGCGTCGGGCACGGACAGGAACTTGGTTCCGGCCATGTCGATGATGGCGCCGCGGACGCCGGCCGCGTTGTCCCACACGTCCTGGTAGGACCATCCGTAGGTGGTGGACAGGCCGATTACCGTCTTGGTCCAGGCGTGCTGCGCCCACTTCCCTGCCACCGCCCGCCCCTGGTGCTTCAACGCGAGCTTCACGATGGCCGGCGTGTCCGGGTCGTCTTGGACGTCTAGTGACCAGGTGGCCCACGTGGCGGCTGAGCGGCCGAGCTGGTGGACCTGGCCGTGGCCGATCGAGCGGAGGCAGCCGGCCCGGCGTGCCTCGGCGATGTCCGGCCCGGCCAAGACGGTTTTGAACCGGCCGACCGGGTAGAAGACGCGGGTCTTGGCGTCGGCGGGCATCCCGGTGCGGTCCCGTTCGTGGCCGGGTGGCAGTGCCGCCGGGGTGACCGGGACCCGGCAGGGCCACCGGGGCACGTCGGTTTCGAGCTCGGCTTCCGCGATGATGCCCCACTGGCAGGCCGGGTCGTCCACTAGCCGGGAGTCTACGGGGAGGCTGTCGAACCACCGGCCCCGCTTGCGGGGCAGCGCGCAGCGGGCCATTACCGTCTGGTACGCCTTAACGAAGTCGACCTCGACGTAGTGGCCGGGGGGGAGGTGGCCGTGCCGCCAGGTTTGCCGCCGGCCGCCGTAGATCGCTTGCCGGTCGTGGGCGAGGCCGTCGGGGTCGGGGTCGATGACGACCGGCTGGGCGGCCGGGTCGACCGCGGGGAGGCCGAGCTTGACGCGGGCGTCCCGGGACCGCTTGCTGGTCTTGGCCTGTTGCAGGTGGCGCATCGTGTTCCAGCCGATGGAGGCGCCGGTGAGCGCCCACCGGCCGAGCTGGTTGGCGTCATGCCAGTTCATGACGGTGAGCAGGGCGGCGTGGAGGATGGCGGTGTCCGCCGCGCAGCGGGCCATCCACGCGGCCGGGTCGTCCCCGACGGGCAGCGGCGGCTTCACGATGTCCACCAGGGCCGAGATTTCCTCTAGGCTGGTGGGCCAGATCGCGTGGGAGTCGGCGATGACCAGCTTCGCGCCGGCCCGCTCCAGCACCATCCACGGGGAGGCGCCGTCCACGGCCATGTCCTGCGTCGTCCAGCCCCGGTTAGCCAGCAGCAGCGGCAGTTTCGTGACGGCCAGGTCGAAGTTCAGGTTGTGGCAGTATAGCCACGTTTCCGCCCACTTGCGGCACCACCGGTCGGCCCGGGTCGCGAGGTCGCTGGCGGTCACCCCGCCGCCTTCCACGTGCTCGCCGGCGAGCCGCATGGTACCGAGCCGGTAATCGGCCCGGACGTGCCAGCAGCGCAGTTCCTGCACCTCCGGGTAGGTTTGGACGACCCGGGTTTCAGTGTCCAGCGAGATGACCGCCGGCGGCGTCCAGGTGGTGTCGTTGGACGCGAGGTAGTGGACGCGCTTGACGCCCATGTCACACCAGCGTGATTTCGTAGTTGCTTGTCTTGAGGGACACCCCCCGGGGGGTGTTGCTATCCGACGCGCCACCTTGCGCGGCGAGGTTCTGGGCGTTGAAGTTGATCGTGTCTTTCAGGTCCCCGACCGTGCCGGGCATGTCGACGGCGGTGAACACGCTGGTCTGCCATTTCTCGCTGACCGTCCCGTCGTCGGCCTCGACGGTGTTGAGGAACCGGACGTGGTAGGTGGGGTTAGCCGCGATGCCCTCGTACGTGTTCATGGTGTAGGGGGCGACCGCCATCATGTCGGAGGTGATCGTTTCGGTGTCGTCCGCGGCGTTCAGCGTCCTTGACCCGTTGGCGATCCGGTTCGCGAAGCCGCGCAGCACGGACACGTCGGGGGCGGACGCGCCCGGCTTCGGCAGGCCGTACTGGGCTTGCGCCTGGTGGACCCCCGCCCACATGTCCGCGGTGGAATCACCCGCGTAAGCGCTGGCCAGGATGGATCCCCAGTACTTGAGTGCGTTGGTGCCGTACCTGCCGAGAACGCCCATCCTGACCCTCTTCAGATTGTGTTAGTGGTGGTGGTTACCAGTTCCAGGGGTGATCGTGGCTCAGGCCGGCGCGGATCGTCGTCTCCATCTGGGCCGGCGTCAACGGCAGGTGAGCCGCGTGCAAAAGGAACAGTTCGGAATGCACCGCGGAGCAGTCACACGCCGCGCCACCAAGGGTGCCGACCCCGATGACGGAGGCGAGCTGCCCGCCAATAACTTGGTGGCAGACCAGGCAGTGGGCAGCCCGCATGCGGTGCCCCGGTTCGAACGTGAACGGGTCGGCGGTGTGGATGACGACGAGCTCGCCGTCCCGCACGGCCACCCGGGCGGGTGGCCGTGCGGTGCGGCGCTTCACTTCTGGTCGTCCGGGCCGGTGTCGGCGGCCGCCATCAACGGGTCGTCGGGGTCTACGTCGATGGTCGCCCCAGCCGGTACTCGGTTGGTGCCCGTCGATGTTTCCCCGGGTACGGTGCCCGGTGACGGCCTGGTGTCCGGCCGTGCCAGGGCCAGGGTTGCCAGCTGGGTGATGCTGGCGATGATCGCCATGGCGTTCTCGTCGACGGCCGCGGCGATCGTGGCGAACGCGCCTTCCGCGCCGGGGTCCGTGGTGGCGTTGACGCCGTGGGGGGCGGCGTCCATGCCCCGCTGGTAGGCGTCCCATAGCTCGCTGCGGATGGTGGCGTCTAGTACTTGCCTGGCCGCGTAGGGGGTGAACGGGGTGACGGTCATGACCCGGCCGCCTCGCTGGCCGTTTCGGCGGCGGGGGCGGGCGGGTCGTCCGGGGCGGGCGGCTCCACGTCCAGGGGGGTGACGGGGGTGGTCATCCGCTCGTGGAAGCGGCGGCACGCCTGGCACTTGCCGGCCGGCCCCTTGTGCTCCCCGGCCTCCAGCATGGTTAGGACGCTCTGGCCGTAGAACTCGGGGAGGCATGCGGGGCACATGGCGAGCACGTCGCCGGTGGTGAGGTTGGTGAGCATCTGCACGGCCTCGTTGGCGTTGCAGATGTCGCAGGCGATCGGTTGTGCCATCATGACTCCGGTTCTGTGGCGGGGGTGAATGCGGGCTGGTAGGGGCGGGTGTCCCTCCCGTCATAATGGTCTTGCAAGACGGGGTACGGGTAGGCCGGCGCGCCGGGCGGCAGGGGGATGGGCGGCGGCGGGGCGGACTCCTGCCGGTACGACTGCCATGCGGAGCGGCCGGCGGCGTAGTAGGTGACCCACGCGGTCCGCTCGACGGCGGTGTAGGCGTCCCGGTCGGGCCAGGGGCCGACAAGGTACTCCTGCTGCGCGGCGGCGGTGGTGGCGAGGTACTGGTCGCGGGCCGCGTGTTCCCGGGTCAGGTACCGCTGCCAGGGGGTTTGCACGATGCTGGCGGGGGCGGCGGGGGCGGTCACTGGTTGCTCGACAGGGACAGCACCTTCAGGTGCATGGGCCGGTTGCCCTTGGCGGTGGGCCGGTCGGCGATGACCAGTTCCGCGATGGCGGGCAGGGCGTTCGTGTAGTGGAGCCATGCCAGCGTCGCGAGCACGCTGACCGACCCGATGGTGAGGGTGAACTTTTCACCCGTGTTCAGGTCGGTGCCCTTGACGACGATGTAGATGCCGAGCCCGCCCTGGTAGTCGCTAGCGCGGCGGGCCATCGACTCAATCTTCAGGCTGTGGCCGGCGAGCTGCTCGGCCTTGCCGGTTTCCCACGGGGCGTTCAGGTCGTCGATGCCGTCCGCGTTGAGGATCTGGGCGACGATGTCCTCGTACGCTTCGCTGTCGTCGGCTTCGGGAATGCCCACGGCCATGTTGCTGAACAGGGCGAGGGTGGACGGGGAGACGACCGGGACGACTTCGGTTCCGGCCTCGTTGTCGGTGGTGGTCACTGGTTTTCCTCTTTCCTGGTTACCCCTGGGTAGGGGGGTGGCTGGGTGGCGTCGAACCGTGCATTGCCGAGCCGTAGGCGGACGGTTCCGTCGGCGGCGTTCAGCACGAGCTCACCGGACATGATCTGATTAAATATCGTGTCTTTGGCCCGGTTGACGTCTGTGTTCAGCCTGTCGGCGGCCCGGTTCGATTCTTCGGTGAGGTGGTTGGATAGCAACGCCATCTCGCGTTTGTGGACCTGTTCGAACTCGGCTACTAGTGTCGGTTCTAGGTTGCGTGCCTCGCGGATGGCCTGGTGTAGCGCCTGGGCCGCCTCGTGTGCCTCGCGAGTGGCCTGGCGTAGTTGCTGCACTTCTTCGCTGGCGGTTAGGCGGTGTCCCATGGGCTACTGTCCTGCCTTGCGTGCTTCCGCTGACTTCACCAGGGCGATGCGGTGGCGGAGCCAGGTCAGGATCTCGGTTAGTTCCCGGGTGTCCCGGGTGTCCCCGGTGGCACCGATGTCACGCTCGATCGCGTCGGCCACCAGGGCGACGCGGTGAGGCGACATCTTGAGTTGGATGTCATACATGTCATCGACCCTATCAACGTCATTAGGTTAATGCCAGGGGTACGGGGGCGGGCGCATGAAAAAGCGGTGCCGCCACACCCCCCGTGGTGGCGGCACCGCAGACTAGGGCTAGCCGGGTAGCGGCCGTTCGCCCCAGTCGGGCGTATAGAGCGCGTAGTAGCTGCCCTGGTTGTAGGCGACGATGAGGCCGGCGGCGATCGCGCGGTCCACGATGGCGTACCCGGATCGTAGCGAGTTGCCGGCCATGGCGGCTTCGGCCGCGTCGCGCTTGGTGCATCCGGGGTCGCGGGCGACGTAGCAGGCGGCTATGGCCATCTTGTGGCCGATGCGGTGTGCGCTCACTGGGTATCCTCCTAGGGTGGCGTCTTGCTGGTGACAGGTAAGACGCTACCCTAAACGGACATGTCCTTCAAGGGGTTGGTGGCGTGTCCGGGGGTGCCGGGTCATCAAACACGGTGGCCAACACCTCATACGCGTGGCCCAGCCCACCAATGGCCGTATCCACCCGCCCGAATAGCCCGCCGCCGGCGAACGGCACGCCAGGGACACGCTCCATCGTCTCGACTAGCACCGCGGATGTCACCGCCACCCGTTGCACCGCGGCGTGCAGGACACGCATCGCGGCGACATGGTCGCGGGTTACCCTCCTGACCTGCCGGTCGGTGGGCACCGGGATGGTAGTCATGGGGTCCCCCCTCCGTCTGCACCGGCGACCGGGCCTGGGGCCGCCGACGTGGCCGCTGAAGGTGATACTACCGCCGTGGTGGCGGCGTGCCTCACCGACTCCGCGTGCGCGTCCGCCGCCGCCTTCAACGCCGCGGCTACCTCCAGCACGTGGGTGATCGTCCCTACAGCCGCCATCACGTGGTCCCTGGTATCACGGCGCCCTGCGGTGGCGCCGGCCCGGCCGCGGGCTTGTCCGGCAGCACCGCCTTCGCCTTGTTGGACAGCAGCACCCAGCTGTCGAACGGGGTGTAGCCGATGTTGACCAGCTCGGTCGTCGCCTCGCCCTGGGTCATGATGCCGTAATTCCACGCGTCCACTATTTGCGATTCGGTTAGCGTCTTAACCGATATCGAGTTTTCCAGCTGCCACGTGGCGATGATCTCGTCAATCGCGGCGGGGGGCACTTGCAGCGTGATAAGCGACTGCTTAGCGGTGTCCTTGGTTATCTTCCTGGCCGCGTATAGGCTACCGACCCGTGACACCGCGCTATTCTGCTGTGCGATCGCCTTTTGCAGGTCGGCGTAGGCCAGCATTAGCGGTGCCGCCGCTGCCGAGACGTGCAGTGATTCCAGCATCGCCGTCGCGTCGGCTTGCGTCACCAGCCGGTTATAGTACATGTTCAATACCGCGGTGGTGGTCAGCCCCTTGTACTCCGACAGCAGCCCGGTGTCGGCCTCGGCGATGAACGCGGCGGCCGTGGCGTCATCGGCACCCGACCGTTTCATCCACGCCGCCGCGGTGGCCTTATCGACCGCCCCGTCCTTCAGTAGGGTAATGACCTCACGGGCCGTCGGGATGAACTGCGACAGTTCCCAGAACGCGGGTGACCACTTGTCCCGCCATGGCCCCTCAAGGAATGCCTGCTCGTACGATACGGCGTCCGGGCCGGTGCCGTCCTTGGGGATGATGCCGCGCCGTGCCATGACCGCGGCCTGGTCCGGGGTCGGCGCGGACCCTTCGCTGAACAGGAGCCAGTCCCAGAACTGAAGGTCACCCCCCAGCTTCTCATACAGTGCCTTACCCTCCTCCACGCCGAACGCGCCCTTCAACTGGGCGTTCAGCGCGGCGACGGGGGTAGGCCAGTCCTTCGACAGCCCCTTGATCATGCCCGTCCACTTGTCCGCTAGCCGTCCCTCGCGGATCCCCTGCGTGAACCCGGCGGAGTCCGGCCCGCCGCCGTCCTCGGGGATCAGGCCGCGGCGCAGCGCCTCGGCGAGCTGCTGCGGGCCGGGCGCGTCACCGGACAACTGGATCAGCGTGTTCAGGGTAGCCGCGTCCACCCCGGACTTGGCCGCCACCTGCTCGGCGTCACCTACCGAAAGGAAGCCGCGGACGACCGCGGACGCGGCGTCGGGGGCCGACAGCACCGCCGCCGACAGCGCTTTCATCATGGGTACCCATTTATCGGCCAGGCGGCTTTCGCGGATGCCCTGATCAAGGGTGACCGCATCGGCTCCGGCCCCCGACTCGGGAATGATACCCCGGAGCCACGCGGTCACCAGCTGCTCGGGGCCGGGCGCGTCGGCGTGCAACGGCACCATGGCCGCGAACCTGTCCGCGTTAAGCCCGGACTTCGCGGCTTCCGCTGTCGCGTCGGCGAGGGTCATGTAGTTGCGGACCACCGCGTCGGCCAGGTCGCTGGGTGATAGCGGTTCGACCGGGGTGCGCGCGTCCACGTCCTGGGACAGCTGGGACAGGTAGGGCTGCAACGCGGCACCTAGCGCCTGGTTGAACACGCCCCAGACAACCAGCTGTTCGACCACGCTGCCCTTGCCGAGCAGGTCACCGAGCGCGCTCACGATCCCACCCCGAGCATGGCCCGTATCGGGGCGAGTAGCGGGCTGGTGACCGGGGCCAGCGTGCCTACCGTGTCGTTCGCGGTGGCAACCGGGTCACCGACCGCGGCGGCCAGGTAGGCGAGCATCGCGGCATCGAAGGTCAGCGTGCCGAGCGTGTGGAGTATGTCCGCCTCCGGGGCCAGGGGCGACAGGTTGGCCTGGCCGGACTCCAGCGCGTCTAGCCGGTTGCCGATGTCGGCCACCACCGCGGTCAGCGTCTTGGGCTGCCCGCCACCGATGATGCCGCCGAGTAGGTCACCCAGCATGGCTTGCAGCGCGCTGTCTACGCCTAGCCGGTCGATCACCTGCTTTAGCAGCACGGTGGCGGTGATCTTCAGCAGGGGGTCGTCGATGCCGGCCAGCTCGACGGCGAGCTTGGCCAGGTCTGATACCAGGCCGGCGATCGCCGGGTCATGGGCGGTCACCGTGTCCAGCAACCGCTGCAACAGGCCGGCACGGGCGCGTAGCGTCGGGTCGTACCCGTTGGCGGCCCGGGTGTCGATCAGGCCGGGCAAACTTTGCGCGTACTCGAGTACCTGCTGGATTTGCGCGGTCAGCCGCTGGTCTAGGGCCTTGACCGCGGCGGCGGCCTGTTCCCGGGAGTGCTGGTCTCCCAGGGTGCGGGCGGTGGCTTCCTGCGCGATCGCGGCGGCTACCTGCTGCCGGGTGTGGTCGATGGCCTCGATCCTGGCCTTCGCCTCGCCGGCTACCAGGGCGGCGGCCTGTTCCCGGGTGTGGTTGACCGCCTCCACCCTCGCCTTCACCTCGCCGGCCAGGGCGGCGGCGGCCTGCTCCCGGGTGTGATTGACCGCCTCGATCCGGGCGGTGGTGAGGCCGGCCGCGGTGCGGGCGATCTGGTTGGGGGTGATGACCCCGGTCACGGTGCGGAAGTTGTCGAACGACCAGTGCTCCGCCTCGGTCAGCACCCGGATCGCGTCGTTAATCCGGCCGGCGGACAATTCCGCCTCCAGCTCGACCAGGGATTCGAGCTGGCCGAATGCCTGGACCGTCTGGGACCTGAACGTGTTGAACGCGGACGTGCTGCCCGCGCCGAATAGCAGGTCGTGAAGGCGGGTGGTCAGGTTTTGCAAGTCGCCGTAAATGGTGTGGACGGCGTTACCGAACGGGTTTGCCATTTATGTCAGGACTCCCCCCGCGTTGCCGAATACGTTGTGCAGGGCTAGCGCCCATTGCTTGGACGCCGCGACCGCCGGGTCGATGACGTGCTGGTAGTAGTCCGCCATGTCCGCGCTGAAGTTCGACCCGCCGGCGATCGCGTTGGGTATCACCGTGATCCCGCCGCCACCCCCGGAACCGCCTAGGCGATGATAGATCGCCATCACGTCCGCCGCGTACTGGCCGACAGTCGGGTACCCCGGGCCGCCGCCCCAGCCCGGGTGGCCGACCGCGCCGGGGCCGCCGTACCAGGCTTCCGCCACGTTCGGCCAGCTGTGACCGAACTCGTTGTAGTAGGTGGCCATCAACTGCGACGCCGCGGCGTCCTGCACGCTGGGCGGGGCGAAGTAGGCGGCCGGGTACAACCCGATGCTGCCCCCCAGGCCAGCCGCGGACAACGCCTCCCGCCACGTGCCCTGCGTGAACTGGTAGGCACCGGACGCGCCGGACGACCGGTTATACGCGTTGTAATTATCGCCGCTTTCCTGGATACGGATCGCGTGCATGAATATCGACAGGTCATCGGCCATCGGATTAGCCCGGCAGCGTACCGGAAATGGCCTGCACGTCGGCGACCATTTGCACCTCGTGGGCCACCATGTCAGCGACCGCTGCCTTATCGCCGAATATGGTGTCGGGCACGAACAGGCTGCCGTCGTAGCCGCCGGACGTGGTGAACGCCACCCGCTTACCCGGGATCGGTGATGCGGTCGGCGAGTACTGGGTGTCCTGGGTGACGCCGGTAATCCGCCACGTCACCGGCTGGTTATCCGCCATGTCTGCCCCCTAAGGTTCTGCCGCCACCGCGCTGTCCGGCGGGGGCGGCCGGTAGCTGTCCCGCACGGCAGGCGCCGGCGGGGGTGGTTGCCGTCCCCGCCGCCGGGCCTGGGGTGGTCACCGGCGGCAGGGACAGCGGTAACGAGGCCGCCGCCGTCACCATGCCCGTGACACCGGTCAGCCCCGCCCCTAGCCCGGCTGGGGACGCCACCGGGGAGATGGCAGCGCCGGGCAGGTCCAACTGGAACGTCAGGTAAACCGTGTGGTCATAGGTGCCCTCGTTGTACGCGGTCACCTGCCAGTTCCCGGAATCAAGGTACCCGTCCAGCGGCCACGTGTCTGCCTGGTTGTCGGCAACGATCCACGCGCCCGGCTGGATCGGGATCACCCGGGCACCAGCCGACGTGAGCGCCCACCCCATCAGGCCGGACGGGCCAGGCGGCACCCGCCACGACACCGCCACCACCACCCGGTCCGGAAACGAGATGTCAGTGACCAGCGGGTTACCGGCGGCGGTGCCGGCCGGCACCGTCACCGGGAACTCGCGTACCTCCTGCGTCACCCCGGCCGCCCGTCACTCGCCGATGGTGATCTCTGCGGCGTCGTTCGGGAACCGCTGCACTATCAGCAGGATGGAGGTGAAGGCGTCGCCCGGGTCCATCGCCCCGACGACCGACCCCCACGTCCAGCCGGGTGGCACCAGCAGGTCCGGGATGAAGCCAACCGTGTTGCCCGCCGTCCCCTGCGCGTACGCCGGCCCCCCGAGGGTCAGGTAAGCCGACAGCGACACGTTAGCCGCCACGTTCTGCCCGCCGGGCATCACCGTGACGAAGTTGCCGTCCGTGTCGCGCAGCTCGATCCCCGGGAACCGGTTCGCGACCGTCGCCGACGTGGTGAACGTGTACCGGCACGACAGCAGCCGCTCATAGTAACGGCCGTCAACCGTGTGCACCCAGTTCGCGCCGGCCCCCGGGTTAGGCACGATGATGCGTTCCTGCCAGCCCACCCCGAACGCGGGCGGGCTGGACAGGAGACGCGCCGTCTGCGACGTGTTGCCTGGCAGTGGCATGGCCGACTACGGGTTGACCGTGGTCAGCAGCTCGGCGAGCACCAGGTACACCGACTGGGCGCCGGCCGCTACCGCGGCGTGGTTGAACACGGACACGTAGAACGCGAACCGGTCATCGGAGTTGAACACCGGGATGTACGGCACCCGCTGCTTTTCGCTCATGAATACGAAGTACTCCGAGATGTCCAGCGTGGACGATGAGCCGGGGCCGCCGGCCCGCAGGTTGCCGGTCGCGCTGCCCTTGACCGCCACCACGTCCAGGGCCGCGGAGCACTCGTAGCCGAGCACCGCGTAGTCCTTGTTGGCGTGCAGCTGGTTCTCCGTGGCCGTGATGAGCGTGTCGGTCCACGCGCCGACCGCGACCGCGGCCAGGTCCACCTCGACCGACTTGATGTACCGGATGTTCCCGGAGATGTCCCCCCACGAGTGCAGCCGCGCGGCGATGCCGGGCAGCTGCGAGTAGTAGATGCCGAGCGCCCCCGCGATCGTGCCCGCCGCCGCGATCCCCCCGTAGACGGACAGCGTGTCGTTGGCCTGCAACGAGACGCTAGCCTCCTGCGGGATCTGGAACGCGGCCGGCACCTCCGCCGGCTGGAACGTGAGCCCGGTCTGGTTGTCATGCAGGTTCGGTGAAACCAACCGGACCTTTTCCCCGCCACCCGCGCTGTAAATCAGCGAATTCAGGTTCGCGGTCTGCCCGTTCGGGAAATTCCGGACCGAAAGGGAATCACCGGGCGCGGCGGCCAGGGCCGTGGGAAACGCCGCCGCGGCAGCTGCCGTGTCAAAGAATGCCACGGTGTCAAGTGCAGGCATTTTCGATGACCTCTCAGCCCTGGTTCTTCCACTTGTTCATCGCCCGGGCGAAACTCGCGCTCCGGTTGATGTTGGCTTCCAGGTCGCCACGCGGCGGAAGGCTGGTGACCGCCGACTGAATAGCCGGGAACAGCTTGGAAAACACCTGCTCCACCTTCGATTGCGCGGCCTGCGCGCCGGACGCGAGACGCTGCGCGCCCTTATTCGCGGTCGCTTCCTGCCACGACTGGAGCGTGACCGCCGCCGAATTCCTCGCGAACTTCGGCTGCGCCGCCGCCGTATTGGCCGCCCATAGCGCCGACGCGCGGGCCGCCAGCTGGCCAGGGGAGACCGTGACCGCGTTCACCCCCGCGATGTAACGCTGCTGGGCGGCGGGCAGGTTAGTCGCCCACTTTTGCGCGGCTTCCTGAGCCGATGGCATCGCCATTTCTTACCTCCCGGTATCCCGGATACGAGGCCGCCCCCGTGGGCCAGCGCTCTTTAGCCACGCATCATACGCCGCACCCCTGCCATTAGCCATCTCCCGGGCCGCCACGCCGGCCCGTATTACCGCGCAGCTAAAGCAGACCTTGCGTCGCATGCCGCCCTTACCACGGCCAGCGGGCCTGCCACAGTCAGCGCAGGGAAGGTCTGGTAGTTTTTTCACTTCTACATCATAAGGGGGGGGTGGGGGGTGGGTACACTACGGCTATGGAAGACAGCGCACTAGACGACTGGATGCGCAAAGCGGATACTTACTGGGCATGGCGTATCGCCAGGGCATTCGGAGGCAAGGTAATGGAAACGGTGACCGTTTACGACTGCACAGCCGTCAACCTGCCAAAAATCGACATACCCCCCGGGGTTTTGATGGCCGGGTACGTTACCGGGTCGCTCGGCGTGCCATGGACCGACGCTCAGCTGCGCGCCCACCCCGACGCGCTCCGCATCGACCAGGCCCCGGTCAACACCCCCGCGAACGAGACCGCCGACATGCTCGACGTGGAGCTGCGGGCCGGCACCGTGGCCGACGTACCCGGGTGGTCACGCGGCGCCTGGGACAGCTGGCACGCCGGCCTCAGACCCGGACAGCGCACCCCCACCATCTACGTGGAAGAATCCGAGCTCACCCCCGTAGCCAACGCACTCGACGCCGCGGGCATCACCAGCGGCGTAAACCTGTTCCTCACCAAGCCGATGACCGTAGCGGAAGCCATGCGCATACTGGAGACCGCAGGCGGCCCGTTCCCCATCGTCGGCGTCCAGTACGCATTCGAAGCACTCTACGATGTTTCCCTCGTGTCCAAAGCCTGGCTGGACAACGTGTCAAAGGCACCGGTAGAACCGCAGCCAGAATCGGGCGTGCAAGCCGGATGGCGTTTCTGCCGCAAGTGCAAGGGATTGTTCTACGGGCCAGAACAGTCTACGTCACGTTGCCCTGTCGGGGCACAGCATGACGGGTCGGATAGCTACGTTTATAACCTGGGCTTTACCCGGTGAGCGTCGCCGAATTGACCTCTCTAATCACCGCGATAACCGCGTTGGTTGGCGCTGTCGGGGGTCTCATAACCCTATTCATACATCTACGCAATCACGATGGGAATGCCACCGTTAAACCCGTGGATTCACCCGCGAATTCCGGTGCAAAAGCACCTGGCAATGCGGGCAAAAACCCAGTATAAACCATTCACCACGGTAATAGCGGCAGTAGTTACGGGGGCCGGCCGGCCTGGCGGGCATGCACGCGTGGCGGGGAGCGTGCAGCGGCGAGGCCG